>Ga0075030_100004077_pt1 | contig 13231 bp, 15 predicted proteins | sample LitLauG_LLR_2012_FD_71393 | JGI IMG/M metagenome (GOLD analysis project Ga0075030, IMG submission 71393) | Freshwater sediment microbial communities from Pennsylvania, USA - Little Laurel Run_MetaG_LLR_2012 | ecosystem: Environmental > Aquatic > Freshwater > Creek > Sediment | place: USA... | reverse complement strand
TTCGAACGGCCCGTCAGAAATCTCCACATGGCGCCAACCTCGGGGCCCTTGAGGTTGGGGAAGACGGGATCGCTGAAGGTCGCATCGGAGCTGTAGCAGGCGCTCATGCCGGCGCCGTCGCGGGCGGCGAAGGCCGCGTAGAAGCGCTCGATGAGGCCGAGCGTGGAATCGTTCACCTGATTCGAATCCTAAAGGCTGTCGCGATCACTGCAGGCCGGCTCACGCAGACGGCGCAGTCCGCCGTGCGAGCGCGGCCGTGACGAGCGCAGCCGCCGCGGCAAGTCCGAAGGTCACGGCCAGTCCGGGCTTGATGCCGAGAGAGGCCGCCTGGCTGGCGGCCACCGCGGCTCCTCCGACCCCGGTGCCGACGGCGGTTCCGAGGTTGGCCATCAGGTTGCGCCCAGCCAGCGCAAAGCCCTCCGCACCGGGTGAGGCGGCCGCCATCGCGTTCAGGGTCAGAGTGTTGAAGCAGATGCCCATGCTCAAGCCCGCCAGCGGCAGCGTCGCGTAGGCGAGGAGCAGCGGGGCTCCGTAGATCGCGGTGGCAAATCCGATGGTGCCGGCCGCCAGCAAGCTCGCGAAGCTCGCGACCAGGACCCAGCGCGCATATCGATCGACCAGCTGCGTGTTAAACCAGACGCCGACGGTCCAGGCCACTGTCGAAGCCATGATGCCGAGGCCCGCCGCGAACACCGTCGTGCCCCGCACACTGACCAGCACCAGCGGCACGAAGCTCGCGCCGGCGTAGAAGCCCAGATTCAGGAAGAAGCTTGCCGTAACGATCGCGGGCAGTCCCGGTCGGGCTCGGAGGCTTCCAGCGGGCAGCGTGTGGACGAGAGCCTCGATGGCGATGACGAGCCCTGCTCCGGTCAGGACCATCCCCCACCAGGAGAGATTGGTCAGGCCCGTGATCAAGAGCCCTGCGCCGACGGCGATCTGCAAAGGCCGCCTGACAGCCGGTCGAGAAGAAGTCGTTCCGGTGGGTCGCACCCGTCGGAGGCGCGGAAACGTGAACGCCGTCGCAAGAACGGCCGGCAGCAGGATGACCCCGAACGCCCAGCGCCATCCGAGCAGCGCCGTGATGGCCGCGCCGAGAGAGGGTCCGAGCAAGCTCGGCAGGATCCAGGTGGCGGACATCAGGGAGAGGACGCGGACGCGCGCGCCTGGCGGATACGCCCGCGCGATGGTGCTCTGCGAGATGGTGAACTGGGCTGCAGCACCAAGGCCCTGCGCGCCGCGCGCCAGGACGAGCACGGGCATGCTTGGCGCCAGAGCCGCGACCAGCGTCCCGACCAGGAAGATGGCCATGGTGGCGCCGAACGGAGCCGACGGGCCGAATCGATCCACGCCCCAGCCTGCGATCGGAATCGAGACAAGGCCGGCCAGGAAGAATGCGCTGAAGGCAAACCCGTACAGGGAGAGGCCGCCGATGTCGCGCACGATCGCGGGCATGATGGCCGTGATCACCAGTGACTCTGTCGCGACCGACAGGGTGAGCAGAGTGAGGCCGAACGTCAGTCCGCCCTGCGGCCCCCTGAGAATCTCACCCCAACCGCTCCCGGTCGTTCTCTGAACCTCGCCTTCGACCTCTTTCACTGGGCGTTGACCTTACAGGCAGCCTCGGCTTGACGGCCGCATCCCCTCCGGCCATATATAAATGACGCGCGCATGGAGCTCAGCGAGAGCCGCCCGTGGGTCAGCCGACGCTCCACCAAACCGCCACTCCTTCGGTCTGCACGGGAGAAGAGCCAAGCACCTGGGTGAGGTAGCGCACGATCGCGTCGTGACCCGGTGAGGGCCCGGCCACGATCGCCAACACGCGGAGAGCGGCCAGGTCGGCGAGGGCACGCTGGCGCTCGACGGCGGACACCGGAACGTCGTGGCCTTGGTCGAGCGCATCGAGGGAGGCCTGCAGGTGCGTCGGATGCGGACCCAGGTAGGGTCCCGGCGTGAAAGCATCGCCCTCCGGCATGCGGAAGCTGTAATCGGCGACGGCCTGCCAGTACATGGCATCGGTCGACTGGCGGCTCGAGAACGGGGTCACCAGGACCACCGCACCAACCGGGATATCGCTCACCTGGCCACCGGCCTGGAAGAAGCCCGGAGCCTCGGCGCGGGTGCTCGTCGCCGGAAGCGCCGGAAAGACCGTGGCGAGGCTGAGCACCAGCAGGATTCCGGCCGCAAGCCTCATCCGCGGTCCGAGCGAGACCGTGCGGTCCCAGATGCCCGCGACCACGATCCCGGCGCCCAGGAAGGCGGCGAGCATCAGCCGCGAGGGAAGCGCGCTTCCGATGAGAGGGAGGCGCCCGATCGCCGCCCAGGGAAGAACGATCGGCGTCACCTGACCGAACACGTGAAGGTGCGGGCCGAGCGAGAGGATGAAGATGCCGAGCGTCGTCAGGGCGGACCACCGGATCGCCGGACGCCTCCAGCCGGCGACGGCCCCGATTCCGAAGAGGATCAGGAGCGGTACGCTGAAGTAGGCGTCGTCCTCGGTCCTGTTGCCGGCCAGGTGGCCTGCGATCTGGGACGTGATGGAGCTCTGGAGAAGGACGTGATTGGGGACGATCAGGGACAGCAGGTCCGTGACGTACACGTCCGGCGTCTGGACGTTGCCCGACACCCGCTGCGGACCGAAGAACTGAACGGCGAGCGGGTACGCGGCCAGCACCGCGAAGGTGAGCGCGGCGGCTCCCAGCGCCCGCGCCGCATGGGGGAGCTTCGCCCGCACAGCGTTCCGGTGCAGGAGCGCCAGCGCAACCACTCCGAAGATCGCGATCAGGGCTGTGGTGGCAAGCACCTCCTCTCCGGTGAGCAACTGCATGGCGCTCGCCAGTCCCGCGAGACCTCCGACGAGAGCGGGCCGGTGCCGCTGAGTCACCAGGATCTCGTGACCCAGGATCAGAGCGACGGGTGGAAAGAAAGCAATGAGGGCATGGGGGTGTCCCGTCGCCTGCGCCATGATGCCGGGGCTGAACCCGTACAGGAAACCGGCGAAGAGGCACGCCGGCACGCTGTCCACGAACCGCCGGGCCGCCAGAAACCCGAGCCAAGCCGAGACGGCCACCGACGCGGTGATGAGTAGGTTGTACGAGACGACGGGACCAAACCACGCGGTGACCGGCCAAAGGACGACAGCCGGGAACAGGATCGAGGAGTTCCACATCAGGTTGACCCCGGCCGGATAAGAGAGGTAGTCGGTGATCAACGGGTTGTGCCCCTGAGCCAGGTCGTGAGGGATCCACCCGAGGTACCAGATGAAGAGCTTGGGGTCCTTGCTGTCGCCGAGCCATGACGCGGCCGGGTCGCCCCACACCGTTGCGAACACGCCAAATGCAAGCAGGACGTACAGCGCGAGGGCGAGCCAGCTCGCGTATCGCATCCAGACGCCAGGCCGCATCCGGTTCAGAAGCGCCACGCCGTGCGGGAGCTATATGCGTTCCACGTCGCCCGCAGCCCGTCCGTCGCTGAAGCCCGCCAGCGGATGATCAGCGGCCAGCCCACGAAGGCGACCACGCCCAGGTCGTAGGCGAGGATCGCCAGATCGGGCCACGAGAGCGAGGCTTGAAAGACGAAGGGTGTCCAGAGCACGCTGAGCTCCGGCACGTACCAGCAGAACGACTCGAGGGCGTAGTGGTTGGCGGCGCACGTGCTCTGCCCGAAGCGACCGAAGATCGCACCGTCGATGCCGACCCACAGCGACAGGAGCAGGGCGGCCAGCACGATGCTCGCCGGCAGCAGCTTGACGGGCGGTCGGCGGACCAGCGCGGCCAGAAGCAGCGCAGCCGGCGCCGAGGCGAAGAGCAGGAAGCGCGGCCCCCAGGTGAAGCCTCCATACCACGCCCACCAGCTGCCGTAGACCAGCACCATCCCCGCCAGGTACAGCATCCACATCACCATCAGCGGCCGCAGCCCGCGCAGCGCTTCGAGGCCGCGCCCGAATGCAAGGAAGAGGCCGGGCGTGAAGAAGAGCAGACCCTTGCCGAAGGAGAGCACCAGAGAAGCGCTACCGAAGAGGGTGGGATAGCTGAAGCCCGGCAGGCCCGAGAAAGGAAGGGCGGTCTGAAAGCCGTGATCGCCCTGATACCCGCTGACAAGGGGCGCGCCCCTTCGAACCAGGTTCTCCAGCGCCCACAGGCCGGCGGCGGCTGCGATAGGAAACACGGCTCGCCACCGTTTGGCGTGCCACGCCCACCACCCAAGCGCGAGCGCCAGGCCCACGATGCTCGCCGGCAGGTTGGCGACACCGAAGGCGATGAGCACCGTCGCCGTCTTCCAGCGCCCGAGGTCCCAGGCGGCGAGGCCGGCGGCCACCGTGACCGCGCTGAAGGTCTCGGCTCCGAACTCGGTGAGGGCGTTGGGGAGCATCGCCGTAGTGCCGAGCAAGAGCAGGAACGCCGCGAGGACGTCGCTCGCCACCCGCCCCCGGAGCAGCCGGTACAGGAGGATGAGGCCGGCGGCGAAGACGATCACGTTGTAGCGCGCCGCCCACCACTCGGGAGTCGCGACGACCCGGCCCAGCAGCAGCAGGGGGACCGAAGGGAGGGACCCGACGAGCGGGTACTTGACGTCGGGGATTCCGTGTCCGCCAAGCCATGACTCCAGCGCATCGAACCTCAGCCGGCCGTCGCCTTCCACGGTGTGAGGCAGCACGAAGAAGAAGAGCAGCAGGCCAAGCGATAACAGGCCGAAGGTCAGCTTGCCTGGAATGTGTCGCGCAGCGCGCCCACCATCCGCAGCGATCACCTCGTCGGCCATGCCGCGCACCAGTATCCACGCGGTCGCCGCGACGCGCTCCGTCGCAGCAGATCTAGCGGAACGCCTCCTCCTGCCGAAGGCCCGCTTCGAGAATGATGCGTGCGGTCGAGGCGTGTCCCCACGCAAGGGTCGACACGAACCTCTCCGGCGGAACCAGACAGCGTTCTTTCGCCTCGAAGCGCTCGTGCCACGGGAGCAGCTCGACACGCGCCCAGAACCGCGATTGGTAGTAGCGCTGCGGGCCTTGCGGATGCTGCGGGTCATCGACTCGCTGACATCCGATGTAGCTGCAGTCAGTGACTCGCGCGCAAGCCTCCTCATCGACCTCGCGCCTCAGAGCCTCTTCCAGGGATTCACCCGGTTCGACGCCGCCGCCGGGCAGGTTCCAGTAATCGCCCTCCAATCGCACGAGCAGGATCTCTCCGGTGGCCACAAAGCAGATGCCGTAAGCCTGGTTGCAGTCCGGAGGCTCAGGGCGAAATGGCGGATCGAACCAGGTGGCTGTCCAGCTCCGGCCCTGATCGAAGTAAGTCTCGACCGTTCGGGCCGGCGGCTCGGCATGGTCGCGGGCCCACCCGCCTGGCGGCATCACGCGGCTCATCCCGAAGAAGGTTATGCGCCCGGTGTCCGGAGGATCCTCGCGTTCAAGCCGTCCTGGCCACGCCGGCAAGCCGGCCACCGTCGACCGGCAGCACCGCGCCATGCACGAACCAGGCGTCGTCCGAGCAAAGCCACACCACGGTGCGGGCCATCTGGTCCGCGTCCCCCAGCCGGCCCAGGGGTACGTGTCGCGCGATCTCTTGGCGCGCCTCCTCCGGAGCACGGGACAGGTTGTCGTTGACGATGGGCCCCGGGGCGAGGGCGTTGATGCGGATGTGCTGAGGGCCATAGTCGAGAGCGGCTGACTTGGTGAGGCCCACCACGCCGTGCTTGGCGGCCGAGTAGTCGGACAGGCCGGCCACACCTTGAAGGCCCGCCGTGGACGACATGTTCACGATCGCGCCCCCACCGGTCGCCAGCATTGCCGGTATCTCGTGCTTCAGGCTGAGAAACACCCCGACGAGATTCGTGCTGATCGATTGCTCGAACTCGATGAGCGTCATCTCAGCCAGCGGCTTCGGGAGATGACCAACGCCCGCGTTGTTGAACGCCACGTCCAGGCGGCCGAAAGCGTCAAGCGTTCGCCGCACGAGGAGCTGGACCTGGCTCTCATCGGTGACGTCGGTGGGCACGGCGATGGCCTGTCCTCCCGACCTCACGATGTCTTCAGCGACAGCCTCGATCTCGCCCGCAGTCCGGGCTGCCAGCACCACGCGTGCCCCGGCCTCGGCGAAGCATCTGGCGGCGGCGGCACCGATGCCCCGACCCGCTCCCGAGACGAGCGCGACCTTGCCTTGCAGCGATACGGCCGCCGTCACGAAGCCGTGGCGTGGGACTTGGTTGGCGCCGCGTGGCGGATCGCGCTTCCGAGCCGCTCACCCCATCCGATGACCCCGAGGCCAATGATGAGATGGATGACCTGGATGACCCAGTGCCAGCCACCAGTCAGCAGGCTTTCCTGCGCGAGGCCGAGCACCGGGGCGATGAGACCCCAGGCGACGGCCGGGACGACCAGCCGTGCCGGCACACCTGCGCGTGCCGCGATGAAGGCCAGCACCCACAGCGCGAATACGATCACCAAGCCGAAGAGCTTGTGAAGGTCCTTCAGCTGATCGGCGCGACCCGTCCAAATCGCAATACCCAGAACGATCAGCACCACGCCGCAGATTCGAATCACGTTCTGCGCGACTTTCGTCCAGTTCATATTCCCCCCATCCTCCAAATGATCATTTGGGCCATGTCCGTTGGAACTTCCTTGAAGCAGTTCAACTATACAACTCTTTCAAGTTCTTGTAGCATGCAGCGATATGGGAGTCCGGGATTCGAAGCGCGCCAACGCAGCGGCGGCGTGGCGAGCGATCTTTGACCTGATCGTCACCACCGCGCCGGGACGTGACGCCTTCATCAAGCGTCTAGGCCTGAGCCCGGCCGAGAGCCGAGCATTGGCCAGCCTCGAGCCGGGGCGCGGGCGACCGATGCGGGCCCTTGCCCAGGAATGGGGATGCGATCCCTCCAATGCGACCTGGCTGGTTGACCGTCTGGAGAACCATGGACTGGTGGCGCGAGAGACGGTGGCCGGCGACCGGCGGATCAAGTCGGTGGTTCTGACACCTGCGGGTGCCAAGCTCAGGGCCAGACTCGTCCGGTTCTTCTACACGCCCCCGGACCTGCTCCTCGAGCTGACCGCGGGCGACATCGCAGCGCTGACGAGGGCGGCGTCCAGGCTGCCTACGCCCGCACGGCTGCGAGAGTGACTCCAGACTGAGCCGTCCAACTACTCTCAGGAGAATCTGATCCGGCTCCCAGGCTCGTAACCTAGGATCCAGCGTCGGGCCCGCTCCCCGGGCCAATCGAAATACTGGAGGCTGATCTCAAACCGTGATGCAACACATGGGCCCCTGGGGCTTCTTCCCGTACGGATTGTTCGGCAGCCTGGCCGGCCTGCTGTTCCTGGCAGGACTGACGCTCCTCATCGTGTGGCTGGTCAGGGGCCTGGGTGGACCTGGTCAGTCCCAGCCGGCACATGCACCCGGACCGCCTCCGCCTGCGGCACCGCCTCATGAGACCCCGCTCGACATCCTCGCCCGCCGCTTCGCCGCCGGAGACATCACGGCCGACGAGTTTCAGAAGGCGCGCGACCTGCTCAAGCAGAGCTCGGGCCAGTGAGGCACCGAACCCTTGGCATCCTCGCCGGCGCCCTGATGGTCAGCGGCGCCGCGCTCGGCGCCGGAACGGCGGCCTTCGCCATCGCCAGCGGTAACACGGTGACCTACTACCCATCCTCCGCTCCACTGCAGCAGCAGCCTGGAGCCCAGAACCCTGGTCAGCTCGGTCCCGGGATGCACCAGCGAGGGCCTGGCTTTGGCCAGCCGGGATCGGGGATGGCTCCGCAGGGACCCGGAATGCTCCCCCCATGGGATCGCAACGAGGCCAGCCCTCCGGCGCCCCAGCCCTAAGACCCGCGCAGGCGGAGCTACAGCTCGAAGATCTTCCGCGGCAGCTTGTGAAGCCGTTCCACGTTGCCGTGCGCATCGAGCAGGAAGTTGTCGCACGCCCAGCTGTAGGTGCGCTCGGTCGAGAACGCGGGGTGGAGCGCGAAGTACATGTTGCGATCGACCGGCATGGTCTCATCGAAACGGATCAGCGGGCGCTCGACCATGTCATAGCCCTGGCCGTGGAAGTGGACTCGCTTCTCCTCCGGCCGGCCGTTCTTCCGCATGAAGGCGTTGTACTCATCCCAGATCGCCGCCGGCTCCGCGCCCGGCGTGAGCAGCCCTACGCAGAACTGCTGCGCCGCGAGCACGAACTCCTGCTGCTCCTGCATCTCGGCGGTCGCTCTGCCCAGGACGGCGGTGCGGCCAAGCTCGCAGTAGAACCCACCGGGACCGTTGTTCTCGACCAGCAGACTGAACTGGTCGCCTTCTTTCAGCGCCCGGGCCTGCTGGTGCCGGTTGACGATCTGGCCGGGCGAGCCGGAGGGGGCGGAGAACGTTAGAAACAGCCCCTGCTCGCTGCCTTGGTCGTGGCCCACGTGCTCGGCGATCGCCGCGACCTCGAGCTCCCGCATACCTGGCTTGATGGCCGTCAGTGCCCTTTCCATCGCCAGGTCCTGCGCAGCTGCGGTGCGGCGGACGAATGCCAGCTCGTCGTCGCTCTTCACCGCCTTGATCCGGTCGACCAGATCCGAAGCGTCGACAAACCTTGCTCTGGAGAGACGGCCCCGCTTGAGCGAGTCGATGAGGGCGAACGAGATGGCGGCCGTGCCGAGCATGCCGACCGTCGCCCCGTCAAAACCCTCCAGCGCCATGGCGGCAAGATCGGCGTCGTAACCCGAGCTGTAGTGCGCGCTCGCGTAGCTGGGAACACCCAGCACGCGGCCGACACCTCGCCGCACGCCGTCGCCCTCAGGCGGCAGCCGCTGGTCGAGCCCGAACGGACCCTGACCGATTACTGTCATCAGGTCGTCGCGGGGAAACACGACGGTCATGGAGTAGCCATTGGTGGCCGGAACGTCAGTCAGGTATCTGACGTAGCCGCCCATGAAGTCGTTGTTGGCTTGCGCGAGCAGGACGTCGACGCCGCGCTCCTGCATCGCCGCCCGGATCAGGGCCCACCGGCGTTCGAGCTCGCGAGTGGGCAGCGGATGATTGACGCGCTCTGACGGTTCAGCCATCTCCCCCCTCAGGGTGGCGGCGGACGACGTTGATCATGTGATCGACGTCTCCTGCGACGAAGCGGCGGATGTTCTCGATGACGATCGGGATCGCCTCGGCCGGATAGCCCGAATGGAAACCCGCCATGTGCGGCGTGATGAGAACGTTCGGCATCGACCAGAACGGGTGGCCCGCGGGCAGCGGCTCTTCGGCAAACACGTCGAGCGCCGCGCCCGCGATCCTTCCCGTCTGGATCGCCTCGACGAGGGCCGCTTCGTCGACGACGCCGCCGCGCGCCACGTTGATCAGGAAGGCCGACCGCTTCATGCGTTCCAGGATTCGGGCGCCCACCACGCCTCGGGTCTCCGGCGTCAGTGGCGTCAGCAGCACCAGGTGGTCGAGCTCGCCGGCCACCGCGCCGAGCTCCCGTCGATCGACCATCCTGTCGAAGCCCGCCGCGCTGCGGGGAGCCGATGAGATGCCGATCACCCTCATGCCCAGCGCGGCGCAGCGCGGTGCAAGCTCGGCGGCGATGACGCCGACGCCCAGGATGCCGATCGTGGTTCCCTTCAAAAGGCTCACCGGGAAGCGATCCCAGCGCCCTGCGTCCTGACTCCTCACAGCCCGCGGCAGCTGCCGTGACAGGGCGAGGATCGACGCAAGCACCGCCTCGGAGACCGATGCGCCATGCAGGCCTCGCAGGTTGGTGATGAGCACCCCATCGCGCAGGCCCGGGCGGTCGACGATCCCATCGACTCCGGTGCCCAGGGCCTGGATCCATTTGAGGTTGACGGCTTTTTCGAGCACGCCATCCGCCAGGTGCGCGCCAAACGTGATCAGCACGTCGGCGCCGGCGATGTACGGACCGACCTTGCTCGGCTGGTCAACCAGGTCGATCGTCAGGTTCGGAAAGGCCGCCGCCAGCTCATCGCGGTAGACGTTTCGGACCGGCTCGGCGAAGTTGATGAGGAGCAGCAGCTTCACCCGATTAATAGTCGCATTCTGCAGCGCTTACTCGAGCGGACGACGCGACCTGGAATGAAGTGCTCTCGCTCTAACGCACGCTGGCCACCGCTCCGACGGCGGCGACGAGAACGAGGAGCGACATTCCGACCAATACGGGAGCGATCGAAACCAGGAACCGTTTGAAAGAGGCAGCTCTCCGACGGCGGCGGAACTGAGCGCGCCGGGACTCGGGGCTTGCTGTACGCGTAAGTGGCCTCGCGGGGGGTAGGACCCGCGAGGCCTGCGAAGATGAACGCACGCTAGGCGTGGATGAGACCACGCTTTGTCACGGCTCTGAATACCACCAGAAGAATCATCGCGCCCACGAATGCAGCCACGACCCCGCCGACGGTGAACGAGCCTGAGCTCACCGGGATGCCGGCCAGACCGGCCAACCAGCCCCCCAGGAAAGCGCCGAGTATGCCGACGATGATGTCCCAAAGAAGGCCCATGCCCTTGCCGGTCAGCACCTTGCTGGCCAGGAAGCCTGCGATCGCGCCGACGATTACCCACATGAATATGCCCATACGACTTAAACCTCTGAGGTCGCCTTGCGGCGGTGAGTTGAACGGGAACGGGTCACTACGACGTCGCCGGTTTGGTGCCGCGCGGTGCGGTGGCGATCCGGATCAGCACCACGATGCCCCAACCGATCACTGCATAGACGGCGATGGCCACCAACGATGCCGTCTCGAAGCTGTTCGTGCCCGAGCCGGCGTTGCCGAAGATGCCTCTGAACGGTGCCACCAGTGGCGAGCTCACCTGGTAAACGAAGTTGACGAAAGCCGATTGCGACGAGGCGCCGAGCAGCTTGCCGAGAAAGCGAGCCGCGATGAGGACGTCGACCACGCCGACGATGAATCCAACCACGGCTACCGCACGAAAGTTATAGCGGCTCTCCTCCGTAACAGGACCGCGGATGACGGGAGCCGAAACTAAAGCCGGCGCCGGAATTGGTTGCTGGACTTCCATCTGTTTCATTCACCTTCCTGGACGAAATGGCTCGCCGCCCGTGACGAAGCCGATTGATGTCACTTGTCAGCGGGCGCGAGAGAATCGACATCGAGCTGCAGAACCCGCGCCTGCCAGTAGCCGAGGCGCCGGCGAAATCTTTCGGCCTGGGCGACGACAACCGGGACGTTTGTCGCCTCGACCTCGCGCCGACTCTCCGGGGATTCCTTCTTCATCAGCTCTCTGATGCGTGCCAGAACCTTCTCCTCCATGGCGAGAATCTCGGTATAAATCTGACGCCAGTACAGGGCTTGCTTTAGCGTCGCATCAGCTGGAGAGCCCTCGCCCTCCATCGGCTGTGCCCAATCGCCGCCGCGCACCGCCGCGTCGATATCGGGTCGCTTTCGCTTCGGCTGAACCGTGCCCATGACTCATGTGTACGCGGGGGGCCATAAGAAGATCAGCAACAATCCTGGACAGGCGGAGGGCCGAATCGGGTTACTGCTTGCTCCTGAGCTCCACGGCCGCCGCCTGAACGGCCTGCACGATCTTGGTGTAGCCGGTGCACCGGCACAGGTTGCCCGAGAGGGCCCAGCGGATCTCCTCCTCAGATGGCCTGGGATTGCCCTCGAGGAGGGCGGTGGCGGAGATGAGCATGCCCGAGGTGCAGTAGCCGCACTGGACGCCGCCCAGCTCGGCGAACTGGCGCTGGAGCGGATGCAGCTCGGCGCCGCGGGCAAGTCCCTCCACCGTCGTGACCGCCCGCCCGCCGGCCTGCAGCACAAGGTAAGAGCACGAGTTGACCGGCCGGCCGTCGACCAGCATCATGCAAGCTCCGCACTCCGAGTCCTCGCAACCCTCTTTGGACCCGGTCAGACCCAGCTGCTGGCGCACGAATTGCAGCAGGCTCGTCGAAGCGTCGACATGGACCTCGTGCAGCTCGCCGTTGACCGTGATTGCCAGGGGAAACTGCATTTCGTTAGTTAACCTTGCGCCGGGACCTGGCGCGCTTGACCGCGAGCTCGACTGCCCGCCGCGTGATGACGGCAACCGTCTCGAGCCGGTATGACGCCGGCGCCCTCACGTCGTCGATGGGCCTCGCGTGGGCGGTTGCCGCCTCCCCGACGCGCTTCAGCGTTTCGGCCGATGGTTCCTGTCCTTTCAGGACCTCTTCTGCACCTGGCGCCCGAACGACCGTGGGGGCCACCGCAGTGAGAGCGATCCTGCAGTCCTCCACCTTCCCGGCGGAATCGAGCCTGACCGCCGCCGCCGCGCCGACCACCGCGATCTCCATCGCGAGTCGAAACCCGAGCCTGATGTATGCACTCCCATGCCACGCATCGGCTCTTGTCACCACCACTTCCGTCAGGATCTCGTCCGCCCGGCGAGCTGTGCGGCCTGGACCGACCAGGAACTCCGTCAGCTCCACTGAGCGCGTGCCTGAGGCACCGACCAGCACCACGGTCGCACCGTAGACGAGCAGCGGCGCGCCGATCTCCATGGCGGGCGAGCCGTTGCAGAGATTGCCGCCGACCGTGCCGACGTTGCGCGTCGCAGGGGAGCCGACGATCGAGCTGGCATCGACCAAGGCGGGCCAGCCGGCGGCGACCCGCCGTGTGGCCTCGATTTTTGCGTGGGTGACCATCGCGCCCAGATGCAGGCGGCCGTCAGCGTCAACGCTCAGCCGGCCTAGGCTGCCGATCCGGCCCAGGTGGACCATCGCCTGTGGCAGATCGAGCTTCCGGCTGCGTGAATGGACCACCAGATCTGTGCCCCCAGCCAACACGCTGGCATTCGGGCTGTGCTTTTGCATCAGCGTCACTGCCGCCTTGACGGTTTTCGGCTCCCACAGCTGCACGGAGCTCACTTGCCCTCCGCTTGCTCGTGAAGCGCGGCCAGCACGCGATCCGGGGTCATCGGCATGGCGCGCACCAAAGCCCCGGTGGCGGCGCGAATCGCGTTCCCGATCGCGCCGGTGATGGCGATGACGGGGGGCTCGCCCACCCCGCGGATGCCGAGCGGGCCCTCGTCCGAAGGGGTTTCGACGATCGCTGTCTTGATCCGTGGCGCGTCCGAGGCCGTGACCAGCTTGTAGTCCATGAACCCGGCGTTCTGCATCCGGCCCTGCACGAAATGGCTGCGCTCCATGAGGGCGTTGCCCATGCCGTGGATCAGGCCGCCCTCCATCTGACCCTCGATGCCGACCGGGTTGATCGCCCGGCCCACCTCCTGAACCGCTGCCGCCTCCGTGACCGTGACAGTTC
>Ga0075030_100004076_pt1 | contig 13233 bp, 10 predicted proteins | sample LitLauG_LLR_2012_FD_71393 | JGI IMG/M metagenome (GOLD analysis project Ga0075030, IMG submission 71393) | Freshwater sediment microbial communities from Pennsylvania, USA - Little Laurel Run_MetaG_LLR_2012 | ecosystem: Environmental > Aquatic > Freshwater > Creek > Sediment | place: USA... | reverse complement strand
CCCGACAGCGACATCAGTTCGCCAACCTTCAACCAGATTCTCGCGGCGCAACCCCCACGTCTGATTCAGTTGGCCCTGAAGTTCAACTTCTAAAGGGGGAGACGTCGAAAACACGTGGGGACAGCCGCCTCGGCTGTCCAAGCTAGCGCGAAGCCGTCGGTCGTCGGCGGGTTGCTCAAGTCAAGCGGGCGAATCTTCGATTCGAGTCGGGAAAGTCCACGCCCGTCACAAGCCAGGCAAAGACGCCGCATGCGGATGCAACGGCGATAGAGGAAGCATGCGGCCCTGGCCGAGCGGTCAAAGGAGCGGTTGTGATTATCGTGATGAACGCACCGACGGCCACGCTCGCGATGCCGATCCACTGGTAAAGCCGCAGACCCGCCATGCGGGGCGTTTGCGGCTCGCCGCGATAAGCTTCCTCCACAAATCTTCCCAGGCCGGAAAGTATCAGGTACACTCCGCCCACCATGGTGGTCGTCGTGTGCGCCAAGTAGAGTCTGCTCACCGCGAGCGCGACTAACACATTCCAAAGCAGCGAATACATCGGAGTGGCGTGAATCGGGACACCCCGCAACGAAGCAATCCGGCAGACCCGGGACTGAGGATGGACATAATGTATGCCTACGCTTTCGTCCGCCGGGCGTCCATGACAACAACCCTGTACCAGGCATCGTAGCCGTCCGATCCCTTGAATCCACGGAGCGGCCACGACCAACGCGCTCAGCACCGCCCAAACACTCGTGCCGGACAGGCGTGCGGCTGCAATTCCGCCCAGTGCGGTCCCGATCATTCCACCGTAGAAACCCAGGGGGCGCAACAGAGCCGGGGAACCTTCGATCCATTGCGCCCACAGCGCAGCCCCAACGGTTCCGCCGGCGAAGATCGAGATCGGGATCGCGCTCTTGCCCGGCCCGAGCAGCGTGTCGAGAATCAGAATGCCCAGAAATACGCCTGCAGCGGCATAGGCGCCGTGGTTAATGATGCGCACCGGACCGATTCGCCATTCGTGCCAGGAGTTCGCGACGGTCTCGGAGGAATTGCGCAGGAACGACCAAACCTTATCCATCCGTGCGACCACCCAGACGACGACCAAGCCAGCCAGCACGTCCACCAAGGCATGCATTCCAGTCGTCAGGCAGCTTGCTGAAGCCAGAAATGCCCACACCGTGCCGAGCCACTTGTGCCGTTGTTTCCTCCCAAGCGCCCCCGCCGCCAGAAACGCCCAGATGACGTGGTAGGAAGGGAAAGCGGCGGCGGCGCTGTCGTGCGAGCGATCGAAGTTCAGCAACCAGCCGAAGGTTCCGCTCGAAACAAAGGGCCGCGGCGGCGCGATCAGCGGCACCACAAGGTATAGCGGGAATACGAGGACTATGGAGAACAGTCCACCCCTCGAGAACCGGTAAAGATCACGCCGTGTTCGCACCAGCAGCGGGACCAGCAGCACGACGATGTAGACGCTCCCGTACAAGATCTCCGTCCAGGGCAAGACTGGCAGCCGATGCTCGAACGCAAGGTAGGCAGCCTTCGCGTCTGCCGGTATTCCGAGCGCAACGACCGCTTCGTAGAGGAAGAACCACGGCAGCAGCACCGTCAGATAACAACGAAAGCGCTCGACAACGGTAGGCGGAGTTTCGTCGCTGGACGGAAGCAGCCGCTGCTTGGGAAATACATCGCCGAAGCGCGCTTGCATGTCGGGGAGTTCGTATCCCAGCACCAGAGCCGCACTTGCCAGGATGACTGTCGGCGACACGAGCCACAAACCGCTCGCTGACCCCGACGCTATGGCAACTCCCACGCACAAGAACGCAAAGCCCACATAGATCGGATGAAACAACACGGAGTAAATTCCGCCTGAGACATACCGCGGAGGCGGGAATGCGTTCATCGGCAAACCGCCGCCCAGTCTCCAAAGTGCGGCCATTCCTAATGCGATGAGCACCACCCCGAACGCAGCCGTCGCCGAACCCCAAGGCAGAGAGTGGATCGCGGGCAATGCGACAACGTCATTCGTTCTCGCTGCCCAGATCAACAGGAGAAACGGCAGCACGACCACGAAGAGAGCGCCGTATAGCAACTTTGCTACCGCGGGTTTGGTCAGTCCTTCCACTTCACGACCTCGTGGATGGCCCAACCCGAACCTTCGCCTGCGGCGGTGCGGAACACACCGCGGCTCCGCCATTTGCACTCGTTGACCGAGAGCATGCTTCGCGGAAGCAGAGCGGCCAGGCGTGAGACTCCGGGAAACACCGTGTCCCCCAGTCGTCCCTGACGGAGGATCAGTCCACGGTCGAGTTCAAGCCGTGCGCCACTATCGGCAAACATAACTTCAGATTCGGTGATCGAGTTAGCCGAATGTTCTTCGCCATTGTGGATGACGGACCGGTACTGGTCCGGTCCCTGCCAATCAATCCAGACAACAGCATCCTGTTGCGAAAGATATCGGCCCCAATTGAGGCTGGTCAGCGGCAATTGCCAGGGAAGCAATGACAGGGTTAGACACTCCGCGTAGCCGAGTCCCCGAATTCTGATCTTTCCCCGAAGAAGCAAGTCGACTTGAGACATCGGCTGCAGGCAGTGCCAATCGACCGACCCGCTGGCATTCTGATACACGGTTCTACGGACCGGGGCACGCAACCCCTGCCACGTTCCCTCAGCATCTAGGCCGCGCTGCTGGACCGCAATTGTTCCGCCGTCAACACTCGGCGTCGCGCTACCGTGCAGGGAGGAGGAAGAGCCGATTTTGCCGTCCAGAACCGTGAGCAGGCTTCCATAGTGAAGCGACACAGCGTTCCAGCGGAGATCGGCGATGTACAAGATGGCGGCATCACCATTGTCGGTGACGCAGTCCAGGTACCACTTGGTGAGAAGAAAAGAATGGTCGCTCAAGTCCGTCAGCTTAGCACTCCCCACCCATGGGAGACACGGATGAAGATCAAGGGGCAAGGTGTGCAACGTCTTGCAGAGTCTGACACAAAATCTGCCGCCGAAAAAAATCCCCCTTCCGCCTCGAAGTCACACTAAAATGAAGCCGTCGAGATGCCTGTCTGCCGTGGCATGCCGCTGCTTCCCCGGAGGTTCTGTGCACGTCCTGGTCACCGCTGACACGCTATCGGGATCTTGGACTTATAGCCGCGAACTCGTGACTGGCCTGGTCACGCGCGGCGTGCGGGTCACGCTGGTCAGCTTCGGCGAGATTCCTCTGCCCGAGCAGACCACGTGGATGGATCACCTGCACGGCCTGGATTACCGGCCTACGGCATTCCGTCTGGAGTGGATGCAGCAGGCGGAAGACGACCTGCTCGAATCGTCCGCATTCCTGGCGGCTCTGGTTCGCGAACTGCGCCCCGACGTGCTGCACCTCAACCAGTTCTGCTACGGCGATCTCCCGGTGGACGTGCCGCGGGTGGTGATGGCGCACGGAGACTTGCTGACCTGGAAGCGGGCAGGCCGCAATGGCGACGGCGTCCCTCGCTCTGGACGTCCGACGAAGTGGTATAACGACACCGTCCTGCGTGGCATTTTGGGTGCCGATGCGGTGGTGGCGCCCTCGGAATGGATGTTGGACCAGGTTCGCACTGGCTATGTGCGTCCCCGGCGGGAACTCGTGATCTACCCGGGACGCAACCCGATTTTCTTCAATCCCTACGTCAACAAAGAAGATTGTGTGCTGGCCGTGGGACGTCTGGTTGACGCGAGCAAGCAGGTCTCTCTTCTGACCCAGCACAAACATCCCATCCCGGTGTGCATTGTTGGAGCCGAGCAAACGGTTCCGGTGCCGCGGATTCCGATCCGCGCCGACGTGAAGATCGATACCGACGAGACGTCGGTTGCGATTCGCGGCCCGCAGACCGAAGCTCAGCTCCGCGCCCTCTTCAGCCGCGCGGCCATTTATGCAGCCACGGCGCGCTACGAACCGTTGGGAATGTCCGCACTCGAGGCTGCGTTTTCGCGATGCGCCATCGTGGCCAACGACGTCCCGTGTTTCCGCGAAATCTGGGGCGATGCGGCCCTGTACTTCCGCACCAACGACGCCGCCAGCCTCGCCCAAAAAATCCGTGACCTCAACGAGGACCGGCCCATGCGCCGCGCCTTCGCCGAACTGGCCTACACTCGTGCCCGCGAGCGCTTCACCACCCGGCGCATGATCGAAGAGTACCTGCAGCTCTATCGCAGCCTGGTTTCAGTCGGTACCGCCGCTGCATAAACCCGCCGATTTCGCGGTATCTCAAGCCTTACCCCTAACCGCATCTTGGCGTTATTGCCGAACAGGCAGCTGAAAAATTCGGAAACAACTCCTTCGCCGTGGAAGGGCGGCCCTTTAGGGCCGCGTAAAACGCACGGAATCAATGTGGGCTTTAGCCCTCGTGGTCGTCTTTGCCGTGTCAACGGACCCTTCGTGTAGCGCGTGAAGAAATGCTCTGACACCAATCGTTCTTCGCCCCTGCATCTTGACGGGAACGCCGTCCGCTGCACCGGGCCCCGCCGTCATGGTATCTTCGTATGCTTACTAGAAACCCGTAAGGTTGGAGGAATCTATGGCCCAGGTAAAAATCACAGTCCGCCCCAACGGCCCGTTCCGCGTGGAATGTCCCGAAGGCGCTGTCGAATTGGTAGACATCAACGATATCCCGTTCGACCTTACCGGTAAGACCGCATTTTCTCTCTGTCGCTGCGGAGGATCGGTTAACAAGCCTTTCTGCGACGGAGCGCACAGCCGCCTCGGATTCCAGGCCGCCGAACTCGCGGTGAAGAAAGCCGAGGAAGGTCTGTAGTTCACGGCGGAGGAAATGGTGCACGATTCACGGGATCGGGAAGTTGGAATGCACCGCCGGATCACGCGCCGCGATTTCATCAACGGCGTTGCGGTGACGGCGGGAGGGGCGATGATGCCATGGCATCTCCTCGGCGATGAAGCCGCAAAGGCTGAGTCCCCCGACTATCCTCCGGCTCTAACTGGCATGCGCGGTAGCCATCCCGGCTCGTTCGACGCCGCCCACAGCTTGCGCGACGGCACGTTCTGGGACGATGCGGGCAAGCCCGTCGATACCGGCGAGACCTACGATCTCATCATCGTCGGTGGCGGCATCAGTGGCCTGGCGGCGGCTCATTTCTACCGCAAAACCGCAGGCCCAAAGGCGCGCATCCTCATCCTCGACAACCACGACGACTTCGGCGGACATGCCAAGCGCAACGAATTCCGCGACGGAAACAACTTCCGCCTCGGCTACGGCGGCACTTACTCCATCGAGAGTCCCGCGCCTTACAGCGAGATGGCAAAAGGACTGATCGACGAGTTGGGCATCGACGTGCCGTCGTATGCCAAGTATCTGGACGGCAACCTGTATCGCTCGCTCGGACTCCGTTCCAGCATCTTCTTCGACAAGGAAACTTTTGGCACGGACAAGCTGCTCGTCAGCCTGCCGACATTCAGTGGAGGCGAAAAAGCTTTCGTCGCCACCGACAAGCCAGAGGTCTGGAAGCAGATTCAGGGGGAGGCGCCCATCGCCGATCAGGCGAAAAAGGACCTTGAGCGTCTGCATCACCACCAGCAGGACTACTTCCCCGGACTAAGTTCAGCAGAGAAGAAGGCCAAGCTCGCACGCATGAGCTATGCCACCTTCCTGCGCGACGTGGTGAAGGTGCACGAGGACGTGGTGAAGATATACCAGGCCGTGCTCCAGCCAACGTTTGGCCTCGGCATCGACGCCATCGCGGCGCAGGACGCGTGGGGCGACGACCTGCCGGGATTTGACGGCATGAACCTCGATCCCGCACCCGGCAAGGGCATGAACCGTGACGCCATTCCGAACGAGGAAGCCGAAAAATACTTCTTCCATTTCCCCGACGGCAACGCCACCATCGCACGCCTGCTGGCGCGCAAACTGATTCCCGACGCGATTCCCGGCAATTCCGTTTCGGATGTGATCCTGGCCAAGGCAAACTATGCCAAGCTCGATGAGTCCGGATCTCCCGTACGCATTCGCCTGAACAGCACGGCCGTCCGCGTGAAGCACCTGGGCGACCCAGCCAGCGCCAAAGAAGTTGAGGTCAGTTACGCCCGCGGCGGCAAGGTCTATACCGCCAAGGCGAAGAACTCGATCCTGGCCTGCTGGCACGTCGTTATCCCGTACATCTGCGAGGATCTACCCGACAAACAAAAGCAGGCCCTTAGCTCCTCACAAAAAGTTCCGCTGCTTTACACCAACGTGTTCCTGCACAACTGGAAATCGTTTCAGAAGCTTGGCATGAACGCGGTCTATGCCCCTGGCTGCTATCACACTCGGATTCAGCTCGATCATCCCGTCAGCATTGGCGGCTACGAATGCGCGCGCAAACCGGAAGACCCGATCGTCGTTCACATGATGAAGACGCCATGCAAGCCGGGGAAGCCGGCGCGGGAACAGCATAGCTTCGGCCGGATCGAACTTTTCACCACAACGTTTGAAACCGTGGAGCGCGAAATCCGCGAGCAATTGGCGCGCACGCTCGGCCCGGGCGGCTTCGATCCTGCCCGCGACATAGGCGCGATTACGGTCAATCGCTGGCCTCACGGCTACGCTTATCAGTACAGTTCGCTGTTCGATTCGTTCTGGCTCGAGGGCGGGGAGACCCCGTGCGAAGTCGCCCGCAAGCCCTACGGCCGGATCGCCATCGCGAACGCGGACGCCGGCGCCTACGCCTACACCGATGAGGCCATCAACCAGGCCTACCGCGCTGTCGCGGAAATCACGAAGAGCTAAGGTGCCTTCCAGTCGAGGGCGTAGATTTCTTGGCTGCTCGTATCCCGGACCACCATAGGCGAATCATCTGGCGCCAAACCTGTCCAGGAGCCAAAGTCTCCCCAGTACTGCCGCATTCCTTTCAGGCTGAGCACCTTTTCCAGCCTGCGATCGGATATCCGTATGCGGAAGAAGTTGGCATCCTCGACAAAGGTCGTGTCGAAATAAATATACTGCCCATCGTGCGACCAGGTGGGATATCCAAATGGCATGCTCGCAAGTTCCTGCCACTGCTGGCTGACCCGATCGAAGAGCATCAGCTTTCCCCCGTCGTCGCTAAGGGCAGCGATATATCTTCCGTCCGGCGACCAGCGCGGAGAGAAAAACTGCTTTGCCCCTGGCAAGTAAGACATCTTTCCTGTTTCCAAATCGACGGTCGCTATGCCCGGCCCAGTGGGCATACTTGAGGTATTGCCCGCCTGGTTCAGAGTTAACACGATCGACTTGCCATCCGGCGACCAACCGGGATCGTATCCAGCCTGGGCGGCGGGGATTAACTCGCGCAACCCCGTGCCATCGCTCGAAATCAGATAAGCAAGCCACGGTGTCTTCAAGGTTGTACCCATAAAGACGATGTGTTTGCCATCCGGGGACCATCGCGGCAATCCCGAGTCCATGTCCCCAAACGTCAGCTGGACTCTTTCGCTGCCGTCAGCTCTGCTCCGCCAAAGCTGATGTTCCGGGACAGAGACGTAGGCGACCCACTTTCCATCCGCAGAAAATGCCAGATCGCTGGCCGATATGCCGTTAAGAAAAGGTATAAAGCCAGACGTGCTGTCGTAACGCATCAGCTCGCAACGCGGCTGCATCCCGACGGCGAAAATCCTTTTGCCGTCGGTGCTGACCACGGGAGAACCAAAGTCCAGCGGTCCATTCGTCAGCTGCACAGGCTTGCTCTCTCGACTGAGCCAGGGAGACGTTTCCGCCAGCGACCACAGGTTCTGTCGACCACTTCGAAAGCTCTGAAACAGGAAATACTTTCCGTCGGGAGTCCAGCTACCGCAGCACTCCCGCGGATCTGGGTTCCAACCGGGAAGCAGCGGATGCAGCCCCGTTCCGCTGCGGCGGATTTCCCAAAGCGTGCTCGAACCATTTCTCGGATCTACGACCTCGAAGCGAAATCGGCTGCCGTCGGGCGCAACGCGAAGCCCGAAAACCTGGCTGCCCACGCTCGCCAGTTTCTTCGATCCGCTCCCGTCGCCCTTGGCGACGTAGATGTCCGGTCCCCTTGAAAAAATTAGTTGACTGCCGTCGGGCGACCAAGCTGCCGAATCGACGACATAGTCACCCAGCCGGCGCGGCGCCCCGCTGGGCAAAGGTAAGGACCATATTTCAAGTCCTTTCCCCGTGCCGTGAAAAGTACCCACCAGAAGGGCCGAGCCATTGGGAGCGATTCCCGCAGCACCCGCATTCTCGAATGGAGTTGGCAGCACGCTGGTCTCGCCGCCCGCAACCGATACTTGGCCCACGGCAAATCGATCGCCCTGTAACTCCTGAAAATAGAGCCGCTGGCCATCCGTAATGCTTCCGCCCTTTAAGAGACCGTCATGCGTGATCTGCGTATAGCCTAAAATGCTCGGCTGCTGGGATGGAACCAGCCGGAACGCGATGATCCCCACCAATAAAAGTAGAATGGGAATCCCCACGTAGAAGACGCGATCTCTCCGCCAAATCGAAGGTCTGGACGCCGCAATCGGTGCCGGCGCCGCTGGCGTCGGTCCACCTTCTACCAGCCGAATCTGGTCAGAGTCCGACGCCCCATTCACTGGCGCAATGAACCGATAGCCCCTCCGGTACAACGTCTCAACAAACCGCGGATTCTCCGAGTCATCACCCAGCGCCTGCCGCAGCTTCTTGACCGCGCTGTTCAGGCTGAGATCGAAATCCACGAACGTGTCGCCCGGCCAAAGCTTCTTCTGCAGCTCTTCCCGGGTAACGATAACGCCCGGCCGCTCCAGCAGCATCGCAAGGATCTGGAATGGCTGCTCCTGCAGCTTGATCCTCACCCCGGATTTGCGCAGTTCGCGGCCGTCCAGGTCGAGCTCGAAGAGACCGAACCGAACGGCTCGAGGATTCGTCGCAGGCTGGGCCATCCCCACGTCACCCCTATGTTCCAGAGAGTTTACACCCAATCCTCCCGACACACATTAGACGACTCGAGTCACATTCTGTTTGTTCCCTTGTCTTTTCAATGAATTAGCCAGTCACATTCGTTCCTGACTCAAACCATTACACATCCATTGTCCTGTCAGTGCCTGTCAAGCAAAGTCGCACACGTTCGCCGCAGAAAGCGGCCACGCTGGGCGGTTCCAAGTCGGTCCGGCAAATCAGGAAAAGGAGAACTTCCATGAAAAGTCGAACACTTATTGTCGCAAGTCTCTGCTTGGTAATCGGACTGGCCTCCGTTCGGGCTCACGCCCAGGTGGGCGGGGTCGAAGCCAAGGTCCCATTTAACTTCGTCGTCTCCGGCAAGACCTTCGCCGCCGGCGATTACTTGATGATTCCCAGTTCCCATCAGATCAAAATCGAGGACGCGCACCGCAGAGTCGTTGCGATAGTCATCGCCAATGACGTCTCAGGCCGTTCAGCAGGGGAGAACGGGCAGATCATCTTCCACTGCTACCGAGACCGGTGTTTCCTGTCTGAAGTCTGGTCCCCCGCTCACGAGCACGGACGCCAGCTGCTCGCCCCGAACGTCGAGGCGGAACTGTCGAGGGAAGAACAGGGAAAGTACTTCGCAGTTCTCGGAGAGAAACCTCAGAAGCGACAGTGACAGCCGCCGTTTGCCGCGCGAAACTCTGCTGCAGGCTGCGGCAAAACTCCGAATTCGAACCTGCTTTGAAAGGGCGCGGCTTCCAGCCGCGCCGTAAGTAAGCGCAAAGTCAGCGGCGCCTTTAGGCGCTGAGGGAAGGCCGCGGGCCGCGAAAAGTTTCCAGCCGCGAAGCGGCGAAAGAATGCAGCCCACGGCGCAAGCCGTGGGTGAACAAGGTGGGAAGGAGCAAGCCCTGAAGGGCCGAAAGAAAGGCTGCGACCTAGACTGCCATCCCGAAGATCAATTCACTTTCGCCGCCCGCTCTTCAACTGCCCAGCCCTGTTTCTGGCCTCCTGAGCCTGTTGCGTCATGCCTTTGGCCTGGTAAGCGTCAGCTAAAGCGGTCTCGAGATCAGGATCGTCGCCGCTCTTCTCCTTCTCGTTCAGGTAGGCGGCGATCGCGTCGTCGTACATCCCAAGCCTGGCGTAACACTGACCCAACTCGTAGTAGACGCCGGAACCTCGCGGAGCCAATCGAAGAGCAGTTTTGAACTCTTCGATGGCCGCCTGATACTTTTCTTCGTCGGCCAGCGCCAAGCCAATGCCATAGTGCGCATCGGCGTCATTCGCATTCTGACTCAGCATTTGCGTAAAAGTCGTCTTCGCGTCGCCTGGGCGCTTTTCGTTCAAGTACACCATGCCAAGATTAAAGCGGGCCGCAGTGTGCTGCGGTTGCAGTTCGATCACTCGCGTGAACTCGGCTTCCGCCTGGGGAAAGTTATTTGCGTTGAAGTAAGCTTGTCCCAGCGCAAAGTGCGCGTGCACCGAGTTGGGCTCTTGCCGGACCACGGTTCGGAGTTGGGCGATGGCGCGATCGGGACTCTCAGACAACGATTCAAGCGCCCGTCCGATGCGGAAGGGAGCGCCGCGCCAGTGCTGCACTCCCAGGGCGCCCGCCGCCACCGCGAGAGCAACGATGCCAAGAATACTCGCACGCCGGAGCGGGTTGTCATGTTGCGGAGCGACCCGTGCGATGAGCGCACCCAGAATCAGTCCGCTGATGAGTCCGCCGAAGTGTGCGGCGTTGTCAATGCCGGGAAACATGCTTCCAAACAGCACGTTAAAGCCGACGAAAAAGACGAGACTTCTGAGTGTCCCGCGGATCGCGATGCTCGGCAGCGAGAACTCTCCGAGATAGAACGACGCGATCAGAGCGCCAGCCAGGCCGAAGATGGCGCCCGAGGCACCGACGCTGAGAACTCTGGGATTCCACGCGACACTGGCCACACCCGCTGCAAAGCCCGTGGTTAGGTAAATGGCGGCAAAGCTCCATCGTCCGTAGAGAGACTCGCAAAGCGCTCCCAGATCCCACAGACACCACATGTTGAAGGCGATATGCATCAACCCGCCATGAAGAAACATGTAGGTCACAAGACGCCACCAATCACCCGATAGCGTATAGGGGCCGAAGTTAGCGCCGTAGTGCGCCATGGTCATACCCGGGAAATCCATGACCGTGCCGCTGGCCGCCGCCATCGCGAGAAATACTGCGACGTTGGCCCCGAAGATCACCTGCGTGAGGGTAATGCTGGACTGGTTCCGAACCCAGGGCGCCGGCATGACCTGCTGCTTCACGTCGTCGACCTCGCCGCGTTGCGCCGCCTCATGCTGCACGCACCACTGGCAGATCTTTCTTCCAAACGTCAGCGGAGGCAGCTTCCGCCCGCATTGTGCACAATTCGCCATCGGTATCAATAAAAGAGTATCAGCAATTTAGTGAGACTGGCCGGATCGAGGGAAACTGACCCGTCATGCGAAAAACTCAGGAATTCCTCACACTCCATTGGAAGGGCGCCGTTCATAGTTTGCATGAGAACGTAGGCTGTTGTGAGAACGTGGAATTGTTAGGACTTCGACAAAAACCCAGCCGCGCAGCGGCGAAAGAATGCAGCCCACGGTGCAAGCCGTGGGTAACAGAGTGGGAAAGCGCAAGCCCCAGAGGGGCGAAAGAAAACCTAAGACACAGACTCTGGACGGCACAGGTTCTCGCGCGCACTCCTCAGGCCGCGTAAATCTGGGCGATTTTCACCAACCACGCCTCCTGCGTGTGCCGCTGCACGAATATCTGGCCCAGGCTGATGGCCTGGGATCGAGGTGCGCGGCACCGTGGCGACGGCCTGCGGCAAGATCTGCAGGAAGCGATCGACCTCCTGCTGCGTGTTGAACCGGCCCATGCTGATACGCAACAAACCGCGAGCGCGCTCGGAATCGTATCCCATCGCCAGCAGCACACCGGACGGTTCCCCGGAATGATGGGCGCTACACGCGCTGCCTGCCGAGACCGCAACACCAGATGCATCCAGCGCCGCCAGCAGCCTCCCGACTTCCCGCTCCTGGCCGCGGAATCCGAAACTCAGGTGTCCCGGCAAGCGCTGCGTGCGATGCCCGAAAATGTAAGACTCGGGCAACACCCGGCCGAGTTCCGTGGCGATGCGCTCGCGGAACTGCTCCAGGCGGGTCGCCTCGTCCGCTAACTCTTGCCGTGCGATCTCCGCTGCCGCGCCGAAACCGACGATTCCCGCCACGTTTTCTGTAGCCGAACGCAGGCCGCGCTCCTGCCCGCCTCCGAAAACGATTGGCGATAGTCTCACGCTGTTGCGAACATAGAGCGCCCCAATGCCCTTGGGGCCGTGCAGTTTGTGCGCCGACAGAGATAGCAGATCAACGTGCAACTGATTCACATCGAGCGGAACTTTTCCCCCGGCCTGCACCGCGTCGGTGTGAAACAGCACGCCGTGCAGTTTGGTGAGATGAGCGAGTTCCAGGATGGCCTGCAGGGTGCCCACCACGTTGTTCGCGGCCATAACGGAGACCAGGGTCACGTTGGACTGCAGCGCCCGCAGCAGGCTCTCCGGGCCGACAATCCCATCGGCGTCGACAGGAAGATAGGTGATCTTCGTTCCCGATCCGGCAAGAAAGCGGCAGGTCTCCAGGATCGCGGCATGCTCAATTGAGCTGGTTACAACATGACCAGAGCCGCCACTGGCGCGCACCGCACCAATGAGCGCCAGGTTGTCGGCCTCGGTGCCACTGCCGGTGAAGATAATCTCGTCCGGCTCTGCCCCGATCAGCGCAGCCACTTGCGCCCTGGCAGTCTCCACCGCCTCGCGAGCCACCCGACCTTCATGATGCAGGCTTGAGGGGTTTCCGAACGCGCCGTCAAGAAATGGCCGCATGGCCGCAAGCACCCGAGGATCGAGCGGCGTTGTAGCGGAATGATCAAAGTAAACTCGCGAATGCATGATGTCTCTCCAGCGGGGCTGCGCTGGGCCCTGCGCGCCCTAAAAACACGAATGCCTCATCCGGGATTGTGGGGATGAGGCAATCACTCACCCAGATCTCATGTCCCCCGCAAACCGGGCGGGAATTGGCACCAGATGATCAGGCTGTGTTCCTGATCCGGTTGTCGTGGCTTCTACGGGCCCGTTACCCTCAGCCACTCTGCATGAGACTGCGGCTTCATTCCGGTACGCATGCCGGAACACACAACCATAGGACGGTCGAGCCGTGGTGTCAAGTGCGGGTATCGCGCCATGCAAAATGTAACCGGAGGGGAAGCCGTCGCGACCCATAGGATGTAACCCGACTCACAAATGAAAATTGAGGAGAGTTGGGTTTGGGGACCGAAGCAAAGTGGGAGTAC
>Ga0075030_100004074_pt1 | contig 13234 bp, 12 predicted proteins | sample LitLauG_LLR_2012_FD_71393 | JGI IMG/M metagenome (GOLD analysis project Ga0075030, IMG submission 71393) | Freshwater sediment microbial communities from Pennsylvania, USA - Little Laurel Run_MetaG_LLR_2012 | ecosystem: Environmental > Aquatic > Freshwater > Creek > Sediment | place: USA... | reverse complement strand
ACTAAACACAGCAACGAAAAGCGCGGCTTCCACGCCCCCGGTACGACAGGCCCGTTCGGTGCCGCCGTCGCCGCCGGCAAGTTGCTGCATCTGAACGCCGAGGCCATGACCAACGCTCTTGGAATTGCCGGATCGATGGCTGGGGGGCTGATGGAATTCGCTCGTTCTGGTACCGGTGCGATGGTCAAGCGTCTGCATCTCGGCCGCGCCGCCGAGGCCGGGGTGGTGGCCGCAAGCCTTGCCGCTGAAGGATTCACCGGTCCGACCAGCGTGATCGAGGGTGAGGCCGGCTTCCTGAAAGTCTTCTGCACCGAATGGGATATGGCGGATGTCACAAAGGGATTGGGCTCCGATTATGCAACGATGAATCTGTGCCTCAAGCGATTCCCCGTCCACATGACGGCGCAAACCGGTGTCCAGGCGGTGCTGGAATTACAAGCCGAACATGGCTTCACCGGTGCACAGGTGGATCGAGTGACCGTGGCGGGAAGCGAACGGATGGCGACCATCAATAATATTCGCAATCCAATCGATATGATGATGGCACAATATTCGATTCCGTTCTGTATCGCGTTGGCGCTGTTTCGCGATCCTCGTGATCCTGCGTCGTTCGATGACTCGGCGCTCAGCAGCGCCGAAATTCGCGGGATGTGCGAGCGTGTCGCGATCACCGTCGCCAACCCGCCGACGAAGGTCGCAGGCGCCAGTATCGTTACGATTCTCCTGAAAGACGGCCGCGCGTTTCACCACGAGGTCGACGAATTCAACGGCACCCCGGCGCGTCCGTTGAGCCGTAATGAACTTCGAGATAAGTTTATGACGTTGGCTCGAACTCGATACGGTGCCGACGCGGCTGGATTGTTCGAACGTCTACAGAATCTGGAAACCGAGACGGACCTCGGTCGGGTAGGTGCATGATGACGGTCGCTCGGGAACTCGCAGATTTTCTTGTCGGAACCAAGACATCCGATCTTCCGCCACAGGCCATGCAATACGCGTCCATGGTGATCGCCAGCACGATCGCCAGCGCGGCTTACGGCACCAACATCCAGTCCGCGCAAATCGTCCGCGACCTGACCATCGAACAGGGCGGCCGTCCTGATGCCTCGTTGTGGTTCAGAAATGGCACCAAACTCCCCGCCGCCGAGGTTGCCCGCGCGAACGCCATGTTGAGCGACGCCGCTGCATCCGACGACAGCGACCTGCGGAACATCGTCCACGCCGGCACGCCTTTGACCGCCACCTCATTGGCCTTTGCCGAACGGATCGGCGCCAGCGGCCAGGACGTCCTGACCGCGATCGTGCTGGGCTATGAGGCCGCCGGACGCATCAGCGAATCGATTACGCCTGGATTCCGAGCGCGGGGCTTCCATGGTTGCCTGGGCGCGGTGTTCGCAGCCACCGTCTCGGCATCCCATTTGCTGCGACTGAACGCCGCCCAAATGGCACAGTCGATCGCGATTTCCGCGACATCGATCGGTGGATTGGCCACCGCCGCGGACACGAGTTTCGCCCGTGAATACCATGCCGGACTCGCCGCGCAACTTGGTGTCAACGCCGCGCTGGCGGCGCAACGGGGGTACATCGCCGAAGAACGCATTCTGGAAATGCCGCAAGGTTTCTTCGAAAGTTTCGGCGGCGTCGATGGAGCGACCGCTGCAACCGTTGCGACTCGCGATCTTGGGCAAAGCTGGGACATTTGCACCGACATGGCGATCAAGCTGGTGCCCGGCGGTCATCCCTACCATGCCTTCGCCGAGGCCGCCGCCAACGCGGCGCGCGATGGCGGGATCGTTGCGGCAGAGATCGAAAGTATCACCCTCTCCCGACCCGGCTTCACCAAACTCAGCGGGCCGTTGCATCCAACCGACCTGATCGGTATGGCGCACAGCCCGGCCTACTTTGCCGCCGCCGGGGCGGCGGATCACGCATTCGGCTGGATACACGCGAGCGACGCAAAAATCGCTGATCCCGTCATCCATGGATTGATCGACAAGGTCCGCGTCGGCGCACCTCCGACAGACAATATCGATCGTTACCGTCAGGGTGCCACCGTAACGATTCGAACCAATGATGGCCGTGTGTCAACCAGCACCGTGTATCTGCCGAAAGGGTCAGGCGCGTTGGGGATCAACTGGGTCGATGTCGATGCGAAATACCATGTGCTGGTGCCCGCCACCGGTCTACCCGTCTCCAGGATCAAAGAGAGCCTTGCCCTGATCCACGATTTCGCTGAGCTGACGGACGTGTCGTCGCTGATCGGCCTGCTGCGCTGATCAGTGACCGGCCGCCGGCCTGCCGCCATCGCCGTACTTGGATGCCAACTGATCCTTGGTCAGGAATTTTTGTTCCAGATCACTAATGGTGCGCAGCCCCATCAAGTCGTTAATCTCCTGGAAGGAGACCGCGAATTCCGGCCGCTCGATCACCCGGCCCTCCTCGATCGAGTGCTTCAAGACGCCGAGTGCATTGCGCATGCCCATAATCGCCGCACTGGTCACCAGCCGCGGGTATGACGCCACCGCCACCCCCACATCCTGCAACTCCCTCGCGCACAACAACGGCGTCGTCGGTCGCGCTCGGATTCCGAAACCCATATTCACAGACAGCGGCTTTGAGACTTCCTTGGCCACCAGCGCGATGTCCTCCTTCTTCAGCAACGCATCGGCGAACAGCAGGTCGGCGCCCGCTTCGGCATAGAGGTTCAAGCGGCGAATGGCCTCTTTCACACCATGCGTCGCGGTGGAATCGGTGCGCGCCTTGATGATGAAATCGGGATCACGCCTGGCCTCGACGGCGGCGCGGATTTTTTCCACACCTTCCTCCGCCGAAATAACCTCCTTGCCATCCATGTGGCCGCAACGTTTCGGAGACACCTGGTCCTCCAGCATCACACCATCCAACCCGGCCGCCTCGAACCCGCGCACGGTGAAGAACACGTTCACCGCGTTGCCATAACCGGTATCCGCGTCGGCGCTCAGCGGAATGTCCACACAGGCGGCGATGTCGCGCGACCGCGATACGTTGGCCTCGTAACTCAGGATTCCGACATCGGCCCAACCGAGCGTAGTTTCTGATAGGCCAGCGCCTGAGATGCCGCCGCACTTGAAGCCCATCTGCTGCACTAGGCGCGCACTGAATCCATCGTACACGCCGGGCTGGATCAGGATTTCCTCGGCCTCGATCAACTGCCGGAACAATGTGGTTCTTTTCATCTCCATGCACCCCGCCTATTTTCTTACGGGAATGATAGGACTAACCTCCTCCTGGGGGAAGCACACATGGCCGGCAAAACGATCGCGGAGAAGATTCTTTCGGCGAAAAGCCAAACCGACGCACGCGCCGGGGAGATCGTCGTTGCAGCGCTGGACTTGACGTATTCGCATGACGGCAATCGTCCGCTGGCGATGGAGTTGCTGACCAGCATGGGCACCGACAAAGTATGGGACCCGTCGCGCTATGTATTGTTCCTGGATCATCATCCCAGCCCGAATGCGGTTTCCGCCGCCGCTCATACCAAACTGCGGGAGTTCGCCATCGCCCAAGGCGTCCAACTGTACGAAATGGGCGACGGCATCAGTCATGTCGTGCTGCCCGAACGCGGCCACATCGCCCCCGGCGACCTCGTGATCGGTTCGGATTCGCATAGCTGCACCGGCGGCGCGCTGGCGGCCTTCAGCACCGGCGTCGGGTCCACCGACATGGCGGCGGCGATGGCGACTGGACATTTGTGGATGCGGGTGCCCGAAACGATTCTGGTGCGCTGCAACGGCAAATTGCCAGCGCACGTCGGGGCGAAGGATCTCGCACTGGCGATCGCCAGCCGCATCGGCGCTGACGGTGCGAACTATATGGCGATCGAATTCGCCGGACCAGCGGTCGAGGCGCTAACAATGGACGGCCGCTTTACGTTGACGAATCTGGCGATCGAGATGGGGGCGAAGGCCGGACTGATCGGCACCGATTCCGTAACGACGGACTGGCTAAGCGGCCGCCTTAAACGTGACTGGCAACCTCTGAACGCCGACCGGGACGCCGTCTACGCACAGGTCGTGGACATCGACGCCAATACCCTGACACCGCGCATCGCCCTGCCACACAACGTCGACAAAGTCGTTGCGATCCAGGACCTGCCGCGCACCCGGGTGCATCAGGTCGTGATCGGCACCTGCAACGCCGCCCGAGAATCCGATCTCGCCGAGGCCGCGCGCATCTTGAAGGGCAAGCACATCGCCCCCGGCGTTCGCCTTATCGTTACGCCATCGTCGCGCGACACGATGGTGGCGTCGATGCAATCGGGTGTCCTCGCAACGCTGGTTCAGGCGGGTGCGGTCATTGCCACCCCGGGCTGTTCCGGCTGCGCCGGCGGTTGCCATTTCGCGGTGCCGGACGTCGGCGAAAACGTTCTCTCCACCGCCAACCGCAACTTCAAAGGCCGGCTCGGTAATCCCGACAGCTTCATCTATCTGGCGTCGCCGGCCACCGCCGCCGCCTCGGCACTCACCGGATGGATTACCGATCCTAGACAGGAGGACGTGGCATGAACATCGCCGGTCGCGCGCATTGCTTCGGCGATGACATCAACACTGATTACATCATCGCATCCAAATACAAGACCGCCTCGCTGGACCCGCGCGACCTGACGCGGCATCTGATGGAGGACATCGATCCCGGCTTCGGCCAACGCGTCCGTCCAGGAGATATCCTTGTCGCAGGCAAGAACTTCGGCTGTGGATCGTCGCGGGAAGGTGCGCCGCTGGTGATCAAGGCGGCCGGCATCGGTGTGGTCGTCGCGCCGTCCTTTGCTCGGATTTTCTTCCGCAATGCGATCAATATCGGCCTGCCGGTGTTCATCTGCGACACCGCCGGGATTTCAACCGGCGACGATTTGGAGTTCGACCTTGAAGCGGGAACCGGCCGCAACCGAGCGACCGGTGCTGTGATACAGGCCGCTCCGCTGCCGCGCGTGATGATTAACATCGTGCGCGATGGGGGTCTTGCGGCCCATATCCGCAAACACAAGACCTTCCAGATCGCCTGATCCTACGCCGTGTGCCAGCCGAATTGTTGCGGTTTCCGCCCGGCCTCCGGGTGTAGCCGCACATTCACCAGGGCCGGACCGGGGAATGCCATCGCTGCGTCCAATGCGCCGCGCAGGTCCTTCGGATCCTCGATAAACCAGCCCTTGCCGCCGAACGCTTCCATCATCCTGTCGTAACGCGCACCGACCGTCAGCACCCGTGGCGGCACCTGGGTACGATCCGCCGGCAGTTCCGCGATGCCGCCGCCGATACCGCCGTTGTTCAGCACCACGATCTTGACCGGAAGCTGGTAGCGGCAAGCCGTCTCCATTTCCATCCCGGAAAACCCGATCGCCGAGTCTCCCGAAACCGAAATGATCGGCCGGTCGCGATGCACCACCGCCGCCGCGATCGCAAATCCCATCCCAATGCCCATCGTGCCGTAGCTTCCCGCGTCCAGCCGGAGGCGCGGCGAGACATTCGGCAACTGCGTGCGCCCGATATCCATCGTATTCGCACCCTCGCCGATAATCACCGCGTTGCTCGGTGTCCACGCGCTGATGTCTTTCAGCGCCCGGTAGTAGTTGGTCGGTGTCGAGTTATCATCGATCATGGGTTGAATCTGTTTCGCATTAGCAGCCGATTTCTCGGCGATCGCCGCCCGCCACGGTGTATCCTTCGGGTAGAACCATTGCCGATCCGTCAACGCCTTGTTGAACTGACCCACGATGGCCTTGCCGTCGCCCACCAGCCCGACCTCGGCCGGCACGTTGTTGCCGATCGCTTCCGGCGAGATGTCCAATTGCACGACCCGCACTTTCTTGTTGAACCGCGGCGGCAGTCCAAAATGCATGATCCAGTTCAAGCGGGCGCCCAGCAGGAATATGACATCGGCTTCTTGCAAGGCGTGACTGCGGGCGGCGCCAACTGATAACGGATGCGTGTCATCCATTACGCCCTTGCCCATGGGGGAGGCGAGGAACGGCACCTGCGTGCGCTCGACAAAGGCGCGGACCTCGTCCTCGGCGCGCGACCAGGCCATGCCTTTGCCGACAATGACCAGCGGCCGTTCCGCCGATTCCAGAATGTTCAGGGCTTTGGTGATGTCCTGATCCATCGCTTGCATGCGCGGCGGCTCCGGGATCGTGGCCGCCTGATGCACTTTCTCTTCCTCGACTTCGCCCAGGATAATGTCGTCCGGCATATCCAGATACGTCGCGCCTGGTCGGCCATAGATTGAGTTCCGGACCGCCATTTCGACGTAGAACGGAATGCGGTGAACATGTTCGACCGCATGCGCGAATTTGCAGAACGGCGAGGCGATCTGCACCTGCCGTTCCTCCTGGAACGCCCCCATACCGTTCTGGTAGGTGGGTGAGGCGCCCCCGATCAGGACCATCGGCCAGCAATTCTGTTGGGCATTTGCCAGTCCCGCGAGGCCATGCACTACACCCGGGCCGGAAACGACCAGCGCAGCACCGGGCCGACCAGTCATATAGCCGACCGCCTGGGCAGCGTAGGAGGCGGATTGTTCGTTGCGCATTCCGATATAGGTGATGCCGACTTTTTGCGCGGCCACCGCGATGGGTCCGACCGGGAATCCGACGATCCCGAACATGTAGTCGACACCCTGCTGCTTGAGGCTGCGTGCCATTAAGGTGGCGCCGTCGACCTTGCTCATTTTTATGTCCCCCCTTCGGTTCGGCCGGCCTATGGATGCGGTGAGAGACCGGGTCAGAGAAGAGACTGAGCGCATATTTCGCGGATGGGAAGGGGTTGGCCAGGCGGGTGGCTGTAAAACTCCGTTCCGCTCGCCGCGAACTCTCGATTTATTGAAGAAGATATCTATTCGATTTCAAATTAATTCTGATATGATAAATCTATCGAATTCAAAGCGATTGGTCGACATGTGGAGGAAATGACGATGTCCGCTCAGTTCGCGAACGATGTGCTGGTGAAGCCCGGGGGGGCCGCAAGAGGCGTCAGTCCGTCCGGTTATAAGGCTTTTCCGCCGATCCCTCAAAGCTATGAGGTTCATGAAGACAATGACGATGCGCATATGTCGATCGTGCATGGTATTGTCGTTGCTATATTGTTGTCCGCCCCGTTCTGGGCATTGCTGGGATTGATTGTTTATCTGCTGTGGTAACAAGTGTGTCCCCCACATCGGCTGGTGGATGCGATATGGCCGGCTCCCGATCAGGCGCGCGACCATGACCGTTCCACTGTGATCTTTGGCCAACCATGCCCGTGACGGGGTTGGGCGGTCGAGGCTGGCACGGATGCCTGTTGTCTTCTCGACCTCCGTGCCACCTATGAGAGGGGACAACGTCCCAGTGCTGTCGCACGTTTGCCGGAAATCATATAGGCAAGTGTCAGATCGGTTCTGATCGGACCCGAGGCTGTCGTTTCGTCACAAGTCCTGCAAAAGCGGAATAACTGCGCCGGTGTGATGTTCCAAGTCCGGTGCCAAATTGTCGCGCATCCGCGCGTCGGCCGAAGTGAGGGTGGCGGCTCGCTTGAAATCGCCTTCGGCGGCGAGGAGTGCCAATTACCGACGTCTGAGGGCATCCGCTCGTGGCGGCGACCGACAGCAATGCGCATGCCCTCGAAAAGGCTGGATGTCTGCGTCCGTCGCGGATTGGGTTTACCATCGCGTACCCTTTGGATCAGATCGGCATGACGCTTATTGTCAATTCCGTATTGTATCGTGAACAAAAGCCTGTTTGCGGGTACACGGTCAAGGTCTAACGGACGTTTAACGGCACCTACAGTTTAACGTTTTCGTGACTCGTAGGGTTGCCATGACGAGGCGCTGCGACGAGACGGGACATTCCTGTGAGCTTCGAAGGTGGTAAGGGCAGTGTTGAGGGTGTGTCAGCCCGCGGTGCAAAGGCCAATGACCGGGTCTGTCTTCACGCTTGCGTCGGTACAAGGAGTGGAAACATTGCCGATGGTAACGGTGATGTGCAAGGCAGGTTCAGGAAGCGATCAACCCAATTCTCTGTTTCAGCGGAAAACGCTGGTTTACCAAATTCTTATTCCGCTACCGTGATTTCACTATTTAGTTGGTAATACAAACTATTGTGAAAGACAAACATGATCCCGGAGAACGTTGTAACGTGAACTTTAGTTCGAATATGCCGTTATTCCGGCGATAACAAGCCGCCGCTCGCCAGCCGTAGGTGAAACCAGAACGCGGTCGGTGGCGATCGGCGCGCGATCGCCATCATTCCGCGGTCTATTGGTTTTCAGGTACAGTCTAGAAAAGGACCATCATCATGCTACACATCTTTAAGGCCGGAGCCACCGCTTTGCGTCAAGATCGCCGTGCAATCGGTGCGCTCGAATACGCTTTGGTGGGTTCAATCATCGCCGTCGCGGTAATCGGCGGCACCAAGACGTTTGGGATCGCACTGGCCGGTTATTTCATCAGGATGGCGATGGCGGCTGGTTTTTTTGCCGCCTGAGCCATTCTCACAGAGCGCCGGGACGATGTCTCCGGCACTCCACGCCCTGAACTCCCAAAGCATGAAATCAGTTATGTGTAAGCTGGCCCAGCCAACCGCCATGATAACCTATGATGTATCCACATGTGTCGGCTGGCGGGATCAGGCTTCCCGCCAATCCGCCCGATGAGATCCCTTTCGCTCCAAGATGCGATTGCCACGCTGCTGGTATTTGCGGCCCTTCGGGATATCGCGACCCGCACCGTGCCAAACTGGGTTTCCCTGGCGATCCTGGCGGTTGGCTGCGTCTTGCAAGCGGTTGCCGGCACCCTGCCGACCGCGGGGCTATCCGGCGTTGCGGTGTTCGCCGCCGCCGCCCTGATGTGGCGTCAAGGCTGGTTGGGCGGCGCGGACGTCAAGCTTCTCGCAGCCGGTTCGGTCGCCTTGGCACCCGTGGCGGTGGTATCTTTTATCCTCGTCGTGGCTTTGGCCGGCGGCGCGTTGGCACTGCTGTACCTGGCGCTCTCTCTGGTCGTGCGGCGCCCGGCCCCCGGCGGCCGCACAACCGTATCGCGGCGCCTGCTCAAGGCCGAGGCTTGGCGTATCCACAATCGTCGTTCGATTCCGTACGCCGTTGCAATCGCGGCCGGTGGCCTCTTCACCCTCTATCAGGGCTAGACATACAATTGCGGTCCATCGCGCAATTGCGGTCCATCGCGCCTCGCTGATGCTGATCGCTGCGGGCCTCGCCTGGATCGGCGTCACCATGGTGGCCGGTCCGCGATCCGTCATGCCCGAGGCGCTCGTAGCATGAGTGACCGCCGCCACATTCTGTGGTCCGAGGAGGGGCTGGAGCGGGGGAAAACGGCTGGATCGCGTTATGAGTCAGCCGATCCGGTCGCGGGTTTGACCAATGATTTTACCGATGGTCCGCCCAGCATCGCGCCAGCGACACTGTATCTCGACGCATGAGCCCGCCATAAAAGGATGGTGGTAGAACATGAAGCCCGCTTACTTCGGCGATAACGGCTGGTCACCAAGTAATATTACCGAGAGCTCGCCGCCTCGCGGCCGCAAAACACCGCGATTGGGCGGAATTTTGTGGGTCACAGGCCACTGGTGGCGCCGGCTTGGCGATTTTACCGGGCTCCCCCCAGTCGCACGACCGTGTTGAGCGAGATCAATCAAATGGTCGCAAATTTTCGTGGCGGCACTTTTATCAAACTCTGGCTTCAGGCAGGGTGGTTGCCACTAAGCCCTCGGTGGCTCGGCGCCGCCGGGAGGGACAGCGTTGCTTTTTATTTGGACTACAAAACGTCACTCAATGAAAGAGATCATTGTATTGATGACCGATAGAAATAATCCGTGTTACAATTGGTTCGGCAGGCTCTCGGCGCATAGTACGATCTGGCAACGGCTTGCATCTTTTCGGATTCCGAAATGATGCCGCGTTGTCTCGTCGCGTGGGTGTTGCTGTTGTGCCTGTTCGTGCAGCCCGCGCTGGCCAGTGACAACCTGGTGTGCCGTGACGCCGCCAAGCGGGCGGAACAGGCGCATGGGCTGCCCACGGGGCTTTTGCTGGCAATCGGCCGGCAAGAAAGCGGCCGCTGGGACGCCGCCGCCGGGCAAGTCTTACCTTGGCCATTCTCAACCAACGCAGCCGGCGTATCGCGTTACTTCCAGACCCGCGAGGAAGCTATCAGCTACGTCGTTTCCCAGCAGCGGTCGGGGGTGAATTCCGTCGACGTCGGGTGTTTCCAAATCAACCTGAAGCACCACCCAATGGCGTTCACAACGCTGGAGGAAGCCTTCGACCCTGAGGCAAATGCTCGCTATGCGGCCCATTTCCTGGCATCGCTCCACGCCGAGACCGGGAGTTGGGAGGCCGCGGTCGGGCGATATCACTCGGCCACGCTGGCTCTTGCCGAGGGCTACAAAACGGCGGTGCTGGGGCAATGGAATCAACCCACCAGTCGCCGTATGATCCCGGCCGAGGCCACAGAACCATTTCGCGGACGAGTCGTGGGTGTTATTGTGCAGCGGCCAGGCGGCTGTCGTGGCACCTTTTTGCTGGTGCGAGGGCGGCCACGCTTGCCGCATATGATCACACCGACGGCCATGACGCCGCGCCTGCAACCCGCGACCTGGTCGCCGGCCTGCGGTACAGGATGATGGCGACCTGATCCCAGGAACCACCGATGAGTTCATTCGGGTCAGCCGGGAAGGCTGGGACAAGGGCGTTAACATTCTGCATGTGCTGGGCGACACCATGCCCGGGTTGTAAGGCCCCGAGGCGGAAGCGCTGTACGGGCGCGGTGCCAGGTGGCTTGCCGGCGGCAGCCTGTGACGATGCCCGGCGGCCGCTTCGCCGCGGGGTTTGGGTTCGATGTGACCGTCTCGAAATCGCACCACAAACAGTTGATCAAACCGCTTGGCAGCCACCCCGGAACGGGCGCATGGTGCCCTTCGTCCCAGGCACCCGCCGCGGGAGAGTAGCGGGTCACACCCCGCCGCCGAAGGCGCAACCGGCCCCCGGAAACGCTCAGGCACAAGGGACCGCGACGGGCAGGGATCTCTGGAAAGCCGAACCGCGCGCAAGCGAGGGGTTCGCACCGACGGAGTAAGGGGTCACACCCCCGAATCTCTCAGGTACCGCGACAGAGGGGGGTCATCTCCGCCGGCATTCCGCCGGTGGATGGCCCTGTCGCGCGGAGACCGTCGTTTGACCGAACGAGACGCACCCACACCCTTGCTTACCACGCCGCTCGACCAATGGCACCGCCGGCATGGCGCCCGCATGGTGCCGTTCGCCGGTTATGACATGCCGGTGCAATACGACCTGACCGGTGAGTTGCATACCCGTTGCCGGGGCGGCGTTCTGGCCGAACACCTGCATACCCGCGCGCACGCCGGCCTGTTCGACGTGTCGCACATGGGTCAGGCCGTGCTGACCGGTCCCAACGTCGCGGCGGTGCTGGAAACCCTGGTCCCTGGCGACATCATGGGCCTGAAACCGGGCCGCCAGCGCTACACCCTGCTGACCAATCCGGCCGGCGGCATCATCGATGACCTGATGGTCGCCCGCCTGGATGAAGACCGCTTGTTGCTGGTCGTCAATGCCAGTCGCAAGGAGGTCGATTTCGCTCATATCCAGGCCCACCTGCCGGCCTCGATCGTCCTGACCCGCCTGGACGCCAAGGCCCTGCTGGCCCTGCAAGGCCCCGAAGCCGCCGCCGTGATGGCCCGTTTGTCGCCCGAAGCGGCCGCGTTGCCGTTCATGGGAGTCGCGTCCGTCAGCCTGGACGGCATCGACTGTCTGGTCTCCCGCTCCGGCTACACCGGCGAGGATGGCTTCGAGATTTCGGTCCCCGCCGCACAAGCGGAAACCCTGGCGGACTTGCTGATCGGCCACCCCGAGGTCGTCCCCATTGGCCTGGGCGCCCGTGATTCACTGCGGCTGGAGGCGGGTCTCTGCCTCTACGGCAATGATATCGACGAGCGCACCACGCCGATCGAAGCCGGCCTGACCTGGGTCATCGGGAAGCGCCGCAAGATGAACTGGGATTTTCCGGGTGGCCCGGTGATACGCGACCAACTCGACACCGGCGCCGCGACGCGCCGCGTCGGCATCCGCCCGGATGGCCGAGCGGCTGCCCGTGGCCACACGGAGATCGTGACCGACGACGGGACCGCAATCGGCACGGTTACGTCGGGCGGCTTCGGCCCCACCGTGAACGGGCCGGTCGCCATGGGCTATGTCCGGCGGGATCTCGCCGCCGATGGCACGCGCTTGAATCTGATCGTCCGCGGCAAGGTCATCCAGGCGACCGTCGTGCCGCTTCCTTTCGTACCCCACCGTTATCTTCGCTGATCAAGGAAACGTCTCATGGCCAAAAAGAACTCGGACAAACGCTACACCAAGGACCACGAATGGGTGGTGCTGGATGGCGACATCGCCACCGTCGGCATCACCGACCATGCGCAGGAGCAGCTCGGTGACCTGGTGCACGTCGAACTCCCCGAACTCGAACGCACCGTCGCCGAGGCCGAGGCCTGTGCCGTCGTCGAAAGCGTCAAGGCGGCCTCTGACGTGTATGCGCCGCTGGCCGGCAAGATCGTCGAAATCAACGAAACGATCACCGAAGACCCCTCCATCGTGAACAGCGATCCCGAGGGTGAGGGCTGGTTCTTCCGCCTGGAACTCGACGATCCGGACGTGTTCGAGTCGCTGCTGGATCAGGACGCCTACGACGAATACCTGGAGACGCTGTAAGCATGGACGCCCCCCGTCTGGATGTTTGGGCCGACCTGTCCGAACTCGAGGAACCTGACGGCTTCGTCCGCCGCCATATCGGCCCGTCGGAAATCGAACTGACGGCGATGTTGCATGCCATCGGCGCGGCGACTTTGGACGATGTGGCCGGCCGGACGGTGCCGGCGTCGATTCGGTCCAACAAGGCGCTCGATCTGCCGCCGCCGATCGATGAGGCCGCGACGATCGCCGAACTGCGGGCTCTGGCGGCCCAGAACGCCACCACGAAAAGCCTGATCGGGATGGGCTACCACGGCACCGTGACGCCGCCGGTGATTTTGCGGAACGTGCTGGAAAACCCAGGCTGGTACACGGCCTACACGCCCTATCAGGCCGAGATCGCGCAGGGCCGCCTGGAAGCCCTGATCAACTTCCAGACCATGATCTGTGAGCTGACAGGCATGGAAATCGCCAACGCGTCCCTGCTGGACGAGGCCACCGCCAGAACGTCG
>Ga0075030_100004072_pt1 | contig 13237 bp, 8 predicted proteins | sample LitLauG_LLR_2012_FD_71393 | JGI IMG/M metagenome (GOLD analysis project Ga0075030, IMG submission 71393) | Freshwater sediment microbial communities from Pennsylvania, USA - Little Laurel Run_MetaG_LLR_2012 | ecosystem: Environmental > Aquatic > Freshwater > Creek > Sediment | place: USA... | reverse complement strand
GCGGACCGATCGACGATCTCCAGAGCCCGTTTCAGGGGCTTCTTCTCGGTTACACCCTCGCGAATAACCAGCAGGACGCCGTCGCTTTGCTTCATCCAGTAGGTTGTGTCCGCCAGGGGAATCAGCGGAGGCGAGTCAATGATTAACCAGTCGAAGAAACCTCCCAGCCGAGTTAGCATGTCGCTCATCCGACCCGACTGCATGAGTTCCAGCGGATTCTCCGGTGGTATTCCCGAAGGCAGGAACCAGAGGCCCGTGCCGTTGAGCTTGTACACGACCTCTGACAACAGCCGCTCACCGCGCAGACATTCGGCGAGTCCCGGCAAAGAGGCCCTCAGACCGAAACGATTGGCCTGAGCTGGCCGTCTCAAATCTCCATCGATCAGCAGAGTCTTGAATACCTTGCTGCGCGATTGATTGAGCGCCAGATTCGCAGCCGTCAGACTCTTCCCTTCCTCGGGAATCGTACTGGTCACAACAATCCGCTTTAACTTCCGCTTCTCGCGTAGATTCCGGAGCCGCAATCCCAGAACACGGAATTTCTCGGCCGCCAGACTTCCTTGATCGGTCAGACACACGAGCCGGGATTGAGCCGTCGGGCTCGGCGATAGCACCGGAGCCGCGGAAAATGTCTCTTTTGCGTCACGTTCCAGCCCCGCGGAAGACGATGGCATGGTCACCACGGATTTCGACCCCGCGCTATCGTCACCGATCGCTCGCTCCAGCAACTCAGCGATCGAGTCCGACGTTTTCGCGGCGCTTAGACCCGAACGCTCCGCTTCTGCCCGCTGCAACGCTTCAAATATATGGCTCATGTCCAGGTAACCTATTCGAGAGTGGAGCGGCCGCTTTCGCACCCGTCTCTTTCACGCGGTCGTGCAGTTCAAGCAGGGTTCTCACCGCCAGCAGCAGGTCGTTCTGATCACGCTGCGGCCGCTCAGATTCGCCCGTGTCTTTTTCGCTCACCGTGACAATTCCGAGACGGAGATCCTTCGCAACGCCCTCAATGATGTCGGGCGTTATGGTCGAGGCGCGCTTGGCGTAACCGGAGAGCAGCGCATTTTCGCAGACGGTATTAATCAGTCGTGGAATCCCCTTGGAATGCCGGAACACCAGGCCGATCGCCGCGTCGGAAAAGATCTTGTTCTCCGATGAGGCCCCCGCAATCTGCAAACGACGCTCCATGTACTTGCGGGTTTCTTCAAGATTGAGGGCCTCGAGATGGCAACGCAGCGCGATCCGCTGCTTCAGCTGCCGCAGTTCAAAAGAATCCAGTTTCTGATCCAGTTCCGGCTGGCCTGCCAGAATGATCTGCAGCAGTTTCTGTTGCGCTGTCTCGAGATTGGTGAGCAGCCGGATTTCCTCAAGATTCTCTGGCGATAGATCATGAGCTTCATCTACCACGAGCAGCGTCGTCAATCCTTTTTGGTGCCGCTGCAGAAGAAATCCATTCAGGACGTGGATGATCTCGTCTTTAGCCTTGCCTGTAACCGGCAGCCCAAAATCGCCGGCAATGTACCGGATGAACTCGAGCGGAGACAGGCTGGGATTGAAGATCAGAGCAAAGGCGACATCGCGGCGCTGGAGCAAACCGAGCAACGATCGCAGCATGAGCGTCTTGCCAGTCCCCACTTCGCCGGTGAGAACAACAAATCCGCGATGCGAGGTCACACCGTAATACAACGATGCCAGAGCCTCGTTGTGCCGTGTCGTCGGAAACAGGAACGATGGATCCGGCGTGATCTCGAACGGATTTTTGTGAAGCTGGTAGAAGGTCTTGTACACGTTTCTAGCCGTATAAATAGGTGATTGCCGAACCTAGCATGATCGCGCCCATGATCACGAGCCCGGCTGCCACGGCCGTCCAAGTGCGCCGGCGATGCGCAACCTGCTCTTCAGGAGTCTCGATAAGCGGAATCTCCGTCATGACCTCGAACGGCGCAAGTTTCTTGATCTCCCTCTCGGTGTAGACCTTGCCGCTCGTCTTCTCGCGGCCAAAGGCCGCCGCTCCGCCGAACACCAACCCCACAATCAGTCCGATACCGCATATCTGCAGCCGATTCGGTTTGTAGGGCTTCTCCGGCAGGTTCGGAGGATCCAGCATACGAAAGTGCTCGGCCTGCTGCGTTTTCTCGAGACTCGTGGCCATCTCTGACTGATTCTTCTTGGACAGCAGCGAATCGTACCCCGCCTTCGACTGCTCGTAGTCGCGCGTGATGTCGGCAAATTGCTGCTCCATCACCGGAGCCATGTTCAGCCGTGCCTGGTACTGGCCGACTTTGGCCTGCAAATCCTTGATCGCAGACTGGTGGTTTGCGATCTCGATGTGATTCGCCTTCAACTGGCTCTCGAGATCGAGGACGGGAGCGCTTTTCGGAGCGAGCGAAGTCGCGGGTCGCGGATCCGATGTCGAGTTGCTGCTGGCTGCATTCATGTCGGCGACAATGCGCTCGCGCATCTTTTCAGTGCGCGCGATCTGCTCTCGGGTCTTGCGGACGTCAGGATGTTTGTCGGTGTAGTGGGAACTCAAGTCGGCGAGTTGCGCCTTTAAGCGATCCAGTTCCTGGTCAATCGCCGCCAGCCCCACCGGACTGGCTCCACCGGCACTGCCTTGCCCCAGGTTACGGTACTGACTGAGCAGGGATTCGAGATATGTGTTCTGCTGTTTGGCACGATTGAGCGAGTCTTCCTGCGCCTGCAGCTGGCTCTGCAACCCGGCCAGAATCTGCAGATTGCTCTGTGTCTGCGTCGGCAGCTCTCCGATGTGCCTGTCTTTGAATTCGCGGACCCGCTCTTCCTGCTCGGCGAGTTTCTGCCGCGCCTGTCCCAGTTGGTCTTCCAGGAACTTGGTGGTGTTCTCGGAACGCTCCTGCCGTTGCTCGAGATTCTCCGTAATGAACAGATTGGCCAGTTCGTTGGTGGTTCGCTGCGCCGTCTTCGGATCCCGGCTCAAATAGTAGATATTGAAGGCGGAAAGTTTCCGGTCGTCCCCGCGGACCAGTTCGATCTCGATGTCTTTCTGCATCCTCTCGACAAGCACGTTGTCGCTCACATGCTTGCGAGCTTCGGCGTAGAGGTTCAGGTTATCGATGATCCGGAGGAGCCGGGTGCGGCTCAGGATCTGCTGCGTAATACTGTCCAACTGCTGGCGAATATCGGTATCGATATTCGAGACCACAAATTTTTCCGGGACCGCGGGTTGTTCCACCAGGATCAGCGTCCCCGAACGGTAGATGGACGGCATTGTCCAGCTGATCCCCCATACCAGCAGCCAGCCGAGAAAGAACGGCACCAGGAAATGCCACCGGTGACGGCGGACGATTCCCTTGATCTCGGTCAGATCCATTAACTCGGTTGTTTCTTGAAGTTCTTCTTCCATAGCTAGCGTCCTAAAGGCTTCGCCCACTGGTATGACAGGGTCACAGAGAAGCGATTGCGATTGGTGCCGAAATTCTGCGAAGACGCGCTCGATCCGGATTGATTTTGAAAATCGTGGAAATAGCTGACCTGCATTCCCAGGCTTCGGCCGATGTTCCGCTCGAGCGATGCGCCCACCGAGGTGGTCTTGATGTTGGCCGCGCTCGTGTCAGAGATCAGAGTGAGAGCCGCATTGCTGCTATACATGGCTCCGAACGTGGCGGCCCAGCCAGGGAAGAACTCGCGGCGGATCGCTGCGTGAACGTTCTGCGCTCCCACCGCTCCCAGGAGCCCGCCGCCGCTGTTCACTCGCTTCGAGTATCCCGCGGCCAAGCTCGTCCGTTCCTTTTGCCAGTTCCCTTCCACCCCTCCGGCTAATGACCAGTTGTTGAAAGTAGATACCTGGCCGGCGTTGGGTCCAGTCGCTGCCACGCCCTGATTTTCGGAGTATTGCGGACCGATGAAGCCGGTCACGCTGACGGTTTTCGAAAGGCTGAGAGTGTCCATGGCCGCGAAGCTGTGGACGCGCGTTTCTCCGCTTGGATCAAATTTAATTCGCTGGAAAGCGTAACTGAAGCCACCCCAATCGCGGTGAAAGAGCTCATGCAGCCAGAAGGCCGCGCCGCTGATGGTTTGCGTATTCGCAAGCGTTCCCGGCCCGGTACTGACGTCGCTGTAGTGCGAAGCGTTGAACGATCCGCTGGCTCCGACAACATCCTTCCGGACGAAATGATAGTTCGTCTCCACCACGGTTTGTGACGACATGGTGTTGGCCAGCGGTGTGATCAGGTTGCCGTTCGCTCCTGCCTGGAAGCCGGAACTCGTGCTGGCGCCAAACATCCCGGATGTCCGGGAAAAATCTTCTGCCGCTCGCAAATTAACGTGTGGACTCAGTCGGAATTCGGAATCGAAGTGTAGGTCCTGCGTTCCCTGGTTCTGATTCGAGATGTCCTGATTCACGGTGAATCCGGCGGCATACCCGAGCAGCCAGCGCATCTGCGACGTCGATTGCTCGATCGCAACATTCGGAAACACTGTGTAGCTGGTATTGCCTACTTGCCCGCCAGAGCCGGTCAGCGCGTTATCGGTGTAACCCACACCGAAGTTGACGCCACCTTTCAGATAATTTGACCGTTCCATCTCCGAAAGGAAAGCCAACGAACTCGCAGGGCCGCCGAGCACGGCCGGAATGGGAGGCAGGTTCGCGACGCTCTGGTCTTCGGACTGTGTGCCGGCTGTGACCAGACCCGAAATGGCGCCGGCCGGCACCGCTCGGGTTGCATTCACGGAGTCACTGACGTTCTGTGCCGGCGGGTTTTGTCCCATCGCAAGCATCGGAAGCCCGATCAAAATCAGCACTACGATAGACGAGTAGCGAACGCTCATAAGAACCTCTACGGAATCACGACCGTATCGCCTGCTTGCAGGCGGATGTTTTGCTCCGGATTCTTGCCTTTGATCACTTCTTTGTAGTTGAACGGGATCCGTTTCTGCGTTCCGTCCGGAACCTGTCGAAGAACGTAGATGGATTTCTGCTTCGCGAAGTCCTTGAAGCCCCCTGCCATCGCGACCGCATCGAGGATTGTGGTCGAACTCGTCAACAAATACGCGCCGGGTCGTGTGACCATACCCAGGATGTTCACCTTCTGACTCTTGCTCTCGGTCACGATGACCGTGACTTCGGGTTCGGAGATGTAGCTCTGCAGCCGCTTGGCGATCTCTTGCTCCAACTGTCGGGGCGTCTGGCCGCTCGCCTGCAACTCGCCAACTAACGGCAACGAAATCTTCCCATCCGAGCGCACGGGAACGGATCGCGAGACATCCGGCTCCTTCCATACGTTGATTGCAAGGACATCGTTGGCGCCAATCACATAGGCATCATCGGAAGGCAGGGCTTTGGTTGCGATGACGTGGTCGCTGGCATTGTTGCTAGCGTCGGCGGCGGGCACAGCTTGTGCAGCGGGGTGATCTGATTGCGCAAACACGCCAACGGAAGCGAGCACGAAAAGCGTCAGGACCTGCAGGCCACACCGTAGCTTTTTGTTTTCCGCCATATCCTTAATACCTCTCTGCGATTCGACTGAGGCAGAATCGCCGAACTACTTGGCTTCCTTGAGGTTCTCTAAGCTGCCTGGTGGGACCAGGCGATACTCGTCGATCTTGTAGAGCAGCCCCCGATAGCTGATGTTGAGCAGACGCGCGGCAGCCTTGCGGTTCCAGTGTGTCTGCTCAAGTGCCTCGGCAATCGCACTCCGCTCGGTCTCTCCCTTTGCATTTCGTACCAGAACTTTCAGCGAGGGCTTCTCGTCGGTTGCAAGGACGTTGACCTGGGCACTTTCCATTCCATTTCCATTCACACGCCATTTCGTCCCATCGCTATTGGGGCGCAAGTACAGTTCTTCGAGCGCGGCATCCTCATCGCCAAGTGCGAGGAAGCGCTTCACGAAGTTCTCTAGTTCCCGCAGATTTCCCGGCCAGGCGTGATGCTGGCAGGCCGCCAGCATGGTGCTTGAAAACCGCGGCGCGGGCACGCCATAGTGGCGGGTCAGGCGGTTCATAAAGTGCCCCAGCAGGAGAGGGATTTCCTCGCGCCGTTCTCTCAGAGGCGGCACGTGCAACTGGACAACGCTCAATCGATGATAGAGTTCCTGGTCGGCACCTTCTTCCGCCGCTGCCGTTTCAAGCTTGCCGTCGGTGGCCGCCATGACGCGGACGTCGACGGGGATCCGAGTGCGGCCGCCGCATCGCACGAGCTCCCGGGTTTGCAGCAGGTTCGACAGACGCTGCTGGACACCGATCGGCATCGCGTCGAAGTCTTCCAACAGAAGCGTTCCCCGCGCACATTGCTCGAACTTTCCCAGAACGGGTTCCGGCTGTCCGCCCACTCCCGTGTGTTCCGAGCCGAACAGCTCACTCTCCAGCAGATCGCCCGTCAGAGCCCCGCAGTCCACCGTCTTGAACGCGAAGCTGGAACGCAGCGAAAGAGAGTGAATCACCCGGGCCACCGTCGCCCTTCCACTGCCGGCTTCTCCGGTAATTAACACCGGAACGTCGGTCTGTGACAGGAGTTCCGCCTGCGTCCGCAGGCGGCGCGTGGCGGGGCTGGCCGCCACGAAGTACAGGTCCTCGCCGATGCGCTCGATTTCTGGTTGGTACACCATGTTTTTTGGAAGATGTGTGGGAGACAGCCGGAACGATGCTGAGGGAAAAACTGTCTTATGATTGCTTGTTGTTCTGGATTGCTCTAAAGCGACTCGATGTCGTAGCCGTCGATTCGTACCGCCATCGATCGCTGAATCACATCCACGGAAATAACCAGACTGTGATCGCCGTTCTCCGAGAGGAAAACGCCTTCGACTCCGTCCATCGCGCCGCCACGAACTCGGACCCGCTGTCCTGCTTTGAGAAAGGGATGCGCGCGACAATCCGGTGCTTGCGTTAGAACTGTGCGGATGCTTTCGATCTGCACATCGGGGATCGGCACGCCTGTCCCCCGCACTCCGACGAAGCCCAGCACGCTGTCCACGCGATGAACCGCGGTCCGGTCCTTGTCGTTCAGCGCGCAGCGCACAAAGAGGTAGCAGGTAAATAGCGGTACTTCGACTGTCTTTTTGCGATCGCTCCAGCGGTGCACTTCCTGCACAACCGGCAGGAATGTTTCGATACCCTGCTCGCGGAGCCGGTGTTCTACGACCCGCTCGTGGCGCGCGTGAGTGTGCAACGCGTACCAGCGCCTGCCATCCTGCGCGGTCCAGGGAACAACGGCGGAATCGGTCTGGTGGTGCTGAATGACGCTACTCACAGCTTCGCCCTCTGGGTCCCATGGCTCGGGTCCGTTCGTATGGCATGGGAAGTAAACTCTACCGAACTTAATTTGGGGGAAGTTCGTGCGGCCGTCGGTGGGGGGAGCTCGTCGTCCAAATGCAGACTAAAGTCACGTGCAAAACCGTGCAAGGGTCGGAACGTCCTAGGTACGATTGAGCCTATCGATGGGAGAGGGATTCATCTCATAGCCTGCACCATTCGGCGGTAAGACACATGTCTCTGGCACAACAGTGGTGCTTCCCGTCCCGGGAATTGACCGTCCCAGTTTGCATTCCGGAATCGGCATGCGTTTTGTTGCACTAACAGTCCCTCTATCAATCAGTTATCGGAATGCGCTCGTGGCAAGTCACGCGGCTCAGTAAAAGCGCATGGAGTGACAGAAAGTTGCGACTAATCCCAAAAGAGGAATTCCACAGTCAACCGGTAGTGCCTTTGCATTAGTTTGCATACCTCGCAAACTGATTCTTGAGCTGGAGGACTTCAGGTGATAAACTCTTGGTGTTGGGAATTTAAGTCTGGGTGCTTTGTTCCCCTCTTCTGGTGCTTTCTCCCCCTCTGAATCAGTACTGTGGCCGGAGTGGTGCGTTTGCCGCTCACGGCCGAGGTTCATTACCAGGAGGGCTGATGCCATCGCGTCAGGAGCAAAGCTCCGAAGTGGTGACCATCGCGGTCGCCGACACCACCCATATCCATTCGCAACTGTTGGCAGAAGCCATGCGGAGCGATCGCGGCTTGCAGGTTGTCGCGTCCGTCTCCGGTTCCGCCGATCTGCTGGCGGCCGTCGCTCGCGTGCCCATCGATGTCGCCGTCATCAGCCACAGCCTGGACGACGATCCCGGGCGCGGCCCGGATGTTCTTCGGGAAATGCGCGCTCTCCGGCCGCACATCAAAGGCGTCATTTTACTGAACTCTTCCCTGCCCGAAGACGTTCTCGACTGCTTTCGCGCGGGCGCGAAAGGAATTTTCTCCAAGCACGAACCGCTGGAAAGTCTGTGCAAGTGCATCCGCACCGTCCATCAAGGCCAGATCTGGGCCCGCAGCGTAGATCTCGATCATGCGCTCGACGCCCTCGCCAACTCGCCCGTCGTGCGCGCCACCAATCACAAGGGAATGGATCTGTTGTCGGCGCGTGAGCGCCAGGTCATTGAGGCTCTGGCTTCCGGCAAGACGAACCGCGAAATCGCCGATTCCCTGGGCTTGAGTCCGCATACTGTCAAGAATTATTTGTTCCGCATTTTTGATAAGATCGGCGTCTCGAACCGCACCGAACTCCTCTACCTCACCATGAACAATTCTCATTCTGAGCCAGAAAACTCTGCAGGCAAAACCAACGGCCGACCCTCCACCCTGCTCGCAGCCGCTGAAGCGGGTCTCCCGGCCGCGCAATTTCAGTTGGCAGAACTGCTCATCCAGAATGATCACGGTCCATCGGACCCGGTATCGGCCTATATGTGGTACCTGATCGCAGAGACGACCGCGGCTTCGCTCGGCAAACGGATCCATGAACGAAAGCAAAGCCTGACCCAGACGATGTCTCCCCAGGACCTGGTGGAAGCGCAGCGCCGGGCCGCTGATCGGCTGAAGAACCTGCGGGAGCAGTCGACTTCCGTCGGCGTTCGTCCAATGCCGAATAAGAAGACACTGACGGGTGTGTCCTAGAGAAGGACCCAGGCGGCCGCACCACCCATGGGTCCTTCACCTTCGTACGACTGTGTTGTCGCGGCCCGAGCTGAGGTCTGGCCTCAGGGCTAGGTGAAAAAGTCAGAACGCTAAAATTCAATCCGCAGCGCAAACTGCCCCACGCGATTGCCGCCGGCGTCACCGATGCGAGAGGCCTGAACCTGTCCGAATGTGCCTTGGCAAGGCGATACTCCCACACACTCAGTCAGATTGTTGCGCGGATCATCGAAGTTCGGGTGGTTGGGGAGATTGGTAAAGCTGCTCTCGAACTTCAACTTAAACCTCTCCGTGAGCCGGAAGTCCTTGGCAAGCCCCAGGGAGAGGTTAACGGTCCCGGGGCCAACCATCGACCCCACGCCGGCGTTGCCAAAGCGGCCAACGACGCCGCCGTTGGTGAGGCTTGAGCAATTAAGCGTGTTGTTGGACAAGCCAGTTCCTGGGGCAAAGCCGGGACAGGAGAATACGTTCGGATCCCACCACTGCGTGCGAGTATGGTGAGCGTCGGGATTGCCCGCAAGGTCAGGCCGGTTAAAGCCATTATTGGCGTTCCCGGAGGAATCGAATTGAATGAACGGAGTGTCGAAGGGGCCAGTTTGAACCAGGAAAATAGTGCTCAGCCGCCAGCCTCCGACGAACCCGTTCAGCACCCCATTGGCGTCGCCCAGCAGGTAGCGCCCTTTCCCAATCGGAAGCTCGTCCACCATGGTCGTGATCCAACGATGCTTGCGGGTGCCACCGACGTTGCCGTAATCCCCTCTCACGTTGTATTGGTTCATCGCGTCGCCCGTAATTTCCCCAGAAAAGCTGGAACGGGGCCACGATTCGGTGTCTGCCAGGTTGCGCGCCCAAGTCCAGGTACTTTGGAAGTTGAGCCCGTGGGAAAACTTGTGGATTAGCTCGGTCTGCATCGACTCATAGGTGCTGATGGCGCCGCCGGCACGCATCCTGACCTTATTCCAGGCTGGAAATGGTGTGGGCCCGGGTGTGCCATTCACAATGGGGGGCTGATTCAGATTCGGGCTCCAGGTGAGCTGATCGCCGCGGTTGGCAATGTACGACACGCGCAGGGCGGTGTTGCCGTGGAGGACCCTTTCGACCGACAGGTTCCACTGGATGCTGTACGGGTCTTTTTTGTTCAACTGATTCGCAGTGAAGAAACTCTGCGTATGCAACAGGAGCCCGCTGGGGTCCTGGACATTGGGGAACTGGAAGAACCCCGCGGCCCCATCATAAGAAGCATTTGAGTAATTAGCCTGGAAGCCGTCGTGGATACCTGCCACGGAGAAAAATACGGCTCCCAAGGTCGTAACGTCGTAGATGCCGATGCCGCCGCGAATCACCGTCTTATCGTCCGCAAAGGGCCGATACGCAAAACCGAGGCGAGGACCGAGGTCTGTGTAAGTCTTGCGCAATTGTTGCGGCCACCCTGCCTGTTTCGAGGTCAGGAACGGAGTGCAGGGAAAATTTGGGTTGGGGCCGGGATAGTTAGGGATTTGGTTTGGTGTGCTGCAGGCGTTGATGGCCACCGCCCACAGAGGCTGCGTTGCTGCCAGGGACCTGGGATCCGCGGAAAAAATCACGCGCCCTGTGCCGGGCACGCTGGGATCGAAGTTGGTGAGGTTAATGGGATCGTATAAAGCCGGCATCCTCGAAATCCTTAGGCCAGCGTCCAACGTCAGTTTCTGGGTGGCTCGAAACGTGTCCGCCGCGTAACCGTAGTAGTGAGTGGTTGTGCCGTCGATGTTCCTCGGTGGAGTGTGGGTGACGTAGGTGTAATAGGGAATTCCAAGCAGGAAGTCGGCAACGTTGTTTCCTGTGTACTGGCCATTAAAGAAAAAGTCTCCGTAGTCGTCCGCAGGCGACGACCCAGAGTACCAGGCAGTGACCAGGTGGAGCCTGCGGAGATCGAAGCCAAACTTCATGGTGTGCTTCCCTTTGGTCCAGGTCAGGTTCTCATTGATCTGAAAGTTGTGGGAAAGCTGCGGATCTGGCCGAGTATGAACAATGGCGTTGATGCCACCCCTGGGTTCGAAGACAAAGTCGGGAAAACCGCCGGGAGGGAAAGGTCCCAGTTGCTGGGGATTCAACCCCATTTTTTGCATGAAGGCCAGTCCATCGATCGGAAAATTTCCGCCATGCTGCCCGCTGCTGATTCCTCCGCGCAACTCATTCACCAGGTTTGGAGTAATGGCATAGTTGTGAGCGATGACGACCTGATTGTCATGTTCGAAATCCTGTTCCGCAGGAAGGGCCAGGCCAGAAGGGCTCACGAACCTTTTGTTCTTGTACGTCCAGCGTCCGAAAACATTTTGCTTCGTATTAATGGTGTGGTCGATGCGAATATCGGACTGATCGGAAAGGATAGGATTGGCAACGTTTAGTGTGTGGTTGTTGTTCGCAAAATTGTTCACGCCCCCCTGGATCGGCAGCGGATAATACTGGAGAATCAATGCGGCTCTCGGATCGTTCCGACTCGTTGGGACAATGTTGGCCTGCCCCGCAATGGGTACACCGGTGCCCGCATTAAAACCAAAGCCGTCCCTAACCAAGCAAGATGGGTACCCAGAGGCACCGCAGTTGTTCACGGACACGATACGAGAGGTCGCGGGATCGTAAACCTCGTTCTGATAAATCGGCCGATTCAGGGCATCGACGCAGGGCGACGTACCTGATCCTGATGATCCGCCTGTTGGTACGCAGTTCATTAATTGCCCGCCTAAAAAGCCGCTGAAATCTCCATTTCGCATGGGCTGGCTGGGTACTGACTCCTGGAGGGCCGTTTGAGTCCGGTACCGCATGCCTTCGTAGTCGCCAAAGAAGAAGGTGTGCTTCCCAAAAAGGGGTCCGCCGATGGCACCCCCGAATGTGTTTGCGCTTTTGGCAGGCTTCGTCAACTGGGGCACGGTAAATCGCGTAGCATCCAGGGCCGCGTTCTGAAAATACTCGAATACGTTTCCGTGGAATACGTTGGTGCCCGATTTGCTGGTCGTCGTAATATCCGCCGGGTTGCCATATTCTGCTCCGCCGCCCGACCCCTGCACTTTCATTTCTGCAATGCTCTCGGCAGAGGGGAACATCTCTGTTTGAGGGCCGTTATAGCGGATATTGGTTGTGCTAATACCATCAACCGAATATTCGACTTGAGTGATCCCTGTTCCCTGGACCGAGATGTTGCCGTTCTCGTCGCCGGTGACGCCGGGGAGAAAAGCCAGTAAGGCATACGGGCTTGTGCTTCCAGCCCCGCGGTAGTTGGCCGGCAACCCCAACACCTCTGTGCCGGTGATGCTGGTGGAGATCGCCTGCGTCTCCGTGTTCACCAGCTCGGCGTTCGCTTCTACCGTGACTTTTTCTTGCGCGCTGCCCACCGTCAGCTTCAGATCGGCGCGCACAATCTGCCTCGCGTCCAGGCGCACGTCCGTCAAAACCATATCTTTGAAACCGGTGGCCGTCGCCGAAAGGGTGTAAAGCCCCGCCTTCATGTTTTCCGCTCGGTAATCTCCCTGGGCATCGCTGCGCACTTCGTGCGAGATGTTTTCGCCCTGGTTGGTGACGGTGATCAGGGCGTTGGGCACGACCGCGCCGGAGGGATCGGTCACGGTACCGAGGATTGTTCCAAAGGTGGACTGCGCGAATCCGAGCGGCGCCAGACACACAGCGATCACCGCAATGCTCAGTGCAATGACAAAGGCATTGGCTCTCATGGGGGCTCCGTGTTTTGAAGACGTCGAAATCTTCCGCTTTCAGCGCGGTACGGGAGAAAGCCGGGGCTAGCTTTATGAAAGTGGGCGAAGAATATTTCACAATCCAATAAGAGTCAAGGCGAAAAGGAGGATGCCTCTACGTTTACGTTCGACCAGGCCGGATGTAAACTGGCGTTTTTCACGTGGTGACGAGGGACGAGATGTTTCAACTTGAGAGCCCGTCTGACCCAGTTCGCCCTCGGACGTCTTGTTCGGCGACTGCTCTCTTGCGGGCGATTCGTCGCCTGTTGTGGGTAATGCTCCTGGCGGAGTGTACCTCGGCGGCCGCTCCCGTACCTCCGAAGAAAGCTGCCTCGCCCCGTCCCAACATCGTGCTCATTACCCTGGACACCACTCGTGCCGATCGCATGGGGTTCCTCGGATCGGAACGAGGGCTTACGCCAAACCTGGACGCATTGGCTAGCCAGTCCGTGGTTTTTTCCCGCGCCTACGCGCATGTGCCCCTGACTACCCCTTCCCACGCAACCATTCTTACCGGAACCTACCCGCAGTTTAATCACGTCAATTACATGGGAGACCCGCTGGGCAAGGCTCTCCCGTTTCTACCCGACATC
>Ga0075030_100004071_pt1 | contig 13238 bp, 12 predicted proteins | sample LitLauG_LLR_2012_FD_71393 | JGI IMG/M metagenome (GOLD analysis project Ga0075030, IMG submission 71393) | Freshwater sediment microbial communities from Pennsylvania, USA - Little Laurel Run_MetaG_LLR_2012 | ecosystem: Environmental > Aquatic > Freshwater > Creek > Sediment | place: USA... | reverse complement strand
CTTTGGGAGCCTCTCGGGCAGCTGGCTCTTCCCGAGCGGGGATTTCGACAAGGTCGCGAACGACGGGTGGGCGATCACGCTCGAGGGCTACCAGTTCATCAATCCAAGCAAGAAGATCGCCGTCGGATCACAGGTCGCCTACCAGTCGTTCGGCAAGAAGAACGGCGTGACGGTGTCGAACTTCCCGGTCGACGCGCTCCTCAGGTTCTATCCCAAGCCGGGCAAGGGCAAGATCGACCTCTATGGCACGGGCGGCCTGGGCTTCAACTACATGCGGACCGATGTGGGCTACTCGACCAGAACCGACTACTACTTCGGCACCCAGGCCGGCGTGGGCGCGGAGTTGCACACCAGCGGCCCATTGAGCTTCGTGGTGGATGCGGTCTATCACTGGGTCTTCGCGAGCGGGAGCGATGCCGACTTCGTCGCGCTGCGCGCCGGGCTCGTGGTGCCGATGATGCGGTAACGCGACCGGGCACCAAAGACTAAGGGCCACGCGATGCATGCGTGGCCTTTGTCGTTCAACGAATTGGCGCGGACTACTCGCTGACTCCTAACCGCACCCTCGAAGTCGTTTGTGCCGTGTTGGCGCCGGACGGTCACTCGCAGCATGGATCGTGACACTCCGGGGGCGAGCCATGTAGTGCGGCGCCTCACTGCGGGCTGCTGGCGCGCGCGGCGCGTAGGAGATCCGCGGCGTGGGATGACCCCGGTTGAATTGCCAGGGCGCTCTCCGCGGCAGCGGCGGCATCGAGCGGCCGGCCGCTAGTGAGACGCACGCGCGCCAGTCCTAACCATGCTCGGATATTGGTCGGCGAGGCCGCGGCGAGTCGCACGTAGATGCTCTCGGCCGTAGCGAGGTGACCCTGCTCTTCCTCGGCATCGCCCCAGAGCGTGAGCATGCTAGGCGTGGGCACAAGCTCGGCAGCGCGCCGTCCGTATGACGCGGCCGAAGCCACGTCTCCGCTGTCCCACGCCCGCTTGCCGAGAAATGCCAGCACGCTGGCGCGCTGAACTGCACTTCGGTGTGGGGGATTCGCTTCTGCGAATCCCGCGACTCGCCGCAACCCCGCCTGCGAGTTGGACTGGAGCATGAGGTGCTGCATGCACGGCACTACAGTCGACAAAACGACTGCGGCCCCGAGCCAGGCGTACTGGAGCGCCCGCGAGAGAAATCGGCCGATGGCTAGCGCGCTGACCACCGAGAGCAGCAAACCCGCGATCGCAAACATGTCCCAGTCACGGAAGTACCCTTGCGGCGCATCGACCAGACCGATCAGGAGCCCGCTCGGAATCGCGAGGCACGCGTACCACCACCCGCCCCGTCCCCTGAAGCCGTCCCGTACGCGGGAGTCGAGCAGAACCGCCGGAACCAGCACAAGGCTCGGCACCAGGAAGACAACCAGATTCGCAAGGTCGAGCATGCGCATTCCGAGCGAATCCGAGGAGGTGCGGTGGCCTGGCCATACCAGCCCGCCCGGGAGGTCCAGGCTTGCGATCGGGACGAACGCCTCCCATGCCAGGACTATCCCGACCAGAATCATTACGGCGATCGCGCATCGCTTCACGGGCGGCTCGCGGCGGACGGATGTCCTGAGCCAGCCAGCGAGGCCGAATACCACGACCGGTGTCAGGATCAAGGCGGCTCGGTGCATCGCCAGCGCAATCGCGAAGATCGCGAGCGAGCTCACCACCCGGCCGAAGGAGGTGGACCCTGGGAAAGTGCTCACCGCGAGGGCGGCAGCGAGTACGACGAGTTCGGTAAACGCCTTGCTCAACCCGGTGAAGATCGCGAGCGATCCGCCGGCGAGGATCACCAAGCTTGCGCTCGCAAGCGTGGCGCCGCGGGCGCCCGAGAGACGCACCAGCGTTACCACGAGCAGCGCAAGGCAGCCGGCCTCCAGGGCATCGAGCACTCGGCTCGTTACTTCGACCGGAGCGAGGCGCAGTCTAGCGAGCTCGTGCGGAACCGTGACGTGCAGCCACAGGTCGAGGGGAAGGGCTTGCGGGAATATCGTGACAGGCGAACCCGACGCCTTGGCCGAGCTGAGACGCAGCAGGTAATCCCCGGTGAACCCCACGCGGTCCGGTAGACATATCATTCCGACCGCTACCGTCGCGAATAACCAGAGCAGTGCCTTGTTGGAGGGCGTCTCGTACTGACGGCCGACCCTTTCGAGCCCACGGGTGAGCGCTCCGCCGATCGGCGGGACAAGCGCCGCTCCGAACAACCCCAACGTTGCCCATGCAAACCAGACGGGGAGATATGCGGCCGAATTAATCCCCCATAGTGCCGTCGACCCAGTCGTCGTGCCAGCAAGGCGGGCGATCCAACACAAAGCAAGAATGCACAACAGCGCCCGGCCCGCCCACCTCTCTCTGTGCTCACCCCAATTACCTACTCTCATAGATCCTGGCCTGTTCCCAATTCCTGGACCGCGGCGACCCACATATGGCGGGTAGACTTCCGGTTCTCCACCCCGAGGAGGACCGCCGACGCGGACCAGCAAGTTCACCGTCGAGCAGATCGCTCACGCCCTGCGGCGAGTCGAAGCCGGGAGCCCGGTGGCCGAGATCTGTCGCGAACTGGGCGTGACCGAGGCCACATTCTACCGCTGGAAGCGGAAGTACGCCGGGATGGGCACGCCCGAGGTGCGCGAGCTGCGTCAGATGCGCGAGTAGAACAAGAAGCTCAAGCAGGTTGGTCGCGGACCTCACGCTCGATCGCACGATGCTGCAGAAGGCGCTGCGAATAAAGTGGTAGGCGTGCTCAGGCGGGAACTCACGAACTGCCGCTCTCAGTCGGGGTCAGCCGTGGTTCATCAAAGAGGCCTGGGCTCCTGCTAAGCGGAACGGATGCAGCCTCGATCACGGACTCAGATGGGCATCAAATACCCAAGTCGTTCCGTGTGCTCGCCAGTCCGCCGGGCCCGGCCCATGCGAAACGAGCAGCACTTCTGGAGATTCCGAGTCTCGCCCCGGGCACCAGAAACGCAGAGGCCACGCGATGCACGCGTGGCCTTTGTCGTTGAAATGCTTGAAGCGCGCTGTCTGCGAATTGTGCCGTTACATCAGTGGCTGCCCGAGCCGCCCGACTCCTGCAGCTTTCGAAGCACCTGGTCGAGCGAGAAGCTCCCGGGCTTCTGGCGCGGCGGGAACTCGACATACGTCTGCAAGTGTTTGGCCACGTACGCCTGAGCCGGCACCATCAGGAACGCGTGATTGAGAATGTAGTTGCCGTACCCTTCAGCATCACGCTGGGAGCGCTCGAACGGATCGGCGCGCAGATCCTCGACCAGCGGCACGCGCAGCGGCACCAGCGGCTCCGACCACACCTTGAAGCCGACCGCGCGCTGCTCCAGGAACAGCAGCTTCCACCGCTCGTACCGAACGGCGGCGAGGTTGCCGTCGTCGGTCCAGTAGAAGAATTCCTTGCGCCGGTCGGGGCCGGTGCCCGTGAGCAGAGGAAGCTGGTTATAGCCGTCGAGGTGCACCTTGAACGTCTTGCCCGCGGCGGTGTAACCACTCAGCAACTTCTGGGCAATGGATGTATCACCCACCGCCGCCATGAACGTGGGCACCCAGTCCTCGTGCGAGAAGATGGCGTTGATCTCGGTGCCGGGCTTGATCACGCCCGGCCAGCGGATCATGCCCGGGACGCGATAGCCGCCCTCCCAGCTCGCGTTCTTCTCGCCCTGAAACGGCGTGGTTCCGCCATCCGGCCACGAAAACTCTTCCGCGCCATTGTCGGTGGTGTAGAGCACGATGGTGTTGTCGGCGATGCCGAGATCCTCCAACTGTTTCAAGAGCTCACCGACCATCGCGTCGTGCTCGACCATTCCGTCCGCTTCGACTCCGAGCCCGGTCTTGCCTTCCGACTCCGCCTTGAGATGCGTGTGGATGTGCATGCGCGTGGTGTTGAACCAGCAGAAGAACGGCTTGCCGGACTTGGTGCTGCGGTCGATGAAGCTCTTCGCGGCGGCCAGGATTTCCTCGTCAATGGTCTCCATGCGCTTCTTCGTGAGGGGGCCGGTGTCCTCGATCTTCTGCCTGCCCACCCGGCCGAAGCGCGGATCTTCAGTGGGATCGTCGGTGCTGCTCGCGAAGCACTTGAGCACGCCGCGCGGCCCGAACTTCTCCTTGAATCCGGGCATCTTCGGATAATCCGGATTCTCCGGCTCCTCCTCGGCATTCAGGTGGTAGAGATTGCCGAGGAATTCATCGAACCCGTGCACCGTGGGCAGGAACTCGTTGCGATCGCCCAGATGATTCTTGCCGAACTGGCCGGTCGCGTAACCCAGCGGCTTGAGCAGGTCCGCGAGCGTCGGATCCAGCGGTGAGAGCCCTTCCTTGGCGCCCGGGAGTCCGACCTTCAGCAAGCCGGTGCGGAAGCACGACTGGCCGGTGATGAACGCGGCGCGACCGGCGGTGCAGCTCTGCTGGCCGTAGAGGTCGGTGAAGATCGCGCCTTCCTTCGCAATGCGGTCGATGTTTGGCGTCCGGTATCCCATCATTCCCTGGTTGTACGCGCTGATGTTCCAATAGCCGATGTCGTCGCCAAAGATGACGAGGATGTTGGGCTTCTTGCTGCTCTGGCTCTTCTGCGCCTGCGCCGGAAGCGCGACGAGCGCCATGGCATGGACCACCGCGATCGCCAATGCGAGTCGCAGCGGGCTGCGGATGAAGCGTGGAAGGTCCTGCGGCATGGAGTGGGGGCCTTTCTGGGCTGGCATTTGCCACGCAGCTGGGTGAGCTGAGTGACGGGCAATGAATCGCGGGATTCAAGCCGCAGCATACGCTCGATGGCCCGCGATTGCTTTGGGCCCGGTCGGCGATCGCCACTCGGCGGCGCCGGAATGGCATTCGCCTTGGGCTGCGGGGCAGGGCTTGGCCCCGTCAACTTCCGCTGCGCGTGACGCTTGGCGGATTCGTCAACCCCATGGCGCCGAGGAGTCCGCGTCGTCCGCCGGCCCCCGGTGGGGCGATTTATCCTCTTGACGATAGTCGTTGCAACGGATATTGTCGGGACATGCCTGGAGCGATTGCGGGAGCACTCAAACAGCGGAGCCAGTTCAAGTCCCGCGAGCAGGAGGTGCTGCTCGGACTGCGGACCGCGACCGCGCGCGCTCTCGAGCCGTGGGAGAAGTTTCTCAAGACCAGCGCCGATCTGACGCCGAATCAATACAACGTGCTGCGGATTCTGCGCGGCAGTCATCCTTCCCGGCTGGCATGCGGCGAGATCGCCGACCGGATGATCTCCCGCGACCCCGACATCACACGGCTGGTCGATCGTCTGAGCGCGCGCGGGCTCGTCGATCGCGTCCGTAGCGCGCGCGATCGGCGTGTGGTCGAGGTGGGGGTCACCCCCAAGGGCCGCGCGGTACTCCGGGGCCTGGATGTCCACGCGGAGAGAATGCCGAGAGCCCTGTTGGGAGGGCTCGGACCCAGGAAGCTCATGCAACTGGCAGCGTTGCTCGAACAGGTGCTGCGGGAGATGGGAACGTATCCGTAGCGGCCGGGACTTCTCCAGCGTGGCCGCACGGCGTAGTAGTCGTTATAACGACAGTCCGCTCAACGGAAAAGGAGGCGAGGATGACGACCACAGCTGCAGATCGCGCGCGGCAGGGGTATGCGTTGGCACGGAACGAGGGCGAGGCGTTCTGGCTCCTCGGCATGTTGCAGACGGTGAAGATCGGCAAGACGGATGCGCGCGGCGAATTCGGGATGCTCGAGATCCTGGTGCCGCCGGGCATCGGCTCGCCGTGGCACGTTCATCCCGAGGAAGACGAGTGGTTCTACGTGCTCGAGGGAAACCTCACGTTCTACGTGGGCGACACCAAGCTGGACCTGACGACCGGCGGATTCGCCTTCGGCCCCAAGGGCGTGCCGCATACGTTCATCGGCGCGGGCCCGAACCCCACACGCGCGCTGGTCGGCTTCGCGCCGATGCAGTTCGAGGGCTTCATGCGCGAGGTCGGAAGTCCCGCCCCAGAACGCGTCCTTCCGCCGCCGCACTCGGGGCCGCCGCCCGACATGGAGAAGCTGGCGCCGGTCGCAAAGCGAAACGGCTTTGTCGTCATGGGACCTCCGGGGCCGCCGCCCGGAAGGTAAGCGTGAGCGACGCGCCCGCAGAGGCTCGCGAGCGCGGGACTCTCGAGGCTCCGCGGATCCGACCGAGTCAGCGTCCAGGGCGCGGCGGGTCCGCTGGCGCGACGCGCACATGATAGAGGGCGGCGATCACGTGCCCGCCGTCGCGGTACGCCCACACGCGTTCGAGCCAGGGATCGAGGCGATCCGTCCACGGATGATCCAGCGCCCGATAGTTTTGCCATGAGATGAGGCTCAAATCGAACTGCGGGAACTCGGGCCCTCGCAGGCGTGGATCCACCCAGGCATGAGTGGGCTGAACCACGACGCTGTCGCTCTGCAGCTCGTCGTCGTATTTCGGGTTCGCGAAATAGAGGAGAGGATCGGCCATCGACACCTCGCCTCCCGGCAAGAACGCGTATTCGGTGCCCACCCAGTCCCGGGTCCACAGGACGTAAGAGATGTTCCAGCGCTCGAGGAGCGCCGAGCGTTTGGCGTCATCCCAACCGTACAGGATCTCGGCCGCGTCCCGATTGCGCTCGTCCAGGTCGAGGAAGGGATCGTTCTGAGCCCGCCTCGACACCATGGCCTGGTGCCCCGTCAGCGCGCACCACGCGTAGCTCAATTCGTTGGCCGATAGCTCGACCGCGTCGCGGGGACAGTGCGCCAACGCCCACCGCTGCATGTCCAGCCAATACGGGGGCAACGGAACGCGCGCCATGACCATGGCCGGGTCGCGCGAGATCTCGCGAGCCTGGGCGGTCATGCCCACGGCCGCCGCCCCCACGATCGCCAGGCTCGCGAACGCCCAGGCTCGGCCGGCTGGGATTCGCTCGACCACCGGGCGTACGGCCAGGGAGGCGAGCAAGGGCGAGGCGAAAGCCCACAACATGCTCCGCACGTACTCCGGTATGAAATGCGTATGCAGGAGTGGCACGGTCGCCATGAAGTGAAAGATCCACGCGAACGTGACTGCGCTCACGAGCACCACGGCGGGATGGCGCCGCCAGGCGCGGAACGCGAGCATGACGCCCGCGAGTGTCAACAGGCTCAGAATCGCGCTCGGCGCGCTGCCGATCGGGAAGCAGCGCTCGAGAAGATGCCCCGCGAAGGCAAGCCGCTGGCCCACCGTGCTCACGTCCTCACCGCCATTCCACTCGGAGTAGTGCGGTGAAGTGTGGCCGTGAAAGACGAAGATGGGCTTGAGCCAGTATCCCAACGACAGAAGCGTGCACGCCGCGACGATGGCCAGGCCGATCAGCCGCGACCCCAGCTGGGTTCCCAAATTGGGCTCGGCCGGGCGCCGCAGGGCGGCGACGAGCGTGGTGATCGTGGCGATGGCGATGCCGCCCACGAAGGCCACCGCGTGAGCGTATCCCAAGAGCGCGAGTACGAGGCCGAGATAGAGCGCGTGCCGAGCCCGTGAAGAAGCGAGCCACCTGAGAAGGGCGTCGAAGTAAAACGGCACGAGTACCTGCGCGGTGAACTCGGTGTATTTCACGACCAGCGGCACGTACACCCACGTCCACAGGCACGCGATGAGCAAACCGGTGCGGCGGCCGAAGTGTCGCCCGATGACGAAGAAGACGAGCAGCGTGCTCGCGACATGGTTCACGGCCGACATTCCGAGCATCACGCGCTCGACATCGAGGCCCGTCAGCCGGATGACAACGGCAACCAGCGTCCCATAGAGCGGCATGTAGCCCGGCAGCCCGCCGCCACTGGCGGGAGAGGCGAGGGGATTCGAGGTGACGAGGATGCTCCGGATGCAGGCTTCCTGGTAGGTCCAGTCGCCGCCGAATATGGCGGACGGAAGCTGGTGGAGGTCATGAACCAGCCACCACTGGAGCCCGGCGGAATATGCGGCCAGAGCCAGGACCGGCCACGCGGCAGCGAACGCGGCCCCGCTCCACCACGCGGGCGGCGCGGCCGGCTCGGTCCCGGAGTGGCTTGCCCCGAGTGCCCGCCGACGGCGGCGCGAAATCCTCTTGAGCTCAGCCGAACGCGTACCCGAGCGACCCATCCGAATTTCGCCTCCGGCGCTGTGGCCTGAGTGTGGCAGGATCAACGCTCCCGTGCCGACCCGAACGCGAACCACCGCCGAGCCTGCCGAACGCCCCGCCGCCGTCAGACTTCCACTGGTCGTGGGCATCATACTCGCCGCGTGGAGCGTCTTGTTCCTGCCGCAGCTGTTTCTGGGACGCGCGTTCGATCGCGGCGATTGGCCGATCTACGCACCCTTCGCGGAATATTCGGGCGCGCGGTGGCATCAAATTCACGAGCGCACGTTCTGGAATCCGTACGTGTTCACCGGCCTCGCGAGCACGGCGAGCCTGGCCGACTCCCGGCCGCAGTACCTGCCGGATGTGGCGCTCGACGCGCTCGGCGCGCTCGATCGACTTCCCATCTGGCCGCCCCTCGTGCTGCCCATGCTCGCGCACCTCGCGGGCATGCTTTCCGCCGCCCTCCTGGTGCGGGCGCTATGGCGTGTCGGTCCATGGTCCATGATCTGGGCGGCCGTCGCGTGGGGGTTTCAGCCGAACCTGACCGTGCCGTTCGCCTACGGGCACAGCGCGCAACTGGTCTCCTGCGGCCTCATGCCGGCCGCCTTGCTCGGCGTCCACCACCTGTTCGCCTCCGCGGATTCGCGGCGCGCCGTCCTGGCGTCGCTCGCGCTCGCCCTCGTGGTCGGGATCCAGACGATCGCCGGCCACCCTCAGTTCCTCTATTACTCGCTGCTTCTGTGTGGCGCTCTGGCGCTCGAACGCGTCCGGCAGTTCGGACATCCTCGACGCCTCCTGCTCGTGGTGGGGGCGGTTCTCTTCGCGCTCGCGCTCTCAGCGGCGACATGGTGGCCGCTGGCGATCTACGCCGCGGAATCGATTCGCGGCGGCGCGGACCGCGGGTCATGGGCCTACCAGAGCGGGCTGTTCAGTCTCGGGCTGCGCGATTGGGGCGCCTTCGTATGGCCGGGGGCGGTGGGCTCGGGTGGCGACACCTACTGGGGCGCCATGATCGGCACCGAGTTCCCCGCCTATTGCGGCGTCACTGTGGTGCTCCTGCTTGCGCTCGGTTGGTGGCGTGCGCGCGGGGCGTGGGATCATCCCGCCGGCCTCTTCAGCGTGGTGTTGGGGCTCGCCTTGATCTTCTCGCTCGGGGTTCATCTCGGGCCGGCATACTCGGTGGCTGCCCACCTCATCCCATTCGCTTCGTGGTGGCGAGTTCCGGTGGCGGTGCTGATCGTCGCTCAGCTCTCTGCCGCGCTGCTCTCGGCGCGCGCGCTGGAGGGCGCCGTGCGCCGGCCCGTGGGAAGCGTGGGCAAGGCGCTGCTTCTGGTGGCGGCGCTCGCGGCGATCGTCGTTGGGTTGGCGCTCGCTTCGCGGCCGCTCGAGAGCGCTTATGTTCATCTCGCGACGCGCGTGCGCCCGGCACTCTCGGGCGCGCTCGCGGCTCGCGCCGCGCGCGGCGCACGCTCGAGTCTGTTGACTCAGATCGGCATCCTGGCCGCAGGGGCGATGCTTCTGGCCCTGATGCGTCGGGGAAGGCGCGGCGTCAGGGTCGCAGCTCCCGGTTGGGTGATCCTCCTTGCGGTGGATCTCGCCCTCGTGACGCTCCCGTTGCTGCGCTCATCGAGCGGGGAGCGGAACAGCCAGCCACCCGGGTTCTCAGCGCTCGCGCAGCGCGTTGCGGCATCGCCCGGCGTGCGCGCGGGATCACTCTCGTTGGATGAGCTCCTGCGCAGCAATGACTGGGTGCGCTGGAGGGTGCCGTCGGTGGGAGGCAGCCACGGCGTTCCGCCGCGGCGGTGGTCCGAGCTGGCCGGCTCCGGATACATGTTCCTGCCGGCTGTGCTGCGCGCCCTCGGTGTGGGCTACGTGAGCGTGTTTGGCCGGGACTCGGTTCCCCCGCACGGGTTCGAGCCCGTCTCGAGCGCGGGCGCCGCCGGCCCGGCATTGTGGCGCGTTCGCGATCCGCTGCCGCGCGCCCGCGCCGTCACCACCCTCCTGGCGCCGACCAACGACCCGGCGGTCCTTTATGCGATGTCGAGCGTCGATTCATTTCCCGAGCGTGTGGAATTCTGCATCGACGAGCGGGCGGCCGGCCACTACCCGGGCTCGAGCGCCTGCGACATTCGCTGGATCGAAGATTCTCCCGACCGCCTGAAACTCGAAACCCACGCCCCGGACCGTTCCTTCCTGGTCGTGGCCGACGGCTACGAGTCGGGCTGGCGGGCCGAGGTGGACGCGCTGCCCACGCCGCTATTCCGCGTCGATCATCTGCTGCGGGGCGTCATCGTCCCCGCGGGAGCGCACCGGATCACGATGACGTATCGCCCGCCGGGTTGGGACGCGGGCGTGGCCTCCACGCGGAGCGCGGCGCTCGCGTGGATCGTTCTGCTCGCGGGAACGTTCACTTGGCCGCGCCGAAGAACTCCGGGGCCCGATGAGCAAGCGCAGCGTGCCCGGGTGCCGCGCACGCCGCCCACGCGCTAAGGCAGCAGCTCCTTCGCGTAGCTCTCCATCGTCTCGGCGTCGATGTAGCCGGTGACGCGTCGCACGATCTGGCCCTGGCGGCTGATGTAGACCGTGGTCGGGAGCCCGCGGATCGGGCCGAACTCGTCGAGCACGTGATCGTCGGCGGTCGCGAGGCTGAACGTGACGCCGAGCCGATCGGCGAAATGCCGCACGACGCGCGGATCGTCGTCGTCGGTCGAGAGCCCGAGCACCACGAGTCCACGATTGCGGTAGCGGCTCTGAATCGCGGACAGGTGCGGCATGCTGCTCTTGCACGGTGCGCACCAGCTGGCCCAGAAGTCGATGATCACCGGCCGGCCGCGCAGCTCGGACATGCGGTACGACTTGCCATCCACGGTGTGGAGCGTGAATTCGGGAGCCGCCTCGCCGGCCCGCGCCGGCACCGAGGCGCACGCCACGATTCCAGCCAGTGCCAATGAGGTCAGCACCGATGTCGCCAGACGCATTCCGCTTTCCTGCACGATGACCCTGGTATGAAGCTGTGGGGCGGGGGGTGTCGCCGGGCGCCACGCGGCGGTGGTGCGCACGGAGACAAAGTCTAGCGCTTCCCGCGAGCGATTTCCCCGGCGCTGCCGAGTCTTTGCAGGCAATTGACGCGGACGTTTCCGGGCGCTTGCGAATCGCCACCGCGAGCGACCCGCGCACGATTTCCGGGAATTCGCACGTGCCCGCGAGGGTATGCACAGGCGCCCGCGGCGCGCCGAGCTTGAGGGCCGTTTCCGGCGTGTGCTAGCGTGCAAACACCCATCGAATCCATGGCTTCCGGCGCGGGCGCATCGCGCGCCGCGGGGACCGGTCCGGCGACTTCACAGGGAGTGTGAAGACCATGACGCTCGTCATTTCGATTTTCTTCGCGGCCGGCGCGGGCATTCGAGCCTCCGTGCCCGCCCTGGTCGGCAGCTCGGGGCCGTTCGCCAAGGTCATTCTGACGGTGCTGCTGGTGGTCTCGGCTTACTCGTGGGCCGTGATCTGGAACCGCCTCCGGCTCTTCGGGCGGGTCGAGCGCGCCGATCGCGCGTTTCTCGCCGCCTTCCGCCGGCTGGCCGCGAAGGCCGACGTGCGCCCCATCTGCGAGCAGCACGAGGGCAGCCTGCTCGCCAAGATCGCGATCGCCGGCCAGCGCGCGCTCGATCAGGACCTGGGCGAGCCGGGCGGCTCGCTCGCGTTGCGCCAGGAGTTTGCGCAGCGCGCGATGGATCGCGCGGCGGCCGATCAGACCGCGAAGCTCGAGCGCCACGTGGGATTCCTCGCCACCGCGGGCAGCGTCTCGCCGTTCATCGGCCTCATGGGCACGGTGTGGGGAGTGATGAGCGCGTTCCTCAACATCGGCTCTCAAGGCTCGGCCTCGCTGGTGGTGGTCGCGCCCGGAATCGCCGAAGCGCTGATCGCCACCGTCGCGGGCCTCGCGGCCGCGATTCCGGCGGTGGTCGCCTACAACCACCTGCTCGCGCGCTTGCGCGAGCTCTCGAACGCCGCGACGCAATTCGGCGGCGAGATGCTCGACCGCAGCCTGGGGAGCGCCGCATGATTTCGCCCCGTCACGCCCGCCAGCCGCTCGCCGAGATCAACGTGACGCCGCTCGTCGACGTCGTGCTGGTGCTGCTCATCATCTTCATGGTGACCGCGCCATTCCTCCAGGGCGGGCTCAAGGTCGAGCTTCCCAAGGTCGCGACGCGCGGCCTCGATGTGCACGAGGGATTGATCGTCAGCGTGCGCGCCGACCGCACGCTCGCGGTCGGGAACCGCGTCGTCGGACTCGATCGACTCGAGGACGCGCTTGCCGCCGCGGGCGCCTCGTCGCGGCCGGTATTCCTCAAGGCCGATCACACCGTGCCCTACGGCCTGGTGGTCGAGCTGATCGCGCGCATGAGGCGCGCGGGCGTCTCATCGCTCGGGCTCGTGACCGAGCCGCCCCAGAAGGGCAGCTGATCGTGCGCGGCGCGTTCATCGCCTCGGCCGGCACCCACGTGGCGGTGATCGCGGCGCTTTTCATGCTTCACGGGCCGGTGCCGGTGGTGGTGCCGGGCCCCGAGGTGGTGCAGGTCTCGCTGGTCTCACCGGAAAGCGAAGCGCCGCCGCAGCCGCCCCACCCGGTCCCGACCCAGCCGCCCAAGCACGTGCCGACCGTGGTGCCCGAGCGTGGCGAGGGCGTCAAGCTCACGCCGCCGAAACCGCCGCCCCAGCCGCCGAAGAGCGAGCCGCCCGCAAAGAGCGAGCCCGAGGTCGCGCCCGCGCTGCCGTGGGCGAAGGTCGGCCCCGTGGGGCTCTCGGGCCAGGTGCAGGTGGATTCCAAGGACTTCGAGTTCACGTACTACCTCATGCTGGTGCGCAATCGCGTCGCGCAGAACTGGGCGCCGCCCGCCGGGCTCGGCACCGGAGCCGGCACTCAGGCGGTGGCGTACTTCCAGATTCAGCGCGACGGCTCGATTCAGTCGCTCAAGCTCGAAAGCGGAAGCGGACTCGAGTATTTCGACCGCTCGGTGCTGCGCGCGGTCGCGCTCAGTGATCCATTGCCGCCCTTGCCGCTCGGCTTCACCGGGTCCTCGCTCGGCGTTCACTTCGGATTCTCGTGGGGCGGCTCGTGATCGCGGCGAATTGGCGCGCGTGCGCCGTGGC
>Ga0075030_100004070_pt1 | contig 13240 bp, 10 predicted proteins | sample LitLauG_LLR_2012_FD_71393 | JGI IMG/M metagenome (GOLD analysis project Ga0075030, IMG submission 71393) | Freshwater sediment microbial communities from Pennsylvania, USA - Little Laurel Run_MetaG_LLR_2012 | ecosystem: Environmental > Aquatic > Freshwater > Creek > Sediment | place: USA... | reverse complement strand
GGTTTCCCAATGTTGTGGCCAGCACCCACGTCAGCAATCCAGGTCCCAGCGAATGGTTTAACACTGCCGCCTTTGTCAACGCATCAACGGGCACCCAGTTCGCGTTCGGCAACGAGGGTAGGAACTCGCTCAGGGGGCCGCGCCTGACCGTTCTTAACTTATCCATAGCTAAGGATTTTAGCTTCGGAGAACGGATTCGTCTGGAATTGCGATCAGACTGGGTTAACGCCCTTAACCACCCGAGTCTAGGCATTCCGGGCCAAACGTTTGGTGGCAGCAATTTCGGGGAAATCAACAATGCGACCCAGGGTAACGGCGTCGCCGTCAAACCTCGGAGCGGCCAACTCAGCGCACGCGTAACGTTCTAGTCGAGGCATACCCCAACGAAACAAAGGACGGCAGCAGGCTGCCGTCCTTTTCTTTGAGGGCGATCGAGCTTCCAAGAGCGCAGCGCATGCACCGTACAATCGTGAACATGAGAACAACAGAAGTAGGTTTCTTGTTTTGGGCGGTTCTCTTTCTTGGATTGCAGTCGTGTTTCTCGCAATCGAAGCCCAGCCACGCAACGGAAATCAGCTCGCACAACCGTACCGCTTCGGAATACCTGAAGGAGAACCGGCCCGATTTGGCGGCGGCCGAGTTTAGAGCGATTCTCGTTATCGACCCGAATAACGTGGACGCCCACGGCAACCTTGGTGCGGTGCTGTTCTTCCAAGGAGCGTACGCGGATGCCATTCCCGAACTCCGCGTCGCGTTGAAGCTTCGCCCCACTCTGTGGAAGACGCAGGCCCTGCTGGGTATCGGCGAAAAGCGGACGGGCGACATCAACAGAGCCCGCGGCGATTTGGAGAAAGCATTCCCAAACGTCCCCGACGAGAAGATTCGGACTGAGACGGGCATGGAGCTGATCGAAATCTACTCGGGAACGGGTGATCTGGATAAAGCTGCGGCGACGGTGAGCGTCCTTCGGAAACTGGAACCGACGGATGAGGCTCTCCTCTTCACCGCTTACCGCCTCTATTCCGATCTTGCCAACGAGTCCCTGCTCAGCCTGTCCGTGGTTGCCCCGAATTCCGCACGAATGCACCAGGCGATGGCGCACGAATTGGCGAAGCGTGGGAAGACCGAGGAAGCGATCGAGAACTACCGAGCCGCGCTCAAGATCGACCCACAGCTTCCCGGCCTCCATTTTGAGCTCGCCGAGATGCTCACCACTTTGGCGACAGCAGACAGTCTGGTGGAAGCGGAAAGCGAGTACAAAACTGCCTTGCAGGCCAATCCGTTTGACGAGCAGTCTGAATGCAGGCTTGGCGATCTCGCTCTTCGACGAAATGATGTGAAGGAGGCCTACGAGCGTTACACGAGAGCCGTACAACTGCAGCCGGGCGACCCCGAAGCGAACATTGGCCTTGCGAAGGTATTGGCTGAGACAAAGCAGCCCGAAAAAGCTCAGTCACTTCTCGAACACGCGCTGCAGCTAGACCCAACCAGCGTCGTGGGCCACTATCGCCTAAGTGCGCTCTACCGGCAGGCTGGGCGCACAGCTGATGCAAAGCGCGAACTGGAGGAATACCAGAAGTACAAAGGTATGAAGGAAAAACTCAGGGATGTTTACCACGAGATGCGTGGGGAACCGGCCAAGCAAGAATCGGACGAGCTGGACTCGCGTCAGTGATCGTGCCGAGGCGCACTCGTGAGGAATCGATCTTTTCTGGAGATAGGCGTGGGGCGACAGGGTTCGGATATGACAATTACGATGCTCTCCGCCGTGCTCGCCACAATGCTGTTGTCCAGCTCCCTGTCTGCGTCTTCTTACTATCATGTACCTATCGACGACGCCAGAGCGGTTTACCTGACGAGCAAAGAATTTCGCGTCCGTGGGGACGGGGCCGCCGATGATTCGGACGCCATCCAACAGGCAATCGATAAGGTTCAGGACACGACCAATCAGGGCATTCTGTTCATCCCTGCCGGCCGCTATCGGGTGACCAAGACGATCTATATCTGGCCGGGGATTCGGGTGATCGGGTTTGGGGCGGCTCGACCGGTCTTCGTCTTGGCTGCGAACACACCCGGCTTTCAGCGGGATCTCACCTATTTGTTTTTCTTCGCAGGTTTTCGACCTGGGTCCGCCAGCGCGAGTCGCGCACCTGAGGCAGTTCCCCTTATTTGGAGTGTTGGACAGTTACTACAAGTGCCCCATGGCCCGTAACCTTATGATTGCGTTGGTTGCGGGGGGTGGATTTGAACCACCGACCTTTGGATTATGAGATTGGTCTTCCTCGTATTCACAGCCATCCTCCTGTGTTCACAGTTGAGCAGGAAGCACTTCGACTGCTTTCCTCGACTTCATCTTGTAACACGAATGAGCGACATTGGTCACCGCCGATTTCGATAGCACCTTGTTGAGCGAATGAAAGGATTTGGGGAAATCTTTGGGAAATTCTTCTGTTAAGATCTTAAACGAGTTCTTCCACTCCGGACGCGGCGGCACCATTCCTCTCGCTCGCCGCAAGGACCCCTCCCGGTAGAACCCGAACCTCGCCAGCAGTTTCGGTTTTACCGAGCCATTCCGACCGATATTCCCGACAGATCAAAAGTCAACTCGACCTGAGCCACGGTTGAGAACACATCGAAGGGTTCCGGAGCTAAGTTATTTAGACATGGCGACTTAGCGACTGAGATTCCGCGCCCCGTGATGTGCCCTTCCAGTTCAGCGTTTTCATTGCGTCCCTTAGGTGTGCATTACTAGTTGACATCAACCAGTGGCCCGCCATAGAGTCCTCAAACAAGTTTTTCTGAGGGGGGAGTCCTAACGAGTACTTGGAGGAGCCCATGGCTCTTTTCGCACAGACCCCGCCTCGTCTCTTCGATCCCGCCCTTCTTTTGCACCAACCCGCAGAGGTGTCTGCCACGAGCGCTGTCGTCTGGCTTCGGCTCACGTACACGGACCAATGGAAACGATGGCTTGCTATCGCTCGACCCACCACCGCCATCCCCGGCGTCACGTACTTTGGCGTGCCTGTTGAGTTTTCCTCGTTCACCGCGGCCGAAAACTCGTGCATATCGCGGAAATCGCACTTTTGTTGTTCCACCTGCAACATGGATGGGATTGTGCGGCAACTGATCAACAGATTGGCGTATGACGCGACCGCTTTGCATTAATCGCGTCATGGGGGCGTTGTGTGTATTGAGAAGGTAGGTTGTATTAGTGTTTTCCTGTTGGCCGAGAATCGGTTATTGCGTGAAGCGCTGGCCAGAGTACTCGACAACAAGAACGACATTCGAGTGGTTGCTGCTGTTGCCTACGATTCTACGGTAACTGAGCGAGTCCGCGGGTTGGGCCCCCGGATCGTTGCTCTGGATTCCAGCGTCTTCGCGCGTATTGGCTTGGACTTCATTACCTCCGTTCGCTGTGCTATTCCGGATATCAAAATACTCCTGGTCGGGATGGACAATGACAAGGAGACGTTTTTACGCTGTGTCCGCACCGGGGTGTCTGGCTATGTTCTAAAGGAGGCATCGGCAAACGAAGTAGCTGCCGCAGTACGAAGCGTAGCTAATGATGGCGCCGTCTGCCCTTCGAAATTTTGCGCCGCCCTGTTTGAACAGATCGCGAACCCAGGCTCACAGTTGTATCGCGGAAAGGCGCAGCTGGGTTTAACGCGTCGGGAACAGCAATTGGTGAAAATGGTCGGCCAAGGCTTGAGCAACAAGGAGATTGCGAACCAGTTGAAGCTTTCCGAGCAAACAGTGAAAAACCACATTCACCGGATGCTGCGCAAAGTGGGCGCGAGCGATCGTCTGAGTGCTGTGGAGGTGTGCCGCGTCGAGGGGATTGTGGCCTAGAAATAGCAAGCCTGGGGCGGATACAATTAGTACTTCTTAGTACCCGCGTCTGCTAACTTAGTACCGACTCCTTCAATCCGATCATGCCGCTCGTAGGTACTCCTGAATATTCTCTTAGCTCGCAATTGAACCTTTTCTTGTGCAGAGAAGAAAGCTACCTTGTGCGTTACTCCGTGCGCCGGGAGAGGGTCGTGCAAAAAATCAGAGTGCTTGTAGCTAACCGCCCGCGCCTGATGCGAGAGCTAGTCCTTGCCACGATTGCGGACCAACCAGATATCGAAATCGTCGGCCAAACCCAGAATGAATCGGAGATTGCGGAACTAGTCGATACGACCCGTCCCGACTTCCTGATCATCGCACTGGATCAAACCGAGGTCCGCCCCGAATTGTGCGGTTTTCTACTGGGGCGGTATCCGGGGATGAAGGTGTTGGCGGTAGCGCCCCAGGAAAACAACAGTATTTTGTACTCAGCCTTCGTAGATATTCGTGCCAAGCGGATAGAGAACTCGGAGCAGGGGCTTCTCAATTCTCTGCGGAATCCGGGAATTGCGGAGATTCGATCGCGGGCATGTTGAGTTCCGGCAAGCTTTAGACATCAACCGCCGAAGGGCGCAGGTTGCGACACATCGCGGCCGGCATCGGTTTCAACTGAACCAGGTTATCTCACATGAACCTGTAAGTGAGGGGGCGAAGCTGTAAGCACGCGGGCGAACAAATATGGCGACGACGCAGATTGGCATTCAGAGCAACAACGAATTCGTGGGCACCTCTTCGCTCGCCGAGGATTTAGATCGGCCGGAGTGGTATGCGGCTTATACCAATGCACGCCACGAAAAACGGGTGACGGATTACTTGGGTGGACGCTCGGTGGAGTGCTACTTGCCTTTGTACAAGAGCGTTCGGCGTTGGCAGGATCGACGGAAGGAAATTGAACTGCCTCTATTTCCCGGATACGTGTTTGTAAGAATACCCTACCGCTGGCGCTTGCAGGTGTTGACTGCGCCGGGGGTCGTGCAAATTGTGAGTTTTGACGGAAAGCCAGCGGCGATCAAGGAGGCCGAGATCGAGACGCTTCGGCAAGGGCTTCCCCACACGACCAGGTTCGAGCCACATCCTTATCTGAAAGTTGGCAGACGTGTACGGGTACGAAGTGGTCCGCTTTCGGGCATGGAAGGTATCCTCACTCGCCGAAAAGATGGATTCCGTTTGGTCCTTTCGATCGAGCTGATCATGCGGTCAGTGGCGGCAGAAGTGGAGGAAGCCGACGTTGAGCCGATCTTCTAAGCCCAAATGCTTCTCGTGAGTGAGAAAGGTGTTGTGTGGACGGGAATAATCCAATGGTGGTACTGGGTATGACAAAAAGAAGGCAAGCGATTTCAATCCTGTGCTTTGTGTGGACCCTGTTTTGTCTGGTCCTGCAAGGGCAGGTGAACGAACGGGCTGGCGAGCGGGGCACTGTCCAGCCGGTCTATACCCAGCGCACTCGCACTCCCGATGCGTCAGAACTGGCCAAAGATAATTACAGTCGCGTGGCTGCCTCGGCGGTCCAGATTCGCGCTGTTCTGTTGCTTGATGCCGGATTGCTGGTCGAACTCAAGCGCTGGGTCGCGAAGGAAGCCACCGATAACGGGCAGATTGTCGAGGATCAAAGCCTCACCGACCAAGCGATTTTTGACCGGCTTGACCGGGATCAGGGGTTTCGCTCGGTTGCGACTCGCTTACTACAGCGCTACGGCTATCTGATGCCCAGGCCGAACCCGGATTCGGACTTGGCCAAACAAGAAGACCTGATCATGAAGGAGCGCGTAAAGCGGTTCGTTGCACTCGAGGCTGAGCAGGACAGTCAGCTATTACATCCGGAGAAGAAGGCTGGAGAGATCGAGCGCACAGAAACATGTGATCCACAGAAAGACGGAACTTGCGAAAAGGAGGATCGCAACAATTCGAGTCCTGACCGGCAGATGCAGATCGAACAGCAAATTCCCGAGACCAGCCCTACCTTGCCGCTACTACCGCCCGAGACGTCACCGCTTTCATCACAACCTCGAACGCTCAGAAGCGGTTCGCGAGAGGACGAGTTGGATCAGGGCGGCGGCCGTCTCAACTTCTCGAGTTTGGATCTGACCTCCGGCCTAGCAGGTTCGGGTTCGGGAATGTCTGGAATGTCCGGGATGCTTGGAGGACCAATGTCGCCCAGTATCGCCGACCTGATGGCGAGTCGCGGCAATTCAACACTAGCTGACCGCCTCGAGGACGAACCACGCGGTAATAGCATCCCCTTCCAATCCATTCGTCCGAAGAGGTCGAGAGCACGTCAGCCCACGGACGAAGACACTGAACCGGTCAAGATGGTCCGGCCCGCAAATCCGTATTCGGATATTCCTTCTCTGTACGACATGTATATGCAGGCCTCGGCCACGCAGCGGCCTGCAGAGCGTTTCGGCCTGGAAGTCTTTCGGAGTAATTCGAGCCAGCCGGGTGTGATCCCCATGGATCTGCCGGTTGGCCCCGACTACGTGGTTGGGCCGGGCGACAGCTTGGCCGTCGACCTCTGGGGCGGCTACTCGCAGAGACTGGTGCGCGTGGTTGACCGCACGGGGCGGATGTCTCTGCCCGAGGTGGGACCGGTCGAGGTGAGTGGCAAGACTCTCGGGGAAGTGCAACTGACAGTCCAGCGCGTCTTGCGGACCCAGTTTCGGGATGTCTCGGCGGATGTTTCGGTTTCCCGTCTTAGAACGATTCGCGTTTACGTAGTTGGGGAAGTTGTGGAAGCAGGTGCCTACGACGTCAGTTCACTCTCCACGCCTTTGAACGCTCTATTGATGGCGGGTGGCGTCACGAATCGTGGCTCTTTGCGAACATTGAAGCACTATCGCGGCAAGCAACTGATCCAGGAAGTCGACGCCTACGACCTGCTATTGCACGGAGTACGCTCCGATGTTCAACAACTGCAAAGCGGCGATACGCTCCTCGTGCCCCCTATCGGGCCCCTGGTAACCCTAGAGGGCATGGTCCGACGGCCGGCCGTGTACGAATTGCGGACCGAGACCTCCTTGGCGGAGGTTCTCGAGCTGGCCGGCGGAATTCTTCCGACGGCGGCGCTTCGTCATATCGAAGTGCAGCGAGTCGAAGCACATGAAAAGCGGACCATGCTTTCCCTGGATTTGACGTCGACCGGAGACAACCGAGCGGTCGACAAGCAGCTTCAGCTTTTCACGATTCGCGGTGGAGACCAAGTCCATCTCTTCCCCATCGCGTCTTACAACGAAGATGCCATCTACCTTCAAGGTCATGTTTTGCGGCCTGGACGCTATTCCTACAAGAAAGGTATGAAGTTGACCGACCTGATTTCATCCTATCGAGATCTGCTTCCCGAGCCCGCACCCCACTACGGTGAAATCGTGCGACTGAATGCTCCGGATTTTCGCCCGACCGTTGAGAGTTTCGATCTCGCGGCTGCTCTTGCCACCCCGGCATCAGCTCCGACATTGCAACCTCAGGACACGGTTCGGGTGTTCAGTCGTTACGATTTCGAGGCCCCGCCCGACGTATGGGTTGGCGGGGAGGTGCGAGCCCCCGGCAAGTACCGTACATCTGGCGAAGCTCATTTGCGAGATGCGATCTACCTGGCTGGCGGAGCCACCCCGGACGCCTCCCTGGATTCCCTGCAGCTGTTCCGAACCCAGGCAGACGGCACAATGAAGATCCTCAGCGTTGATCTGCGCGAGGCGCTTGCCGGAAACCCGGTGGACAACATTGTTCTGCAGTCGCGCGACCGGATACTCGTTCACCGAAACCCCGCCAATGTGGAACCCCCAACCGTTTACATCAAGGGTGAAGTGGCAAAGCCCGGGCGCTACCCGTACGCCCCCAACATGCGTGTGGAAGATCTCGTGCGTGTTGGAGGCGGCCTTAAGCGAAGCGCCGATCCGGAAATTGCGGATTTGACCCGCTTCGCGGCTAGCAATGCTCCCAACGGCACCAACGAGCGAATGGTAGTGAGGCTGGCGGCAGCGCTGAGCGGGGACGCCAACGAGAATGCGGCGCTTCGCAATGGTGACGTACTTACCATCCGGCAGGTCCCTCAGTGGAATGCTCTGGGCGCCACCGTGGTGGTTCGCGGAGAAGTGCAGCATCCCGCGCCTTATGGCATCGAGCCCGGAGAAAAGCTGAGCTCTGTTCTGCAGCGTTGTGGTGGCTTTACTCCGCAGGCTTACCCGTATGGGGCAGTGTTGCTGCGCCGCGAGGTTCGGGAATTGCAGATGAAGTCCCAACTTGAACTGGTGCAGCGGATGAAAACAGCAGAAACCTATCTGAAGTCTCTACCCGAAGGCGATGCTGACCAGAGAAACGGGAAGCTTACCGCCGTTGCACAGACTGAGACCGCCCTGCAGCAATTGGAAACGACCTCACCCATCGGTCGAGTTGTCGTTCACATACCGTCGAACGTTAGGAACCTGGAAAGCTTTGCTAAGAGTTCAGCCGATGTCACCTTGCAGGATGGGGACGAACTCATTATCCCGAAGAAAACTAATTATGTGCTCGTAGGAGGCCAGGTGTATAACCCCACGGCCGTGAGCTATCTCCCCGGCAAGAGCGCCAAATGGTATCTAAGCCAGGCGGGAGGCATTACCCAGATTGCGGACAAGAGTGCCGCGTTTGTCATCCGGGCGGACGGCTCAGTCCTTTCGGCGAAGAATAACTCAAGCTTCTGGTCGGGTGATCCGATGAGTGCCGTTCTCAGGCCGGGGGATTCCATCGTGATGCCGGAAAAGACTCCGAAGATCGGAGCCCGCAACTGGGTTCCGATACTGCAGGCCGCGCAAGTGGCCGCTTCGGTGGCACTTACGGTCGCGTATATCCATCCGTAGTTTTCTGGGACACATGTGACGAAGAGACTTGGCTTCGCTGGCGCTCTCTTGGCTATGGTCGCAATTCTCGCCATGTCAAGCTGGTCTCAGAACAGCGAGAAAGAGGGGAGCGCGCAACCTGGACGCCCGGAGGTCGCACGTACAAGCACCAACCCGCAATCCGTGAAAGGTTCTGACGCTAGTGGAACGAGTAAAGGGCCCCGGTTATTAGTGGACTTCGTACAGGATCAAAAGCAGATCTGGACTAGTCCGGCCCGCATACGGTTTGCGGATGCGGCTTGGCTTGTTCCTTTGAGTGGGATTACGGCTGGACTGCTTGTTACGGACCAGGGTTACAGCAATTCCCTTTCGCGCCAGGCATCCACTCTGAACCGCTACAACAAGCTTTCCAATATGGCTTTGGGCTCACTTGTCGGCGCTGGTGCCGGCATGTATCTGCTCAGCTTTCCGAAACACAACGATCATTGGCGTGAAACTGGTTGGTTAGCCGGCGAAGCTGCTTTGGACAGTTTGATTGTAACGGAAACTTTCAAATATTCTCTGGGGCGGCAACGGCCGTACCAGGGCACGGGAGCCGGCTCGTTTTTTCAAGGCGGGACGTCGTTTCCCTCCGAGCATGCGGCTGCAGCTTGGTCGGTCGCTGGTGTGATCGCCCACGAGTATCCCGGCATACTGCCGAAGCTTTTTGCATACGGGGCCGCCGCGGCAGTCGATTACTCTCGGGTGCACGCGCGACAGCATTTTCCGTCGGATGTACTGGTAGGCAGTGTGCTCGGATATCTCGTTGGTCAGAGTGTCTATCGTCGCCATCAGCAGCCTGAATTGGGCGGTCGCGCATGGGCGCCACCAAGTGAATTCGTAAACGAGGAAAGAAGTCATTCCCCCGCCTACATGGGATCGCCCTACGTTCCTCTGGATAGCTGGATTTATCCGGCCCTGGAGCGTCTCGCAGCGCTCGGCTACGTCGGCACGGCGTCCGTTGGCCTCCGTCCCTGGACGCGCTTGGAGTGTGCTCGGCTCATAAGCGAAGCCGCCGAGCGCAATGCCGATACCGACAGCCCGACGCAAGTACAGCAACTCTACACGGCGCTTTCGGAAGAGTTCACCCATGAGTTCGAACTGATGAGTGGTGAGCGAAATCTAGGCGCCCAGGTGGAATCCGTTTACGAGCGCTCACTGGAAATCTCCGGCAAACCACTTACCGACAATTACCACTTTGGCCAGACCCTGTTGAACGATTTTGGCAGGCCTTACCAGCAGGGGTTCAATGCCTTGGCTGGCGCGTCGGGTTGGACCACGGCGGGTCCTTTTGTTATCTACGCCCGCGGAGAGTACCAGTCGGCACCATCAGCACCGGCTCTTTCCCCCGCGGTTCTCGGATTTATAAGCACAGTCGATGGGTTGCCCTCGAATGCTCCTTCGTTCTCGATCGCAGCTACCAGCCGCTTTCGCTTGTTGGACGTCTACGTGGGTATGACTCTCGCCAACTGGCAAATATCGTTCGGAAAGCAGAGCCAGTGGTGGGGACCAAGCGAGGGTGGAGCGATGCTCTTCACGAACAATGCAGAGCCGCTCGACAACATGTTGCGCATCGATCGCGTACAGCCTTTCCAGTTGCCATGGATATTCCATTATCTGGGTGGCATCCGGCTACAATTCTTTCTAGGACAGTTTTCGGGTCACGAGTTTCTCAACAATGGCTCGCAGGGTTACGTCGGCCAGTTTGGTCAACCACTGCATCCACAGCCCTTTTTGAGCGGCGCAAAAATCAGCTTCAAATTGACCCAAAACTTCGAGTTTGGCCTGACGAAGACGACTGTCTACGGAGGCCCCGGGCAACCTCTCACATTGAAAACACTCTTCCAAAGCGTTCTGGGTGTTCACGTCAACGGAAACGCGCTCGGCGACGGCCGCAGCGGCGCCGATTTTTCCTACCGGATTCCCAAACTTCGCGATTGGTTGACCTTTTACGGGGAGGCAATGAGCGAAGACGAGCCTTCCCCGATCCCTTACATGAGACAGTCGATCTTCCAGGGTGGGTTGTACATCGCCAAGATCCCTAGGCTGCCCAAGGTTGATTTGAGACTCGAGGGCGGGTCGACCAGTGCAGTCAACTACGACGTTGAGCCGGGCGGCTACTTCTACTGGAACGATCAATACGTTGATGGGTACACGAACAACGGTAGATTCATCGGCAGCTGGTTGGGGCGAGCCGCGCAGGGAGAATCTGCACGGACCAACGTTTGGCTGTCAGCGAAGAACAAGATCGGACTGGAAATTCGACACCGGAAGATAGACCGGCAATTTCTTCCGCAAGGTGGAACTCAGAACGATGTCGCCCTGAATGCAGATTTCTTCACTGGACCAGGTTTCCGCTTATCAGGAAGCGTACAGTACGAACGCTGGCTGCTTCCCCTCTTGGCTGCGAGCCATCAATCTAACTTGGCTGCATCCTTCCAGTTCAGCTTCTGGCCGGCGGTGCACATCCATTAGCACCTTCGACTATCTGCGGCGGTATATGCCGGAAATCCTCTCTTTTCTGTTTGCGTGACTGACGGCTCGAGGGAATCTGAATTGACCCGTGTCCCGACTCCTCCACATATTTTGGCTTCAGTTCAGTTCATTTTTTATCCCCAGCGGCGACTCCGGAAGTGAAAAAGCCTGCGATTGCTGCTCAGACCCGAAACCCTGATGAGCCTGTGCAACAGACTGTCGGGGAAGCGATTGCGGTGGATCTGCGCCTGGTGGAGCCGGCGTCGAAACCAGGAGCCGCCGGGCGATTTCGGCGCGCGGTTGTGTTGTGCGAGGTAATTGCAGATTTGCTCACCGTTACGGTTGCGGTGACGTTTGGGTATGTCATCTACAACTCTTTTTCGCTCGGGAAACACATCCACTACTCTCCTAAAACCATCTTTAGTGCAGCCTTTGTACTCGGAATTGTCATGGTTCTGATGCTGGACCGGGTGGGCGCGTATCGGCGAGGTAACAGTTTGCTCCGAGTAAGAGAAACCGAGCAGGTACTGCGAGTTTCCGCCGAAGCGTTCGTGATTACCCTTGCGGTGAGCTTCTTTAACAGCATCCTCTTCTCGCGGTGGCTGTTGGTTCTATGCTTAACGTTGGTACCCCTCGCGCTGTTCGTACAGAAGCTGTTCATGTATTTACTGATACGGGCCCTTCATTCTCGAGGGTATGGCATAGAAAAAGTGTTGATCTATGGCTCAGGGCACACAGGACGGCGAGTTTTTTCGGTTCTGAAACGATCTCCTAAGCTTGGGCTTGATCCGGTTGCGTTCGTGGACGACGACTTGGCAAAAGTCGGCAACACGGTTTTCGAGTTAGGATACGACCGCCGTCGCTCCGCTCCCATTGTTCGCGGACCAGTGATTAAGGAGTTGCTCAGCCACCACAATATCGACCTAGTGATAGTCGCGATTCCTTCGATCGAACCCCACAAGTTCGCCCGCACAATGGAGGTGGTGCTCGGGGCGAACGCGAGAGTCTCGTTTGTGCCAGGCCATCTTTTGCCCACCGACCCCTGGATCGATTACCAAGATATCGATGGTGTGCTCCTTGCGTCCTTCGGCAAATCGAGCCGTCGGGGCGGGTATGAAATCCTCAAGAGGTTGTGCGACTACATCGGATCGCTCGCTCTGATCGCACTGGGCACACCGGTATTTCTGTTGTTGGCGCTCGCTATCAGAATTGATTCACGCGGCCCGGTTGTATTCCGACAACAACGTGTCGGGAAAAACGGAAAACATTTCTGGATGTACAAGTTTCGCACAATGCAGACGACGGCCTCCCCTTACGATTACTCGCCGCTTTCTTCCACCGACCCTCGGATCACTCGGATGGGAAGATTCCTTCGTAGAACCAGTCTGGATGAGCTACCCCAGCTTCTGAACGTTCTCCAAGGGAATATGTCGCTCGTGGGACCACGGCCCGAGATGCCATTCATCGTAGAGCAATATACACCGGGCCAGAAGCGAAGGCTGCAAGTGAAGCCGGGAATTACGGGCTTGTGGCAACTTAGCGGGGACCGAGCGTTTCTGATACATGAAAACATCGAATACGATCTCTACTATATTCAACACCGCAACTTCTTTATGGACTTGGCGATTCTCTTACACACATCGGCATTTGCGATGCGTGGGATTTAGGTCATTCAGCTACGGAGTTCCAACGATCTGCTTAGGCACTGGGATCGACACGTTCCGCTAACAAGGCTGGTGAGTGAACCCTAGAACTGCTCGGCAAGATGCTCTGAATAAGAGTGCCCCTGTCGCAGATGACGGATATGCACAGGATCCCGTGGAAGGGTCGCACCTCGCCTTGGTGGGCGGAGAACCGACCTTAGCTGCGGATATGGTGCTAGGCGTGTGGCGGGAGCGCAGGTTCATCGCGAGAGCGTTTGCCGTCGGGTTGTTAAGTGCGGCGATAGTCTCTCTGCTAATCCCTCCGAAGTACGAATCGACGACTCGCATTATGCCTCCAGAGAAGCAAGGGCTCGCAGGTTTGGC
>Ga0075030_100004064_pt1 | contig 13253 bp, 10 predicted proteins | sample LitLauG_LLR_2012_FD_71393 | JGI IMG/M metagenome (GOLD analysis project Ga0075030, IMG submission 71393) | Freshwater sediment microbial communities from Pennsylvania, USA - Little Laurel Run_MetaG_LLR_2012 | ecosystem: Environmental > Aquatic > Freshwater > Creek > Sediment | place: USA... | reverse complement strand
GCGTCCTTCTTCTATCTCACCTTCACCTTCGTCGTCTGGGTATTGAACGGCGCCATGGCGCCGTTCAATACCCAGACGACGAAGGTGAAGGTGAGATAGAAGAAGGACGCGGCCAGGGTCGGTAGGTGACCGGCGCGTGCGAACGAGCGCAGATAGTCCATGCTTGCTCCAGAGACTCGAGACGGGAATCGGGCTTGCCGCGGCCGGCGCGCCATGCGGCTCGACCGCGGCGAGGCGAAGACGGCCGTCGGGCCGGCCGGATGCGAGGCAAGCGGCCGCGGCGTAACCCCGAAGAACACTGCGCGCGCCATTGGGCGCAGGACCGCCCGGGGCAGGGCGGTGATGACGCGTCGTTGCGTCGCCGTAATGCAACGCAACAAGCGTGCCTGGCAGGATTCTTGCGGTGCAATATCCGGGAGCCCGCAATCGTCATGTCGTTGAAACTGCTACGTCCGATGCCCGTTTCGCGCAAGTCCGTCGAGGCCCCGGTGCTACGCACGCTGGTCGTCGGCGAACCCGACGAACTGCGCAATACGCTCAAATCCGACCTGAAACGGGTCGGTGTGCACGTGCTTGGTGCGACGGATTGCCAGCAGATGGTGCAGGAGGCAATCCGCCTCGATCCGGATATCGTCGTCATCCTGGCGCCGCTGGCCGGCCAGCCGTTGTTTGCGGCGACCTCGTTGCTCGAATCGCTGCATCCGGTGGCGATCGCGGTCTTCACCGAAGACGTCCAGGTCGAATCGATGGAGCGCGCCATGGAAAGCGGGATCCACGCGTGGGTCCTGCACGGCTACCGGGCCGACCGGCTGCGTCCCGTGCTGCAGCTCGCCCGGGTGCGCTTTCGCTACGAACAGAAACAGCGCGCCGCGCTGGCCAGCCTGGCCGGCCGCTTCGAGGAGCGCAAGCTGGTCGATCGCGCCAAGGGCATCCTCATGGACACCGGCGGCATGCCCGAGGCGCAGGCCTACCAGGTCCTGCGCTCGGCCGCGATGAATCGCAAGGTCCGCCTGGGCCAGGCGGCCCAGCGCCTGATCGATGCCGCCCATGGCGTCGAGGCGATCAACCTCGCCGGCCAGTTGCGCATGCTCTCGCAGCGCCTGGTCAAGCTGTGCCTGCTCGAGACCTTCGATGTCGAGCCGCAGGCGGCCAGGGCGCTGCGGGCGGTGTCGGTCCGGCGGGCCGAGGACAATCTGGCCGCGCTCGAGGAGCTCCTCGCGACCTTGCCCACGCGGGCGCTGCTGGACGGCGTCCGCGCGGCCTGGCAGGCGCTCGCCGCGGCCCTGGAGCCTGGCCCGGTGGCGTCATCGGACAGCGCGCCCGGTGCACCGCCACCCGCCGGCGCGACGGCGTTCGACCTGGACGCGATCGACGCCGCCGCGCAGCGCCTGCTCGACACGGCCGAACACCTCACCGGCGCGCTCGACGCCGCGAGCGGCGTCGCCGGCTGTGAACTCGTCAACCTGGCCGGGCGCCAGCGCATGCTGGCGCAACGCGTGGTCAAGCGTTCCCTGGCCGGCGTGCGCGGTCCCGACCTGGCGCCGGCCGCCGCGCTGCGCGATGCGCTCCCCGACCGGGCGGACTTCGAAGCCGCGCTCGCGACGCTGCGTGCCGCACCGCTGACCACGGCGGCGGAGCACACCTTGCTCGACGAGGCCATGCGCTCCTGGATCACCCTGCGCGCGCACGCCGACCAGGCGCACCTGCCATCGGCGCAGCGGGTCCTGGCGCGCAGCAGCGAGGAACTGCTCGATCTGTTCGACCGCCTGACCGAGAACTACGAGAAGCGCCTCAAGCTGATGGTCGGTTGAGCGACGCGTCAAGCCGCCGATTCCGCCGGATCGGCTTCCAACCCCAGCCCGTCGCCGTCCTCGTCGGCCAGGAAGCCGCCGCTCTGGTGGGCCCAAAGGCGCGCGTACAGGCCGTTGGCGGCCAGCAGGCTGCGGTGGTCGCCTTCCTCGACGATGCGCCCCGCGTCGAGCACGATGAGCCGGTCCATGGTGGCGATCGTCGACAGGCGGTGGGCGATCGCCACCACCGTCTTGCCCATCATCAGCGCCCCCAGGCTCTCCTTGATCGCCGCCTCGACCTCGGAGTCGAGCGCGCTCGTGGCCTCGTCGAGCAGCAGGATGGGCGCATCCTTGAGCATGACCCGGGCGATGGCGATGCGCTGGCGCTGGCCGCCCGAGAGCTTGACGCCGCGTTCGCCGACCTGCGCGTCGTAGCCGCTGCGCCCCTTGCTGTCCTTCAACGCCGCGATGAACTCGTCGGCGCGCGCGTTGTGCGCCGCGGCCCGCATCCGCGCGTCGGTCGCGTCGGGCCGCCCGTACAGGATGTTGTCGCGCACCGTGCGGTGCAGCAGCGAGGTGTCCTGGGTCACCATGCCGATCTGCGCCCGCAGGCTCTCCTGGGTGACATGGGCGATGTCCTGGCCGTCGATCAGGATGCGCCCGCCCTCGACGTCGTAGTAGCGCAGCAGCAGGTTGACGATGGTCGACTTTCCGGCGCCCGAGCGGCCGACCAGGCCGATCTTTTCTCCGGGCCGCACGTGCAGGTTCAGGCCGTCGATGATCGGCTGCACCGCGCCGTAGCCGAAGCGCACGTTGTCGAACCGGATCTCGCCCTGGCGCACGGCCAGCGGCGCGGCGCCGGGCCGGTCGAGCACCGCACGCCGCCGCGCGATGGTGTTGATGCCGTCCTGCACCGTGCCCATGTTCTCGAACAGCGAAGTCATCTCCCACATGACCCAGTGCGAGATGCCGTTCAGGCGCAGCGCCATGGCCGTCGCCGCGGCCACCGCGCCCACGGTCACCGTCCCGCGCGTCCAGAGCAGCAGCGCCATTCCGGTGGTCGCCGCGATGAGCAGCATGCTCAGGGCGTGGTTGACGGTCTCGAAGCCGCTGATGTAGCGCATCTGCATGTGCACGGTCTGCAGGAACTCCTGCATCGCCGAACGGGCGTAGCCGGCCTCGCGGCGGGCGTGCGAGAAGAGCTTGACCGTGGAGATGTTGGCGTAGGCGTCGGTGATCCGGCCGGTCATCAGCGAGCGCGCGTCGGCCTGCACCCGCGCGACCTTGCCCAGCCGCGGCACGAAGTAGGCCAGCGCGGCGACGTAGAGCAGGACCCAGCCGAGGAAGGGCCCGACCAGCCGGATGTCGAAGCGGCCCACGACGGCGGTCATGGTCAGGAAATAGACGATGACGTAGACCAGGATGTCGGTCAGGACGAACCAGGTGTCGCGCGCGGCCAGCGCGGTCTGCATCACCTTGGCGGCCACCCGTCCGGCGAATTCGTCCTGGAAGAAGCTCATGCTCTGGCCCAGCATCAGCCGGTGGAAGTCCCAGCGCAGGCGCATCGGCATGTTGCCCGACAGTGCCTGGTGCTTGACCAGCGTCTGCAGCGCGATCGCCACCGGGCTGGCCAGCAGCACGGCGCCGAGCAGCAGCAGTTGTCCGCGTTTCTCGTCGAACAGCCGTTCGGCCGGTACCCGGCCCAGCAGATCGACCACGTGCCCCATCATGGCGAACAGGATGGCTTCGAAGGCCGCGATCACCGCGGTGAGCAGCGCCATCGCCGCGATGATGCCGCGCATGCCGCGCGTGCAGAACCAGAGGAACGGCAGGAATTCCCTGGGCGGTACCTGCGGCTCGTCGTCCGGATGGGGCGGGACCAGCGATTCGAACCAGGCAAGCAAGTCGGGCTCCGTCGGGCGTGAGGGTCGGCGCACCCGGTTGCAGGCACCCGGACGCAGGTCGGCGGCGGGTCGCCCCGCGCCGCCGGTTGGGCGCGCGGACCGACAGGCATTTTACTGTCCATGCCGGGCATTGCGCGGCGGCATGGATCCGATCGGGTCTTGCACCTGCGGCCGGTCCGCCGCAATATCCGCCCGGAGGCCGCAAGCCCGGACGACGACGCACGAGGGGAACCGCCCATGATCCGATTTGCCGCATGCAGCGTCTTGTTAGTATCCGTTTTGCTGACGCCATCGGTGCGCGCCGAAGATGAGGGCACGGCGCTGCGCTTCGAGCTGAAAGATGACCAGACGGGGTCGCACCTGCCGCGCCAGGTTGCCCGCGCGAAAGTGCCGCTCAATCGGAGCTACGCCGACCTGACCGACGAGCAGCGCCGCCGGGTCCTGGTCGACTTTCCGCAGCTCGCCGCCGGCGACGAGCCGCCGTTTCCGCAGGGTGGCCTGGGCGCCCTGGTCGAACCCATCTACCGGGCGCAGAAGAAGATCCAGGATTCGGGCATGCTGAAGCTGAATCTGCTGATCGACGCCGAGGGCAGTTTGCAACGCGTCAGCGTCCTCGATTCCCCGTCCGCGCAGACGACGCGCGCAGCCAGCGCCATCGCGCTGGCCGTCAAGTGGAAGCCGGCGCGATGCGGCGACAAGCCTTGCGCAATGGACTTCCCGCTGCGGATCAAGCTCGAACGCAAGCTGTAGGGGCGTGGGCCCGGCGCAACGGCCCGGGCAGGCCCATGGCGGCGCGCAACCATGCGAGCCATGTACCGCGATGCCCGCGGCCCTGGCCCGCGGCGGCTCTACTCCCCCGCCAACTCGGCGTGCAGGTAGCCGGTGTAGGAGAGGATCGAGCCGTTGTTGGTCGAATCGAAGCCGAACGCGGGCTGCGACAGGCTCCAGCGCTGGCGCAGGAACAGCCGGCCCTTGTCGGTGCGCAGGCCGCGCGGCGCATCGCCAGCGCAGTCGTACAGGTTGCCCGCCGCATCGGAGTTGTAGACCGTGGCGCATTCGTGCGCGATGCCGGTGAGCAAGGTGGCTTGGGTCAGGTCGATCGGCAGCAGCGCCAGAGTCGGGTTCGACAGCGATTGGGTTGCCGCATTGGTCGGGTCGGCGAGCGCGGTGGCGATGCCGTTGTAGGTGTTGGAATTGCCCGCGACGAAGTCGCCCTGCGTGCAGTCGGCGGTGTACGCGCCGGTCGTGAAGTCGGCGCAGCCCAGGGCGACGGGATAGGTCGGCCCGATCGGCGAGCCGAAGCCGAAGATCCCGTTGCCGGTGTCATAGCGCACGTAGACCTCGCCGTCGGCAAAGGTCGCCGTCGGGAAACCCGGGATGGTGAGCGTCGCCTGGCCGACCCGGTTCGTGTACACCGTCCCGCCATTCGCGCCGGGCTCCGATTGCACCGTCTCGGTCGCCGCCGTCATGCGGATGGTGAGCGGCACGTGATAGAACGCGACACCGCGGAAACTGCCGTCGGCCATGACGCGCAGCGTGTAGACGATCGGTTTGGCCTGTGCGGCACCGGCTGCCAGCAGGCCAATCGCGCCGGCGGCGAGCGTGACAAGGGCCAGGCTTGCCCGGTGCAGCGCCGGACGGCGCGTGGATACTGTCGACATGGCTGTTTCCTCCATCCGTCCGGTTCAGTCGCTCGAGTCGCCCGGATACATCGAGAAGAATCCGCGGTTCAGGCTGCCATAGCGCGGCCAGTTGCTCGAATAGAAGTCCTGGTACGGCGTATAGAACAGCAGTACGCCCGCGTCGGTCTGCAGCGGATTGGGATCGGCGCAGTTCGCCGGATAGCCGACGCACGAATACACGCTGCCCGAACCGTAGACCGTGCCGGTCAGGCAGGAATTGCCGGCGCAGTACGCGTCGACCCGCGCATCGCCGTTCGTGAAGGCGAGCGGGTAGCCCGGTTCGAAGCCGCCCGCCGATGGCAGGGAACCGAAGCCGATGCCGCCCGAGCAGCGGTCCACGCTGACGAACACCTGCCCCGGCAGGAGCTTGGCCGTGACTTCCTTGCCGTGCTGCCGGATGGCGATCCTGGCATTGCCCTTGGGCAGCCAGAAGAAGACCGGCTGGCCGGTGTTCTGGTAGCCGTTCGGACAACGGCCGCTTGCCACGGGCTGGCCGGTGGACGGGTCGGTCACGACGGCGATGTCCTTCGTGTCGCCGACGAAGGTCAGTGTGACTTCCGCGTTGTGGTAGTACGTGCCGGCGAGCTGGACGTCGGTCACGACTTCGCCGACATACACCTGCGGATCGGCGCGCGCGGCGCCGGCGAGTGCCAGCGCGCCGAGCGCAAGGACCCCGGCGGATTTCCACCCACGTCCGCGACGAGAACTTGGAACCATGTGCACGATGACCCCCTTTTTCTTTTCGCGTTCGCCATTCGGCCGCGGCGCCGCACTCGAGATGGCTGGCGCCGAGGCCACCGCGCGTCGCCCGCAGATATTCGGGCTTGCGCCGGCTGGCGCCGTGCAGGCTTCTCATACCCCTCTTTTGCGCGGATTATTGAATCGTTCCCGGTTGCCACACAAGTGGGAAACCTACCCATCATCTGGTCCGGATCAGGACCCCGTCGCGGCGCGCCGAAGTTGGATCGTCGCGTCTTCTTGGGTCGGGGTGGGTGGACGCCGACGCGATATTGTCCAAGGCAGCTCGCTGACAGGCCGCGAGTTCGTGTGCGTCGCGCGTGATGCAAAGCCCGACGCCGGCCAATCGACTTCGCCGTGCCGCGTCGAAGAAAACAATGGGGCCTGGTTTCCCAGGCCCCGGATACCCAAGTCAGCCCCCGCAGGCGATCTGGGGCCTCAGGATCGCCGCGCGCCGACCTCAGTCAATCGCCGCCGCCGCCACCGCCGGATGATGGCAGGCCGAAGGTCAGCACCTTGTTGCCGGTTCCGCCAAGGCTGATGTACGGGTCCAGGCCGCCATAACCGACGCCGACGAAAATCCGCCCGTTGGACACCGAAACGCCGCCGCCATTGCTACCGCCGGTCGCGTATTGCCACAGGATGTTGCCGTTGGTGACGTCGAAGGCGTAGCACATCCCCGTCGGGTCAAGCGAGCAGCCGAACACGACGCCGCTGATCACCGTCATCGGCGACAGGGCCTTGAAGCCGGTGGGATTGGCCTTTTGCCAAAGCATCACCCCGTCCGAGGCCCGGATGGCCGTCCAGAAGCCCCCGGTGGTGGTCGATCCGTCGATCAGCGTGGCGGTGGCATTGCTCCAGTTCATTTCGGGGCAATAGATCACGCCGCCGTCGGTGGCACATTCGCGTTCGATGCCGCCCAGGGGCGAGGCCGGACCGGTCTTCTGGGCCCAGAAGATGTCGCCCGTGGCTCGGTTCAGGGCGATATAGGCGCCGTCCTTATGGCCGGCCCCGACCACATCGACCGCTTGCCCGCCGACCTCGACGGTGAACAGTTGCGGTCCGGTCGGGAAGTCATAGTCCGGTGCACCGGCCACGGTCGGGCAGTTGACGCCGCAGCCGTAGGCATCCCACGGAATGATCTGCTTGTGCCAGATGATGTGGCCGCTCGCCAGATCGAGGGCCATGATGCCGTCGATGTGATTGTCCGGACTGGTGCAAAGATTGCCGGCATCGCCACCGAGCTCGGCGATGCAAGCCATGGACGCAGGGGGGATCGAATAGTTGTTGCCGATCCCGGCGTAAAGAACGCCACGCCCCTCGTCGATCGACAGGGTGTTGCCCCATACGCCACCACCGCTGTAGCCCGCCGGAACCGTGTAGGTCTTCCACAATTCCTGACCATTGCTGAGGTTGAGCGCGACGATCGAACCGCGGAAGGTGGGTGCGGGTTGGCCCGCGCCCAGCAGGAAGCTGTTGATCTCGGCGGCCACCCCGGCCACGCCGATGTAGATGATGCCCTTGTAGATGATGGGCGACTGGTAGATGCGGGCGGCCTGGTCGGTGTCCACGAGCGTTTTCCAGATCAACTGGCCGGTCGACTGGCTCAGGGCCATCACGTAGGCCGTGGACGGTGCCGTGAGGTCGACCGACCAGCCCGCCACGATGACCATGTTCGAGCATAGAGTCGGAGATGGCCGCAAGATCGCCGTCGCCTGGCCGGTCAGGGCCGAGGCCTTGACCGTCCAGACCGCCTTGCCGGTGCGCAGGTCGATCTTGCTCAGATTGCCTTTGCGGTCCGGTGCATAGACGTAGTTGCCCTGCGTGGTCAGGGTCGGCAGCACGCTGTCGGCCATGGTTCCGGTCGACAGCAGGGCCAGGGTATGGACATTGGCCGCCGTGATCTGTCGCTCGGTGCGCGCGAAGCGGGTGTTGTGGATGTCGTAGCCGGCCATCGGCCAGCCGCCGCCGCAGGCGGTGACATCGGCCGGTGCGTTGCGCGACGGCGCGGGTGGCGTCGGCACCGTCACGCTGACGCACAATCCGCCCTCGAGGAACAGCGGTGGCGTGCAGATGACCGGGGGCGTGATGCAGATCCCGCCGGAAAGTACCTGTGGCGGCACGCACGTCAAGGGCGTGACGCAGACGCCATTTTGCGAAATCTGCGGCGGCGTGCAATTGGTCGGCGTCACGCAGATCCCGTTCTGGATGACCTGCGGCGGCGTGCACGGCGGCGGCGTCACGCAAACGCCGTTCTGCGCGACCTGCGGCGGCGTACAGGTTGGCGGTGGCGTCATGGGGTCCAGAAAGCCCAGGATCCCGACCGGCAGGCTGGTCGACGTCGAGTCCCATCCGGGCTGCGAGTCGGCGTTGATCTCGATCAGGTTGGTGATGGTCCCGCTCAGGCTGATGCTGAGCAGCGGTTCGGCCGCCTTGACGGCAGCCGTGAACGTGAGCGTTGCGAGGCCATTGCGGATCTCCTGGCCGTACGGATTGAAGTTCAGGCCACCGCTGGCCGAGATGTGGCAAAGCTGGCAATGCGAGCCCGGATTGTTCGTCAGCGAGAGGCTGGTCGGATAGATCGCCTGCCATTGACTGACATAGGCCGAGACGGCCGATGCCGGGCCGGCGAGCAGGGACAGCAATCCGATCACGATCAATCTTGCGACCATCTTCATGGGGAACTTCCGAACGTTGCTGACGTGGAAGGACGCTGCGACGGATGGAACGAGCCGTTTGCTCTGATGGACCGGTTCTCGGATCGATATGGGTGGCACCAAGCGGATCGCTCGAGATGGAACGCCCGAGAAGGATGGATCGAGTACGGCTGATAATTCGCCGCGAAATGTATTGCGCGCCCACATCAAGGTCTGTTCGGAACCGAACAAATACGGCAATGAGTTGAGATTAGGTTTTGCTCAGAAAGCCGTCCTCTGGGTCGCCGCGACCGGAAGCAATGTTTTCCATCACCGGTCCACGCTCGATCCCAGCCAAGGCAACGCGTTCCGACAAGAAATGGCCGCACCCGCGCGCATCGGTGAAGTGCAAAAAAAACGGGCATGCCCCCGGAGGGGCATGCCCGTGATGCGGCGCAGCGTGGTGCCTAGGCGTTGCTGACGTTGTCCGCCGAGAACGGCAGCTGGCGCACGCGCTTGCCCGTGGCCGCGAAGATCGCGTTGGCCATCGCCGGTGCGACCAGCGAGGTCGACGGTTCGCCCAGTCCGCCGGGCTTCTCGGTACTGGCCACCCAGTGGGTCTCGATCAGCGGTGCATTGTCCATCCGGACCATCTTGTACTGGCCGAAGTTGTTCTGCACCACGCGGCCCTTCTCGACGTTGATCTCGCCGTACAGCGCCGCGGTCAGGCCGAAGATCACGCCCGACTCGATCTGCTGCGTGGCGATGTTCGGATTGACCAGCCGGCCGGCATCGACCGCCACCGTGACCTTGTGCACGAACGGCATGTTGCCCTTCATCGACAGCTCGACGACCTCGGCCAGGAACGTGTCATAGCCCTCCATGAGCGCGATGCCGCGGAAATGCCCGGCCGGTGCCGGCGTGCCCCAGCCGGCCTTCTCGGCGGCGATCTTCAGCACGTTGGCGAAGCGCGGCTTGTCCTTGAGCAGGGCCATGCGGTACTCGTATGGATCCTTGCCCGCCGCAGCGGCCATCTCGTCGATGAACGACTCGTTGGCGAAGGCGTTCAGGGCGTGGCTCACCGAGCGCCAGTAGCCCACGCGCATCCCGGCGTTGTGCTTGACCAGGTCGTACTTGACCGCCGGAATGGCGTACGGCACGACCGCGGCCTCGGCCATGAAGGGGTCCTGCACGTTGGGCGGCAGGCCGAAGGCCCGCTCGGTGACCGATTGCGAGGTCAGCTTGAAGGTCATGGCCGTGGGCAGGCCGTCGGAGCCGAGCGCGCCGGCCAGCTGGTGCACGGCCATCGGGCGATAGAAGTCGTGCGTCATGTCGTCTTCGCGCGTCCACAGCAGCTTCACCGGCTTGCCTTCCATGGCCTTGGCGATCTGCGCCGCCTGGACCAGGAAGTCGAAGTCGATGCGCCGGCCGAAGCCGCCGCCCAGGAAGGTCGTCTCGAGCGAGATCGACTCGGGCGGGATGCCCAGCGCCTTGGCCACCGCGCCGACCGAGCCGTCCTGGTACTGGATCGGCCCGACCAGGTCCATCTTGCCGTCGTGCCAGTGCGCCGTGAAGTTCATCGGCTCGAGCGGCGAATGCGACAGCATCGGCGAGACGTATTCGGCCTTCACCACCTTGGCCGCCGACTTCATGGCGGCGTCGGTGTCGCCCACCGTCTTCAGGTTCGACGGGATGTCGCCGGCCGCGCCGGCGCGGATGCCGGCCAGCATGCTCTTGTCGTCGATCGCCGCGCCGGCACCCTCGTCCCACTTGATGGACAGCGCATCACGCGCCGTCTTGGCGCGCCACCAGGTGTCGGCCACCACCGCGACGCCGTCGGGAATCTGGATGACGTCGATGACCCCGGGCATCCCCTTGACGGCGGCGGCGTCGTAGCTCTTGACCGTGCCGCCGATCACCGGGCACTGCGCGAGCGAGGCGTAGACCATGCCCGGCATCCGGACGTCGATGCCGAAGACCGCCTTGCCGTTCACCTTGGACGGCGTATCGAGCCGCTTGATCGGCTTGCCGACGATGGTGAACTCGCTCGGATCCTTCAGCGCGACCTTCTCCGGCACCGGCAGCTTCGACGCCGCGGCGGCCAGCTGGCCGTAGGTCGCCTTCTTGCCTCCGGGCCCGGTCACCACGCCGTTCTTGGCCTTGAGCGTCGAGGCGTCGACCTTCCACTGCGCGGCCGCCGCGGCGACCAGCATCTCGCGCACCTGCGCGCCGGCGACGCGCAGCTTCTCCCAGCCGTCGCGCACCGATGTCGAGCCGCCGGTCAGCTGGGCGCCGCCCAGCATGGCGTTGCCGTAGACCTTGGCGTTGGGCGGCGCGATCGCCACGCGGACGTGGCTCAGCTCGACGTTGAGTTCCTCGGCGATCAGCTGCGGCCCCGAGGTGTAGACGCCCTGACCCATCTCCGAACGGGCCGAGATCAGCGTGATGGTGTTGTCGTCGGCGATGTGCACCCAGGCATTGGGCGTGTACATCGTTCCGGCGGCCTGCGCCGACTTCATCGAGCTGTTGAGCGCGACGCCGATCAGCAGGCCGCCGCTGGCGACCGCCGAGGCCTGCAGGAAATCGCGCCGCGAGATCTTGTTCTGGTGGGTATCCATGTGTCGTCTCCTCAGGCCTTGCGCATTTCGGCGGCGGCCGACTTGATGGCCTCCTTGATCCGACCATAGGTGCCGCAGCGGCAGATGTTGCCGCGCATGGCCGATTCGATGTCGGCGTCGGTCGGGTTCTTGTTCGAGGCGAGCAGGGCGGCGGCGCTCATCAGCTGCCCGGACTGGCAGTAACCGCACTGCGGCACGTCGTGGGCGATCCAGGCCTTCTGCAGCGGGTGGCTGTTGTCGGTCGACAGGCTCTCGATCGTCTTGACCTTGCGCCCGGAGACCTCGGAGAGCGCGGTCTGGCAGGAGCGCACGGGAACGCCGTCCAGATGCACCGTGCAGGCGCCGCAGAATTTCTCGCCGCAGCCGAACTTCGTGCCGACCAGCCCGAGTTCGTCACGAATCACCCACAGCAAAGGCGTATCGGGCTCCGCCTTGACCTCGACGGGTTTTCCGTTCACGGTAAATCGCGTTGTCATTTCTTCTTTCTCCTCGGAAGGTTCTTTGCTTGCTCGACGACGTCCACCGGCCGGCCGCACGTTCGACCCGGTGCCGGGATGCGACAGCCTTCGAGTGTAATCCGCAGTGCGCTCGGAAGAAACGAAAAACGCGCGCGTCGTGCGGCTCGAACGCGGCGCGGCGCCGTGCTTCCTGTCGCAGCGCAGCGCGTCGATCTGCAAGACACATGCCAGCGGATTTCGGTCGCGCGTCGTATTCGATGGAACATGTCGAGAGGCAGCATCGATCGCAAGGCCGGCCGCGCGGCCGGCGCTCGCGCCGTTCGCCGGCGCGCGATCGTGTCAATTTGGAACAGCGCGCGGCGCGCCGCTGCGGGCCCGGCGGCCGCACGATACTTGTCGACCGCCGTTTCACGGGATACGCGTCTATACTCCGGCGCCCGAAGGGCAGGCAACAATGCGTCGCACGCGCGGCGACGCGCCGGCCGCCGTCGGCGCGTTCCACCGGCGGCATCGTTCGACATCGGCGTAGGGGGAAACGAATCCATGCGGCAGCACTGGGCGATCTGGTCTTGGATAGGCGCGGGCATGCTGGCCGCCGCGATGGCACAGGGCGCGCGCGCGGCGGACATCGATCGGCTGGTCGGCGCATGCGCCGATTGCCACGGCAAGGGCGGCGCGAGCTCCGAGCACGACATCCCGATCATCGGTGGCTACTCGGCCGATTTCCTGGCCAACAACATCAAGGCCTACCAGAAGAAGGACCGCGACTGTCCCGAGGTGAAGATCCGTGCGGGGAGCCGCAGGGGCACCAAGACCACGATGTGCCAGGTGGTCAAGGACCTCACCGGGGCCGAGATCCGCCAGATCGCCGACTACTTCGCGGCGCAGAAGTTCGTCCGGGCCAAGCAGCCGTTCGACGCCGAACTGGCCAAGAAGGGCAAGAAGGTGCACGACCAGTACTGCGAGAAGTGCCACACCGACGGCGGCACCCACTCCGATGACGAGGCCGGCATGCCGGCCGGGCAATGGATCCCGTACCTCGAGCAGGCCTTCGAGGAATTCACGTCGGGCAAGCGGCCGATCCCGAAGAAGATGAAGGCCAAGCTCGACCAGGTCGACAAGGAAGACCTGCGTGCCCTGGTCCAGTTCTACGCCAGCATCCAGTAGGCCGCCGGCCGTGTTGCATCGCGCCGACCGTCCAGCCTGCAGCGGAACCGGCGCCCGGCTGCGCGCCGGGCAGCGCCGATGAGCCGCGGCGGCGGTCCGCCGACCGGGCGCCGGCGCATCCTTCGCCTCGGCCTGGGCGCGGCGGTCGGCCTGCTGCTGTTCGTCGGCGGCGTCGGCGCCTTCAACACCGCGGTCGATTCGACCAACTCGCTCGAGTTCTGCATCTCCTGCCACGACATGCGGCAGAACTTCGAGGAATA
>Ga0075030_100004063_pt1 | contig 13255 bp, 10 predicted proteins | sample LitLauG_LLR_2012_FD_71393 | JGI IMG/M metagenome (GOLD analysis project Ga0075030, IMG submission 71393) | Freshwater sediment microbial communities from Pennsylvania, USA - Little Laurel Run_MetaG_LLR_2012 | ecosystem: Environmental > Aquatic > Freshwater > Creek > Sediment | place: USA... | reverse complement strand
TCTTCATGCCATCTGCTGCATTCATGACGCGCTCCCTGTGAGGTGGTCGGTTCGGACGGTCGGATCGATGCCCGGAATCAGGATCTCGGCGGATAGGGAACATCCTGCACGCTCCGGTAGTCTGGCGCGTCGCTGTCGCTACGATGCCAGTCACCCGGCCAGGTACCGGTGGAGTCCGGAAGTGGGAGACGATGAGCCTCAACGCAAGGGACCGCGATCCGACGGTCGATCCTGGAACCGACTTCTACCGCTTCGCCAACGGCGGATGGCTGGACACCAATCCGATCCCCGCCGGCTACGGGTCATGGGGATCGTTCGAGGAGATCTCGACCCGGAACGAGCTCGTGCTCGGCGACATCCTCGAACGGGCGGCGGACGCTCCGGAGAGCGATCTGGAGCGGATGCTGGGCGACCACTTCGCGTCCGGACTGGACCTCGGGGCCATCGAATCGGCCGGGATCGACGCCATCAGGCCGTTCCTCGACGCCATCGCCTCACTGGGCGCCAGCACCGAGCTGATGGAGCTCCTCCCGCTCCTCCACCGGAGCGGGTTCTTCGGGTTCTTCGGTTGGGACGTGACCCCCGACCACGACGACGCGTCGCGGAACCTGCTCTGGCTGGCCCAGGCCGGTCTCGGACTGCCCGACCGGGACTCCTACACCTCGACGTCCGCGGCCGGCGAAGCGTTGCGCGCCGCGTATGTGGACCATGTCGCCGCACAGCTGCGCAACGTCGGCTCGGGCGGTACCGACGCCGACCGACTGGCCGCCGACGTGCTCGTGCTGGAGACGCGGCTGGCGGAGCTGCACTTCACGGCGGAGCAGCGGCGCGATCCGGACCTGAACCTCAACCGGCACGACAGGGACCAGCTGGCGTCGCTCGCACCGGCGCTCGACCTCCCCTCCTATCTGGATGCGCTGGGTGCCGGTGCCGCGTCGACGGTCAACGTCCAGAACCCGGCGCTGTTCGCCGGACTGACCGATGTCCTGACCACCACGGACGTCGGGACCATTCGTGCGTACCTCACGTTCCACGTCGTGATGACCCTGGCGGACGCCCTCCCGACCGCCTTCGACGACGAGTCGTTCTCGTTCTACGGCCGGCGGATCCGCGGACAGCAGGAACAGCACCAGCGCACCAAGCGGGTGATCGATGCCGTGACCGCGGACATGGGCGAGGCACTGTCCCAGCGGTTCGTGGCCGAGACGTTCCCGCCCTCGGCCAAGGTGCGGGCGGAGCGGATGGTCGAGGCCATCATCGACGAGATGCGTCGGTCAATCGACTCCCGGACGTGGATGGGCGAGGAGACCCGGGCGTTGGGTCACGCCAAACTCGATGCCATCGGGGTGAAGATCGGCTACCCGGACCGCTGGAGGAGCTGGGAAGGTCTCCTCGTCGACCGGACCACCTACGCTGCCAACCGGCTGCGTGCGACCGAGTTCGAGATCACCAGGCAGCTGGACAAGCTCGACCGGCCGGTGGATCGGACCGAATGGGAGATGCCCCCGCACGCCGTGAATGCCTACTACCACCCGACCCGCAACGAGATCGTGTTCCCCGCCGGCATCCTGCAACCGCCGATGTTCGACGCCGGGGCGGACGACGCGGTGAACTTCGGCGGCATCGGTACCGTCATCGCCCACGAGATCACCCATGGCTTCGACGACCAGGGTCGGCGCTTCGATGCCGACGGCGCATTCCGCGACTGGTGGACTGCTGACGACCAGGCACACTTCACCGAACTCGCCGACCGACTCGCCGCCCAGTTCGACGGGTACACCGTCATCGACGACATCCATGTAAACGGCAGACTCACCCTGGGCGAGAACATCGCCGACCTCGGTGGCGTGTCGCTCGCCCAACGGGCCCACGCCCGCGTGAGCGCCGGGGCACCCCCCGTCGACGGGCTCACGCCGGCCCAGCGGTTCTTCATCGCCAACGCGACCCTCTGGCGGGCGAACCTGAGCGACGAGTACCAGCGGACGCTGGCCCAGGTCGACCCGCACAGCCCCCGCCGGCTCCGGGTGCTCGGGCCACTTGCCAATCTGACCTCGTTCCAGGAGGCGTTCGCCCTCCCCGACGATGCTCCGATGCTCCGCCCGACCGACGAGCGGATCGAGATCTGGTGAATCCGGCGCCTGTGGGGAGCCGCAGATCCGAGGATCGGCGATCGTACGCACGAACTCCGTTCCGGCGGTACGTCCGGCGGTGAGGTCCGTCCGCACCGCCCGCTCCCTCGTGACTGGCGCGCTCCTCGGACGGCGCGCGGCCAAGGTGTCACGGCTCCGCCCGTTGGACTTCGGACCGTTCGGATCGGATCTCGACAGGTTGACGCCGGAGCGCCGGGTCGCGCTCGACCACCTGCTGACCGGGGGTACGGTCGCCTCGATCCAGGCGCGTCTGACCGAGGGCTCGCTGACCGCCGAAGAATTGGTGATCGGCGCGCTGGACCGGATACGTCGTCTGGAGCCCACCCTGTGTGCCGTCGTGGAACTCAACCCGGACGCCCTGGTGGAGGCCCGGGCGGCGGACGCCCGCCGCCGGGAGGGTGCCGTGATGGGCGACATGGACGGCATCCCGGTGACGGTGAAGGACAACATCGGGTCCAGCGGTCCGATGCACACCACCGGCGGTGCGGTGGTGCTGGCCGACCACATCGCACAGGAGGATTCCCCGGTCGTCGCATCGCTACGTGCGGCCGGTTCCGTCCTCGTCGGCAAGGCGAACCTGTCCGAGTTGGCCGGGGCCGTGTGCAGGCAGCCGGGCGTGAGTGCCGTCGGTGGCGCGTCACGCAATCCCTACGGTGCCGGCTACTCCCCCGGAGGGTCGAGCAGTGGTTCCGCCGTGGCCGTGGCTGCCGGACTGTCCGCGGTCAGTGTGGGGACCGAGACATCCGGGTCCCTCCTCGCACCGTCTGCATTCAACGGCGTGGTCGGGATCAAGCCGACCCACGGGAGGACCGACGGGGCGGGCATCATCCCGCTCGTCCGCCGGCAGGACACGGCGGGGGCCGTCGGCCGGTGCGTGGCGGATGCGGCGGCGCTCCTGGCCGCCATCAGTGACGTCGTCGTGGAGTCGGGATCCCTGGACCCCGACGCGCTGTCTGGCGTGCGGGTCGGCGTCCTGCGCGCGGACATCCTCTCCCAGAGGACCCCGTTGGAGGACACCTCGGACGCCGAGGAGGTCCTGGCCCGCATCATGGAAGGTCTGCTCGATTCGGGCGCGATCGCGGTCGTGGCCGAGGTGTCCGAGGAGTCGCCCGGACAGTTCGACCGCAACTTCGCGAAGGTCGTGCTGGGGGGTCTGACCTGGGACACCACCGACTTCCTGGCGGCCAACACGGGTACGGTCACCGACCTGGAATCGCTCCAGGCGTTCAATCTGGCCCATCCGCGACGCCGTATGCCTGCGGGACAGTTCTTCGTCGACCTGGCGACGCTGTCCGGTATCACGCGGGAGGGATACGAAGCGGCGTCGGACGCGGCATGCCGCAGGGCGAGGGAGATGCTCGAGGCGAGCTTCGACGCCGCCGGTGTCGACCTGCTCGTGAGCATCACCAATCGTCACTCCTCGCTGTACGCCACGGGCGGCTTCCCGGCTGCGAACGTGCCGCTGGGACTGCGGTCAAACGGGATGCCGACGGGAGCCACGTTGATCGGCCGGCGCAATGAGGACGAATTGCTGGTCGACCGGGCGTTCGCCTTCGAGCAGGCCACCTGCCTCCGAGTGGCTCCTGGTCTGGACGGTCGGTGACCACCGGGCCGTGGACGGACCCGGCGCCCGCGACGGTCCGGGCGCGCGTGCCAGGACCGGTGTCGCTGCGGGCCCAGTGGTTCCACGAACGGATCGCCTCGTCCCTGTGGTTCACCCCGCTGCTGTTCGTGGTGGGGGCAGTGCTCGTCTCCCGTGGACTGGCCTGGGTCGACCAGGCCCATCCGGCCACCCGTCGGACGCCCTTCCTGCTGGGCATCGACCCCAGTGACGGCGCAGTGCTGACGTCCACGGTGGCGACGGCGATGCTGACGTTCATCGCCGTGGTGTTCTCGACGACCCTGGTGGCGGTCCAGGTGGCGGCCAGCCAGTACTCGCCGCGCATCGTGCGTCTGTTCGTCCGGTCCCGGGTGACGCACGTGACGCTGGGGATCTTCCTCGCCACGTTCGTCTTCGCCCTGAACGCGCTCATCGTCAGCCATTCCGGCGGACGGAGCTTCGTCCCGGTCCGCACCCTTGTGTCGGTCTACCTGATGGTCCTTGTCACGCTGGCCACTTTCGTCGTGTTCGTGCACTCGATGGTCCGGATGCTGCGGGTGCAGTACCTCCTGTCGACGGTCACCGAGCTGACCCGGCCGGTGCTCCGGCACGAGTTCCCCGGGGAACAGGACTACCGCACGGTGCCCGGTCCCCCCGACGGGCCGTCGAGCCTCCTCCGGTGCCCGCCGGGAACCTCCGGCGTGGTCCAGTCGGTCGACCTCGAGGGGATCGCCGCACTGGCCACGTCGTGTGACTGCTGGATCGATCTGCAGGTCCGGGTGGGCCAGTACCTCGGTGAGGGGACCCCCATGGCGAAGATCTACGGATCCGGGGTGTCGATCAACGCGGAACGGCTGCTCGAACATGTGCTCTGTGGGGGCGAGCGCACGTTCCTCCAGGACCCCGGGTTCGGCATCCGCCAGCTGGCGGATGCCGCCATCCGGGCGCTGTCGCCGGCCGTCAACGATCCGACCACCGCCTGCCAGGCCGTCGACCGGATCACGGACCTCCTGGCCTCGATCACCCCGACCCCGGACCCCTCTGGGTGGTACGTCGGCGCCGGCGACACCGTCCGGGTGCGTCGCCACGACCCGACCTTCGCCGACCTGTGCGATCTCGGGTTCACCGAGATCATCCGCTACGGTGCCGACGCTCCGCAGGTGTCGCGACGCCTGCTCGCAAGTTTCGCGCTGCTCGAGGATCTGGCGTCGGACGACCACGTAGCGGTGTTGCGGGCCCTCCGTCAGACCCTCGAGTACTCGGCCGTCGAGGAGTCCTCGCAACCCTTTCGGGATACCGGCAGTCGCCCGGACCCGCTGGGCCTCGGTTGAGTCCAGGTGCCGCCGGCCGACGGGGCCCGGTCCTGATCGGGTCGTAGCGGGCCCGGCGAGCTGGCCGCAGTTTCCAGGCGGCGGGAAGAAGGTCCAATTCGATGGCGATGGGTCCGGGCGCACGGGGCGCGAGTTCGACCCGTGCTGTTCCGAGGGTCTCCTGAACTGGTCCGCTTCCGGATGGTCCGGCTCGACGGTGAACGACGCGGGTGCGCGAGCGCCGTGGGGTGGAGCGTACGCGTCGGGTCAGTGCAGGGCGGTCAGCGGGAGGGCGAGCACCGCGACCGACGCACCGATCGCCACCGCTGCCACCCCGCGAGACGTCCTGCCCGGCCGGAGGAGTCGATGGATCCTGGACGCCACCGCTGTCGAATTGGCTGCGAACGCACAACTCGGCGCAGCGCCCGAAACCGACATCTCGAGGAGTGCGCCGGCCAGGACCTGTGGCCGACTCGAGCGCACGGCAAAGTCGTCCGCCGCCATCTCCAGGAGGAGACCCACCTCCCCCCGGGCCCGGCGTACGTACGGCATCCACCGTAGGAGCGGGTCCATCGAGGTGAAGGGCAGCATGATCACGCCGTGCCGTCCGTGGGCGTGGCCACGCTCGTGGGCGACGACCGCTCCGATCTCGTTGCGGCCGAGCAGCCGGAGTGCGCCCGCGCTGACCACGATCCGGGGTCGGACCCCGGGGACGCAGTAGGCGGTGACCCGGGGGTCGTCGAGCACCCGGACATCCGGGACCTCGTCGACGCTGTGGCTGACGAGGTCGAGCAACTGACGATGACGTGCGCGATCAGCGGTGGTGCGCAGTGCGGTGGCGGCCAGTCCCAGCAGCAGCACGATGCAGACATCACTGGCCAGCGTCAGGCCGAGTGCGCCGCTGATCCCGAGTCCCTGCAGTGGGCGGCCGACCATGACCTGGTGGCTGAGGCGTGTGATCCCTCCCCGTAGTCCGGCACGGGCGGGCAGGACGGTCACGGCGAGCCCGAAGCCGATGGCGGCCAGGGCGCCGGAGACCCCGATGGCCTGCCAGAGTGCGACGGCGGCGCGCGGGGCCCGCTGGGTCCAGCGAGCCCGTGCCAGCCAGGGACCGGCGGGCCCGAACATGAAGGCACAGAGCGCGGCGAGTCCGAACGCGTCGATCACGGTCGGGACGTGGTCCCCGAAGCGGCCATGTCGTCCAGCGCCCTGCGCAGCACTGCGGCCTCGGTGGGAGACACGGTCTCGGCGAACCGGACCAGCGCCGCGTCCCGGTCAGAACCCACGTCGAGCGCGTCGTGCATGAGACCGGCGATGTAGGACTCCCGGGTGGCCATGGCGGCGAAGTGGTGTTGCGACCCGGTCCGCTCGTGGCACACGAGGCCCTTCTTCTCCAGTCGGGTCAGCACGGTGAGCACCGTTGTGTAGGCATACCCGGGGAGGTGCTCGGCGACCTCCCGACCGGTCAGCTCCGAGCCGAACTCCACCCAGAGGATCTCCATCACCCGTCGCTCCAAGTCCCCGAGCCGTACCAACAGTCCTCCCGTGGTTCCCGCGTGGAGCAGAAGTGTACCAATCCGGGGCTTGCTTCTCTACAGGACGTAGAACTACGTTCCGTAGAATGTCAGATCGACATCCGGCAGCGCACGCTCAGGTGTGGTGAACGACGTGCCCGTACCCGTCATCGGCGATGTCGCTCTGCCCAGCATCGGAGGCCACCTCGGCTCGACGGCGGTCGCCTTCACACCGAGCATCCTGATCGGAGGATCCGCCGCCCTCTACATCTGGGGCGTCATCCGGGTCAATCGGTTGGAACCGGGCCGCCCCTGGTCGGTGAAGCGCACCACCGCCTTCCTCGGAGCGATGGCGATCGTCTTCGTCTCCATCGAACTGGTGGTCGGCGTCTACGACGACACACTGTTCTACGACCACATGATCCAGCACCTCATGCTCATCATGTTGGCGGCTCCGCTGATCGCCATGGGTGCCCCCCTCGACCTGCTGGAACGGTCGACCACCGGGTCGACACACGACACCGTCACCCGCGTCCTGGGCTCTCGGGCAGCCGGTGTGGTCGGTCACCCGATCACCGGTTTCCTGCTGTACACCGTGCTCGTCCCGGCCGTGCACCTCACCGGTCTCTACAACACCATGCTCACCAACGACCTGGCCCACGACAACGAGCACCTGATGTTCCTGGTCGTCGGCTACCTGTTCTGGCGCCCGGTCGTGGCCATCGAACCGACGAGGCATCCGCTCACCCCGGCCCTCCGGCTCGTCTACCTGATGCTGGCCGTTCCCATCGACACCTTCAGCGGGCTGGTCCTGTTGTCGGCGAACCACGAGATGTTCTCCGCCTACCTGGGCGCCCACCGCACCTGGGGACCATCACTGATCAGCGACCTCCACATCGGCGGTGCCATCATGTGGGTAGCCGGCGACAGCCTGATGGCGCTCGCCATGATCCCCGTCGTGGTCGTGTGGGTTCGGAGCGAGGATCAGGCCACCCGTCGGATCGACGCCGAGCTGGACGCCCAGGCTGCTGCCCGCGCATCGGTGGACCACCCGTGACCCGGTCGTCGTGCGTCGCCACCGTCGGTAGATCGACTCCGGCGGCCACCCGATCCCATCGGATGGTCCGATGAAGCGCCTCGCAAGACTGCTCCTCGGGTCCGTCGGCGTGGTCGTGCTGCTCATCGGCAGCGCGGTGCCGGCAAGTGCGCACGCCCAGCTGGAGTCCACCAACCCAGCCCAGTCCTCGGTCCTGCTGGTGCCGCCGAACCAGGTGGTCCTCCACTTCGGCGAGCCGGTCGAGATCGACTTCGGGTCGCTCCGGGTGCTCGGGCCAGGTGGACAGCGGGTCGACAACGGGGGCACCCACCACCCGGACGGTGACAGCCATGCCGTGGCCATCGCACTCCCGGCGCACCTTCCCGAAGGGACCTACGTGGTCGCGTGGCGGGTGATCTCGGCCGACTCCCACCCGGTGCACGGGGCGTTCATCTTCTCGGTGGGCACGGCCAGCGGCGCAGCCAAGGCCAACGTCGAGGCGACGGCGCTGGCCGACCAGTCCGGAAGTGCGGTCGTCGGTGCCCTCTACTGGCTCATCCGCTTCGCGGCGTTCGTCGGCCTCCTCTTCCTCGTGGGGGTGGCCGTCATGATCACGCTCACCTGGCGTGCGGGCGGCACGACCCGGCGGGTCGGACGTCTGCTGTGGTGGTCGTGGTGGCTGCTCGTCGCCGCCACGGTGCTCGGCATCGCAATCCAGGGTGTCTACGCGGCCGCCCTGCCGCTCGGGGACATCGTCCGACCCTCGTTGATCGACGCCGTCCTGCACACGCGCTTCGGCAGGATCGAGATGCTCCGACTCCTCCTGCTCCTCGCCTTCGTCCCCGTGCTCCTCGGCATCCAGGACCGCCTGGGCAGGGGACCGCGGAAGTGGACGTGGCTGGTCCCGTACGAACTGGTCCTCGGAGTGGCGCTCGTGATCACGCCAGGACTGGCCGGTCACGCGTCGACGGGTGACCAACCCGGCCTGGGGCTGGCCCTCGACGTCGTGCACCTCGCCGCCGCCAGCGTCTGGTTGGGCGGTCTCGCACTCCTGGCCTCGTTCCTCGTCGGCAGTCCGGGAGACGGTGGGCAGCCGGACGACCCCACGGAGGTGACCCTGAAGGTCTCGGCTTACGCCTTCACCGCGGTCGCCGTCATCGTGATGACCGGGACCTACCAGGCGATCCGGCAGGTCGGCAGCGTGTACGCCCTCTTCCACACCACCTACGGGCGCACCCTGGTGGTCAAGGTGCTCCTGGTCATCGCGCTCATCGGACTGGGGGCACTGAGCCGCCGGATCGTGCACGGGACCTGGGGAGTGCGGCATCCGGGTCAGGCCGCGCCACAGGATCCCGACGGGAACGGAGCGGGGCGTTTGCCCGGACCATCCGTTGATCAGCCGTCGACCGGGGGAGAGACCCGGTCGGACCCGGCTGCCGAGACCGTCGCCGTGGCCGAACGAGAACCCGCCCGTGCACAGGACCGGACGGGTCGACTCCGCAAGCTCCGCCGGTCCGTCCTCGCCGAGATCGCCGTCGCACTCGCCGTCCTCGCCGTCACGGCGCTGCTGGTGAACGCGGTGCCGGCGAAACAGGCCGCCGGGCTGCCGTTCTCGACATCCTTCAGCACGCTCGGTGTCCAGGTGAACGCCATCGTCGACCCTGCCCGGGCCGGTATCGGAAACCAGGTCCACGTCTACGTCCTGAGCAGTCTCGGCACCCCGAAGGCGATTCCGGAGTTGGACATGACCCTCAGCCTGCCCGCCGAGAACCTCGGTCCCCTGGCGATCCCCCTCGTGGTCGGGGGGCCGGGTCACTACTACGCCAACGACGTGGACATCCCCGTAGCCGGGAACTGGATCCTGCGCTTCACCGTCCGGACCGATGCGATCGACGAGCAGGTGGTATCCGTCCCGCTACCCGTCCATTGATGCCGCCGCCGATGCACCCCGTCTCTGACCCCAGCTTCACCGCAGTACACGAGCCTGACCACAAGACCTGACCACAACACGCCTGACCACAAGACATAGGGAGGACACATCATCATGAAGCGTTTCGCCGGAAGATGCAGCCGACTCGTGGCCCTCGGATCGGTTGCCATGCTCGTGCTCACGACACTGCTGGCTACACCGGCCTGGGCCCATGTCACGGTCCATCCCGAGACGATGCCCGCAGGGACAGGGGACATCGAGTTGACATTCCGTGTCCCGAACGAGCGCGACAACGCCAACACGGTCGGACTCCAGGTCTTCTTCCCGTCCAACCTGCCCCTACTGACGGTCAACGTGCTCCCCGTGCCCGGGTGGACGGCCAAGGTGGACACCCAGACCCTGGCCACGCCCATCCAGTCCGGAGACGGACCGGTCAGCCAGATCGTGACCGACATCACCTGGACTGCGACCGCGGGAGGCATCGCCCCTGGGCAGTACCAGGACTTCGCGGTGTCGGCCGGCCAGGCGCCTGCCCAGACCGGAGACGTGATCTTCAAGTCCCTCCAGACCTACTCGTCGGGCGAGGTCGTCCGATGGATCCAGGTCGCCTCGGCGCAGAACCCGAACCCGGACACCCCGGCTCCGGTGCTGACCCTGACGAACCCGACACCGACCACCTCCACGGCCTCGACCACTTCGAACTCGAGTCAGGGGCTCGCCATCGCGGCCCTGGTGGTCGCCATCGTCGGCCTCCTCGGAGTCGTCGTGCTGTTCGTGCGCGGACGTCGTGACGAGCGCCACGACGGGCCGCCCAACACCGGCCCCGACGTGACGACCTCGGGGGGAACGGCGTAGTTGGACTTCCACATGGATGAGTCGTCGAGGGTCCGGGGACGTCAGCCGGCAGTGATGTCCCCGGACCGTGCATGGTGGGGCGGCCGACTCGCCCGCCCGGTGATCGTCGTCGTGATCCTGGTCACGTGCGTCCTCGGACTGTGGTCGGCGCCTGCCTCGGCCCATGTCGGGGGCATGGGGGTGACACCCTCGGACTACTCGACGACGGTCAAGGGGCTGCAGCCCCCGATCCCCGGCATGCAGTTCCAGGTGTATGAAGGGGGCAACTGGGTCGTCCTGACCAACCACACCCCGCACGACGCCGTCGTCCTCGGTTACCTCGGAGAGCCGTACCTGCGGGTGGGGCCCTCAGGGTCCTTCGAGAACACGGCGTCACCGTCCCTCGCCCTCGGACAGGCACTCGCGGGTGATGGCCTGGCTCCGGATCCCGGAGCGTCCTCCGTGCCCGTCCACTGGTCCAAGCTCGGTGACGGTCCGTCGATCGGATGGCACGATCACCGGGTGCACTGGGCGCTCACGACCTCCCCACCAGAGGTCCAACGTTCCCCGGGTGTCACCCATCTGGTCATCCCCGACTGGCAGATCCCGATCCGTTGGAACAACCATGTGGTCGTCATCTCAGGGAACGTCGTCTGGTCCCCGGGGTCCTCCGCCTGGCCGTGGATAGGAGGGGTGCTCGTGCTCGCGACGGTGATCGCCGCACTCGGGTGGCCCAGCCGTCGGAGTCGGGTGACGGCCATGGCGGCGATCACGCTCGGACTGGTTGCCGATCTGATCTGGGCGGTGGACCGCTGGTCGGCCTCGTACGTGCCGATCGGCAATCGACTCGACGCGCTGTTCGCCGTCTTCGGGGCGGCGCTCTTCGGCAGTTCGGCGTTGTGGCTCATGCGGCGTCCAGGCCCGGGAAGGGGCATGGTCGCCGCCGTGTTCACCGGGGTCTTCCTGCTCGGTGACGTGCTCCCGCAGAACGGGGTCTGGCGGTCCTCCGACGTCCCCACCAACCTGACGGCGGGCATCGTGCGCGTGCTGACACTGGTCGTCGCGTCCTGTGGGCTGGCGCTCCTGGTCGTCGGGTGGCACCAGGCGGTCTGGATCCCGGGTCATCCGACCCCGACCGATGAACCGTCCGACCCCCCGTCGGAGCACCCGGATCCACCTGTCCGGGAGGTGCGCAGCAGTGTTCCGACCCAGGCGTCGCAGTGAGGTGCGGTGGCTGGCGGGCGCCGGCCGACCTGGCGCTACCGGTTGATGGCCCCGGCGTCGACCTTCATGGTCAGGCCGGTCACGAAGCGGGACTCGTCGGACGCCAGGAAGAGGACGGTGTCGGATACGTCGTTGACGCCGATCAGGCTGGTGGGCAGCGCGTTGTCGAAGAGCGGCCCGGTGGTCGGGTCGTCCTCGATGTAGCCGGTGAGGGGACCCATGCCGGCGAGCATGGGGGTGGCGACACCGGTCGGGTGCAGCGAGTTCACCCGGACGTTGCGGGAGGCCAGCTCGTTGGACAGGCTGCGCATGATTCCGACGACGCCGTGCTTTGACGCGGTGTAGTGGGTCATGAAGGGCAGGCCCTTGAGACCGGAGACCGAGCTGACCAGGATGAGCGAGCCGCCACCGGAAGCGAGTACGTGGGGCAGGACGGCCTGGCACGTGTTCCACGTGCCGGTCAGGTTGACCCCGACGACGGTGTCCCACTGGTCGGGGGTGATCTCGTCCCACCTCTGCGTGGCGACCACGCCTGCGTTGGCGACGACGATGTCGAGCCGCCCGAGTTCGGCCACGCCCCGGCCGACGGCGTCGGCCATGCCCGCGCTGTCGCGGGTGTCGACCTCGAGAGCGACCACACGGGCTCCGGTCTCCTCGACCTTGCGGACCGTGGTGGCCAGGTCGTCGGCCGAGGCCGTGGGGTAGGCGAGATCGGAAACCGGAGCACAGATGTCGAGGGCCAGGATGTCAGCTCCTTCGGAGGCCAGGCGGACGGCGTGGCTCCGACCCTGGCCCCGGGCGGCCCCAGTGACCAGTGCGACCTTCCCTGCCACCCGGCCCTGGCTGCGGTCCGCGGGGGTGGGGGTCGAATCGGTCACGGTGTGTCTCCTGTGGTCGTGGGGTCCGGGACGGTTGCCGAGGCGAAGCACTCGGCGGCGATGCGGGAGAGCACGAGCGCCTGGGTCCAGCGGTCGCCCTCTTCCCGGAGCCCGTCGGGACCGGGAACGAGGCGGGCGTAGCCGGCCTCGGGAGGCAGGAGCTCGGGGGCGAACCCCAGCTCGAGGCCGGGAGGGACGACGGGGTCGTCGTGGGCGGTGGCGATGAAGCCGGACATGGCCCGGGTCCAGAGCGTGCGGAAGTGGGTGACCGACGGCTCGTCGTCCCCGGATCCGTCGCCGACGTCGACCTGGATGCAGCCGGGCGTGCCGATCCGCCCGTGGAGGTAGCGGACCCGGTCGAGCACGGGCGCGAGGAACTCGAGCTTCGCCTCGAAGTCGCCGAACGACAGGTCGAGTCCGGTGTACCAGTGGGAGAAGTCCCCGTTGAACCGGAGTTCGGGAAACCTGTCGACCAACCGGACCGTCCGCCAGGCGTCCTGGGTCAGCGTGGCCCGGTGGGTTTCGACGTAGAGCGGGATCCCTGCGGCCGCGCCGGCGGTCAGCACCTCGTCGACCAGCCGGTCGGCGGTGTCGTCGTCCTCCAGCCCGGTGCCGAGCATCAGCGTGCAGCACGCGAACCCGAGGTCGGCCCAGCGCCGGGCCTGGTCGACCAGGCCGCCCGGGACGTCATGGATGCCGAAGGTGGTCGGAACGAGTCCGAGCTCCCGGCAGCGTCGCGGGTTGGCGCCCTGGACCCCGCGGTAGCCGGCGTCCCGAGC
>Ga0075030_100004062_pt1 | contig 13256 bp, 15 predicted proteins | sample LitLauG_LLR_2012_FD_71393 | JGI IMG/M metagenome (GOLD analysis project Ga0075030, IMG submission 71393) | Freshwater sediment microbial communities from Pennsylvania, USA - Little Laurel Run_MetaG_LLR_2012 | ecosystem: Environmental > Aquatic > Freshwater > Creek > Sediment | place: USA... | reverse complement strand
AAAGGTCGTCGCCAACGATGACGTGGACGTTGGCCCCGTGACGGACCGCCAATTCGCGGGCGGCATGCTCCAGGTCCTCAGGTCCCATGTCGGACGACGGCGTGTTGATCAGGTCTCGGCCGAGCCAGACGGCCTCGATCTCGGCCATGATGCGAACGCGGTCGACGCCGGCTGGCCAGACGAGGCGGCTTGCGGCTTCGGCGGGGTCGGACTTGTAGCGGCGGAAGCGGTAGGCACCCAGACCCCACGCAAGGGACGCGAGGGATGCTGTGCCGGGGGCGGCGTTGGCGAGCTGATACGTGCCGGATGGGAGCGACGGCGGCAATTGGCCAACGAGCAATTCCGAAGGGCCACACGGCTCACCCTGCGTCCCGGTGCCCAGTCCCAATACCACGCCGCCGATTGTTCCCGCCGGATGCGGAATTAAGGCCTGTTTGCGGGCGGCGGAACGAAAGCCTGCCTCGTTGAGCCATTTCATGGCCGCTTCACCGAGCCCGAGATCGGCTCCGTTACGGGCGAGCCAGATCGGCGTCGCGCTACCTTCGGAAGCAAACACGTGGCTGGGTTCGAAAAGGATGGGAGCCGTTGCGGGCGTAGTCATGTGGGGCCGATTATCCTAAAAACCTTGTGGCATTTGATAAGCCGTCATGCACAACACACGAACGGCAGACTTGAGGCAAGCGGGGAACGATGATGGCAGATAAGCTTCCAACCCTTGTGATCGGCAGCAAATCCTGGTCGAGTTGGTCGCTCCGTCCCTGGTTGCTGATGCGCCAGATGGGGCTGCCATTCGAAGAAGTCGTCATTCCCTTGCGGATGCCACATTCCGGTGAAGCCATTGCGCGCTATTCGCCAACCGGCAAAGTGCCGGTGCTGATCGATGGTGGACTTGTTGTCCCCGACAGTCTCGCGATCGCCGAATACCTTGCGGACCGTCACCCAAGCCTTGCTGTCTGGCCGCGAGACCTTCGCGCGCGGGCGATCGCGCGGGCGGTATCGGCCGAGATGCATTCGGGGTTTCAGGCGCTACGTCAGAACTGCCCGATGGACATCAATGCGACGGGCCTGAAGCCAACCGACCCGGCGTTGATCGAGGCCGACGTGCGGCGGATCGTGGCGTCTTGGCTCGACTGCAGGGCGCGGTTTGGAGCCGGTGGACCATTTCTATTCGGGGAATTCTCGGCGGCCGATGCCATGTATGCACCGGTTGTGAGCCGGATTGTGAGCTATGACATCGATCTAGGTGCGTCCGGGGATAGCAACGGTGTGGCGCGGCGCTATGTCGAAACCATCTCAGACCTGCCAGCGCTGGCCGATTGGCGGGCCAGCGCGGCACGAGAGCCGCAAGTCTCCGCTTTGCCCGCTTCGCTATGAGCCATCGGTTAAGAGTTTCTTGACCGCTCTCCCGCAATATGACGCTGAATTCTCGTGTGTGCGTCGAATTTTCGGGAGACGGACATATGGCGTTTCAGGCTTATCGCGCGCGCGTTCAGACGACGGCGCTTACGTGTGCTATGATGGCAGCACTCCTCCTTGGGGGGTGCGCTGGCACGGCGGATAGCCTGCAAGAAGGTTTGCTGAAGACCGACACAAGCAAGGTTGCGGCCAACGGCGCGCTTGAGCGGACCGAGCTCGAGAAGGCGACCGAGTACTGGGGCAAGAAGTACAAGGAAAAGCCCACCGAACTCGAACCGGCGCTAAACTACGCCAAGGATTTGAAGGCGATGGGCGAGCGCCAACAGGCCCTTGCCGTCATTCAGCAGGCCGCCGTGTATCACGGGCAAGATCGGCAGCTTGCCTCCGAGTATGGGCGGCTGGCGCTCGAACTGGACCAAATCTCTATCGCCAAACAGATGCTGCTCGTTGCCGACGACCCGACATCGCCCGACTGGCGCGTGATCTCGGCGCGTGGAACCCTGCTTGCTAAGGAAGGCAAGTATAAAGACGCGATCCCGATGTATGAAAAGGCGCTGACGCTTTCACATGAGCAGCCTTCGGTTTTGAACAATCTCGCTCTGGCGCATGCCATGAGCGGTGACGCCGCCCGCGCCGAGGAGATCCTGCGCAAGCTCGAGGCCAAGAATGGCAGCGCGAAGACGAGACAGAACCTCGCGCTTGTGCTCAATCTTCAAGGCAAGTTCGAGGAGGCTCGGCAAATCGCGGCCAAGGACCTCGGGGCCACCGGCGCCTCGCAGAACGATGAATTCATGCGCCGCATGGTCAAGGTGCAACAGGCTTCCGATTGGAGCACGAGCACGCGGACGGGCGAGGGCAAGCCGCAGGTCAGGAAAGTGTCCGCCGACGTCGCCGATCCTCTGTCTGCGGAAGCCAATCCGGTCTGGACCGAAGCTGCCGACCCGGTCTCAGCCGCGCCTGTAACGGAGGCAGGGCCTGGTGTTCTGCGCGGGATGACCGCGCGATAAGCCAAGCGGTTAAGCAAAGCTCCAGATGAGCCTTGTCGCGTGGACTTGGTGCTGAGAACTTGTGGGCGGCGTACCGTGACGAACGCGATTGCGCCAACGCAGGAAACGCGTTGATGGCACATTCCGTGAAGCTTGATGGGCACGTGCGGCTCAAGATTCCGACGCTCGCAGACAGCTACAAAATGGCGGGCGAGAGTTTCGGGGGCGGGGCGTTTTCTTTTTTGACATTGCTCGGATGTGGCGTGGCGGCCCTCAAAGCGTATTCTGTGCATTTGGATCCAAGCGCCGCGGAAATTTCGGCTATCGCGGCCAAGGGCCTGGAAGCAATTTTTATCGCCTTTTTGGCTTGGCGAGTTCGGATCGGGCGAGGCGCTATTTCCGGACTGCTGCTCGTTGGGCTCTACGTGCTCGAAATGATCGGCACGTATTCGTCTGGCGACCCTAGGTTGAATATTGGTTTCGTCGTGATGCACTTGTGCATTCTGGTGTCGATCGTACTGGGTGCTTACGCTTGCATTGTAATCAGGTTGCGAGAACGGCGCGGTGAATTGGGGACCGCATCGCCCTGACTGCTTGCCTATGGACCTTTCTTGCCGCAAGCGACGGGCTTACCCTTTTGCCGGGATTCCCGCTCCAACAGGGCTCGCTTACGCGATACACCCCATCGATAGCCAGATAGCCCGCCATCGCTGCGCACGACACGGTGACAGGGAATGGCGACCGCTGCGGGATTGGCCGCGCAGGCTGCGGCGACTGCGCGGATCGCCTTTGGACGGTCTATTGCACGGGCTATCTCGGCATAGCTTGCGGTTTGCCCGGAAGGAATTGCCCGCAGGGCCTCCCAAACGCGGTGCTGGAAGGCAGTGCCGCGGATGTCGAGGGGGAGGGCAAGCCCCGATTGCGGTTCCTCGATCAGATGCACAACCGCTGTAACCGTTGCCTGGAAGCGATGATCCCCCACAGTCAAACATGCGTTTGGGAAGCGGGTTTTCAAGTCGTCCATCAGGGCTGATTCGTGGTCGCCGATCAGGATTGCTGCGATTCCCACGTCGCTCGCGGCGACGAGCAGGCAACCGAGGGAGCAGCTTCCCACTGCGTAACGCAAGGCAGTGTGGGCGCCACCCGCCCGGTAAGCGGTAGGACTCATGCCGAGCATTCCTTTCGCGCCGGCGTAGAACCGCGCGCTCGAATTGTAGCCGGCTTCGAAAATCGCGTGCGTCACGCTTGATCCGCCGTTTAACTGTGCTTGCACGCGGATGCGGCGACGGGCTGTCGCATAGGACTTCGGCGTTACGCCCACGACCGACTTGAACAAACGGTGGAAGTGGGCAGGGCTGAGGTTCGCCATCTGTGCCAGCTCGGCAAGTGCTGGTTCGGATTCAGCGGATTCTATGACCCGGCAGGCGCTCGCGACGAGGGCCGCATCGGCGTCGCGTTGTGAGGCGCCGCGCGGTGTGCAGCGCTTGCAGGGCCGGAAGCCCGCCGCTTCCGCCAGTTCTGGAGCTGGGTAGAAGCCGACGTTGGTGCGGTGCGGCCTGCGCGAGGGACAGGTCGGGCGGCAATAAATTCCTGTCGTGATCACGCCGTAATACGCCCTACCATCCCATGCCGGGTCACGACGCAGGATGGCTTGCCAGAGCTGGTCGTCGAAGCCCGATGCTGCCTGTTCCGCGTCCGACTTTTTCGCCTTTGCCGTCATGCCGTCCATCTTGGTGTCAGCCGTTCGTACTCGGGTACAAACTACGACAGTTCGAGGGGCCGGCGCACCTCGAAGCTTGCGGTCAAATTTTTTGCATCGTGCCAGCCATTACGTGTTGAACCGGAAATGCAGCACGTCGCCGTCTTTGACCACATACTCCTTGCCTTCGAGGCGGAACTTGCCGGCTTCCTTGGCGCCTGCTTCGCCGTTACCGGCGACGTAGTCCTCGTAGGCTATCGTTTCTGCGCGAATGAAGCCCTTTTCAAAGTCGGTGTGGATGACGGCGGCCGCCTGCGGGGCCTTGGTGCCGCGGTGGATCGTCCAGGCGCGGGCCTCTTTGGGGCCGACGGTAAAATAGGTCACGAGGTCGAGGAGGGTATAGCCGGCGCGGATCAGGCGATTGAGGCCGGGCTCACTCAGGCCCATCTCGGCCAGGAACGCATCGCGATCATCGGGGGCGAGGCCCGCGAACTCGGCTTCGATTTTTGCCGAGATGACGACGCTTTGAGCGCCTTCTTCCTTGGCACGCGCGGCGACCTTCGCCGAAAAGGCATTGCCGTTGGCCGCTGCGGCTTCCTCCACGTTGCAGACATACACCACGGGCTTGCCGGTGAGCAGCTGGAGGCCACGGTAGATCGGCAGTTCCTCCTCGGTCACCTGCACGGTGCGAGCGGGCTTTCCCTCGCGCAGTGCGGGCAAGACCTTCTCGATCACGGTGAGGAGTGCTTTGGCTTCCTTGTCGCCGCCCTTGGCCTTCTTTTCGTTGGCGCTTGCGCGTTTTTCCAGGCTTTCGAGGTCGGCGAGCATCAGCTCGGTCTCGACCGTCTCAGCGTCGGCGAGTGGATCGATCCGGTTTTCGACATGCGTGATGTCGTCGTCTTCGAAACAGCGCAGGACGTAGGCGACGGCATCAACCTCGCGGATATGGGACAGGAACTTGTTTCCCAGTCCTTCGCCTTTGGACGCGCCGCGCACCAAGCCTGCGATATCGACGAAGGTCAGCCTCGTGGGCAGAATTTGGCCGCTTTTTGCAATGGCTGCGAGTTTATCCAGCCGCGGATCGGGAACGCCAACCTCGCCGACGTTGGGTTCGATCGTGCAGAAGGGATAGTTCGCCGCCTCCGCCTGGGCCGTTTGCGTCAGCGCGTTGAAGAGGGTCGACTTGCCGACGTTCGGCAGGCCGACGATGCCGCATTTAAAGCCCATAAGATAGAAGTCCCTGTTGGTTGAAGTGCCGGCAACTAGGTGGATCAGCTTAACGCGAGCGCCGCTACCCAACTCTCGCCGGTTGGTTTCGCACATAGGCGATGAATAGAGCGCCCAGCACGATCATCGGCAGGGAATAGGCCATTCCCTTGGTGATCGGAAGCGCCGTCGTGAGCAGGCGGTAGTCGACGAACTTGAACAGCTCGCAAAAGATGCGAAGCCCACCATAGCCGATCAAGAACCAGCCCGTGACCGTGCCCGGTCTTCGCAGAGCCAACTGGGTGTGGGTGAGATAGCGAAGGGCAAGAAACAACACGATACCTTCGGCAGCGGCTTCGTAGAGCATCGCTGGATGGCGCGGCTCGGGTCCCCAGCCTGGGAATACCATGCCCCATGGCATCGACGTCGGTGCGCCAACAATTTCGCCATTGATGAAGTTGGCTATGCGCCCAAACAATAACCCGAACGGCACGGCGGCGGCGACGAGATCCATCACGCTCAAAACCGGGTAGCTATGCTTGCGGGCGAACAGGTACATCGCCAATCCGGTCCCGACCAGGCCGCCGTGAAAGGACATTCCACCATTCCAGACCGCGAAGATGTCCATGGGGTTGGCTAGGTAGCGGGACGGCTCATAGAACAGCACATGTCCAAGGCGACCGCCTATGACGACGCCGGCTGCGACCCAGGTGAACAGGTCGTCGGCCACCTCCGGCGCCATCGGAGGGCGATCTTCGGCCCAAAGTTTCGGCGTTGCAAGCAGACGGCGAATGTAGAGCCAGCCTAGCATAAGTCCGGTGACATATGAGAGGCCGTACCACTTGATCTTGACCGGTCCCAGGGCAAAGGCAACCGGATCGATTTGGGGGAATGGGATCGTGTTCAGCATCTCTATGCATCTCTCGTGTGCCTGCAGGCTGCCAGGCCACGCCATATCCGAACGGCGTTCGTTCAACGCCCAGGTGTGTGATCAGCGGGGTACACCGGTGGATATGCCTGGGCAAGGGGCGGCTGGTCGCGCCTGAACATAGTGCCAAGCGTCGTTCGTGTGCCCCATGTAACCTTTGGCGCCATGGGCACGTATATCGTGTGTGATGGCCTGCGCCTTGTCGCCGCGCGGGTCTAATTCGGGACGAAGGTCCCGTTTAACTAACTGGAGCACCCAATGACCCTCACTCGCCGTTCATCCCTCATGATTGCCCTGGCTGCCGCACCCATGTTTTCGGCGCTTTTAGTCACGGAAGCATTTGCCGAGCAAAAATATACCCCGGCAGCGTTTGCCGAGGCGACCAAGGCCGGCAAGTCCGTTTTGATCGACGTGGCCGCGCCATGGTGCCCGACCTGCAAGGCGCAGAAGCCGGTCATCAACGAGCTCACCAACTCTCCTGAGTTCAAGGAATTCGTGGTGATGGAGGTAGATTTTGACGGCCAGAAGGACGCTCTCAAGACTTTCAAGGCGCAAAGCCAGTCGACGCTGATTGCCTACAAGGGCGAAAAGGAAACCGGCCGCTCGGTCGGGCAGACGACCAAAGAGCAGATCGCGTCGCTCTTGAAGACGGCGAAGTGAGAGGCAACCGATGAGCGCGGCGACCCTGGGGCTGGCATTTGTGGCCGGCGTACTCTCCATTCTATCGCCGTGCGTTCTGCCGCTGGTGCCGATCGTGCTCGGCACGGCTGCGTCCGCGCATCGATGGGGTGCGGCGGCGCTTGCGGCCGGACTATCGATATCGTTTGTTGCGATTGGACTGTTCGTCGCGTTGGCTGGATTTGCGGTCGGGCTCGATGGCGCGGTGTTTCGGAATCTGGCCGCAGTGTTGATGGCGGCGATCGGCATCCTACTCATGGTGCCCTCGCTGCAGGAGCGGTTTGCCGTTCTCGCAAGCCCTCTGGGCAATTGGCTTGAGCAGCGCTTCGGCGGCACCACGGGTCGTGGATTGGGCGGCCAATTTGGCATTGGCCTGCTGCTCGGGGCGGTATGGAGCCCGTGCGTGGGGCCAACGCTTGGCGCTGCTTCCGTGCTCGCGGCTCAGGGCAAGAATATTCCTCAAGTCGCCGCGACGATGGCCCTTTTTGGGCTTGGGGCCGCGGCGCCGCTGCTCGCCCTGGGCGCACTTTCGCGTGAAGCCATGATTGCTTGGCGCGGGCGGATCAAGGGCGCGGGCACTACCGGAAAAGCTTTGCTCGGGGGGATGCTGGTCGCAATCGCCGTGCTCATCCTCAGTGGCGCCGACAAGCAGCTGGAGGCAATATTGGTTGAGCACTCGCCCGCGTGGCTGACGAGACTCACGACGTCGTATTAGACGGGATCACTCGCGGGAAAGCTCTCGGCAGAGGTGTTCGAGTTCCTCGGCCTCCGCGATGCCTGGCTCGAGTTCTTCGTGTCCGGTGGCCGGTGAGCCTGGGAAAATGTCGTCGAATTGAGCTTGCTCGGAGGCGCCATCGAGATGCGCCTGGGCGCCAAACATATGGGCCAGCATGGCAAGCTCGCCGTGGAGGGCTTCGACCGTCGCAGCAAAACCGCCGATCGTCTCTTGCTCCGGCCGAGTCATGGCTTGGGTAAAGCTATCAAGCAATTGGGCAAGATTTGAAGCAGGGGCAGGTGGCCGCGTGCTGAGAGCTCGGCCCTCTCCGGTTTCGCCGGTGACCGCAGGGTACAATGGTGTTTCCCAAACCTGCTCAATCGCCATATTCAAAATCCTTTTGCGGCCAAATCCCTCTCGTCCTGCTGTCAGAGTACGATACGATCGTTAACGCCTGATTTACTCCGTCATTGTGTATGATTCGGCTGAATTCTGCATGACGCATCATGTGGCGGAATTGCCGGATATCGTTACGCGACCCGTGGTTGCCGGCTCGCGAGCGAGGTCGGGCCCGAACGGGTGTCCGTCGGTTTGCGCGCGAATGGCGCCATTTTTGGTGTCCGAAATCAGATTGCCCGATATCAGGGCGCGGCCGGCCGCGGGATCGGCGGAGATTAGAATTCCGACAGGAGTGGTGCGGATCAGATTGCCGGTCGCAGTCACGTCGCGCATATAGCGGCCCGTGCCGAGCCATATACCGCAGGTCGCTGCATTCTCGATGGTATTGCCGCTGACGACGGTATCGGCTTCCACAGCGATGCCCTCGCCGCGCTTGTCGACCGGTTCATTGTCGCGACGCACGATATTACGGATCAGGTTTCCCTGAACCACGGCAAGGCGGCCGCCTTCATTGAAATTCGTAATCGAGACGCCGGTTGCGGCTCCGTCGATGAGATTGTTTGCTACGAGTGCGCCGGTGAAGCCAAATTCGGCATAGATCGCGACCTCGCCCAGGCGCTCGCAGTGGTTGCCGGTGACCATCATGTTGGAGGCGGCATTACCGCGGATCGCGCTAAAGGCGCAGTCCGTTATCCGATTTCCCGAAACCTGCACGCTGCCGGCCCGGAATACATTAATTCCATTGCCGTTTTGCCCGGTCCCTCCATTATTGGCGCGGATATAGGAAATGTCGTTTTGGGTAACCTGCGAGCCATCGTCTGCGGGCTTTGAGCGCCAGACCAGGATACCGTTGTTGCCACACTGGCTAACGGTGTTGGCGGATATGGTGAGGGAGGAGTCGAGCGACATGATCGCGGCATCGTTCAGGGCAGTTAATTCACAAGACGTGATCCGTCCGCTGCAGTTGTGGGCCGCAATGCCATGTCGCATTCCGTGGCGAATTCGTACGTCGTGGATGGCGAGGCCCTTGCAGCCGTCGAATTCGGCTATGGCTGCAAGGTTGGAAGCACTTGGCGGGCGATTTTCGCCTAGCAATGACAAGCTGGAAACGCGGACGCCGTCACTTTCCGATGCTCGCAGGAGCGGGCCATCTCCGGTCATGATCAAGGTTGTAAGGCCGTGGCTGCCGGAAAGCACCGATGCCGGCCTCAACGTCAAGGTGCTTGTGCGAAACGTGCCGGGGGGCAACACGAGCGGCGTTACTCCGGCAGCGGCTGAGTCAATTGCGGCTTGGAGTGCGGCGGTCTGGTCGTCGTCGCTATTTGGGGTCAGCGGCTTGGAGTTTGGCACAGCTGCCACGGCAGGCATTGCTGCGAGCACGCCGGTTCCGGTCAACTGAAGCAGGCGGCGGCGGTCGGGGCGCATGGTGCGGGCTCCAGGCAAGCAGTAGCCTGAGAGAGTACTGCCTAACCTTTAAGTACTTCTTGAACCTTTAAGTAAGTCTTGGCGGGGGGGGGACCGGCAAGTATTGCAGGCACGTCTCCACGATGACAATGCCCCCGCGAACGGCCTGTTCTTCTTTGATCCGCCCCCTCCATCCAAACACTTTCGGAACGTGAACAAAACCGGTCATGGTTGGTGCCATGTGATCGCTAAGCGATTGGTAGAATACCGCGTTGCAGAGATACCTCCCCGCGTCGCGCGAGAGTGTGACCGGCACCCGGCTTGCTCGTAAGGCCGCTTCGATCGCGGTTATGGGCACTGTGGCTGTGAGAAAGGCTGGACCGTCGGCTGCGATTTGGGGCGCCTCGGGAAGACCGCCATTTGCATCGGCGGACCGAGTGCAGACATTGCAGGCCTGTTGCTCGATCACAAAGCCACGGGCCAACGGGCTTACCCCAAAGTGGAGCGCCGCGTGGGGCTTCACGTTTGCAATCAGGGTGCGGGCTGCCGCGAGCCCGCGGTGCCACTCCGTCGGCAGCACGGCGGTGATGATTTCCGCATTGAGGGTTTTGGCGCGTGGGTCCTGTGCGACCGCCTCGATCAGGCTCGCCGTTTGGTTCACGAGCACGCCGGGGAATGGACCAAAACCCGTTAGCAGGATACGCGGACGGTCCATCATTCAGCCCCCGGCGTTGCGGACGGCCTTGAGAAAGGCACCGATCCGAGCGGGATCTTTTACCCCCGGCCGGCTTTCGACGCCTGAGGAAACGTCAACGAGGGCGGGGCTCGTCAGGCGGATTGCGCCGGCGACGTTCTCAGGTGTCAGCCCTCCCGAGAGCATGAACGGCAAACGGCCCTTTACGGTGTCGAGAGCTCGCCAATCGAAGGCCAGACCATTGCCGCCCGGCAAGGGAGAGCCTTTCGGCGCTTTGGCGTCGAAGAGAATGGCGATGTCTGGATCTGCTTTGAGGTAGGCGAACGCGTGCTCGGCGTCGGCTGCGGTTTCAACGGGAAGCGCTTTCCAAACGGAGCGGCCATAGCGGCGGCCGATTTCGGCCGCGCGTTCGGGCGTTTCATGGCCATGGAGCTGGAAAACGCCGGGCGAAACGTGATGGATAATATCCGTCAGCGCTGCATCGCTGGCGTCCACAGTCAGCGCCACGATTCCTGCTCTTCCGCGCGCCTGTTTGGCGAGAGCAGAGGCTTGATCCAGCGTCACGTTGCGCGGGCTTTTGGCGAAGAACACGAGACCGATATAGTCAGCGCCGCCAACAAGAGCTGCGTTGAGTGCAGCATCCGTATTGATCCCGCATATCTTGGACATCGTTTTCAGGATTTGGCCCTCATTTGCCGTGTGGCGTACGTACCCGCTGCTGCCATCGCCTGAATGCCACGAGCGACCATATCGCCTCAACCAATCCGAACGGCCAAGCGCCCTGAAGAAATCCATAAATCGAGGCCAGCGCGCAGGCCAACGCGAATCCCAGCACAAATACGCTATGGCGATACTCAAGCGCATAACACGCAAGCATCAATGAAACGGACGCGAGGCCGAATAGGCTCAGCCAGTCCACGCCTGGGCTACCTGCGTCCGCCGACTGCAAGCTGGCGGACCGTCTCGCCCTTCGCTGCCTTTTCGCGGGTTGCGCTTTCATCGCGTTCACGAGCCAAGCGCTCGGCTTCCGACTGCCAGCGGCGGGCTTCGCGCGTGCGCAGGTTTGCGGCGTGGCGCCAACGGCCCTGATTGAACCAGGTCGCGATGCCGCCAAGGGCAACGCCGGCGATCAAGCCGCCGAGCAGATAGACATAAAACGGGAGCGTCAGCGAGAGGCTCGGGTTTTCGGGGTGGAACGGGTCAAGCACCAGGCGCACCGGATGGCGATTTGCGATTGCCATCGTCAGCAGCACGAGCGCGACAGGCAAGCCGATCAGCAGATTCAGGACCTTTTTCATCGGCGGCTACCTTTGATCATCAATGCTGACTTACTTGCCCCTCTTTCTTACTTGCCCCTACTGAGCCTTGCGCTTGGTGCTTTTGTTCAAGCGGTCGCGAAGCTCTTTGCCGGTCTTGAAAAAGGGGACGAATTTCTCATCGACCGGCACCTGCTCGCCGGTGCGCGGATTGCGGCCGGCGCGGGCGCCGCGATGCTTGACTGTGAACGCACCAAAACCGCGCAACTCCACCCGGTCGCGCCGCACAAGGGCATCCACGATCTCGTCGAACACGACATTGACGATGCGTTCCACGTCGCGATGGTAGAGATGCGGATTGGCGGCCGCGATCTTCTGGATGAGCTCGGATTTTATCACGGGAGGCCTCAAGTTTTACTAGGGTCGCTCGGGTTTAGAGGGAACCAGGGAATGACCCTGGTTCAAAATTTGGCCGTGCCCGTTTTGGGAAAAAACGCTTCACACTTTCCCCGGACGCACGCTGTATGCGCGGCACGCAACCACAAAATCGTCATGTATTCCAATGTTTTCTTGAAGTGGGGCTTAACAAATTATGGGTGCCAAATCGAGACCATTCCGTCAAGTTGCATCGCGTCAAGGTGGGTGGCGCCAGCCAGCGCACGGGCAACTTCGGCCGCCAAATCTGCTTGCGAGTGGCCGCTCAAGCCGCCGCCCAACGTGCCGCCGATCGAGCCGCCTAGACCTGCTATGCCCCAACCGGTTGGAACAGCAGGTTTCCAATTTACCACCTTCAGATCCTTTGCGACGGCCTTTTCACGCGAGAGCCATGCGACCGCCTGATCCTCACCACCGATCTCGTCGATGAGCTTTTGGGCGAGCGCCTCCCGGCCTGAGAAAATGCGGCCCTGTTCGAGACCCGCTACGTCCGCCGTCTTGATTCCGCGCCGAGTTTCCACAAGCGATAAGAACCACTTGAAGCCCTCGTTCACCATGCCCTGGGTCACCTGGCGGCCGCCTTCATCCAGGCTTGCGTACATCGACGGGACGGCCTTCAAGGTGCCGCTCTTGATTTCATTCACCTTCACGCCGAGCTTGTCGAGCAGGCCCGACACCTCCGGCCACTGGGCAATCACGCCGATCGAGCCGGTAATCGTGTTGCCGTGAGAGACGATGTGATCGGCCCCCATGCCGACGATATAGCCCGCGGACGCTGCTACGGTTCCAAATTGCGCGACCACCGGTTTTTTGGTTGCGACCTTACGCAAGGCTTCAAACAGCGCCTCTCCGCCGGTCGTGGTGCCGCCGGGGCTATTGACGAACACGAGCAGCGCTTTGACCTTGTCATCGGCTGCGATCTTATCGAGCATGCGGAGCTGGTCGCGGCTCTCCGTGATCAAGCCCTCGATCGTGATACGGGCGATCTGCTGGGGCTCGACAAGGGCGCGCATGGTTTCGGTTTGAAGTGCTGCGCTCCCAAGTGCCAACGCGACCGCTGCGATCGCTGCAATCCGCCAGAACGTGAGGCGGCGCCAGAGGGCCGCCACGAGACGGCGGAGGCGTTCGGTTTGCTCGCTGCTCATGCCGGCCATACGTGCCTCGATCCTACTGTTTAGCGTGCTCAGCGATATTTAGGCGGGCCCGGCACCATCCGCAACCACCCTCAATGAAAAACGCGCGAGCCGTGGGGCCCGCGCGTTCAGAAATCGCTCTGGTTTGAGCTTGTTGCTGCCCCTCACACGCACCCTCTCTCCGAGAAGAACGGGGAGAGGGGATGAGTGAGCGTTACTCCGCGTCGTCGTCGGAGCCCTTCTTCTTGATGGCGGCCTTGAAGATGTCACCGAGCGACGCGCCTGAATCGGACGAGCCGAACTGGGC
>Ga0075030_100004061_pt1 | contig 13257 bp, 8 predicted proteins | sample LitLauG_LLR_2012_FD_71393 | JGI IMG/M metagenome (GOLD analysis project Ga0075030, IMG submission 71393) | Freshwater sediment microbial communities from Pennsylvania, USA - Little Laurel Run_MetaG_LLR_2012 | ecosystem: Environmental > Aquatic > Freshwater > Creek > Sediment | place: USA... | reverse complement strand
GCTCATGGATGAGAGCAACGCAGCCACTCGGCGATCTTCCAGGGCAAGAAAACCGTGCGTTAGCTGCCGAGAACTAATCCCTTCAGATGCAACAATTTGTTCTCACTGCAGAAGTAGTCAGATTCCCCAGCAAAAAAACCTTTACAAGGTCACTCTTGCGTGGGTCGGCGGTATCGCTGCTGTCATAGGCCTCCTGCTGAGCGGCATCCAGCTCTTCGGACCGGCCTTCACTCGTTTCCGCAGCCATCGTGAAGTGGATCGACTTCTGAATGAAGCCAAGACAGAGAGTGACAATGGGGAGTACCAAACAGCGTTGACGACGTATGACCATGCACTTCAACTCCTCCCGGACTATGCTGCTGCAAAACAAGGCAGGAGCGACGCCGCAATGGCCTGGCTGAGGAACTTTAGTGCTGCCGGCGCGGATGACAAGGAAGTGGAAAATCGAGCAAGTTCGCAGCTAGCGGAGATCTTCCCCATTCTTGAAGCAGACTTGGCCGGACAGCAAGGATCGAGGGAAGCCGATATTCTCGCCCATATCGGTTGGGCCCATTGGCTCAATTTTCACATCGCGCTGAAGGACGTTCCTGCTTCTTCAGAGGAACATTTCCGCCGCGCGCTGGCCGTCGATTCACGAAACGTCTACGCAAACGCCATGTTGGGGAACTGGCTCCTCCAAAACGGGCAGCGGCTGCCGGAGGCAAAACAACATTTCGATCTCGCCGTCGAATCTGGCAGAGACCGCCCGTTCGTTCGAGCGTTGCAACTCGGCGGAATGATTTACGTCGAAGATATTCAGACTCGGATAGAACTAACTAGAGTTGCCAACGAGATGCGGAAAAATGGAGAGAAGATCAATGAATCCGACAAGAGTCGCATAATTTCGACAAATTACAGCCCCGATATGCTCGACGATGCCGAGCTGGTCAAGATATTGGCGGCCTTGCCGCCTGATGAGGCTTGGGCGACCTACGTGTGGCTGGATGAAACGACCGATTCCAGCGACGAAGAGGAGCAATCGCTCAAGCAGTTGCCGCATAAGTTCATCGAAGCCAAAATCAAGGAACTCTCAGGAAAGAACGTAGAGGCTCTGGCACTGTACCGTTCTCTCCAAACCCAGCTACGCGGAACGGGCTCAATGCTGGGTCCTCAAGTCGTTCTTGCGATTAAGAATTTGACGCGCAAGCGATAGTTACGTTCGGCGAAACGTCTGAGTCCTGGCTCTGGCCAGGGTCGAATCCCTTGAGCTTTAGGTCGGTCTTCCCTGCTCCGACCCGCCGTGGTGCCGCTATCCCGGAGCAGACAAACGATATACGTTTTACTTGACACTTAGTACCTCAATGGTATACTATCGCTATGTTACTTTCGCTGCGTGCCCCTCCCATCCCCTGTGGTCTTTTCGCGGATTTCAGTCTCCTTCCCGCCACTCACACTCTCTTTCCCCCTCTCTCCTTTTCTGGCATTCAAGCTCAACCCAGTCCATACTGTTACCGAAAATCTCGATGCAAGGAAGTCCTGAATAAATGAGGACGAATTGAAAAAACTCTTCAAGTGGTTTGGCACGGCGCTGGCATTGCTCTTGATCGCGGCTTTTTCCGCCCTTTGCTATCTCGCGGGAAGTCCCAGAGACGCTTACGGCATGGTGCGCTACGCACTGCCGCACATGCATCGCGGAAGTCTGAAGGTTGGAAGTGACGCGCCGGACGTGCGGCTCCTGGCGCTGGATGGAGCAAACCGTTTTCATCTTCGGGAACGAACCGGCTCGCGCCCGCTCGTCCTGGTCTTCGGGAGCTTTACTTGACCGCCTTTCCGTCGCCAGGTTGGCGACCTCGTTCGGATTTTTAACGATTACAAGGAGCACGCGGACTTTCTGACTGTCTACGTGCGTGAAGCTCATCCCACCGACGAATGGCAAATGAAATCCAACTTGAAAGATGACGTCTGCTACGCGCAACCGAAAAACCTCGAGCAGCGCGTCTTGATTGCAAATGATTTTATCAAACGCTTCAGTTATCCCTTGCCCTTCGGCATCGACGATATGAGCAACGCCGCCGACCTCGCCTATTCCGCCTGGCCTGAACGGCTCTACATCATTGATGAAAGCGGACGAATCGCGTATCGCGGCGGCATGGGCCCGTTTAATTACAAACCGTCGGAACTCCGCGACTGGCTCGCCGCGCGCTACGGCGCGGTGAAACACGACGCGCCAACCAAGGCGGAACCGCCCACTGCTCCAGTTCCGAACCCGGCGCCGGCTTCGTCAACAACTCCGGCTCCAGCACTAGCCACAAAATAGTTTTTGTAACTTTAGTCGAAACATTTTCAGTCACTTTTTCTGATGCGACGACCGGCAAATCTAAAACGGGCGCAAAACAGTCCGCTAAGAAAAGTCGGGCTCGCGCGCGCGCTTTCAAAATTAGGTTACTGCTCTAGATCTCAAGCCGCCGAGTTGATTCGCGCAGGCCGCGTGAAAGTGAACGGCGCAATCCGTCGCGACGCGGAATCTCCAGTTCATCTGGCAAGAGACAAAATTGAAATCGATCATTCTCCAATTGCCAAAGCGCACAAAATATATCTGATGTTGAACAAGCCGCGCGGAGTGGTGACCACGGCATCCGACGAAAAAGGCCGCGAAACTGTCTACGAGTTCCTCCCAAAAGATTGCGGATGGATTGCGCCGGTTGGAAGATTGGACAAAGCGAGCGAAGGGCTGCTGCTGGTGACAAACGATTCCGAGTGGGCAGCTCGTATCATCGACCCAACCACTCATCTCGATAAGATCTATCACGTGCAAATCGGAATTGTCGCGGATGAAACTCTTTTGCAAAGGGTGATGAATGGAATTGACGGCGATCGCTTGAAAGCGAAAAGCGCAGTGCTATTGAGGCATGGTGAGAGAAATAGTTGGCTGGAAATTGCTCTGGACGAAGGAAAGAACCGTCAAATCCGCCGGATCTTTGAAGGCCTGGAAATCGAAGTGCTGCGCCTGCTCCGCGTTGCCATCGGCCCGTTGCCGTTGGGGAATTTGGCTAAAGGACAATCAAGGCCGCTCACCGCACAAGAAAAATGCTTGCTCGAAGCTGCCATGAAAAACGTGCGCGTGCGCGAGAATTGAGATCCTCAGCGAAAGGCGAATGATCATCGCCCTTCGCCGATCTTGTGTGGATTAGAAGTGCACAACGATTCCTGCGGAAGCTCGCGCGTGATTTTGCATGACGGAGTTCAGCCGCGTGGTCATGTACTCGACTTGAATGGGCCGCACATAGAGCGCCGGAAATACCTTGATGTCGATTCCGACTCCCACAGCCGCAGCGATGGAATTGTTATTCGGCGCAAAGGCTTGCACCAGCGCGTTCGATCCACCAACCCGCGCTTCGCCCACAAGAACGCGTGCGAATGGCGAAACCTTGCCAGGAAATGAAACCTGCGGGCCTGCCATAAAGGTTTGCAAGTGCGTGCTGGCTCCATTGATCGTTCCGTATTGGCCGGCGAAGTCCGCGGTCACTCCGAACCAACCATTTGGCTTGAATGTACCGGACGTCTCCCATCCTTGTAAATTACCAGCATGATTCGTGGTTGTGGAAGGACAAGGAGGCCCGGGACAAAGAATAGTAACGGTAACCGGAACACTCGAACGCAGAAAGGAATACCCGCCAAAGATTTCAACTTTGTCTTGAGCTTGGGCTGATGCTGCAACTGCAAGAAATACGAAGAGAACGATGCTCACCAAAAACGATTTCCGCATAGCTGTAGCCTCCAAACAAGCTTGGGCTAGGTAATAGTACTTCTGATGCGAGTGGGTTGCGGGCAGGTTGCCTAAACTGAGCCAAGTGAGCATTTCAATATTTCGTCAATTTCACTCGCGATGAGTTTGGCGCTCAGTCAGGTGCAGGTGAAAGCATTCTCAGAGCCAGAATTGTGAGAATCGTTTGGAGCTTACTATCCTTGACGGGCTGCAACCCCGATGCTAGATTTCGCAACTGCACGATAATTTATTGGGGGCACCTCACTGAGCGGGAACTGGAAGAAACGCAGTTTGTTTGATTCTGGCCGGCGCAAGTTCCTGCATTCCTGGAAAGGTGCTCCCCTCGCTTTTATTTCCTCACAATTCCATCCCTTCTCATTGATCTCGAGCGAACTTTTGCAGGAAGACGCCAAGCCGGCCGACTTCCATGTCCACCCTCAATATCGAATGCAGGGAGGGATCGAAGCAATGCTTCGCAAGGTCCCTCCTGGGATTGATGGGTTTGCTTTGGAGAAGGATCACGATCGGATTGCTGCCATTCTAAGAGAGTTGAGCGTGGAACTTCGAGAATCGCTTCAGCGAACTGTCACACTGGAAAAGGTTTTGACTGAAAGATTCTCCGGCGGGTCGCCAAGGGCCACCCAGTGGAAAACTGTCCGCGAAAGGAACGGAATCAAGATATGGAGGGGGATTTTTGATGAAGCGGCTTTACTTGGGCGTGATGAATTTCTGCGGGAATGGCGTTCGTCCTTAAGTGCTTATTCCAAGCTGATCATTGCCGAGTTTCAGTTAACGGCTTTGCGTTCGATGGATCGCCCCTCATCGCTTCCCGAGCAGCTGCGATTATTGGAAACGATTGTGCGGTTTGAGCTCGTGGGGAGCGGAGCAGACTTCCACCGGGAACAGCGCGCAGGGAATTGGAAAATCGAATGGGAGCTTGGTGCGTCTGGCGAGGTGAAAATTCAGAATTGGGTTGTGGTGGACGAAGTCCGCAGCCGGGTTGTGACGCCGATTTTTCTGGATGTTACAGAGCAGGCGTTTGGAGGAAATCCCTCGTTTGTCACTCAACTGGTTCACGGTACGGATTATTGGCGAACCGTCCTGGATGGCGCGAGCGGAATTGATATCTACGGCCACAACGGAGTTTCAGCGGGGGACATCGATAACGACGGATTTGATGATTTGTATATTTGCCAGCCGGCTGGACTGCCGAACCGAATGTTTCGGAACCGCGGAGATGGAACGTTCGAGGACATCACGGAATATTCCGGACTGGGAGTTTTAGAAAATACGGCTTGCGCGCTGTTCGCGGACATTGACAACGACGGCCGCCAGGATTTGATCGTGGTGCGAGCAAGTGGCCCACTGCTTTTTCTGAATGAAGGCGAAGGAAAGTTTCGCGCGGCGCCGGATGCGTTCCAATTTGCGAGTCCGCCGCAAGGCACGTTCACGGGAGCGGCGATTGCGGACTATGACCGAGACGGCTGGCTCGACATCTACTTTTGCCTGTACGCCTACTACCAGGGTTCCGACCAGTATCGCTATCCGATGCCGTATCACGATGCGGAGAACGGTCCGCCGAATTTCATGATGCGGAACAACCGCGACCGAACTTTTCATGACGTAACGAAACAGACGGGTCTCGACAAAAATAATACGCGGTTCAGCTTTTGCTGCGCTTGGGGCGATGCGAACGATGATTTGTGGCCAGACCTTTATGTGGTGAACGATTTCGGGCGAAAGAATTTGTATCGAAATAATGGCGATGGAACGTTCACGGACGTGGCGCGGGAAGCGGGCGTCGAGGATGTTGGCGCAGGAATGAGCGTTTGCTGGGTGGATGTTTACAACGACTCTGAGGAAGACTTGTACGTTGCCAACATGTGGACAGCCGCGGGAATCCGGATTTCGGGGCAAGAACATTTTCAGAAAGATGCGAGTCCGGAGGTTCGAGCGCTATACCGGAAACACGCGATGGGCAATAGCCAGTTCAGAAACAGCGGGAAGGGACGATTTGAAGATGTGAGCATGCGGGCCGGCACGTCGATGGGGCGGTGGGCTTGGTCAAGCGACAGCTGGGATTTTGATCACGATGGATTCGCGGACATTTACATTGCGAACGGAATGATCTCGGGAACAAGCGGAGATGACCTGAATAGTTTTTTCTGGCGGCAGGTGGTTGCGAATTCCCCGACAGATGCCAAGCCAAACCACGAATATGAACTTGGGTGGAATGCGATTAATGAGCTGATTCGTTCGGACGGGGCGTGGAGCGGATTTGAGCGAAATGTTTCTTACCTGAATAATGCCGACGGCACTTTCTCCGACGTTTCGGGAATCGTTGGTCTGGACGCCATTGAGGACAGCAGAACGTTTGCGCTTGCTGATTTTGATCATGACGGCAGGCTCGAAGTGCTGCTGAAAAACCGCAATGGGCCGCAGCTGCGATTGTTTAAGAACGTGATGGCGGAACTTAGTCCAGCGATTGCATTCCGGCTTTCCGGAAAAAAGAGCAATCGGGATGCGATCGGAGCTTGCGTGACGATCGAGACTAGTACTGGACGGCAAACGCGGCGAGTGCAAGCAGGGTCGGGATTCCTGGCGCAGCATTCTAAAGAGCTGTTTTTCGGATTGGGAGCGGCAATAGGTTCTGTTCGAGCGACCGTGCGCTGGCCCAGCGGTTTGGTGCAGGAACTGCGAGATCTGCCAATGAATCACCGAGTATCGGTGGAGGAGGGCTCGGCGCCTGTGCGCGTTGGGCCATTTTCCGAGCCTTCTCCCTGGTCCGCGCGTGCGGCAACGAGCAACTCTACGGCTGAGATCCTGCCAACTTCCGTGGAAACATGGTTGCTTGTGCCAATTCCTGCGCCGGATTTTTCGCTGCCGACTGAGGACGGAAAACTCGAATCGCTCGCAACGCGCCGCGGACAAATTGTGTTGCTGCATTTCGGTTCCGGTTCGCACGAGAACTCTAGAATAGAGCTGGAGACGCTGGAAAAGTATCGTGGGCGATGGTCGAAAGAAGGTGTGCAACTGCTTGCTTTTGACGTGGACCCGGCAGGGAGAGATGGAGAGAATGCGAAGGGCGATGCAGGATTCCGCACTTCCCTGCCGCTACCTAGCGCTTCGGCCGATGTGATTGCGATTTACAATCTTCTCCACCGGCACGTCTTTGACCGGCACCGCGACATGAGCATCCCGACTTCCTTCCTGATTGATAAGGGCGGAGCGGTGGTGAAGTTGTATCAGGGCGCAGTACCAATTGAGCATTATGAAAAAGACTTCAAGGATATTCCGCGCACGGATGCGGAGCGGCTGGCAAAAGCGTTGCCATTCGCGGGTTTGAGCAAGACTTACGACTTCGGCAGAAACTATCTCTCGTTTGGTTTCGTGCTTTTCGAGCGCGGTTACGCGGAGCAGGCAGATCCCTTTTACCAGTTGGCGCTGCGCGAGGATCCAGAGAGCGCCGAGGCAATGTATGGCGTGGGGAGCGTTTACTTACACCGAAAGAAGAATAAAGAGGCGCGAGAGAGTTTTCAGCGGGCACTGCAACTTCACGCCAGCTATCCTGGAACGCTGCCAAATGCGTGGAATAACCTTGGCATTCTGTGTGCCCGTGAGGGAGACACGGATCGCGCCATCGAGAATTTTCGGCGGGCGCTGGAAATCGATCAGGCGCACTCGATTGCGCTCTTGAATTTGGGCAACGCTTACCGGCAGAAGAAGGATTGGACGGAAGCGAAAAAAGTTTTGCAACGAGCGCTGGAAATGAATGCGAACGATGCAGAAACCAATTACAGCCTGGGAATGGTTTTCGCGCAGACGGATGACTCGGAACGCGCTTACAAGTTTCTGAAAAATGCGATCGCGTTGCGGCCCGCGTATCCGGAGGCGCTCAATAATCTTGGAGTGCTGTACTTGCGTTCGCGGAAGCCCGAGGAAGCGATACGGAACTTTGAGGAGTCCATTCGCGTGGCGCCGGAGTACGATCAGGCGTACCTGAATTTGGCGAGAGTGTACACGATTCAAGGTGAGAAGGAGAAAACGCGGGAGGTGTTGATGGAACTCCTGAAAAAACAACCGGAGAATGCGCAGGCGAACGAAGAATTGAGGCAGCTCAATCCCTAGTTTGGGCCAAGGGACCAGGGACCGAGCAGTTCAGTTACGATCACGCTGCGAGCGGGCGGGGCAAGCGCCGCCCCTACAATTGTCGCGTTGTTGCGGCCCCATATCGCCAATTGCGTGGGTGAAATTCCAAAGCTAGAATTGGCTTTGCGATGAGACTGGGAAGCCTAGGATGCCGGCTACCTCAGTTCCAGCGCGCACTTTTCCCGCACATGAAAACACCTACCGCGAGATTCATACCGTTTCTTGGACTCAACCTTTTATTGTTTGCAATGTCCACGACGGCCATTTTCGCCCAGACGGATCGCAATGAGGAGTTCACTCGCGTTTCAGGGACAGTAAGCGATTCCGAGAATCGAGCCGTGGCAGATGCGAGTGTTGTTCTGGAGAGGGACGATCACAAGTATAAGTTCGATTCAAGCGTGGACGAGTTGGGGCGATTTGGATTCGCGAACGTACCGCCGGGAAAATACGAAATTCGCACGAGCAAGGCGGGATATGGGTTGAAGAAGGAAACTCTCTCGGTAATTCAACAGAAGGACCCGATGGTCCTCGTGATTCACCTGTTGAAGGAAGACGCGGACTCAACGGCGAAAAAAGCTGCTTCAACAGTCGAGTTTTCCGATGAGCCAAAGTTCACCGTGGCGGGGGTGACCGATCCGACGAATCTGGGAGGGCATGGGTCGGATACGAGTTTGAGGACCAGAGAGGCGTTGGCGAAAGAGGCCGCTTCTCTGCATCACGAAGGATCAGGCGAGGCAAGAGCGAAAACGGATTTGACGGAAGAGAGCGCGAATCTGCATACGCGGCTAGCGGATGCCGAGGAGAGCGCGGGGCGGCCACTTGAGGCAGTAAGGGAATATCAGCTTGCCGCAGGAATAGAACCGAGCGAGGCGCGCCTTTTTGCGTGGGGGGCGGAACTATTGCTGCACCGCGCGTTTGACCCGGCAATCGAAGTATTTTCCACAGGACACAAGAAATATCCGAATTCGGCGAGGATGCTGCTGGGCCTGGGAGTGGCAACTTACGATCAGGGAGCGACGGAACGCGGCGAGAGATTACTTTTGGAAGCGTGCGATTTGCATCCAGGCGATGCCACTCCGTATCTATTTCTGGGAAGAGTGCAGGAGGCCGAGAAAATTGAGCCACAAGGGTGGGCAGAAAAGTTCTGGCAATTTGTCAGACTGCATCCAGAGAATCCACAAGCGCATTATTTTTTTGCGGTGGCGCTCAGCAAGAAGGGCGATGGTCAAACGGACTCGGAGACGGTTGAGCGCGAATTGAAAAAAGCGATAGCGCTTGATCCACAATTTGGGAGCTCTTATTTGCAGTTGGGGATTTCCTATGCCGCACGAAAAGATGCCAGCGCGGCGATTGCTGCTTTTGAAAAAGCGATTGAGATTTCGCCGCTGCCGGACGAAGCGCACTTCCGTTTGGCGGAGATCTATAGGCAGAGGGGAGACGCGGAGAGGGCTCGCAAAGAGATGGCGCTTTACAATCAAACGTGGCGTGAAAAATCGAAAGAAGCGGAGGCCCAACGGCATGAGATTCGGCAGTTTGTGTATACGCTGCGGGAAAAGGATGCCGGTGCGCCGCCGAAGGATTTGAAGCCGGAGTGAGTCAAATCAGTTACGTAAGGGCGAGGCAAAGCCAGGAAACAAGAATCATAATCCGCGATGAAGCAGCAGTGGGAGGGGCAAGCCCCTCCCCTACCAGCCAAGATTCAATCTCCCGGTCAAGTTTCCACGGGGGTATGGGACGAAAAAACCGGCCCACCGTTGGAAGGGTGGGCCGGTGAAGATGGAGTTAAGCTGGACTGGCTTGCTCGCGGGATGGAGCAAGAACTCCAACCCGGACGAACCAGTAATGGGCAGCTAGAACGTGAGCTTCAGTCCCAACTGGATCAGGCGCGGGTTGTTCACGGTGGAATTCACCGAGCCGAAGCCGAATGCGTTTCTATCGCTGACCGGCGCCCCGAACTGCGCGTGGTTGAATAGGTTGAAGAATTCCGCCCGGAAATTCAGACCCGTACTTTCCCAGGGCAGCTTGAACTGTTTGATGAGGGAGAAGTCCGTATTGACGAAGTGCGGACCGAAAACAGGAACGCGGTTGGCGTTGCCCAAATGACCAGAAGCCGCAGCCGCAAAAGCACAGGGGTTGAACACATCACTAGGTGCGCCTAGAGCAGCAGGGGCAATACCCTGGACCGTAACGCCTCCGACGACCGCTGATTGGCCGATAAGGAGTTGACACGCGGGGTTGGGATTTGCAGCCACGATGCCCGCTTTGTATGGATCACTTATCAGGTCCGGGCGGTTGAAGTTGTTGCCGTTGCCGCCGGTGTTGAATGAGACGCCGGAGTTGTTGGCGCTGTCGATCAGCGGGTTGGCAAAGCCGGAGGTGATTTTTTCGATGATCGTCAACTGCCAGCCGCCAGCAAGCGAATCGGTTACGTTGTTCCAACTGTTGCCGAACTGCTTGCCCTTGCCGAACGGCAAATCGTAAATCACGCTGGCAGAGAAGTTATGTTTGAGGTCGATCTGAGAAGGCGCCCAATCGAGCGTCTGCCAATTGGGGAGCGGGAAGTAAGGGGCGCTTAGTTCGGAGCCCAAGCCGTCGGTCAGGCCATTATCGTAAGTATTGGAATAGGTGTAGGCAATGAGGGCGTAGAGGCCGCGCTTAGAGGACTTGGTCTCGGCCTTGACCTGCAAGGAGTTGTAAGTGGTTTTGCCGAGATCGCCGAATTCCAAAATCGCGTTGAAGTTTGGTGGAGTGTAGGGCGAAACGTAGGGAGCGCCGCCGGCAGCGCAACCGAGTGTGTAGGTTCCTCCAGCAACGCATCCCGAAGGGCCGTTGGTGTCGATGGCGTTACCGGCGACCAAGATGTGGCTGCCACGTGAACCGGCATAGCCAACGGTCAGCACGATGTTGCCGGGCAACTGGTGCTCGACGTTGCCATTGTACTGAAGGACCCGTCCGCGCCGGAAGTCCCTCGGTTGGTAAAACAGTGTCCCACTAAAATTGGATATGGTGGGCGGAGTAATAAAGATGGGGAATCCGCTAGAGATGCTGGAAACGGTGCCGCCCGCGCCGCAAGCCGGCGTACCACCGGATGGAGTAGCAACGGGGCACCCCCCGAACTGGAAGATGTCGCCTTCCGCGAAAAAGGGAGGGTTCTGCCAAAGGCCCTGAGCGCCCTGGCTCCAAGCGGAATCGTGGTAGATGGAGAAGCCCCCCCGAACGACCGTCTTGTCGCTGCCGTGCACTTTCCAAGCGGCGCCGATGCGCGGCTCAAGGGCAGTCCAATCCATGTTAACGCCGGCGGAGCTGCCGATGCCGCCTTGATCGGAAACGAGGAGCTGGCCGGTGCTGGCAAAAGCTCCGGTAGCAATGGAGGGTGGAATGAAGTCAGCCTGACGACCACCAGCTTCCTTGATAGGCGTAGAAAGATCCCACGCTAGACCGATATTGAGGGTCAGATCCTTGGAGATGCGCCAATCGTCTTGGAGGTACGGCCGTAAGATCTTCCAGCGGCGGCCCGTGACCGGGCCCTTAAAAGTCTGATCGTGTTCCGAGATGCTCACATAACCCAGAGCGACATCGGCCAAGGGATTACCAGAGAATAAGCCGAGGGGAATCCAGAATCCATCCTGGAATGCTTGGGTGCCAACGTTCATCTGGTTTGCGCGGACGTCAATTCCAACGTGCAGGTCGTGCTTGCCGCGTATCAAGTCAAGGGAATCAGCGTAGGTAAAGATGTTGGTACCACCCTGGAACGGAGTGTAGCCACGATCGCCGAGGGACCAAAGGCCGTTAAGAAACAGTACCGATACCAAGCCGCAACTATAGGCGCCCGGTGTGCACTTGGCGCTGCCAGCGGCGCCGGTGCAGCCTATGTTGGCGCCGGGGATGCCTATATTGGCGAGGTTCGCGGAAGAGCAGCTCCCCGTGCCCTGCGAAGTGATGTAATTGAAGATGCGGTTGTAACCCAGGCTGATCTGGTTCACCGTGGTGGGGGAAAAGACGTGCGTCTCCCCGATGGCAATATTTCGTGCGTGGTTGAGAATACCCTGATTGCTGCCGAACGCGCTAGCCTCGGCAAAAGATCCCGTTCCGCCCCCGCCAGGCACGTAGGAGACCGCTTGATCGTAGCTAAAGCGAGCGAAAATATTGTCGGCGCTTGAGAAAGTGTGATCCAGCCGGGCGTCCAGCTTGGTTTCGTTCAGGCTGCGCACGGGCTCGTTGATGAAGTTAATTCCTTTGCCCGGATCGTTGGCATTCGGCAGGGGATACAAATTAACCAAGGCTGCTCCTAGGGGGTTAAGTAATCCGGCGGGTATTTTGGCGCAATTAACGCCGGCAACCTGACTGCCGTTGGCATTGACGGCGGTGGGCGGACCGGGGTTGGCCACGGTGCCCGTGCACTGAAAAGGGGTACCGCCCGTATAAGGGTTGGTGATCGAAGTGGCGGAGACCGGAGCGCCAAAGGGGTCGGCGCTGAAATCCGCGTAAGGCTGTGCGGCACTAGTGTGCATGGCCGCGCTGGGCACCAAGCCCGTAAAGGTGATGGCGTGGAGCTGATATTTTTGTTCGCCATCCACAAAGAAAAAGGTCTTGTTCTTTTGGATGGGCCCGCCGATGGAACCGCCGAACTGGTTTAGGTTGAACTTTTCCGGCGTCGTGGCGAAGAAGCTCTTGGCATCGAGAGCCGTGTTGCGCACAAACTCAAATAAAGAGCCGTGGAAATTGTTGCCGCCGGACTTGGTGCTGACCAGCACTGTTGGTCCTGCGCGGGTGCCAAACTGCGCGGAGTAGTTGTAAGTTAAGACCTTGAATTCCTGAATGTCGTCGATGGAAGAAAACGTGCCGATACCGCCCGCGGTCAATTCGTTGTTGTCCACGCCGTCCAAAAGCCAATCCGTGCTGTTAGGACGGGAACCGCCGACCGACAGGGAAAACGAGCCGCGCGCCGCAACTTCGCTACTGGAGGCACCAGTGAAAAAGCTGTTCGGATTTGTTTCTTGCGTAGTGCCGGGCGTGAGTGACGCAAGTTGCACGAAATCGCGGCCGTTCAGCGGCAGATCGGCAACTTCTTCCGAGGTGATGACCTGACCGAGGGAGGGATTGGTGGTCTCAACGGCGACCGCGGAAGCAACGACTTCGACCGAGGCGCTTACGCTGGCGGGAGCCAAAATGAAATTCAATTCGCGCTGCTCGTCAACCTGCAGCTTTACGTCGCGGGATTCCGCCTTCTGGAAACCCTGAAACTCTACGTGCACTGTGTAAACGGAAACGGGCAGGAGATTGATGACATAATAGCCCGTATCGTTTGATTTGCCTTCGCGCGTTGCGCCGGTGGCTTGCGAAGTGACGGTAACCGTTGCGCC
>Ga0075030_100004060_pt1 | contig 13257 bp, 14 predicted proteins | sample LitLauG_LLR_2012_FD_71393 | JGI IMG/M metagenome (GOLD analysis project Ga0075030, IMG submission 71393) | Freshwater sediment microbial communities from Pennsylvania, USA - Little Laurel Run_MetaG_LLR_2012 | ecosystem: Environmental > Aquatic > Freshwater > Creek > Sediment | place: USA... | reverse complement strand
AGTGCGGCCATGTGCACGTCGTGGCCGCACGCGTGCATCGCCTCGCCGCGCGCGCTGAACGGGCTGCCGGTGCGCTCGTGGACGGGGAGCGCGTCGAGCTCTGCACGCACGACGACGGGCGCGCGGGTCGCGGGTCCGATGCGCGCCCAGCACCCAGTGTCGGCGACGCTCGCGCAGCGCACGGGCAGCTCGGCGGCGACCGCGGCGGCGGTCCAGCGCTCAGCGTGGGAGAGCTCGGGGTGCTCATGCAGTCGGTGACGCAGATCGACCGCGCGCGCGAGCTCGCCCTCGAGCAGCTCGAGCAGGCGCTCGAGCACGGGGTCAGTAGACGGCTGCATAGCGTGCGCACACCTGCGCGAGGTCGAGCCCGTCGACGGCGGCGAGCTCTGCCCGCTTGAGGCTCACGTACGCGTCGTACATGAGCGGCGAGAGCCATCCGCGCACGTGCTCGTCGGCGGCGAGCGCGTCGAGCGCGGCGGCGAGCGTGGTCGGCAGCGCGCCCACGCCGAAGCGCTCCGCGTCCTCGCCGGCGAGCGTGGCGGGGTCGCATTCGAGCATCGGCGCGGCGGGCAGCTGCTCGCGCACGCCGGTGAGGCCGGCGCGGATGATGGCGCCCAGCGCGAGGTGGGGGTTGGCGCTCGCGTCGGCGCCGCGGAACTCCAGGCGCAGCTGCTCGGCGGGGTCCCGGCCGGCGAGTGTGAGCAGCGGTGGGATTCGCAGCAGCGCTTCGCGGTTGGCCTGCCCGAGGCACGCGGCGCCCGCGCTCCAGCGGTGGGGTTCAAGGCGCGCACCGGACACGGGGCTGGCGGCGCAGAGTGCGCTGAGCGCGCGCGCGTGCCTGAGGATTCCCGCTGCGAAGCGCCGGCCGAGCTCGCTCAGGCACGCGGGCTGGGCGGCGTCGAAGAACAGCGAGCGACCGTCTGCGTCGAGCAGCGTGAGGTGGATGTGCACGCCGTTGCCCGCCTCATCGGGTGCGAGCAGCGGCACGAAGCTCGCGCTGCGCCCGAGCCGACGCGCGACGTCGTGCACGATCACGCGCAGCAGGACCGCGCGGTCGGCTGCTGCGAGTCCCTCGGCGGCGGCGATCGGGATCTCGAACTGGTGGGAGGCGAACTCGGCGAATATGCGCTCGGGCTCGAGGCCGCCCTGTGCGAGCGCGCCGATCAGCTCCGCGGGGAACGGTTCGGCGCGGCGCAGCGCGTCCAGCGAGAACGGCAGCGCGGGAGCGCCCTGCTCGAGCAGCTGGAACTCGTGCTCGAAGCTCGCGCGCACGCTCGCGCCGAGCTCGCTTCGCAGATCCTCGAGCGCGCCGCGCAGGAATTGCCGCGGGCAGCACTCCCACGGCTGCCCGTCGATCTCCACGATGTCGCACAGCAGCAGCTCCAGGGGGGTGCCGTCGGGGGCGCTGTCGAGGGCGCCGACGCGGGTACGCGTGTCGGGGTCGGGCAGCAGGCGCAGGTCGCCCGTGGAGCCGAACGGGTTGGGTTCGGCGAGCGGGCCGAGCGGGGTGAGCGCGTGGTTGGCGGGTACCCAGCCGACGCCGCCTGCGAGCTGCGCGGAGAGCTCGCCGGCGGGCAGCGAGCGCCCGCGCACGATCGCGCCGAGGTCGCAGCAGACGAGCGCGACGAGCTCCTCGGCGCTCACGGCAGCGCCGCGCTCGTGATGCTGCCGTTGTCCCAGATGCGCTCCTGCAGCCCGATCGCGCCGGCGCCCGCGCGAACGCGCGAGGCGTCCTGCGCGAAGAGCACGACGAGCATCCCGCCGGCGGGCTTCTCGCGGCGCTCGAGAGCCGCGGCGAGGCGCTCGCGCGGCTGCAGGTGCACGCCCGCGTCGCCTAGCGCGGGGTAGGTGTCGGCGAGCGCGTAGAGGTTCCCGGCGGGACCGCCGATGCGCCCCACCACGCACGCGAAGTGGCCCACGTCCCAGTCGGGCGCAGGCCCCTGCGCGGCTCCGTCGAGAAGGTAGTCGAGCAGTGTGGGCAGGCTCGCGCGCGATCCCCACAGGTAGCGCGTGGCGTGGTTGGCGAGCAGCGAGGCGGGGCGCGGCAGCCCTGCGACGAGCTCGAACAGCCCGTCGAGCGTGGCGGGCGTCCACGGCGCGGCGTACGGGAGCACGCGCAGCACGCCGTCGGAGAGCCGCTCGATCGCCTCCCGCACGCCCGCGGCGGTGGTGCCGGAGAGCTGCTCGTCCTCGATCAGCGGGATCGAGAGGCGATAGTCGCGGCGCCCGCTTTCGCCGAAGGGCAGCGTGCCGGCCTCGCGCATGGCGCTCACCACGCTCCCTGCGGCGAGCGCGACCGCGTCCTGGTCGAGCGGCTCGCCGGCGCGCTCGCGCAGGCCGGCGGCGTGCAGCGCGAGCGCGCCGCAGAAGGCGCCGCAGAGGTCATCGCGCTGGGGCAGCTCGCGTGCGTGGCGCGCGAGCAGCTCGCGCGCGCCCGGCAGCAGCGTGACCTCGAGCCCCGGCACGGCTGCGCCGTCAGCTCGTGCCGGAGCGCGGCGCGTAGCGGTGGTGCAGCATCAGCGCGTTGCCGTCGGGGTCGGCGAAGAAGGCCATGTGGCACACGCCCGTGTCGAACGTGTCGCCCGCGAACTGCACGCCGCGCGCCTGCAGCGTCGAGCGCGCGGCGGCGACGTCCTGCACATGCAGCGCGATCGCGTTGGGGTTGGCGGAGTACGGCAGGCCCATCGCCTCGGCCTCGTGGACGTTGAGCGTGACGTTGCCGGTCTCGAACTCGGCGAAGTGGCGCGCGGGCATGTACACGGAGCGCTCGAGCCCGAGCGTGCCCGCGTAGAACTCCACGGCGCGCTCGAGGTCGCGCGTGGGGACCGGTATGAAGTCGACGCGTGCTACGAGCTGCTCGGTGGGGCTCATGTTGTGTCTCCTCGTGTTCTTGTGTGGGGATGGCCGGCGCGTGCGGTTCATAGCACGTAGGCGTAGGCTTTCGACGCCCTAGCTCGGGAGCTCGTCAACAAGGAGAGGACTGGAACGCGATGTCGTGGGACTTCTGCACCGACCCGGACTTCCAGGAGCAGCTGGACTGGATGGGAGAGCTCGTGCGCGAGGAGATCTGGCCGCTGGAGACGATCTGGCACGAGCTGGGAATGGACGGCCTGCGCCGCGCGATGGCGCCGCTCCAGGAGCGCGTGAAGGCGCGCGGGCTGTGGGCCGCGCACCTGCCGCCCGAGCTTGGCGGGCAGGGGATGGGCCAGGTTCGCCTGGGGCTGATGCACGAGATCCTGGGCAGCTCGCCGATCGCGCCGCTGGCGTTCGGCAACGCGGCGCCCGACTCAGGCAACTCGGAGATCCTCGCGCTGGCGGGCACGGAGGAGCAGAAGGACCGCTGGCTGCACCCGCTGCTCGCGGGCGACCTGCGCAGCGCGTTCAGCATGACCGAGCCGGACACGCCCGGGTCGGACCCGACGCAGCTGAGCACACGCGCGCGCCGCGACGGCGAGGAGTGGGTGATCGACGGGCGCAAGTGGTTCACCTCCAACGGCTCGATCGCGGACTTCCTGATCTGCATGGCGGTGACCAATCCGGACGCGCGTCCCTCCCAGCGCGCGTCGATGTTCATCGTGCCGGTGGGCACGCCGGGTCTTGAGATCCTGCGCGACGTGCCCACGATGGAGCATCCGTGGGAGAGCTTCGGCGCCTACGGCGGGCACTCGGAAGTGCTCTATGACGGCGTGCGCCTGCCGGCGCAGTCGCTGCTGGGCGCCGAGGGGGAGGGCTTCATCCTGGCCCAGCACCGGCTCGTGCCGGGGCGCATCCACCACTGCATGCGCTGGCTGGGGGTGGCACGCCGCGCGTACGACATGATGTGCGAGCGTGCGACCTACCGCCACGCGCACGGCTCGCTGCTGGCTGACAAGCAGACGGTGCAGAACTGGGTCGCGGACAGCGCGGCGGAGATGCAGGCGGCGCGGCTGATGACGCTGCACGCGGCGTGGGTGATGGACACGCAGGGGGCGAGCGCGGCGCGCACGGACGTGGCGATGATCAAGTTCTACGGCGCGCGGGTGCTGCACGACGTGATCGACCGCGCGATCCAGCTGCATGGCTCGCTGGGCTACTCGACAGACCTGCCGCTCGAGCAGATGTACCGCTTCGCGCGTGCGGCGCGCATCTACGACGGGCCCGACGAGGTCCACCGCCAGTCGGTCGCACGCCACGTCCTGCGCGGGTACGCGCCGCCCGCGGACGGCGTGCCCAGCGAGCATCTGCCCACGCGACGTGCGCACGCGCGCGAGCGCTTCGCCGAGCTGCTCGAGCTCGCCACCGCGAACGATTAGCGGCGCTCGCTGACGCTCGCGGGGTGCGGGGCGGGCTAGATTGGGGTCGTGGCAGCCGACGCGAGCCGCCCGCCGGCGCTCTTCGATCCGACCGCGTTCGGGACCTTCCGCTTCCTGGAGCGCGAGCTCGACGCGCGCGGGCGCGTGACGCTGCGCTACGCGCTCGACGACGAGCTGCACTTCACGGAGCGCTTCGAGCTTCCCCTCGCGCATGTGCTGAGCGCGCGGGAGCGCGGCCGCGTCGAGGGCCTGCTCGCGCTGCTTCACTGGACGGCGGGCGTGAGCTACTTCAAGGTGGCGGCCCCGCCGGCGGTCTCGTGTGAGAGCGGCGCGCCGCCGCCGGCCACGCGCGCGCTGCTGCAGGCGCTCTATTCGGAGGGCCTCGGCGAGTTCGCCTACACCAACGCTCTGCCCTCGCTGCCCCGCCCCCGCTTCCCGGAGGCGGACGCCGCGCGCGGCGCGGGTGCGTGGCCGCGGCGCGCGCTCGATGAGCAGGGCGCCCGCGGCGTCGATGGCGCTGCGCGCGCGCGTGACCCCGCGCGCATCCTCGTGCCCGTGGGCGGAGGCAAGGACTCGGCGGTCGCGATCGAGGTGGTGCGCAGCTCGGGGCACGAGCTCGCGCTGTTCTCGGTCGGCGACGCGGCACCGATCGCGCGCACGGTGGAGGTGGCGGGCCTCGAGCACCTGATCGCGCGCAGGCGCCTGGACGAGGGCCTCGCGCGGCTGAACGCGGCGGGCGCGCTGAACGGTCACGTGCCGGTGACCGCGATCGTGACGAGCGCGGCGCTGCTGACGGCGGCGCTGAACGGCTTCGACGCGGTGGCGATGGCGAACGAGCGCTCCGCCTCGCACGGCAACGTGAGCTGGGATGGGATCGAGGTCAACCACCAGTTCAGCAAGAGCCTGCGCGTGGAGCGCATGCTGGCCGCGGCGGTGGCAGAGCTGGGCGGGGAGGTGAGCTCGTTCTCGGTGCTGCGCCCCGCGTCGGAGCTCGCGATCGCGCGCGCGTTCGCGCGCCTGGACGCCTACCACGGCGCGTTCACGAGCTGCAACGCGATCTTCCGCATCGACCCCGCGCTGCGCAGCGCGTCGTGGTGCTGCGAGTGCCCCAAGTGCAGGTTCGTGTACCTGGCGCTCGCGCCGTTCGGCACACCGGAGCTGCTCTCGGCGATCTTCGGGCGTGACCTGCTCGGCGAGGAGCAGCAGTTCGATGACTTCGCGCTGCTGTGCGCGACAGGGGGGCACAAGCCGTTCGAGTGCGTCGGGGAGGAGCAGGAGAGCCTCGCCGCGATCCGCTTGCTGAGCGAGCATCCGCGCTGGCGCGATCATGTGGTGGTGCGCAGGCTCGCCGAGGAGGTGCTCTCCCAGCAGCCGCGGGGCGCGGGCGACCCCGCGACCGTGCTCGCGCTGAGCGACGAGCACGAGGTGCCGCAGTCGCTGATGGGGGCCGTGCGTGCGCTTCTCGGAGCTTGACGGTGCGAGCGTCGGCGTGTGGGGCGCGGGTCGCGAGATCACGTCCTTCGCGGAGGCGCTCGCGCGGCGGCTGCCGGCCGCGCGGATAACGGCGGTCGCGTTCGACGGCGCCGCGCCGGCGGAGCTGCCCGCGGAGCTGCGCGCGCACGGCGCGCTGCCAGTCAGCGGCGAGGATGCGCTCGAGGCCCTGGGTGCGTGCGACGTGGTGGTGCGCTCGCCGGGCGTGTCGGTCTACAAGCCGGAGCTGCGCGCGCTGCGTGAGCGTGGCGTCCCGGTCACGACGGCGACGTCGCTGTGGCTGTGCGAGCACGGCAGCGCGGGCGTGCTGGGCGTGACGGGCACCAAGGGCAAGAGCACCACGGCGGCGCTCGCGGCGCACCTGGCGCGTGCTGCGGGCGCGAGCGTGGCGCTCGCGGGCAACATCGGCGCGCCGGCGCTCGACCTGCTGGACGCAGAGCCGGCGCGGCTCACGGTGCTCGAGCTCTCGAGCTTCCAGATCGCGGACCTTCGCTGCGGCCCCGAGGTGGCGCTCGTGACGAGCCTGTTCCGGGAGCACAGCGACTGGCACGGCTCCGAGGAGGCCTACCGCGCGGACAAGCTCCGCCTGCTGGGCCTCGAGGGCGTGCGCGTCGCGCTCGTGAACGGCCGCGACGCGCGCCTGCTCGCGCAGGCGGCGCAGGTGCGCGGGCAGCGGGGCGAGCCCCAGTGCTACGGCACCGCGGAGGGCTGGGACGCCAGCGAGGCGGGCATCGCGCGCGCGGGCACGCTGGTGCTGGCGGCGGGCGCGCTGCCGCTGCGCGGCGAGCACAACGCGCTGAACCTCGCGGGTGCGCTCGCGGGCCTCGAGGCGATCGGTGTGCGCGTGCCGGCGCTGCCGGCTGCGCTCGAGGGCTTCGCGCCGCTGGCGCACCGGCTGCAGGAGCTCACCGGCGTCGGCGCCGCGGGGGGGCCGACGTGGGTCGACGACAGCATCTCGACGACGCCGGAGTCGACGCTAGCCGCGCTTGCGAGCTTCCCGCGGCGCGAGCTGGTGCTGATCGCGGGCGGCCAGGACAGGGGCCAGGACTACGAGCAGCTCGGCCGCAGGATCGCTGCGCTGGGCGCGGCCGTGGTCGGGCTGCCGAGCACGGGCCCGCGCGTGGTGGCGTGCGCGCTCGCTGCGGGGCTCCCCGCCGAGCGCGCGCGCGAGGCGCGGGACCTGGCCGAGGCGGTCACGCTGGCTCGCGAGCTGGCGGCGCGCGGCGCGCACGGGGAGACGGTCGTGCTGCTCTCACCCGCGGCGCCGAGCTATGACCACTTCCGCGACTTCGAAGAACGTGGCGAGCGCTTCGCGGAGCTCGCGCGCGCTGCGTCCTGACGGTCCGCGGCGCTGGTGCGACCGTCAGGACGCGGCGCCGGTGCGGGCGCCAACGGGGAGCTCGAGCCTAGCTCCCGTGCGGCTCGCCCTCGGCGGCGGGCGCGGGCGGCAGTGCGTCGGCTTCGGCGGCGGCTGCGGCGCGGTTCTCCTCGCGCACCGCGATCCAGATCTCCTCGCGGTATATGGGCACGCCCCCAGGTGCGTCGATGCCGAGCCGCACCGTGTGCCCGCTGACGGACATCACGGTCACGAAGACGTCTTCGCCGATCACGACGCGCTCCCCCGGACGACGCGTCAGGATCAGCATTGAGGCTGATTATGAAGCAATCGGGCGCTGGGGGTGAAGCGTGAACAGCGGCGCCTGCAGTGGCGCCGGCTCGCTGGTGTTGATCACCTGGTAGCCGCACGCGCCGACGATCACCAGTGGCGCGCGCAGGTTGGCGGTTATGTCGAGGGGGTCGGGGGTGGCGCGCACCGTGACGTAGACGCGTGCGCCGTCGAGGTCCTCGATCCCGGTGCGCATGCGGTCCTCGGGCGCGATCTGCAGGGCGAAGTTCGAGAAGAACTGCTCGGGTGCGACGACCGGAAGCGCGAGCGCGGGGTCCTCGATCTCGTGCAGCCAGAGGAATCCGCTGCCGGGATTGCGGTCGATCAGCGCGTAACGCGAGCCGCCGAGCCCGATCAGGCCGAGCGGGAACTCGATCACCTCGTCCCGGTCGATCTCGACGGTGCCGAAGCGGACGCTCTGGAATGTCACGGTCACGGTGGGCTCCTTCGTCACGCGAGGAAGTTGAGCAGCGATTCCTGGATGATCTTCGCGCCGGCGCGAAGCGCAGCGTTGTAGGCGGCCTGCTCGTTGGAATAGGCGATGGTCGCTTCGGCGACGTTGACGCTGTCGGTGTTGGACAGCGCGGTGGTCACCGAGGACTGGAGTGCTTCGATGCGCTCGACGGCGCTCTGCAGCTGCGCGGTGCTCGCTCCCGCGGCGGCCTGCGCGCCGGCGAGCGATTCGATGTTCGCGGTGAGGCCCTTGAGGTCGCTGCCGCCGAGCTTGGCGAGGTCTTCGGGCGTGCCCGAGCTGAGGTGTTCGGTGATCGTGCGCAGCGTGTCGAGCAGCTTGCCGTCTCCGGACGCGGCGCCGTTTCCGAGCACTTCGGCGATGTTCGTGTTGATCGCGATCGAGCTGCCCGGCGCGATGGCACGCGCGACGGTGCCTTCGTTGCCGGCGTAGGTGTCGACTTCGCCCTGCGCGTAGGGCCGCGTGTTCGTGGCGGTGCCGGAGAACACGTACTGCCCGTCGTACTGCACGGCGGCGTCCTGCTTGATCGCTTCGGTGAGCTGCGTGACCTCTTTGGCGATGTTGGCGAGGTCGCTCTGGCTGTTGGTGGAGTTGGATGCCCGCACCAGCAGTTCGCGCACGCGCTGCGCGATGCTGCTCATGTTGGCCATCGCGCCCGTCGCGGTGCTCTGCCAGGAGATGCCGTCCTGAGCGCTCGAGGCGTAGGAGCCGAGCCCGTCGAGCTGGCTCTGCAGGCTGATCACGCGGCTCGCGCCGAACGGTTCGTCTGAGGGTTCGAGGATCTTCTTGCCCGAGGACAGTTCGCTCGAGGTTCGCTGCAGCGCGGCCAGCGAGGAGTCGATGTTGGCGAGGGCGGTCTCCCTCATCATCGCGGGTGTGATGCGATGGCTCATCGGCCTAGATCCCGGTGTGCTCGATCAGCAGTTCGAGCATGTTGTCCAGCGCGGTCAGCGTTCGCGCCGAGGCCTGGTAGCCGCGCTGGAAGCTGATCAGATTGGTCATTTCTTCATCCAGCGAGACGCCCGAGACGCTCTGGCGATGCTCGGTGACGGCGTTGAGCGTGGTCTGGAAGTTGGCCTGTTCGTCCTTGGCGGCGCGAACAGCGGAGCCGACCTGCGCGACGAGCGCGGCGTAACCCTGGTCCGCGCCGCCGCCGCGCAGCGCTGAGATCGCGATCGCGAGGTCGTTGCCGCCGGCTTCGCCGCTGGATGAGCTCTGCACCTGCGCGGGCGTGGCCGCGACGGCGAGCGTGGCGGCGCTCGTGCCGGAGAAGAAGGGGGTGGTGGGCTGCAACGCGTTGACGCTGCCGGCGAGCGCGGCGGCGACGTTGTCGAGTGCGCCCTGGAATCCCGCGACGGTGCCGCTCGGCGAGCTCACGGCGAGCAGCGCCCCGAGCTGTCCGCCGGCTGCGCTCGTGAGCGTCTGCGGCCAATTGACCGTCGCGCCTTCGACGAGTGGCTGGGCGGCGTCGCCGAAGCTCACGGTCTTGGTGCCGTCAGCCGCGGTGGCGACGCTGACGCCGGCGAGGGTGGAGAGCTTGTCGAGCAGCGCGTCGCGGCGGTCGAGCATTTCGTTGGGGTGCTGGCCCGCTTCTTCGGCGAGGCGGATCTGACCGTTGAGCATCGCGACCTGGGAGGCCTCGCCGTGCACTTCGCCGCTGAGCGCGGTGTAGCGTTCTTCGGCCTGCGCGGCAACGCCGTGCAGTTCGCCGCTGAGCTGGTTGAAGGTGCGCGCGAGCTGCTGCCCCGAGGCGACGACGCCCTGCCTTGCAGCTTCGCTGTTGGGCGTCTGCGCGAGGCTGCTCCATGCGCCCCAGAAGGCCGACAGCTGGCTGGCGAGCGAGCTGCTGGAGGGTTCGGCGAAGGCCCCCTGCGTCTGCGCGAGCGCTTCCGAGAGCGTGCTCGCGGCGCTCATCGAGTTGTTCTGGGAGCGGTACTGGGAGTCGAGGTAGCTGTCGCGGATGCGCTTGATGTCCTGCACTTCCAGGCCCGTGCCGATCTGCGCGCCGCGACCGGTGGCGGTGGAGATCGCGGGAATCTGCAGCGGCGGGCTGGGCGCCAGCACGGCCGTCTCGCGCGTATAGCCTTCGGTGTTGGTGTTTGCGATGTTGTTGGCTGTGACGTCCAGCGCGGCCTGCTCGCCGAGCAGCCCGCTGAGCGCGGTCTGAAGTCCTTGGAGGCTGGGGATCATGTCGGCGTCTCGCTCTCAGGCACGCAGGTCGAGGACGTGCAGCGCGCCGCCCGGGCGCGGCCGCGTGATCGAGGTGGATGAGCCGCGCGTGTCGTAGCCGTTGACCCCGTCGAGCGAGAGCATCGCGAGCAGGTGGTCGAGGAACCCGAGCTCCACCTGCATCAGCGCGCGGTTGCCGGTGTGCTCGCGCTGCAGCTCGTGCAGCAGGCCACGCAGCTCGGCGCTGAGCGCGGTGGCGCGCTGCGCGCTGGGCTCGTCGAACAGCGCGGAGAGCTGAGGCAGTGTGACGGCCTCGGCGGGCACGCCGAGCCGCTCGCCGCTGCGCGTGAGGATCTGTGAGCGCTCCTCCTCCAGCAGCGCCCTGCGGCCCATCTCGCCGCGGAGGATGCCCGCGAGACGCACCACCGTATCCACGTCGCGCGCGCGGATCGCGGCGCCCTGCTCGAGCACCAGCTCGAGCAGCCGCCGCGCAGAGGCGATCTGCGCGCCCAGATGGGTGATCACGTCGGCCGCGAGCGCGTGGTCCTGCGCGGGGCTCTCGCGTGAGGCCAGCACGGTGCTCACGCTCGTGTACCCCCGGAGACGGTGAACGCCGCCGCCCCGGCTGTCCCGCCGGCGGCCGAGCTTCGCGCGAGCTGCGCGGCCAGGCCGAGCCCTCCGGCGCTCATGAGCGCGCTCGAGAGCGCCTGCGCGGTCATCGCGGCGAAGCCCTGCGGCTGGGAGGGCGCGCCGGGGACTTCGCCACCTGAGGCTTCGTTTTCTTCGCCGGTGATCGCGCCGCCGGACGTGAGCGATCTCGAGAGCTCTTCCACGAGGACGGATTCGAAGGCGAGCGCCTCGGCGTACGCCTGCTTGGTGGCGCTCGAGCCGTGGCGCACCCATGTCGGCTCGCTCGTGCGGCTGACCACGGGAAGCGCTGCGGGGATCTGCAGGCCGGTGTGGCTCACGCGCGCAGCTGGTTGGCGATCGACATCATCTGGCTCTCGTTCTGCAGCGCGCTGGCGTCCAGCTGGTAGGCGCGCTGGGTGGTGACCATCAGCGTCATCTCCCCGGCGAGGTCCACGTTGGATTCCTCGAGCGCGCCCTGCTGGAGCTTCGCGCCCGTGGCGGCGACGGGTTGGCCGCTTTCGGCGCCCGCGCTGAGCATCCCGCCTTCGCTGGCGATGAGGTGCGCCGGCGAGGGGACGTTGACGAGGGCGATCCGCCCGAGCGTCTGCCCGCGCGCGGTCACCGTGCCGTCGGCGGCGATCTTCAGCTGGCTCTCGGACACTCCAGTGGGCACCTGGATCGGCGGGTTCAGCAGGTTGCCCTTCGCGTCGGTGAGCATGCCGCCCGCGCCGATGGCGAGTGTGCCGTTGCGTGTGAGCCCGGCCTTGCCGTTCGCGAGCGTGACCTGGAGGTAGCCGTGGCCGGCGATCGCGACGTCGAGCGGGTTGCCGGTGATTCTCACCGCGCCCTGCGTCGCGCTGCGCCCGATCGCGCTCGCGCTCGCGCCGGCGCCCGCCGTGGTCACGGCGCCAGACTCCTCCACGGGGTTGTAGAGCAGGTCGCTGAAGGCGATCCGCTCACTGTGGTAGCCGCTCGTGGAGAGGTTCGCGAGGTCGTTGCCGATTGCGCTCAGCTGTTCTGTCTGAGCGGCCATGCCGGCTGCGGTGGAGTAGAGGCCTTCGAGCACGCGGGAGAGCTCCTTCATCGAGGGATCGGTGGCGAGCCGAGCCTTCCGCGTGGCGGTCCAGGCGTCAGACTCAGGTCCGTCAGACAAGTGATCGGCTCACGCGCCCGGGACTTGAGTCGCGGGCGCGCGCTGCAGCTGTGCGACCGCGCGTGCGGCCGTGCGTGTCAGCCGCCCTGCAGGGTGCCGACCTGCGTGGAGGCCTCCTGCAGCGTGTGCCCGATCGCCTGGATGGCCTGCTGGCCGGACTGGAAGTTGCGCATCGAGCTCACCATCTCGACCATCGCCTTGGCCGCGTCGAGCGTGGACTGCTCGAGTGCGCCCTGGCGCACGTTCGCGCTCGCGCGGCCGCCGCCGGTGCCCGTGTAGAGGTTTTCGCCCTGCTTGACGGCGCCGGCCACTTCGAACAGCCCCAGCGAGCTCGCGGACACGCTGCCGTCTGCGGCCAGCTTCACCGGAGCGCCCGTCTGGCTGAGCACCGCGTGCCCCGCGGTGTCGGTGAGGCCGCCTGCCGCGGACGCGATGAACTGCCCGTCGCGCGTGTAGCGCACGCCCTGTGCGGTCTGCACCGCGAAGAAGCCGCTGCCCTCGATCGCGAAGTCCAGCGGTTCGCCGGTTTCCGCGATGGTGCCGGGCGTCATGTTGGTGTACGTGGGGCCCAGCGCGACGCCTTCGTCGATCGAGCCCACGGGCCTGCCGCCCTCGGTGTTCGCCAGCAGCACTTCGCCGAAGTTGCGCTGGCCGGTCTCGTCGGGCTTGAAGCCCGGCGTGGAGGCGTTGGCGAGGTCGTTGGCGAGCTGGTCTGTGCGGGCCTGCTCGGCGAGCATGCCTGAGGCTGCTATGGCGAGGCCCGCATCCATCTGCCCCTGTTGTTCGGCGTACGCGCGCGGATCTTTAGCGGCGGTGTCCGTCCGCCGTGTCAGCCCACGGCTCTGAACAGCGAGGTCTCGCCGGCGAGCTTCTCGCGCAGGCGTCGGCGCAGCTGCGTGTGGATCTGCGACACGCGGCTCTCCGAGACGCCCAGGCGGCGGCCTATCTCGCGCAGTGTCCAGTTCTCCAGGTAGAGCAGCACGGCCACTTCGCGCTCCTGCGAGCTCAGCGACCGGAACGCCGCGCGGAAGCGCTCCTTGGCTTCGCTGCGCTCCGCGCACAGTCCGGGGTCGCAGTCCTCGTCTGTGCTCTCGAGCGTGTCGATTCGCTCGATCGTGGTGCTCTCGTCGGAGCGCACGATGCGGTTGAGCGATCCCACGTCCGCGAGCGCGACCTGGTCGAGCCTGCTCCTCAACTCGGCCGGCGACATGCCCACGGCCACCGCGAGCTCGTCGCGGTCGGGCTCGCGCTCGTGATCGGCGAGGAAGCGCTCGCGCGCGCCATTGATGGTCCGCTCGTCGCGCCGCAGCGAGCGGGGAGCCCAGTCGTGGCGGCGCAGCTCGTCGAGCACGGCGCCCGCCACGCGCGTCCACGCGTACTGCTC
>Ga0075030_100004059_pt1 | contig 13259 bp, 14 predicted proteins | sample LitLauG_LLR_2012_FD_71393 | JGI IMG/M metagenome (GOLD analysis project Ga0075030, IMG submission 71393) | Freshwater sediment microbial communities from Pennsylvania, USA - Little Laurel Run_MetaG_LLR_2012 | ecosystem: Environmental > Aquatic > Freshwater > Creek > Sediment | place: USA... | reverse complement strand
GGATTAGCGTCGAGTACTACACCCGGCTCGAGCGCGGCAATGCCGCCGGCGTCTCCGAGGACGTGCTCGAAGGCGTCGCCCGAGCCCTCCAGCTGGATGAAGCCGAACGAGCCCACCTGTTCGACCTCGTGCGCGCCGTGAACGCGACGTCCCGCTCACCCCGGCGGCGCCCGGCGCAGGAGCGGGTACGCCCGACGGTTCAGCGGATCCTCGAATCCATCACGGCACCCGCCTACGTCCGAAACAGCCACCTCGACCTGCTCGCCGCCAACACGCTCGGCTACGCCCTCTACACCCCCGTGTTCGAAGACACAACCGGCATCCCGAACATGTCCCGGTTCATTTTCTTGAACCCTCATGCCGGCGAGTTCTTCCACGACTGGGACATGATCGCCAACGACGCCGTGGCCATCCTGCGGGCCGCGGCCGGCCAGGACCCATACGACAAGCGACTGTCCGATCTGATCGGCGAGTTGTCGACCCGCAGCGACGAGTTCCGGACCCGGTGGGCGGCCCACAACGTCAAGTTCCACCGCACCGGCGCCAAGACCCTGCACCACCCCGTTGTCGGAGATCTCGTCCTCGACTACGAAGCGCTCGAGCTCCCCGGCGACCCGGGACAGCGGATCCTCATCTACAGCGCCGAGCCAGGGAGCCCCTCGCAGCAGGCACTCGACCTCCTCGCCAGCTGGGCGAAGACACCGATGTCCGCGCTCGCCGGCGAGCCCCTTGACAAGCCTTGAACCGAAGGAGACCCAGTGGGAGTCCAACCCAAGAAACCGACGGTCAAGGGACCGGCCGACTGGTTCACGGGCGATGTCTGGATCGACAGCATCGTCCAGCCGCACGACCACTCGACGCTGAACGTCGGTGCCGTGCACTTCACGCCCGGTGCTCGCACCGCCTGGCACTCCCATGCCGGGGGCCAGACCCTCTACGTCACCGAAGGCCGCGGCCTCGTCCAGCCGCGCGGCGAGGCGGTCGTCGAGCTGCGCCCGGGGGACGTTCATCTCGCACCGGATGGCCAGGTGCACTGGCACGGCGCCGACCACGCGCACTTCATGACCCACATCTCCATCACCCACGGTCCCGCCACCTGGGGCGACCACGTCACGGACGCCGAGTACGGCGAAGGGACATAGCCGCGCGGTGGCGGTGTCCCATCGTGGGACCCGGGGGTGCCAAGCCGGCTCTGCCTTCCCTCGCCGCCATCCTCGACCAGGCCGCCGAGGACCGGACCGCCGAGCGGCGGCACGGCACCGCCGGCCGCCGTAGCATTGGGCGGCTGGTCCGGAGGGGCAACCTGGAGGGGGTAGGTGCGTGAAGGCGCCACGAGCGTTCGCCCAGGAGGTCGAGGAGAGCCCGGCCCTGCCGCCGGGGAACTGCGAGCGGGTCTCGGGATACGGAGTGATGGGCTTGCCGTTCCAGTCGGGCCACGTGCTCGGGTTGCGCCGATGGACAGCATCATCGGTAGATGACCGATTCACCTCGATCTGGCACCGGGATCCCCAGGGATGCTGGACCTTCTATGAGTCCCTTACCTGCGACGTCGCGTGCAGCCGCTACTTCGGCGTCGATGTCGAGCGTGGTCAGGTGGTCCCCATCGCCGTCGAGTGGGGAGGGCCAAGCCGCCTCCACGTTCGTACGGCCGATGGTTCAGTCGACTGGACGGTCGAGATGGCATCCACGCCCATAACCAGGATGATGAGCGCCGTCGGCTCCGCCATCCCCCTGGCAGGGTGGCGCTCCCGGCCCGTGCTCCTGGCTATGGGCGCAGTGGCTGGGCGTGCTCTCGGGGTCGGGAAGGTCAAACTGACCGGCCTCACCTCCAACGGGCAACACTTCGACGCCAACCCGTTGCGCATCTGGCAGGTGATCGACAGTCACGCCGTGGTCGAGGGAACCGATCTCGGACCACTAGGTGCGTTGCCGGAACAGGCCCACATGGCCGACTTCTACTTTCCCCAGCGCGGGATCTTTGCCATCGGCCGAGTCTTCGTCACGCCGGTGACAGCCACCGCGGCCCGGGCCGGGCCTGTTTCGGCCTGACGTCGACCGTCCGGTAGTGCCGGACGCCCTCATGGGACGGGACGCGGTGCACCGACAGCATCCACCGGGCCGACCCCCCTATCGGGAGCGCCGGCCGCCCGCCTCGGGTTGTTTTCGGTGCCTCTTCGTCCGCCCACCGGCAACCGGGCTGTGCTCCCAGGCCTGGCAGAATGAAGGCTGTGCCCGACCCTGGCCGTAGCCACCACATCCTCTTCTACGACGACCACTGACGCTTCTGACGACGCCTCGCGGCCCTGGTCAGGGCTGTTCGTTGCCTCGACGATCTCGACATCCTGCCGCTATCGGACGGGCGCGTCGCGAACCTCCTTTCAACAATGGCCCCCGATGAGCGGATGGCATCGATCCACATCCTCCACGTTGACGGGCGTGTCGCCAGCGCCGGTAGCGCGACCATCGAGATGGTCGCTCGTCTTCCGGTCGTCGGACCGCTGCTCGCTCGGATCGGTCGCCTTGGTCCGATGAGGCGATTCGCCGAGGCGTCGTATCGGACGGTGGCGCGCCACCGCCACCAGCTCGCACGATTCGTCCGGGACACCGAGCCAGTGATCCGTTGGCGAACGCAGCCGTAACCTTTGCTCGCAGCTTCAGACGATGCCGTCATCACCCCGTTGAGACGTAGCGTCGAACTCCATCGAGGTAGGCATTGCTGACTCGATTCTGGACGGCGCGGGCAGCGGCTCCGCCGACTCGTGCCAGTCGGTCCGCTGGGCGGGAGAAGGCGATCACACCGAAGGTGACCTCACCGTCGGCGCTTCGCCCGACGTGGAAGGCCTCCTCACCTCGCTCGGGATGGCCGGGTAGGGTGCCGTAGGCGAAGCCGAACCTGTCACGGTCGTCCGTGACGTAAACGACCTCGCAGGGCGCCAGCACGAAACCCGGCCCGAACCGCAAAGCGACGATGGTCACGGCGCCGAGAGCTGGAGGATCGTGGGGCCGTACGATCGCTCCGGCACCGCGGTGAGCCTCCCAACGGCGAATGGCGTCCTGGCCCCGCCGAAACGCATCCTCGCCATGGCCGATCGACACCGAGCGCCTGTCGTGACGGTAGCCCCGGGGCAGCGTGGACTGCCGTGTGGCACCGACCTCGCTATAGGTCACCGGCTTGCCGGTCACGCGTGCCAGCACCGCGTCGAGCCGCTCATCGGACGGCCGCGACCAGGCGAACAGCACCGTCCGAAGCTACCACCGGACCAATCGGGAGGTGGGGCCTGGCCAACGTCCCGAGCGCAGCAGACCGGACTTAGCTTTTGGCCGGTCAGCGCAGGGGCTGGCAGGGAGAACGATGTGTCCGTAGGGTACCGGGTAGAAACGGAGGGGGCATGGACAACGACGCTGGTGAGCCGCTCGGGGACAAGGCCAACTGGTCGTTCGGAACGCCGATGTCGCCGGTCGGACCGGCGCGTGACGCCGGGGAAAGGGAGGCGTGATGGCGCAGGATTCGCGTCTGGAAGACAGGTCAGCCATCACCGAGCAGATGTACCGCTACGCCCGGGCCACGGATTGGTTGGAGACCGAAGGGCACCGCGAGGTGTTCGCGACGGACTGTGTTTTCGCCTCGCCGCACAGCGGTGACCTGCACGGCGTCGACGCCGTCGTCGACTGGATGAACCGGGCCTTGGCCCAATTCGAGGCCACGCAGCACCTGATCGGGAACATCTCGATCACCTTCACCGGCGATGCGTCGGCGGATGCGGTGAGCTACGTGCGCGCCTGGCACCGCTACCGCGTCCACGAACGGCCGGACATGGTCCTGTGGGGCGAGTACCACGATCGTTGGGTCTGTGTCGATGGGGTGTGGCGCATCGTCGAGCGGCGCGTGCTCGAGGCCGGCATCGAACCCCGCCGCGACGGGGGCGTGAAGAATCCGAGGAGGGCCAAGGGATGAAGTTCGGCGTCGTGTTCCCTCAGACCGAGGTATCCCAGGATCCTGAGGCGCTCCCGTCGATCGCTCTGGCCGTCGAACAACTCGGGTACGACTCACTGCTGTTCTACGACCATGTCGTCGGCGCCGAGCACGCCGACCGTGAGCCGCCGCTGCGGGGCCCCTACACCGAGCACGACCCGTTCCACGACCCGTTCGTGGCCATGGGCTTCGCCGCCGCGGTCACCCGCCGAATCGAGCTGGCGACCGGGGTACTGATCCTCCCCCAGCGCCAAACGGTGCTCGTCGCGCAGCAAGCGGCCGACGTCGACCTCCTTTCCCATGGCCGCCTCCGCCTCGGTGTGGGCACCGGGTGGAACTGGGTCGAATACGATTCCCTCGGGCAGGATTTCGCCAGCCGCGGACGGCGCCTCACCGAGCAGGTGCCGCTGCTGCGCCAGCTGTGGTCCGAGCCGCTCGTCACCTTCGACGGCGAGTTCGATCACATCGACCGCGGCTGCATCAACCCCCGGCCATTGCGGCAGGTCCCCGTCTGGTTCGGCGGCTTCGGTGAGGCCGCCTTCCGGCGCGCCAGCCGGCTGGGCGACGGCTTCTCCTTCGCCGGCGCTGTCGAGAATGGTCACCGGGGACTCGACCGCGTGCGCGACCTGCTCGCCGCCGAGGGACGCGACGTGGAGCAGTTCGGTCTCGAGCTCATCTTGACCCGCGCGGGCACGGCGACCGACGTCGTCGACACGGCGGCAACGTGGGCACAGGTCGGCGGTACTCAGGTGTCGATCGTTACGATGAAGCTCGGCCTCGACCACCATCGGGCCCACGTCGACCACCTCGCCAAGGTGAAGACGGCGATCGACGCCCGGTTCGGGTCGTGAACGAGACGAGGTGCGTCGCCTGACCGGCGGCCCTACGAGGGCCGCCCGATGCGCAGCTCGACCGGCCCCCACCCCGGGTCCATCCTCTGCTGTCAGCCTGAGTGGCCTCGGCGCCGAGCCGCCGCCGGAGCCCGGTCCCCTGGTGAGGACGAGGAGCGGGTGGCATCGAGCTGAGCGTTGAGCACGGCCCCGAGCAGCACGACGTAGACGCCGAGGTACGTTCCGATCATGCCGACGACCGTCCCCGCGAGCGCTCCGTACACCGCGGTGTACCGGGTGGACAGCCGCAGGTAAGAGCTGAAGGCGCCGATCACGAAAAGTAGGCCGATGCTCGACGCCAATGACCCGGGCAGCAGGCGGTGCCCGACCATCTGCGGGCCGACCGAGAACCGGTACAAGGCGGCGGTGATCGCCGTGACCACCACGACCAGCAGCGGGACCCCGACCGCTACGGTCACGGCGACGGGCAGATAGTCGATGACCACCGACGCCGCGGTCGAGAGCAGCGCGACGACGCCGAGAGCGAGCACGCCACCGAACGCGCCGACGAGGGCGCGCCCCCTCGCCCGCACATACTCCTCGGGCCTGAGGCCGTACACGGAACGGATGGCCCGCTCAAGGTTGTACACCCCCGCCGAGACGCTCCAGAGCGCGAGAAGCAGGGAAATGACCAGTCCGGCCGTCAGACCGACGCGGTCGGCCGTAGCCACCTTCTGGAGCTGTTGGGTCAGGATCGCGCCGAGCGACTGCGGACCGTTGTCCGCCAACCCGGCCAGGTCCCTGGCCACCTGTTGAGGGCTGACGAACAACCCGTACAGACTGACCGCGGCAATAGCCGTAGGAAGGACGGTGATGACCAGCCAGAACGCCGCGCCTGACGCCACCAGCCCGACCTGCTCGGCCGACTGCTGGCGGAGCACCCGGCGAAGCAGATCGACGAGCTTCGCCGACCGAGCATGACGGCCGAGGAACAGATCAGCGCGGTGCCCGATCGCCTGCTCCCCGCCCTCCACGCCGTCGCGCAACGAGGTGAGATCCTCCCGTGCCCGATCAACCGGAGCAACAGGGTCGGGGGTCGCCCTCGAGCGCCCGCGGCGAATCGGTCCTCCGCTACCTACGACGCGGCCTGGATGGCCTGCCACACGCGCTCTGCGGTGCACGGCATGTCGATGTGGGTCACGCCGAGATGGCGCACCGCATCGACCACGGCATTGTGGATGGCGGGCGTCGAGCCGATCGTGCCGGACTCGCCGATACCCTTCGCGCCCAGTGGGTTGCGGGGACTCGCGGTCTCGGTGTTCGACACCTCGAAGCTGCACAGCTCGGCTGCCGAAGGCATGGCGTAGTCCATCAGGTTCGACGTGAGCGGATTTCCGTCCTCGTCGAATTGCATCCATTCGTAGAGCGCCTGGGCCGCGCCCTGGGCGATGCCACCGTGCTGCTGTCCGGCGACGAGCATCGGGTTCAGGATACGACCGCAGTCATCGACGGCCACATGGCGCAGCATGGTCACCTGTCCCGTCTCGGTGTCGACCTCGACCACCGACACATGCGCCCCGAACGGGTACGTGGAGCCGGTGCCGTCGAAGTCGAGCTCGTGGCGCAGCAGCGCCGGCTCGAGATCGTCGGGGAGGCGGGAGCGGTCACGGGAGGCGACAGCCAACTCGCCCCACGACAACGCCTTGGAAGGCACCCCGGCCACCTGCACGCCGCCGTCACCGGTGACGATGTCGCTCGGAGAGGCTTCGAGAAGGTGGGCGGCGATGTTCTGGGCCCGAGCGAGCACCTCGGTCGAGGCGACGTGGATTGCGCTACCCGCGGTCTGCAGCGAGCGCGAACCCATCGTGCCCGCACCCCGCGGGACGCGATCGGTATCGGAGTTCACGAGGGTGATCTTGTCCATCGGGATACCGAGCACATCACTGGCCAGCATGGCGAACGAGGTGTGATGACCCTGGCCGTGGGCGCTTGTGCCGGCGAACAGGGTGGCCGAACCATCGTCGCCGATCTCCACGGCGCCGAACTCGATGTGCAGCCCGACCGGCGCGGTGACCTCCACGTACGTCGACACGCCGATCCCCAGCTGCTTCGCGTCGCCGTTGGAACGCCGGCGGGCCTGCTCGGCGCGAAGGTCGGCGTAGCCCGATGCCTTCAGCACCGCGTCGAGGGCCTTCTCGTAGTCGCCACTGTCGTAGCTGGCGCCGGTCAGGGTCGTGAGCGGGAACCGGTCGGCGGGAATGAAGTTGACCCGGCGGATCTCGGCCGGATCCATGCCGAGCTGCGCCGCCGCGACGTCGAGGACGCGCTCGATGAGTTGCGCCGCCTCGGGACGCCCGGCACCGCGGTAGGCACCGATGGTCGTGTTGTTGGTCAGCACGCCGACGGTCTTGAACCGCACCCGCGGGATGTCGTACACGCCGACCGCCATCATCTGCGTGAGCATGGGCAGGATGGCGCCGAGGGCCGGATACGCCCCCGCCGAGGCCACCACGGAACCGTCGAAACCGACGATCCTGCCGTTCCGGTCGACGCCGAGCCGGGCGGTCATCACATAGTCCCGGCCCTGGACGAGCGACACCATGTCCTCCGAGCGGGTGGCGATCCACTTCACTGGCCGGTCGAGCTTCAGGGCCGCTGCGGCAGTGATCAGATGTTCCACGTACGGCGCCGCTTTGGGGCCGAATCCCCCGCCGACCCACGGGCAGACGACCCGCAGGCGCGCTGGGTCGAGGCCCAATAGCGGCGCGTAGGCGGCCTGGATGGCGTGCGGAGCCTGATGGGAGACCCAGCAGGTGAGGCCGCCGTCGCTCGGCACGGCCAGGATCCCGTTGGTCTCCATCGGGACCCCGGCCAGACGCTGGCTCACCATCGACAACTCGGCCACGACGGCGGCGCCGTCGACCGGGTCGCTGTCGTCGTCCTCGGGGAAGCTGCTGCCGAAACACACGTTGGATCCGTGCTCAGGGAAGAGCAACGGCGCGTCAGGCGCCAGCCCGTCAGATGCCGTCAGTACCGTTGGCAAACCGTCGAATTCGACGATGACCGCTCCGACTGCGTCGGTCGCCTGGGCACGCGTCTCGGCCACGACGGCGGCGACGATGTCGCCCACGAAACGCACCTTGTCCGCGGCGAACGCCGGGCGGTTCAAGGTCTCGGGCATCATCGGGAACTGTTGCAGAGAGGGGAGGGCGAGATCGTCACCACGTGAGTGATAGACCGCCACCACCCCGGGCATCGAGGTCGCCGCGCCGTCGTCGATCGATACGACGTTGGCGTGGGCCACGGTGGAACGGACGAAGGCGACGTGCAAGGTGTTCGGCTCGGTGAGGTCGTCGACGTACTTCCCTTCGCCGGTCAACAACGCGGGATCTTCAAGCCGACGAACCGCGTTCCCGAGTATCGAACCCGCTGTGGCCATGTGCAACCCCTCCCCCACGGACCAGCCCACCATAGCGGCCTACCCCCTCGGGCGCCTCGGGCCGACGGTGTAGAGGCCGCCCCGGCCGACGTCGCTGAGCGCGCCGAACGGCCGGCCGCGGGAAGGCGATCGGCGTGGATGGTGGGCTCATGGCCGGGGCCCGGGCCACGCCCTGGGGCTGGCCGGCCCCTCCCCCCTACCCTCAGGGTTCGAGCACGATCTTGCCGAGCGTGTGACGCTGCTCGAGGTCGCGGAAGGCCTCGCGCACGTCGGCCAGGGCATAGGTCCTGGCGATGGGTAGCTCGAGACGTCCGTCGGCGAGCAATCCGGCCAGCTCGGCCAGCACCTCGGCGTTGGCGGCGGCGGCGCTCCCGTCGGCCTTGGTCCCGTACTCCTGGGCGGCCGCCCGGTCGATGATGGTGTCGATCCGGTCCGGCCGGACACCCAACCCGATGGCCATTTCGACGTACCCGTCGCCGAACGTGTCGATGCAGGCGTCTATGGGCCCACCGCTCGCTTCCCGGAGCCTTTCGGCCACCCGGTCTCCGTAGGCCACCGGGACCACGCCATGGTCCGCCAGCCAGCCGTGATGCCCGTCACTGGCCAAGCCGAGCACCTTGGCGCCGGCGAGGACGGCCAGCTGCACGGCAAGCGAGCCGACGCCTCCCGCCGCCCCGGACACGACCACCGTGTCCCCTGGGACGAGGTTCACGGCCCGCACCGCGGCGTAGGCCGTGGTACCGGCCACGAACAACGAGCCCGCCACCTCCCACGTCACGGTGGCCGGGCGCTCCACCAGGTTGTCGACCTCGGCCACCACGAGCTCGGCGTGGCTCCCCCGGGTGTCGACGAAGCCCAGGACCTCGTCGCCCACGGCGAAACGGGTGACGTCGGCACCCACCTCGGCCACGACGCCGGCGAGGTCGCTTCCCTGGCCCGACGGGAACGTCGCCGGCCACATGGCGTGCAGCAGCCCCTTGCGGATGGACGCCTCGCCCGGATTGATCCCCGCGGCCACGACCTTCACCAGCACCTGGCCCGGGCCCGGAGCCGGGCGGCTCACCTCCACGACCTTCAGGACGTCGATGTCGCCGTACTCATCGAATCTCACAGCCAGCGGCACTGGCGGCTCCCTTCTCGGGTGACGTTCGGCCCAACCGCGCCGGGGTCGCCTTCATTCCGGGGAGGCCCGAGGCCGACGTCAGAGGGCGGTGAGGTCAGCTCCTGGCCATGGGCGGGACCTGATCGAGGCCCGTGGTCGGCATAGTCTCCGGAACGGAGGAGAAGCGATGACGCTCAGCGCGAAGTTCACGGGCACCGTTCCGAGCAGCCCCGACCGGGGTCGCCGGACGGGCGTGGCCGTCTCCAGGCCGGCGCGGCGCTGCGGCACCCGAGCACCGGCCCAGGTGCCGGGCCCGGTCGACGGACATCCGCGGGGCGGCCCCTGATGTCGGCCGCCGAGATCGACGAGTACCTGAACCACCTCGACGAACCGAAGCGCTCGACGCTCAGCCGTCTGCGCCGAGACATCCTCGCCGTGGTGCCCGACGCCGAGCAGTGCATCTCCTACGCCATGCCCGGCTTCAAGGTCGCCGGCAAGACGATCGCCGGTTTTGCCGCGTTCAAGAACCACTTGAGCTACCTGCCCCACAGTGGCTCGGTGTTCCCCGAACTGGCCGAAGAGCTCGCCGGCTACCAGACGTCGGCTGGCGCCCTCAGGTTCCCCGCCGACCAGCCTCTCCCGCCGGCGCTGGTCGCCAAGCTGATCGCTGTGAGGCTACGGCAGGCCTTCCCCTGAGGGGCCCACGGTTGGCACGTTCCCCGTGCCGAGGACCAGACCGGCACTGATCCGCTGGTGGGTGAGCTACTAGTCTGGAGGCGATGAGCGCATGACGGCCGACGCCTGGATCGAGGTGGCCCGGCTCAGCCACGATGACCTCGCCGTCATCGTGCGCGGCCTGGACGACGAGGGCCTGGCCCGGACATCGGGGTCGCGGCAGTGGGACGTCGCGCAGGTCCTCGGCCACCTGGGCAGCCAGGCCGAGATCGGTGCGGCCACCCTGCAGGCGGCGCTCGGCCGCCAGGCGCCCAATGGCCCCGAGTTCAACCCGCAGGTGTGGGCCCGGTGGGACGCCCTCGGCCGACGGGAGAAGGCCGACGGGTTCCTCCGCCACAGCGAGGAGCTCACCCGCCAGTACGAGCAGCTCGATGCCGCGGCACGCGAGTCGCTCCGTATCGACCTCGGCTTCCTCCCCGATGCCGACGTGGCGACGGTCCTCGCCCTACGCGTCAACGAGCTCGCGCTCCACACGTGGGATGTCAGGGTGGTCGACGACCCGGCGGCGACCCTGCTGGCCCCCGCCACGGCGTTGCTGATCGACCGCTTCGCCACGCTCATCGGCTACATCGGCCACGCCGACGCCCTGCCCAGCCGGCCGTTGACGCTGGCGGTCGACACCACCGACCCCGTGCGCTCGTTCGGGTTGCAGATCAACGACTCGGTGCAGGTCATCGACCCGCCCGGCAGGCCCGGTGCTCGTGTGGCCCTCCCATCGGAGACCTGGCTGCGGTTGATCGCCGGCCGTCTGCCGTCCGACCGCGGGTCGGTCCGCCTCGACGGGCCGCTCCGGCTCGAAGACCTGCAGCGGGTCTTCCCCGGCTTCTAAGAACCGGCGCGTTTCGAGTCGGCCGGCGCGGCGCTGGCCCACGCCTCGTCCAAGGCGGCACCCGATATGCCCGTCACCCAAATTCGCCGGCCTGTTCCGAAGTTCGGGGTCAAGCCGTCCGGCCGGGCCACAGCACCTCGCCCGGGCCAACGCCCGCTCCGGGGAGCCCCGACTAACGTCGCTGCGTGTCCGACGACCGGTCGATTTCGTCACGGCCGGGCCCCGTTGGCGTCCACGACATGTGGTCATCAGAGGTGCACGACACGCTCCGGATCTACGTGGCGCGCTGCGGCCCTGAGCCGCGAGCCGTGTTGGTGGTGACGGACGGCAACGGGCTCTTCGGCCTGGCCGTGAGCACGGTCGGCCTGATGCAGCTCCCCCGGCTCGTGCCCTCCCTGCTCGTCGTGGGCATCGGCTATCCCTCCGCCCACATGCTGGCTGACACCGTGGCGCTGCGGAACCGGGACCTCACGCCGACGGCCTCGGCGGCTTTCGCCGGGTCGGGCGGCGCGGACGCCTTCCTGCGGTTCATCCGCGCCGAACTCACCCCGTGGGTCGAACGCCATCATCTGGGGGGCCCGGCCGAGTCGATCTACTTCGGGCACTCCCTCGGCGGTCTTTTCGGCACCTACGTGATGCTCAGCGAGCCGTCCAGTTTCGATCACTACATCATCGGCAGCCCGTCGCTGTGGTGGGACCATTACTGGATCTTCGACTACGAGGCCGAGCAGGCGTTGCGTCGGTCGGATCTGGCCGCCAAGGTGTTCGTCGGTATCGGCGGCGACGAGACCGACGAGGGACGACGACGCGAAGGCCGAGGCCTTCCGGACGGCCACCCGTTGAAGCCGGTCCGCACCCACCTCGACATGGTCGCCGATCTCGGCCGGTTCAACCGCGCCCTCCGGGGACGCCACTACCCGACGCTCGAGCTGGCCGACGCCGTCTTCCCGGGCGAGTTCCACGTCACCGTGCCGGGCACGGTGCTGACCCACGGCCTGCGGCAGGTGTTCAACACCTGACGGAGCGGCCCGACCGGTAGCGTGACGTCGTGACCGCGGCTGCGGGGGTTCGCCGGCCCGACCTGGTGGCGGTCGCCGGGGAGCTGGCCGAGCAGGTCCTGTTCCCGGCCAGTCTGAGCACCGACGCGTCGGTTCTCCTGCCCGCCGCCCTGCTCGACGCCCTGGCCGCGGCCGGGCTCTACGGGTTGAGCACGCCGGCCTCGCTGGGCGGAGCGGACGCCGACCCGGCCACCGTCGGCGCGGTGGTCGAGGTCTTGGCCAGCGGTTGTCTGACCACCACCTTCGTCTGGCTCCAGCACCTGTCCGCATCGGCCACCGTGGCCCGCGCCGAGGGTCCCGCCCACACCGACTGGGCCGGCGCGCTGGCCCGGGGCGAGCGCCGGGCGGGCGTGGCCTTCGCCCATCTCCGCCGCCCCGACCCGCCGACCCTGACGGCCCGCCCGGACGGCGACGACTGGGTCCTCGACGGCGTCGCGCCGTGGCTGACCGGCTGGGGCCGCATCGACGTCGCCGTCGTCGGCGCCCGCCACGGCGACGAGGTGGTGTGGCTCCTGGTCGACCCGGTCGGCGGGCCGACGCTGCACGCCGACGTGCTGCCCCTCGCCGCCCTCGGCGCGTCGGGGACCGTGACCCTGCGATGCGACGGCCACCGGGTCACAGGCCGGCGGATGGCGGTGACCGAACGGCTGACCGACTGGCAAGCTCGCGACGGCCTGGGCCTGCGGACCAACGGGTCGCTGGCCCTCGGGGTGACCCGGCGCTGCGTCGATCTCCTCGGACACCCCGCCCTGGGCGCCGAACTCGACCTCGCCCGCGTCGCCCTGGACGGGGCCACCATCGACACGGTGGCCGAGGCCAGGGCCGCCGCCTGCACCCTGGCCGTGCGGGCCGCCGCGGCGGTCGTCGCCGCCGCCGGCGGACGGGGCGTCGGGCGCGACCACCACGGGCAGCGTCTCGCCCGGGAGGCCATGTTCCTGCTCGTCCAGGGCCAGACACCGGCCATCCGCCGCCACCTGCTGACCGGGCTGACCAAGGGTTGGCCACCCCCCGGGTGAGCTGGGGCCGACCGGGGCGACCAGGTCGGGGGAGCATCCCCGCTCCGGTGGACCTGGGGCCATGCGGGCAACGGCGGCGTCCCGGGAGTCCCGGAAGCGACCGACGCCCAATCCGGCGGCCCCCGGGAGCGACGGCCCATAGGATCGGCCGCACCCTCCCCCCGGGCTTCTGGGCGGTGGCGGCCGACCGTCCCCCGGGCCGGCGCGCCTTGCCGGTCCCGCCCGCAGAAGAACCGGCCGCAGAACAACCGCCCGCAGAACAATCGCCCGCAACACA
>Ga0075030_100004058_pt1 | contig 13259 bp, 4 predicted proteins | sample LitLauG_LLR_2012_FD_71393 | JGI IMG/M metagenome (GOLD analysis project Ga0075030, IMG submission 71393) | Freshwater sediment microbial communities from Pennsylvania, USA - Little Laurel Run_MetaG_LLR_2012 | ecosystem: Environmental > Aquatic > Freshwater > Creek > Sediment | place: USA... | reverse complement strand
TTTGAAGTAGCGGGCGGGCGCCCGTTTGCGGTCAGAACCGAAGTGCTCTTCAACTACAGTCCCAAAGCCCCCGCGCCCCTACCGGGCCCGGTAGGGGCCGCGGGCGACGGCGCAAAGGAAATCCAGGTCGAATTGCCGCCGGGGTTCTTCGGCAACCCCCTCAACGCGCGGCCTTGTTCCCTGGAACAATTCGAGAGCAATGAACACTGCCCCGCGAACACCGCCGTCGGATTCACCAATACCGTGGTGTATCCGGGCAAGGGGATCGTGAACGGCAGAGTCGACCTCAAAGAAGTGTTCGCGACGGCTGGGACATCCGCCACCAACGCGCTGGTCTACGATCTGGAACCCACTCCGGGACGCCCGGCGCTGCTCGGCTTCTACGTGGCGGGAGGCGTGCCCTTCGTGCTCGAAGCGAAGGTCCGCAGCGATGGCGACTACGGCGTCACGATCGGCGACAGCGCGGTCGGCGAAAAGCCGGTTGCGACGGAGGTCACCGTCTGCGAGTACGGCGCGAGGGCGCTGAACTCCGAACGCTTTGCGTGCAAGCTCCGCAAAGAAGCGGCGGCCGGCACACAGCCGTTCCTGACGAATCCCGTGGGCCCGTGCAACACGTCGCCGACGTGGTCGGTGCTCACTGACTCCTGGAACGAACCCCAGCGGTACGTGAAAGCCACGACGAGCACGAACGAATTGGAATGCACCGAAGCGCTGCCGTTCCAACCCAGCCTCGAAGTCGCGCCGAGCCCAGCGTCGGAAGGCGGGACCACGCAGGCGGATGAGCCCACCGGAGTGACGGTCGGCCTTCGCGTCCCGCACGACGAATCAGCTGCGACCACGGCCCCCGAGCTCAAAGACGTCGAACTCAAGCTTCCGGCCGGAATGACGGCCTCGCCGTCGGCCGCCGACGGTCTGAAGGCGTGCAGCAAGGCCGAGTTCTGGCCGGGCGAACGGGCGGAACAGGAAGAAGCCGAAGGCAAGACTCCGGTGGCGCCGAGTCCGGGGTCAAAAGAACAGCTGCACAACGAAGAACGCGAACCGGCCGTGCACGCCAGGTGCCCGCTGGCTTCTCAGGTGGGCACGGTCGAAGTGTTCACGCCGCTGCTGAGCGGCGCGCCGACGATCGCCGGCGGCCGGCGCGCCGGCATCGAGCTGAAGTGCTCGCCGGGCATGTGGAGCGGCTACCCAACGCTTCCCGCGCTGTCCTACGAATGGCTGCGCGGTGGGAGCCCGATACCCGGCGCGGACACGAACGAATACAGGGTGTCCGGCTCCGAAGATGCCGGCAAGACGATCCAGTGCCTGGTCACGGCCAGCAACGCCGGTGGCAGCTCGCTCGCAGTGAGTCGAGACGTCGTGATCAAAGCCGAACCGGCCGGCGTACTGTTCCCGCCGGCGAGCATCGCGGCGCCCGTGGGAGGCGTGTCGGTCGGCACCACGCTCACGTGCGAACCCGGAATCTGGACCAGCGCCACGGCAGTGACGTTCAGCTTCCGGTGGCTGCGCAACGGCGCTGAAGTGCCCGGGGCGACCGAAAAGACGTACAAACTCACCTCCGCGGACGAAGGCAAGGTGAACCAGTGCGAGGTAACGGGCACGAATGCCGTCGGCGCGTCCGATGCAGCGGTCGTCGCGAGCGCCGCGCTTGTCATACCGCCGCTGTCGTCCGCCTCCCAGCCGCCGCTGCCCGGCGCAGCAGTCCAGGGACAGTTGTTCCAGGGCCAGCCCGAATGCTCGCCGTGCACTGAAGCCAACCACGACGCCGCCAGCGGCAGGCTGCTGCCGCTCTTCATACAGGCCGCCGACCCCCTCGGCGCCTCCAGTCTGGACGAAGGCTTGCTCGTCAAGCTTCACGGGTACGCGACCGTCAACGAAGAAACGGGCCAGGTGACATCACATTTCGTCAAACAGCCGCAGCAGCCCTTCGAACTGCTGCAGGTGAAGCTGAAGGGGGGGCCGAGGGCGCCGCTCGCCAATCCGCAGGCTTGCGGGCCGGCGACCAGCTCGGCGCTGCTGACCCCGTGGAGCGCGCCGTTCACTGCACCGCAGACCGTCGAATCCACATTCCACGTCGACTGGAACGGGAGCGGCGGCGCATGCCCGGCGACACCACCTTTCGCCCCATTCTTCGAAGCGGGCACGACCGGCCCAACGGCGACATCCGCCGGCGCGTACACCCGATTCTCGGTCACCCTCGGGCGGGAAGACCGCGAACAGGACCTCTCAGGCGTCGAAGTGCATCTGCCACCGGGGCTTGCGAGCAAGATCGCCGGCGTCGGTCAGTGCGGTGAAGCGGAAGTCCACGCCGCCGAACGCAACGAAGGCGAATGCCCCGCCGAAAGCCAGATCGGGACGGCGACCGCCGGTGCGGGCCCGGGTCCACACCCCTTCTTTGATAGCGGTAAGGCCTACCTGACCGGGCCGTACGAGGGCGCGCCGTTCGGCCTCGCGGTTATCACCCCGGCAATCGCCGGGCCCTTCAACCTCGGCAACATCGTGGTGCGTTCGAAGATCACGGTGAATCCGACCACGGCGGCGGTGACCGTGACGTCGGATCCCCTGCCGCAGTTCCGCGACGGCGTTCAGCTTCGGCTTCGCAAGGTCAACGTCGAAGTGAACCGGCCCGAATTCACGTTCAACCCCACCAACTGCACCGAGCAGCAGGTCACCGCGACGATCACCTCTGCCCCTCCGACGAGCGCTGACGCGCACGTGTCATCTCCATTCGGCATTCACGGGTGCGGCACTCTGCCCTTCGCCCCCAAGCTGACGGCGACGGTCGACAGTCAGGGCAGCAAAGCCCACGGGATCGGCTTCAACGTGAAGGTCACCTCGGCGGGGATCGGGGCGGCGAACATCGCCAAGGTCTTCCTGACGATCCCCAACATCCTCCCTGCGAGGCTCATGCCGACGCTGCAGCACGCGTGTCCCGAAGCGACCTTCTACGCGAACCCGGCGGGTTGCAACGAAGACTCGATCATCGGCACCGGCACGGTTCACACACCCGTCTTCAAGAACCCGCTGACCGGGCCGGCGTACATAGTGTCTCATGGTGGCGCGGCCTTCCCGGACGTCGAGTTCGTGCTCCAGGGCGAAGGCGTCGCGATCACCCTGGACGGCAAGACCGACATCAAAAACGGCGTGACCTACTCGCGCTTCGAAGCGTCCCCCGACGCACCGTTCACGGCCTTCGAAACGGACTTCCCGCCCGGGCCTCACTCGATATTCACCGCCAACACCCTGACGGCGCCCAACTACAACGTGTGCGGCCAGACGATCTCGCTGCCCACGGAACTCGTCGGTCAGAACGGTGCGGTCATCACGCAGACCACCGCGGTCGCGATCGCGGGATGCGCGCCGGCGAAGCCGACGCTGAACATAATCAGGGCGAAGCTCAAAGGCGGCGCCCTGCAGGTGACCGTCAAGACGAGCGCGAGTGGAGCCGTGAGGATCAGCGGCGCGGGCCTGAAGACGACGAGCAAGCGCGTCACGGCCGGCACCCACCAGATCAGGGTCGCTCTCACGAAAGCGGGAGTCGCCCTTCGAGTGCATCACCGCAAGACGAAGTTGCGCGTGACCGTCACGGTTGGTAGGCTTGTGGTCGTCAAGACGACGACCGTGCGACTCTGAGAGATGTCAAGACAAGCTCGCCTCGCCACATTTCTGGCGGCCGCTGGAGCGCTGCTCATCAGCGGCTGTGGTTCCACGAGCAAGTCCAGCACCAGCAGCGTGGCGAGCGCCGGCAGCACGGCGGGCGCGTCGAGTGGCACGAGTTCACATGCGTCGAGCACCGGCAGTACAGCTGGCTCGAGCCCACACACCGGGACGACGCCGAAGAACGCCGGCGTGCACACCGGCGGCGCTCACACCAGGAGCACCGGGACTGCGACGGGGAGGACGGGTTCCAGTGGGGCGACGCACGCCACGAGCACGCCCGAACAGTCGAGCAAGGTGAAGATCAAAAACGAAGTGATCAGGAAGGCCGCGGAAAAGGTCGCGGCCCTGAAGGCGAGCGAAAAAGAAGCTCTACGCAAGCAGGTGGCGAAACAGATCGCCGAAGCGGAAAGTCCGGGATTCCTGAGGGAGGTCCCGCGAGCACGCCGCTTCCCGCCGGAAGTGTACATGCCGTTCATGGCGAGCTGCCGGGCCGGACATGGATCGCTTAGCAAGTGCGAATGCATCGTCGTGAAGCTCGAGCTCGACAACGTCGAAAAGGGACGGTCGATTGCGGAACTGCTGGCCGTCGAAATCCCGCTGAAAAAAGGCGTGCCCTTCGCCACGATCCTGCATGGCGGCGCTCCGCTGCCCGCCAAGGCCGCACGGTTCGCGGCGGAATGCGCGAAAGTATAGGACGAGCACGGCGGAGGCGGTAGGCGCGCGCGGCGCCTCGACGTTCTCACGGAGGCGCTCACCCTCATGGTAGAGGTTGCCGATCGATCCGGCGCATCTGGGCCACCAGGTGGATATGGTGGATGCCATGTCTTGCTCCGAGCGCGCCCGCGGCGTGGACACCGGCGGCTGAGATGATGATCGCAGTGGCGCTCGAGCGCGCGAAGTTGCTTCGACGGGCCCGCCGTCGCGCGCGCATTCTCGGCGCGTCCGCCTCCGCGGCGACCGCGCTGCTCTGCGCTACCGCTGCGATGGGCGGCACGCTGGGCGACGTGAGGACGGTCGCGCTACCCGGGAGCGGAACGCCCGGGGCCATCACCGCGGGTCCCGACGGCAACCTGTGGTTCACGGAGGTGGGAACACGGACGATCGGGCGGATGACGCCCCAGGGCAAGGCCACGTTCTTCCAGCTTCCAAGGCCGGAATCCCTTGCCGTTGGGATCACGGCGGGGCCGGACGGGAATGTCTGGTTCGCCGACGCCGGTGCGGACTCCATCGGGCGGGTCACTCCGGCGGGTGCGGTCAGCGAGTTCCCGCTGCCGACCGCCAAGGCCACACCCAGCGCCATAACGTCTGGCCCTGACGGCAACCTGTGGTTCACGGAGGTGGCGGCCGCTGCAGTCGGGCGGATCACGCCCGCGGGCTTGATAAGCGAGTTCCCGCTGCCCGAGGGCGCGGGCCGCCCCGGTGCAATAGCCGCCGGCCCGGACGGCAACCTGTGGTTCACGGAGGGCGAAGCCAACGCGATCGGGCGGATCACGCCGACGGGGAGCATCGGCCAGTTCCCGCTCCCCGCGGCGGACGGCCTGCCATTCGGGATCACGGCCGGCCCCGACCGCAACCTCTGGTTCTACACGATCGGCAAGCCGTCCAGGATCGGGCGGATCACCAGCGGCGGCAAGGTCTCGGAGTTCCAGATCCCGTACAGCGGAAGCAGTCCGGGGGCGATAGTGGCGGGCCCGGACGGCAACCTGTGGTACACGGAGTCGGCAGCCAATGCGATCGGGCGGATCACCCCGACCGGCAGGATCAGCGAACTGACCCTCGCGGGCCGGGAAAATGTCCCCGGTGGGATCACTCGCGGCCCGGGTGGCTCGCTCTGGTTCACCGAGGAGAAAAGCAACGCGATCGGGCACATCCGGATAGCTCGCGAATCGGCGTCGAGGTGTGTGGTGCCGAGGCTGCGCGGGCGGACGGTCGCCGAGGCAAGGCAGCTGCTGCGCCGGGCCCATTGTGCGCTCGGGAAGGTCAGCGGGCACGGGGCGCACGGCCGCAAGGCGGTCGTCGTCAACCAGGCGCCGGCCGCCGACAGGACACTGCCTGCGGGCGCCAAGGTCAGCCTGCGGCTGGGTTGAGGCTCAGCCGCCCGGGGGCGCTTGTCGGAGAGCTTCTCACCCCACCGTCGGCCCAGGCAGACCGCCCGGCTCGAGGGGGCCCCTCACCGCTCCGTAGGGGAACCTGGCCGTGTGGATGCTGACCCACATCTTCTTCGGATGCGCCTCGATCACCGCGAGTACTTCGGGCGTCTCGTGTACGCACCCTGAGGTCGTGTAGCTCGCGCCGAGCGGCAGCCCGTTCCTCCCTGAGGCCCCCTGTGCGTTGCGGAACAGGCGTGCCACGGTCGGCGCCGTCACGTTACGCAGTTCGGAGAACCGCCAGCAGAGTTCGAAATGCACAGGGTCGACGGTGATGACCGCGAGGCCGGATCCGTCCTGCGCGCCTTCGCTGAAGCCGGCAAGGGGGACCTGCCAGGTCGCTGCGCCGACGGGCAAGCCGTCCCACGTGGTGGTGACGTGCGAGAGGTGCGTGGAAGCTTCTGTGGTGGTCGCGCCGGTGGTCGTGCCCGCGGTCGCTCCCGTGCTCGTGGCCTTGTTCGAGCCGCCGCAGCCCGCACACGCGACGATGACAGCCGCCACGAGCACCGCTCGCCACGCGCGTCGGGCGGAGCGGTCGACTCGGGCGAGATGGGCGGTCGACGTGGGCATGCTCCTGAGAAGCGTAACGAAACCCAGACAGCTCGGGGTTGCTTCGCTCGAACGGACCGGGTATTCTGACGCGGTCGCGAGGAGGCGGCCCGCGAGGCTCTGGGATCGAGCGGCGCGGATCGACGGACGACTAGCCGAGGGAGAGGAAGGGGCGCGATGCCGAGTCTACCCATGCCCACGCAAGGCACACGGAGTGCTTCGTCGATCGGTTCGGCGTCGCTTCGAGCCAGGAGACAGGCGCCGTGGCGCGCGGTGCTGGCGGCGGCGCTGCTGTCGCTGGCGATCGGTGCAGCCCTCTACGCGGCGCTCGGGGGCGCGCGCTCGCACGTGCGCATAGCGCGTCCGGCCCCGTCCCATCGGCAGGGCCTCTTCAGCCTCCCGGGTGCGGCGCAGGGGCCGATCTCGCAGGCGCTCGGCGCCGAGAGCCCGGTCTATCGCGTGCTCGGTCGAGAGGGCAGCCTGTCGGCTGCCAGTCCCGGACAGCACCTGAGGCTGAGCTTCGACCGCACGGGGGTCGCGATCAGGTCGGGTGCCACGCACGTCGGCCTCAGCCTGCGCGCCGTCGGCTACGGGAGCAGGCTCGCCCCCGTCGCCGAGGTTACGCCCCGCGCGAGCGCAAATCGCGTCACCTACCGGCACCCCGGCCTGAGCGCCTGGTACACCAACGGCCCGCTCGGCCTCGAGCAGGGCTTCACGATCGCGCGGGCGCCGGCCGCAGGCTCCAGCGGGCCGCTGACGCTATCGCTGTCGCTGTCGGGCAACGCGCGCGCCTCCCTGGCTGCGGGCGGGAAGTCCGTCCTCCTGCGCGCGCCCGGCGGGCCGACGCTGCGGTATGACGGCCTCGCCGTCACCGACGCCCGGGGACGGGCCCTCCACAGCTGGCTGGCGCTCGACCGCGGGGGACTGCTGCTACGCGTCGATGCGGGCGGCGCGCGCTACCCGCTGCGGATCGACCCGTTCGTCCAGCAGGGCACAAAGCTCACCGGCGCGAGCGAGCGAGGCGAAGAAGGCTCCCTGGGCTACAGCGTGGCGCTCTCGGCCGACGGCAACACCGCGTTGGTCGGCGGCTATCGCGACAACGGCATGGTCGGCGCGGCGTGGGTGTTCACGCGCTCGGGCTCGACCTGGACCCAGCAGGGCTCCAAGCTCACCGCTCGCGGGGAGAGCGGCCTCGCCGAATTCGGCGACAGCGTGGCGCTCTCGCCCGAAGGCAATACCGCTCTGATCGGCGCGCCCGGCGACAACGAACGTGCCGGCGCGGCGTGGATGTTCACGCGCTCGGGCTCGACCTGGACCCAGCAGGGCTCGAAGCTGACCGGCACCGAAATGATCGGCAAGAGCGAATTCGGCGCGAGCGTCGCGCTGGCCTCGAAAGCGAGCGAACTGGGCACGACCGCGCTCGTCGGCGGACCCGCCGACGGCAAGGAAGTCGAAAACGCGGAAAAAGTCAAATCCATCGAATCGGGCTACGGCGCGGCGTGGGTGTTCACGCGCTCGGGCACGACATGGTCCCAGCAGGCGAAGCTGAAACCTGCGAGCGAAGAGGTCGGCAAAGGCGAATTCGGCGGGAGCGTCGCGCTCGCGTCCAACGAAGGCAACACCGCCATGATCGGCGCGCCCGGGAACGGCAAAGAAGTTGAAAACGCAGAAAAAGTCAAAAGCATCGAACCGGGCTACGGCGCGGCCTGGGCGTTCACGCGCTCGGGAACGACCTGGTCCCAACAGGCGAAACTCACCCCGACAGAAGAGACCGGGAAAGGTGAATTTGGCGTGAGCGTGGCGGTGTCCAGTCTCGGCGGCACAGCTCTCATAGGAGCCCCCAGCAACAAAGAAGGTCAGGGCGCGGCATGGACGTTCACGCGCTCCGGTGCGATCTGGTCACAGCAGGCGAAGCTGAACCCGTCCGAACTGACGGCCACCGCTGCGTTCGGCGCGAGCGTCGCGCTGGCGACCAAAGAATCCGAAGAAGGAGGCTACGCGCTCGTCGGAGGCTGGGGGAACACCTCGGGAACGGGTGCGGGCTGGGTATTCACGCGCTCCGGCACCACCTGGAGCCAGCAGGCCAAACTCACGGCGAAAAACCCCGAAGAGATCGGCATGGGGGACCTCGGCTTTGCCGTCGCGCTCTCCTCCGAAGGCAACACCGCGCTGCTCGGCGCCCCCGGTGACAAGGAAGGCGTCGGTGCGACATGGGTCTTCACGCGCTCGCTCACCACCTGGACACAGCAGGGCGGGAAGATCACCGGCAGCGGCGAGCTCGGCGAAGGAGAATCGAGCGGGAAAGGGCAGGCCGGCTACAGCGTCGCGCTCTCAGCCGACGGCAACACCGCGCTGCTCGGCGGGCCCAGCGACAACTACGGCGTGGGCGCCGCGTTCGTCTTCACGCGCTCGGGCACGACCTGGAGCCAGCAGGCCAAGCTCATCGCGAAAAGCGGGGAAGAGACCGGCAAAGGCGCGTTCGGCACGAGCGTTGCGCTCTCCTCCAACGGCGGCAACTACGCGCTGATCGGAGCCCCCCAGGACAACTCGGGCGTCGGCGCGGTGTGGGTGTTCACGCGCTCGGGCACAACGTGGACCCAGCAGGGCGGCAAGATCACAGCGACCGGTGCTGTGGGCAAAGCGCCCGAATTCGGCTACTCCGTCGCTCTTTCCTCGGAAGGCACCTATGCGCTCGTGGGCGGACCCGGAGAAATAGAAAAAGTCGGAGGAGAACCCAGCACCGGCGCGGCCTGGGTGTTCCTGCGATCGGGCACCACGTGGACCCAGCAGGCGAGGCTCGTCCCGACCGCGGGAGAAGAGATCGGCGAAGGCGAATTCGGTCACAGCGTCGCGCTGTCGGCGGCAGGCGAATACGCTCTTGTCGGAGCGCCACAGAACAACAAATACGTCGGCGCGGCATGGGCGTTCCTGCGCTCGGGCACCTCCTGGTCGCAGCAGGCGAAACTCGTCGCCAGCGAACACAGCGGCGTGAGCGGTTTCGGGACCAGTGTCGCGCTCTCCTCCGAAGGCACCTACGCGCTGGCCGGCGCACCCTTCGACAAAGAAGGCGTGGGCTCGGCGTGGGTCTTCCTGCGCTCGGGCACCTCCTGGGCGCAGCAGGCGAAACTCACCCCCAAAGAAAAAGAAGAGGTCGGCAAGGGCGAATTCGGCTTCAGCGTGGCGCTGTCTCCAAACGCGAACACCGAAGGCAACTACGGCCTCGTAGGCGGCCCCGGCGACAAGGCAGGCGCCGGCTCGGCGTGGGTGTTCCAGCGCTCGGGCACCAAATGGGAACAGCAGGGCGAAAAGCTGACCGGCAGCGCGGAGACCGGCGCGAGCAAAGTCGGCCTGGCCCTCGCACTCTCATCCGAACTGGCCGCGACCGCGCTGCTCGGTGGTCCGAGCGACGGCAAGTCCGTGGGCGCCGCGTGGGCGCTCACCCGCTCGGGTGCGGTGTGGACTCAGCAGGGCGAAAAGCTGACTGCCACCGGCGAGCTCGGCGAAGGCGAATTCGGCGGCAAAGGCGAAGTCGGCTACAGCGTCGCCGTTTCTGCGGACGGCAACACCGCGCTGATCGGCGGCCGCGCCACCCTCGGCAACAAAGGCGCGGTCTGGGTCTTCACGCGCTCGGGCTCCACGTGGACGCAGCAGGGCGAAAAGCTCACCCCGAAGGCCGGGGAAGAGAGCGGCGAAAGCGAATTCGGCTCGAGTGTTGCGCTGTCGGCGGAAGCGGGCAACTACGCGATAGTCGGTGGGCCCGGCGACAAAGGAGGGGCCGAATTCAACGAACGCACCGGCGCCGCCTGGGTCTTCACCCGCTCGGGCTCGACATGGACGCAGCAGGGCGAAAAGCTCACCGGCGGTGAAGAGAGCTACGCAGGCGAATTCGGTTCCTCGGTGTCGGTCTCCTCGGACGGCACCACCACGCTGGTCGGCGGGCAGAACGACGGCGCCTTCAGCGTGGGCGCCGTGTGGGTGTTCACGCGCTCGGGCGAAAAATGGGCGCAGCAGGGCCCGAAGCTGTCCGCTGGGGGGCTCACCGAAAAGGCGCTCTTCGGTGGCTCCGTTGCGCTCTCCGCCGACGGCAACACGGCGCTGGTCGGAGCCCCCGGACAGAGCAGCGGCGTCGGCGCGGCTTGGGTCTTGACGCGGTCAGGCTCCACCTGGAGCCAGCAGGGGGGAGCGCTCACAGGAAGTGGAGAGACGGGTGCGGGTGGCTTCGGACGCGGAGTTGCGCTCGGCGCCGCCGGCAACACCGCGCTGATCGGCGGCCCCGGCGATAACAGTGAAGCGGGCGCCGCCTGGGCCTTCACGCGCTCGGGCTCAACGTGGACGGCGCAGGGCTCGAAGCTCACCGGTAGCGGCGAGACCGGCAAGGGACAGATCGGCACGAGCGTGGCGCTGGCCGCCAACGCGGGGAACACAGCGCTCCTCGGCGGCCCGGGCGACAACGCAGGCACTGGAGCGGTGTGGGCCTTCGCGCGCTCGGGCGCGACGTGGAAACAGCAGGGCAACAAGCTCGCCGGCACGGGCGCCGTGGGCGCGGCCCGCTTCGGCTCGAGCGTGGCGCTCTCTGCGGAAGGAAGCACGGGGATCGTCGGCGGCTCCGCCGACAACAACCGCGTGGGCGCGGGCTGGGTCTTCGTCAATCCGCCCCCGGTCGTCGTGACCGAAGCAGCGAGCGGTGAAACACAGACCACGGCGACCGTGAAAGGGACCGTGAACCCCGAAGGCGATGAAGTCACTGAATGCGTCTTCGAATACGGGCCCACCACCTCGTACGGCTCCAGTGCGCCATGCTCGCCGGCGCCGGGCTCCGGCACTTTGCCGGTCGGGGTATCGGCCTCGCTCAGCGGCCTGGCGCCGAACACCACCTATCACTACACGGTGTCCGCGAGCAGCTCGGGGGGGACCAGCAAGGGCACGGACAAAACCTTCAAAACCTCGCTTGCCCCGCCGACCGTCGAAACAAAGTCCGCGGAATCGATCACGCAGACCACGGCGACGGTGACCGGCAAGGTCAACCCGAACAACTCGAACGTGACCGAATGCAAGTTCGAATACGGGACCGGCGGGAACTACACGCTCAGTGTCGCATGCACCGCGAGCCTGCCCATCGAAGGGGGCACTTCCGTCACGGTGTCCGCGCCGCTGACGGGCCTGACCGCGCACACGACCTACAACTACAGGATCGTGGCCAAGAATGTCAGCGGAACGAGCACAGGGACCGGTCAGAGCCTCACGACGCTCGCCAAAGTCCCGACGGTCGTGACGACCGCCGGCGCCGAAGCGCTCACCGCGACCACGGCCACCGTGAACGGGACCGTCAACCCCAACGGCGCGAATGTGACCGAATGCAAGGTCGAATACGGAATTTCCCCGGGAAGCTTCGGCTCACCGACGAACTGCAAAGAACTGCCGGGCGCCGGTGAAGCCGCGGTCGCCGTGTCGGCAGCTCTGTCGGGTCTCGCCGAAAACACGACCTACTACTTCAGGTTCGTGGCGAAGAACTCGAGCGGCACCGGCTACGGCGCCGAACAGACATTCAAAACCGCGCTCTCCATCGTGGCACCGTCGGAGAGGACCGAAGCGCCGACCCTCGTCACGCAGACCACGGCGACGATGAACGGCGCGGTCAATCCTCACGGCTCGAAAGTCACCGACTGCAAATTCGAATACGGGACGCCACCGTCGTACGCGACGAGCGTTCCGTGCGTGCCCACCCCGGGCGCGGGCAACGGCTTCGAAGAAGTGGCGGCGGCCCTTACGGGTCTCTCGCCGAACACGACCTACCATTACCGGATCTCGGCGACGAACGCGGCGGGCACGACGAAAAGCACCGAAGAAACCGGATTCACGACGCTCCCGCTTGCGCCCGTCGTCGAAACGAAACCCGCGGCGCCGTACGGCAAAACGACCGCCACGCTGAACGCGACCGTCAATCCGGAGGGCGGCGAAGTCAGCGCGTGCCAGTTCGAATACGGAACCTCGCAGACGTACAGCAAAGTCGCAGCGTGCAGCTCGCTACCCGGGAAAGGGACAAGCCCGGTGGCGGTGTCGGCATCGATCTCGGGGCTGAAAGAAAACACCACGTATCACTTCAGGGTCTCGGCTACCAACAGCGGGGGCACCGAATACGGGTCTGATCGGAGCTTCAAGACGCTCCCCAAAGCCCCAGAAACGGTCACGGAATTCGCGTTCCCGGTGACGCAGACTGCGGCCACGCTGACCGCGACGGTGAATCCGAACGGCTCTGAAGTGACCGAATGCAAGTTCGTGTGGGGTCCGACGATCTCGTATGGTTCGAATGCCGTGTGCGCGTCATCGCCGGGATCTGGTACGTACCCGGAACCGGTGTCGGCGGCTCTTACGGGTCTCTCGCCGAAGACGACGTACCACTTCAAGGTGATCGCGACGAATGCCGGCGGGACCAGCGAAGGCGTCGATGAAACGTTCACGACGCTCCCGAACGCGCCGACGGCCGTCACGACCGCCGCGTCGTCGGTGACGCAGACGTCCGCGACGCTGAACGCGACCGTCAACCCGAACGGTGGCACGGTCACGGAATGTCGCTTCGAATGGGGCGAAGAAACAGCGGGCCTCTACTACTACAACGCGCCGTGCGCCGTGCTGCCGGGCGGGGGCGAAACGGCCGTGGGGGTGTCCGCGAAAATCGAAGGTCTCGCTGCGAACACGATCCACCACTACCGGATCGTCGTCACCAACGCGGGCGGCACCCGCTGGGGCTCCGACGAATCGCTCGCCACGCTACCCAAACCGCCGACGGTGACGACCGAAGGTGCGTCGGGGATCACGCCGGGCGGCGCGACGCTCGAAGCATCCGTGAACCCCAACGGCCGCACTACCATGTGCACGATCGAATACGGTCTGACGGTCTCCTACGGC
>Ga0075030_100004056_pt1 | contig 13261 bp, 7 predicted proteins | sample LitLauG_LLR_2012_FD_71393 | JGI IMG/M metagenome (GOLD analysis project Ga0075030, IMG submission 71393) | Freshwater sediment microbial communities from Pennsylvania, USA - Little Laurel Run_MetaG_LLR_2012 | ecosystem: Environmental > Aquatic > Freshwater > Creek > Sediment | place: USA... | reverse complement strand
GGATTCCGGGATGCATCGGCGTCCAGCAATCGCGGCTTGGGGTGAGCCCGTTTCTTTGCCTGTTGCGATTCCCCGGAGTTCGGCGGGGTCCCCGCATTCACTTCAACGTCGGGGTTACCACCGTGACAGTCCGTGCACCCGAGGCGCACTGTGCCGGTAGTGTGCATTGTTGGGCTGTCGGTAGATGTGTGACACGTCAAACAGCCCTTCGACTTGCGGTCTACTTCAGATAAGGACTGAAGCAGGAGAACGTCGGGCTGCTGCGCTGTCTCCGATTGCGCGCGCAATGAACCTGGAATGGCAATCGCTGCGACGGATGCTCCGGTCGCGAGCCTCAGCATCGCTTTCCGCCATGCAACCCTTACGTGTGAAGTGGTCGTTTTCAAAACTGAAACCGAATATTGGTAAAGAGTGAGAACAATACCTGGCCGTTGTAGATTTGCTTGAAGCCTTCTCCCGGAACCAGTGCCGAGGCGCCGCCTCGGAGCACAATGTTCTCACTGAGGGGTGGACGGTATTCCACGCCCGCACCGAAATCAGTGCCGATGCTGTGATCGATCGATCGCTGGAACAACAGCAGTTCCAGCGGCTCGGTATGATCAAAGCGCAGGTAGTTGGTGTTGACAAAGGCCCGTAGCTTGGGTGTCAGGTTAAGATCTGCACCCAGATTCACCAGGATCAATCCGGGATTTACGAAGTTGGCCTGGCCTTCCTCTTTATTGGCGCGCAAGCTCGGAAGAAGGCTGGCCGGACTCACCAACGCGATCCCAGTCCCCGTGAGGCGGATGCCTTCGCTGTCCCAGAAACTGAAATCTGTGCCGGCAAAGTGCGTGTTGTCCACAATGGAATCGAAACCACGCGCTGTGCCATCGGTGCGAGACGAGCCCGAACGGCTGCTTGAGTCGCCCGACGAGTAGAAAAACGCCGCCCGGTATCGGCCCCAGTCCCGATCCATCGAAAGTTCCAGCGCACCCATGCGGGCATTGATGTCGACGCGCCGCCCCGCGATCGCATTGAAATCGTCATGCCCAAGCGCCTGGTAGAAAGCATGGCTCACGTTGAGTCTTCCGACATGGCCGTTGCTCGCCCATCCCAGGTAGTAGGTTTGTACGTTGTGAGTTCTGATCGTTCCGTTGACAACACCTCCTACCGGCGCGGGCCGGACGAGAAACCCATTGTCATCGAAATGTAGGCCGCCATTGTCGCGGTTGTAGTGGAAGCTGAATTCGGTGGTATATCCCTTGGTCAGAAAGTCTTGCACGTAAACGTTGGCAACGTAGACTTGCTGCCCACGATTTTGCGGCGTGTTGAGGCCGCTGTTGGTGTTCTTCTCGAGAAAATAGAACCAGCCCAGGTTGTAGGCGTACCGGTTCGAGCGCAGGTTCCCGAAGATGCGAACTCCGGGCTGTTCTTCAGAGAACAGGAAACCTCGGAAATCGCTCGTAAATTGTTGGATTCCCGCACGCAGAGAAACAAAATCGTAGTTCGGCCCAAGATCGTGCAATTTTGCTTCGACGAAGGCTTCCTGAATGCCCACATGGGTATCGAACCGATCTGTCCCCTTCCGCGGATCTACATTCACGATGCCGCGCTCTTGCGCCTGCAGGAAATTCAGGCTGACTTCGGGCGTAAAGCGAATCCGAAAGTCCGCGGGACGAAAGCTGGTGTCCCCACGAAACAGGTCAAAGGAAAACCGCAGATTCTCTACTGCGAGCGCCTGCTCTCCTCGGCCAAAAAAGCCGCTACTACCCGCAGTGGCAGAATCAAGTCCGCTGGGCACCGGCAGGCGGCGGAGGTCGAAACCTGTCTCGCTTTTCCCCGTGAAATTGAGGAACCAGCCCTGACCGAAGATGGGATAGTCTCCCTTCAGCTTGTTGCGATTAAACGGGTCGTACCAGTGTCCTTTCACGTAGGGAACGTCTCGCTGCTGCGCGTAGCGCTGCCACTCTGGAACCGTGATATCCCACCGGTCGGGATTTGGAGCAAAGATTGCTGAGGACGGTGGCACTGGTCGTGCCGCGCCGAGTTCCGCTCCCGTGACATCGGGGGAAGGACTACGCAATCCTGGATAACCTGCGACCGGGTTGGCGGGTCTCGCAGGAGTTCGCGGCACTCCCGGCACGCCCGATGGACCCTTGCTCTCCGCACCATCCTGTGTCAACGCCCGCAACTTGAGTTGGAGATTCTCGGGGCCAGCCTGGTTCAGGTTTAGCTCGAGGATCAGCAGCGTCTCAAACCCAGTCCGCGTAAGGGTGAGTTCATAAACCCCAAGCTGCATGTCGCGCAGACGAAAAATCCCCTCGGCGTCGGTGACCGTCGTGTAGCTCAACGCTCCCTTTCGGAGTTCTAAAGCCACTCCGGGGACCACTCTCCCTTGCTGGTCGCGGACGATCCCCTGAAGGCTCGCCCTATTCGCCGGAGCGCGTTCCGGGATGCGCCGATCGGTTTGCCTGGGTGAAGTTTCTACCTCCAACTGCTGGGCTTGAACCGCAGAGAACGCGTAGAATGTGCGAAGCAACAGAGCAGACCACAACATCCAGGAAAAGATTCGCGAGAGAAACCGCCGGGACACACGCCCGCTCATCCGCACCCTTCGCACCCTGCGTTGACAAGGATGTTTCTCTTGGTACCACAGCCATAGTCCCGGTGCAAGATAACTGCTTTCGCGGGACTTTGGTTCGTCAACGGTATCCACAGTTGAAACAAATCGCGGCGCCTCGCTTGCTAGACTTTCATGAACTCTCGAAGGAAGCGGACTCATGCCTCAAACTGTTGCAGAAGCGAACGGGGAGCCGATCGGTCGTCCGGGCGATCCCTGTGTCATGGTCATCTTTGGGGCCTCGGGCGACCTGACCCGACGAAAGTTGATCCCTGCCCTCTACAACCTGGGAAAGCACCACTTGCTATCGCGGGAGTTCGCAGTGGTCGGCGTCGCGCGCGATGCCATGTCTACTGAAGATTTCCGGGCCAAGCTCAAGCAGGACTTGCAACAGTTTGCCGATGTCGAACTTGACGCGGACTTGCAGGAGTGGTTCGAACGCCGCATGTATTACTTGACTGGCGAGTTCGGGGACTCGGCTACCTTCCAGCAATTGAAGGATCTACTGACGAAGCTGGACGCCGATCACGCGACCCACGGCAACTATTTCTACTACCTGGCGATCGCGCCCGATTTCTTTGGGCCGGTCGTCGAGCAACTGAACACGGTCGGACTGGTAACGGAGGAAAACCATCACTGGCGGCGAGTGATTGTCGAAAAGCCCTTCGGGCGCGATCTGGATTCCGCTCGCGCCCTCAACAAGCAACTGCTGAAAGTCGTCGACGAAACACAGGTCTACCGCATCGACCACTACCTGGGAAAAGAAACTGTCCAGAACATCATGGCTCTCCGCTTTGCCAATGGAATCTTCGAACCCATCTGGAATCGTCGCTACATCGACCACATCCAGATCTCGGTGGCAGAGACGGTCGGCGTCGAGCAGCGCGGAGGATACTACGACCACGCCGGGGCCCTGCGCGATATGGTTCCCAACCACATCATGCAATTGGTCAGCCTCACCGCCATGGAACCTCCGATCTCATTCCAGGCAGACGCAGTGCGCGACGAGCAGGCGAAGATCTTGCACGCGATACAGCCCCTGAGTTCTGAGGATGTCCTGAGCCGCACTGTTCGCGGCCAGTACGGCGATGGGGACTGCCTGGGACAACACGTGCCGGGCTATCGCTCGGAGTCAGGGGTACCTCCGGACTCGCGCACCGAGACCTACGTCGCCATGAAGCTGCAGATCGATAACTGGCGCTGGGCCGGAGTTCCCTTCTACATCCGTACGGGAAAGCGACTCGCAGCGCGGAACACACACATCGTCATCCAGTTTCGTCAGGCGCCGTTCGTGCTCTTTCGCGACACCACCGTAGAGAATCTGATGCCCAATCAACTCGTTCTCCACATCCAGCCGGAGGAAGGGATTTCGCTGCGCTTTGCGGCCAAGACTCCTGGCCCCGTCATGCGGCTGGGAACAGTCGACATGGACTTCGAGTACGCTGACTATTTTGGCAAACAGCCCAGCACCGGCTATGAACGGCTGCTGCACGACTGCATGGTGGGCGATGCAACCCTGTTCCAGCGCGCCGATATGGTCGAAGCGGGTTGGAGCGTAGTAAGCCCGGTGCTCGATGTCTGGAAGGCTCTGCCGCCCCGTAGTTTTCCCAACTATCCTGCCGGGGCATGGGGACCAAAGGAGGCAGATGCCTTGCTCGAACACGACGGACGGCACTGGAGAAACTTCGAGAAGTAGGATCGGCTACTTCGTCTTCATCACGTAGACGCCATCCCAATCCTGATCGGGCGCCTTTTCCATGAAGTCCAGCGCGCGTTGCAGAAAAATCTGGATGGGGCCGTCGTCGGGGTAGGACGTGAGAAGAACCCCGAACTTACCCGCAGCTTCCTGCCATTCCTGTCCACGATAAGCGCTCATTGCGTCGTTGAAACCTTGCAGCAGCGCGGCGTAGCTCGAACTATTCTCTGCGACGTCCAAGACCTCATATATCCCAACCGGCTGCAATTTCCCCTTCACTCGGATCCTGTCGAGGTCGCGGCAGACGAATTGATGGGCGACCTGCCGGTACGTCGCCTCGCTGATGACGATACGCGTCCGGTATTCCTTCGTCATGCCTTCCAACCGCGAGGCGAGGTTCACGTTGTCTCCCATGACGGTCCAGGCCAACCGTTTGGGGGAACCCATATTGCCGACATTCACCGGGCCGGTATTCAGGCCGATACCGATCGCGATGCGCTTGCGGCCCTCGGCTTCCCACTTCGCGTTGAGGGCGTCGAGATTGCGCACCATCTGTAGGGCGCAGTTGCAGGCCCGGAAAGCGTGGTCCTCCTGCGGGTATGGCGATCCCCAGAACGCCATGATGGCATCGCCGATGTACTTGTCGAGCGTGCCCAGATTTCGAAAAAGCGTATCCGTCATCTCGCCCAGGTATTCGTTCAACAGATGTACGAGCTGGTCCGCGGTCAGCCCTTCTGAGAGAGTCGTGAAACCGCGGATATCGCTGAACATCACGGTCAGTTCTTTCGTCTCACCACCGGGCCGAATATATTTCTGCGGATCCTTCTCAATCAGTGCGATGACACCCGGGGATAGGTATTGCGAAAACGTCTTCCTGATCTTTCTTTTCTCCCGCTCCTCGAAGATCATGCGGAAACTGGTGATGGCCGCGTAATTCGCGACCAGGGTCCCCGCCGGGATTACGAAGCTGAGCCAGCGTCCCCAGTGTGCGAAAGCGAAATATACAAACCATCCGAATGATCCCAATGCCAGCAACACGGAGATCGTGGAGTAAAGAGGTGGCACGCGCCCGAACCACAACCCCAGGCCCAGTCCAAACACCAGGATAAATGCAACATCGATCATCTCTTCCCGCGCCCCACGGGTAAGAAAGCTTCTCCCCTGCTCGCCACTGTGCAGCAGATTGTCGATGATATTGGCGTGCACCTCGACACCCATGTACGCCTCTCCACTCTGGAAGGGTGTATTGCGAAGATCCCCAATCGCCTTGGCCGTGGCACCCACCAGAACAATCTTGCCCTCGAATGCCCCGGGCGGAACCGCGTCATTCATCACGTCCCACATGGAGAAATGAGAGTAGGTTTCGTACGGACCCGCGTAGTTGATGATGGCCGTGCCGTCGCGTGAAGGGCGAAGTCCATGCTGGCCCAACTGAATCCGTTCCAGACCGTTCTCGGCAATGTAGGCAGCGATTTCCTGGTCGGGAATTTGTTCATATTCGCGCACAACCTGCATCGCCAGGGACGGAAAGAAGTCCTGGTCGCGATAGCGCATCACGAGCAGCGCGTGGCGCAGCGTTCCGTCTGGATCGGGGTTGATGTCGATGAAGCCGTACGAGGCCGCCGCTTCGGCGAGCCGGGTGATGTTAGCTTCCGCACCGGCGGCAACGGTTCCCCCATTCTCGACCCAGGCCTTGCCCAGGTCGAAGTCGCGGCCGTCTTTTGATTTCACCTTCAGCACCTGGGGAAAGGCCTTGGCCCAGACGATATTGAAGTACTCTTCCTCAAGCTTGGGATCCGCATTCCTGGCGCGTTCAGGATCAAGGAACAGGTGCCCCAGCACTACGTGGCCCGATCGCTTCAAGGATTCGGCAAAGCGCATGTCCTGATTGCTGGCAGTTTCCAGTTGCCTGATTCTTTCGGTGATAGCCGGAGGACTGGAGGCCCCCAGTTCGTCCTGCAGTCGATGGAGAGCCTGCATCGCGGAGTTGGTTTCTGGAGTTGGGAACGTGGCATCAAAAGCAACGACGCGTGCTCCATCCGCGGCGAGCTTCTCCACCAGCACGGCGTAACTCTTGCGAGGCAGAGGAAAAGACCCGACCTTTTGGAGCGTCCGCTCGTCAATGCCGACAATCACAACGCGCGGATCGTGCGCTCGTTGACCGCGAACATCGAAGCGCATGTCGAGCAGTCGCTGTTCGACATTCTGCAGAAAAAGAAATCCGGCACCACGGTTTCCGCCGATGCCGGAAAAAGCAAACAGGATTAGACCCGCGGCGGTCACGAGCACTGCCAGACCGACGTCCACCTGGCGTGTTGACACCCGGCCTAGCCACTGCGACCAGCGCTTTGGGTGCCACTTCATTAAGAACCTTGGCCAGAACCCGAGGTTATTCCAGACCGGGGAAAAACGTAGACCATCCTTGCAAAGAAATCGTCCGACGGGAGCCGCCTACGGGCACACTCCCGTCTTGGGATTTGGCTGGCACCCCGCGGTCGCTGGAACGCCACCACTGGAGTGCAGTTGCGTGATTCCCACGGCCCACCCCGTGGCAGCGGCCCCGAGCCCGATAATCAGGTTGCGCACCAGGTGCGGGTGTGGCACCGGCGGAGGACCGTCCGGCAAATTCGTGTCCGCCATGCTCGCCTGAAGTACCTCAGGAGGTGTGGGATTCGACTGGAATCCACCCGGAGGAATCTCAGTCCCGATGATGACCATCTGGCCCGCGGCCACCGCGATGCTTCCGTCGGAACCCGACTGGCCGGAGTTCCTGACAATCTTGGCGCTCCCTAGAGGCGTTACCGTGACCTGCCCCGAGTAGCAGATCACCGTCGTCCGGTTAGCTTCGTAGCCCACGTAGAAATCTGTGCCGACCACGCCGATCACGGCGTTGGGCGTCTTCATTTCGAATTTCCCATTCGGCTGCGTGATCTTGACTACCTTGCTGCGAACCTTGCCGAAATCCATTTCGAGCGACGTCTGCTGCGAAGCCGCATCGTGCTGGACAACCCTGAGTTCGCTGTTCGACCCCACGCTCAAGATGGACCCGTCGGTGAGCCCCGCTCGCACGCGACCGGACTTCTCCGTCTTCAGCAAGTCGTTCCAGTCCAGATCGTCCCTGACTTTGGCGGTCTTCGCATTGCGCGTGGCCGCTGGAATAAGAGCTTTGATTTGTCCTGCATGGCCGCTGGCGGCCTGCTGAGACAAGGCCGGGAAGGGTGAAATCATTAGACACAGCGCAGCCGCGATCAGCCGTTTGAGCGAATTCAAGTGAGGTCTCCCTTTAAGTCCAAGACGAAATTCGAGGGTCTGATTCGAATTCTGCCAGAGCATGAGCGAATGTCAACGTTACCGACCCTTGGGAGTGATCACTGTGCTTACACGGAAGTCTCAGCACCGTCGTTCTTACCGACCGCCCGTATTACATTTCTGATGCGGTAAGTTGTGTGGATGCATACGCCCGTGGCACTTGCACCGGTGGTCGAGGCAAAATGAGAAGCGCCCCTCTTGAGAAATGGCTGCTCCTGCCGAGTGCCGCGGCGCTCCTGTGCCTGGCTGTCTCGCTGATTTCCTGCAATGGCGGCAGCTCAGCGTCGGCCGTGCCATCCCCGTCCGTGGCGGTTCCTCTTTCCGCCGCTGACGTTCAGCAGGTTGTTCAGAATGCCGCTCAGTCCGTGAACACTCCCCTCGTGGTCGCGGTTTCCGACCGGGCAGGAAACATCCTCGCGGTATTCCAGACTTCGGGCGCACCGGCCACGGCCAGCGGCAACTTTGGCGCTACTGTAGATAGTAACGAGCTCGCGGTCGCCCTCGCCCGCACGGCGGCCCTCTTCAGCAACGACCAGGCGCCCCTCTCCAGCCGCACCGTGCGTTTCATAAGCGGCATCCACTTCCCCCCCGGAGTCGCAAACGCACCCAACGCCGATTTGTACGGAATCGAGAACACGAACCGAGGCTGCCCGCTCAACGCGAGTTTTAATCCCGGTGGGTCGATCAGTCCGGCGCGCTCCATCAATGGGGCGAATCCCGGCCTCGGAGTTATCACGGGGAAACTGGACCCGATGGACAGCGATCCCACTGCTGTCAATCCCGGCGGCGTGCCGTTGTTTAAGAGCGGCCATGCGGTCGGGGGAATCGGAGTCGCTGGTCCCTCGGGCGGTGTCGCAGAGTTCGCGGCGTTCTCGGGCGCATCGCGATCCGGCTTTCTTCCCACGGCGGCACAATTGCCTGCTCCGGGTGTGGTCATCATTGGCGGAATCGCTCTGCCCTTCGTAAACCAGACTGGCCTGCCACCGGGCGTGGGGCCGGGAAGTGCCGCCGGCGCCTATCTCGTTGGACCTTCGGCAGGAACCAATCCGCCGGAAGGCGATCTTGTTGGACCCACGAGCGGGACGGGGGGGCTCAGTCAGTCCGACGTAGCTGCAGTCATCAGCCAGGCGGTGGCAACTGCGCAGATCACACGCGCTGTGATTCGCCTGCCTTCCGACTCGCGCACGCGCATGACAATTGCGGTGGCCGATCTCGATGGCACGATCCTCGGACTGCACCGGATGCCCGACGCCACCGTGTTCAGCATTGACGTTGCGGTTGCGAAGGCAAGGAACGTAATTTACTTCAGCGGCCCATCCGCCCCTGCCGATTTGCCGGGCATACCCGCAGGTACTGCTGTCACGAATCGCACGATCGGGTTTGGAGCGCAACCGCTCTTCCCGCCTGGAATCGACGGCTCGAATCTGGGCCCGTTCTTTAATCTGTTCCTCGCAGACCTGGCTCATCCCTGTACCCAGGGATCTCAACCGGCCACCGCGAACCAGAACGGAGTGGTGTTTTTCCCGGGCAGTCTCCCACTGTACAAAAATGGTGTGCTGGTGGGCGGGCTGGGCGTCAGTGGTGACGGCGTCGATCAGGATGATTACGTCACCAACGCCGGCGCGCAAGACTTTGCCGCTCCTGCGGCAATCCGCGCTGACCAGGTCATGATCGACAATGTCCGTCTGCCGTACCTGAAGTTCCCTCGCAATCCCACCGACTGATCCAAATTCACAGCTGGACCGTCAACGGGGACAGCGCCCAAGGTCACTACGACCACAACCGCCACGCGTACATAGCAGCTGTCGATGGCTTCGGAGGAGGCACCGGAACACCTCAACCGGTGATCACCGTGAGAGCCGCCCCGCCTGCCCTACACTGACCGTCGCCGAGCTATCTTGTCCTTTAGCCAGAGTTGTGGCACCACACCGTCCCCACAGACCGTTGAGAGCCCGCTGGACTCACCTGTTCCTCACTCCCCGACACTCCATCCGAAAGTAACTACCGCCAAGCGAACAGAGAGCGAATAGCCCTTGCCGCTTTTCCTCTGCCCATGCTGTACTACTAAAAGGAAGGGTCAGTTGCTCCCCTTGGGTTCCCATGAGTCTGATTGTTATGAAGTTCGGCGGGACGTCTGTCGGCAGCGCCGAACGTATTCGTCAAGCCGCTACCATCGTCCACCGGCACGCCCAGCGCGGCGAAGACCTCGTCGTCGTGGTGTCGGCGTTGTCCAAAGTGACCGACCTGATTCTCAACGTTCTGAACGCCGCCCGACTCGGCCAAGGCAAGGCAATGGAGGAAGGTCTCCAACAGCTCAGAACCCGCCATGAACAAGTGTTGCAAGAGCTCTGCCACGGGGAGAACTTGAAGACAGTTGGCGCCGAGGTTCAGTCAACCCTGAACCGGCTTCACGATTTCTGCTCGGCGCTCCTGCTATTAGGCTCGGCAACCCCTCAGGTTATGGACATGGTGCTGCCCCTGGGAGAACAGATCTCGGCACGACTGTTCTCAGCCTGCCTGAACGAGTTGGGGGCGAAAGGCGCCTTTATCGATTCTGCCCGCGTCCTGGCGACCGACGACAAGTTTGGGGACGCCAGTCCCGACATGGAAACCACTCGCCGCCAGTGCCGCGACGTAATTCGCCCGCTTCTGGACAAAGGCGAGATTCCGGTGGTCATGGGTTACAGCGGCGCGACGTCCACCGGACAAGTCACGACTTTGGGACGAGGAGGCTCTGACTACTCCGGTACCATCCTTGGCGCCGCGATGGATGCGGACGAGGTCTGGATCTGGACTGACGTCGACGGCGTACTAACCGCCGATCCCCGCGTGTGCCCGGACGCAGTTACGCTGCCCGAGATCACGTTCGCGGAAGCCATCGAGCTTTCCTACTATGGCGCCAAGGTGATTCATCGAAAAGCAATCTGGCCGACGATGGAAAGAGGCATTCCGGTCTGGATCAAGAACTCCTTCAAGCCTGACGTTCCCGGCACCAAGATTACGGCCTCTGTTCCTCCGAGCAATCGGCCCGTGAAGGCAGTAACGGCGGTCACGCAGGCATCTCTAGTCACGTTGACCACGCGCCGCGACATCCATTTCGCTGAGATCTTCGGGCGCCTGTTCCTCCGTATGGGACATGAACACGTCGACGTCTTGTTCTCAACCCAGTCTTCTTCCGAAGATTCGTTGGGGCTAGTTCTCAGAGAAGCTGACACGGAACGCGTGGTCCACGCACTCCAGAGGCTCTTCCGCACTGAACTCAAGCATGGAGTCCTGAATCCCGTCACGGTGCACCGTGACATTGCCGTGATCGCGGTTCTCGGTTCCGGGATGAAAGGCACCTGCGGAATCCTCGGACGGCTGTTCTCCGTGGTGGCCCGAAACAATGTCAGCGTAATCGCCGTCGCCCAAGGAGCAAGCGAATTGAACATCTGCTTTGCGGTAACAGGCTCGCGGGTCGACGACGTCGTACGGGCCGTCCATCAGGAATTCCTGGGCCCGGGCAGCTCGAGCACCAGTACCCAAACGGACTGACGGAGACACTCCGACACCTATGAAGCAAGTACGGGCTGGCATTGTTGGCTTCGGTACTGTCGGCCGGGCCACGGCCGACATCATCGCGAAGCACGCGGATCTGATCGCGCAGCGTAGCGGTGTGCGCCTTGACGTAACCGCCGTTTGCCGGCGGTCCGGGGTATCGAACCAGGACATTCCGCCAGGGGCGCGCGCTTTCACCGATTGGAAACTGCTGCTGCAGGATCCCAACGTCGACGTGGTCGTAGAAACGATGGGGGGAACCGGCGAGTCGCGCCAACTGGTGCGCGCCACCCTCGAGAAGGGCAAGCCGGTGGTGACCGCCAACAAGAATCTTCTGGCCGAATTCGGCGACGAACTGTTTGCCCTGGCCGCCACCCGCAACCTGCCGATCGGCTTCGAAGCTAGTGTCGCCGGTGGCATTCCCATTCTGCGTGTTATCCATGAATCCACGGCGGGCGATCGTTTGCGTTCCGTGCACGGCATTCTGAACGGCACTGCCAACTACATCCTCACCCAGATGGAGAGCCGGGGCATCGAATTTGATGAGGCGCTCGCGGAAGCCCAGAAGTCCGGCTTTGCCGAGGCGGATCCCGCGTTTGACATCGACGGACAGGACGCGCGCGACAAGCTCTGCATTCTGGCTCGCATGGCTTTCGAAGGACGATTGAGCGTGGCTCGCATACCCACCTACGGCATCCGCCATGTGCGGGCCATCGATATCCATTCCGCCAACCGGCTCGACAGCACGATTCGTCTAGTGGGTTCGGCGGAACAGACCGAGTCGGGGTTGGAGCTCTCCGTGCGGCCCTGGCTGGTCAGCCGCCGTTCGATGCTAGCGAAAGTCGAAGGCGTAAACAACGCAGTGTTCCTGGCCGGGGATAAGATCGGGACCCAAATGTTCTATGGCCGCGGAGCCGGCGGCGACGCCACCGGAGCGGCCGTGGTCTCCGACTTGATTGAAATATCCCGCGACCTCGCCGCTGGCCAGTTGAGCGCAAAGAACATCTCTGGCTTCCTGAATGCACGGGAACTGGAGCTCTGTACTCATCCCCGCCCCGTCGCCTGGTATCTGAGACTGACCGTTAAAGACCAGCGCGGAATTGTCGCCCGGGTGGCTGAGGTCATCGCTCGTGAAGCGATTAATATTGACTCCCTGGAACAGGAACCCCATCTCCCCAAGGACCGGGTTTCGTTTGTGATTACCATCGAACCGGTCTCGGAACCCGTGATTCGCCGGGCCATCGAAACCATTGATGCCTTTGATTTCATGGTGGAACCTGTGTTCCTGCTGCGTATTGAGGAATAACGGCCGAGGTGCCCGGAAACCGCGGTCTGCCAGATTGTCCTTGACTGAATCGGACGGAACGATTACAAAACTTGGGAGAGTCTGGGTAAACATGCTGACCGTCGCGGCCAATCCGACCCGAATTAAGCTGGATTCGGTTTCCCTTCCGCTCGAACTTAGCGTAGTCGTACGAGTACTTGTAGGTACCGACTGCAGCGGATGATGTGACCCTCAGCCAAGCTTCTGAACGGGCCATCATCCGGCGAGGATGATGGCCCGTTCGCGTTAACGATCAAACTTGCCAAGTTCGGACGTACAGGAAACAGGAAGGCACCATGACAAAGACCGGAGCGGAGATCCTTTGGGAATGCCTGGAACGCGAGCGCGTCACGACCGTGTTCGGCTATCCCGGTGGCGCGATATTGCCTGCCTATGACGCCCTGAAGCACAGCAAGATTCATCACGTACTGGTGCGCCACGAACAGGGTGCCACCCACATGGCCGATGGTTATGCCCGCGCCAGCGGTGAGGTTGGAGTTGCCATCGCGACCTCAGGGCCCGGTGCGACCAATATGGTGACGGGCATCGCCACCGCTATGCTCGACTCCTCTCCAATCGTGTGCATCACGGGCCAGGTGGGCAGCAAACTGATCGGCTCTGACGCATTCCAGGAGACCGACATCACCGGTGTCACTCTGCCCATCACCAAGCACAACTACCTGGTCACTCACGCCAGTGAAGTGGCTCGGACCATTCGCGAAGCGTTCTACGTAGCCCGATCCGGCCGCCCTGGCCCCGTGCTGGTCGACATCACCAAGGACGCTCAGCAAACCTC
>Ga0075030_100004054_pt1 | contig 13262 bp, 12 predicted proteins | sample LitLauG_LLR_2012_FD_71393 | JGI IMG/M metagenome (GOLD analysis project Ga0075030, IMG submission 71393) | Freshwater sediment microbial communities from Pennsylvania, USA - Little Laurel Run_MetaG_LLR_2012 | ecosystem: Environmental > Aquatic > Freshwater > Creek > Sediment | place: USA... | reverse complement strand
CAGGAAATCGGCAGCGATTTCCTGTCTGCGATTTCATGTTCGAAGCGTCAGCCTGATGAGGCGGCGAAACCCAACAACGTGTCCACGCATCTCCCACGGGAACGCGAGCCCACGAGCTGGCGTCCCAACCGCGAACCCACAGACCTGCCTAAAGCGTCGTGTGTCCGACGTGCTTTTTCCAGCATTGTATCGTGATCGACGGGTCATACGGCGCGCAGTCGAGATCGTCAGGCGTTCCATCACCATCGTGGTCGCAGCTATCAACCCCGTCACAGTTCTGATCGATCCCGTCGCATTGAACTTCAACAGCGCCATGGTGTCGAGTCGGATCAGAATCGTCGCAGTCATGCGACGCTGGCTCTCCGTCATGATCATTATCGACAAGGTCGAGGTCTGAGAGGGGCACACCAAGTGGAGTGCTGACGCGAACTTCTGTTGCACCGGGAGAGACCACTTGCGTAGCTACGGCTTCCTGAGTGTCGTCACAGTGCACAGGATCCGAGCACGACTCTTGTCGAGTCGGTTGGCTCCCTTCAGGACCGGTAATGGCCTGAGCGGACACGTCAGACTTGAAGGTGTCCGAGTTGCAACCCGCTGTCATTGCGATGAATGTGGCAAGCGAGACTAGTGTCCGCATGGAGACCATCCTCGATAGGCGTGATCGGTGCAATACCGGTAAACTGTCGTCTCGGGCAGCAACTCAGTGCAGCAGTAGGCGGCGGTGGCAGGGCACCCGTTGGCACTTCCTGATAAATAGGGATCGCAAAATGTCGGCGTTGATCCCGTTGGCTGCTCGCGACATTGCAACGTGCCCAGCGGCTCGGAGTACTGCGCGTGACACACGAACGATTGGCCGCTGAGATCGCTCGTATCACCACAACAGTAGGGCATGGAGCCTGGGCAGGTTTCCTGCCCAGGCATTGTTAGGAGAGCGCAGTGAATCAATTGAGCTGTGGCGTCATTTCTCGCATCTAACACACAGCCATTGACCGACAGGTCACAGGTTCGAGTGGAGGAGCTGTTCGTGCTGCACGCCGAAAATGTGAGTGCCAGGAATGCCCCAACCGCAGGGAAAATGATTCTCTTCATTGTTCCCAACTTCCGAGCGATCCCATTTCTGTGTACATCGCTGTTCCAATTTGCGCCGGATTCGGAACGGTCACGAAGATCGACTGACCGTGGTCGATATACCCTTCTGAGCCGGCGTAGTCGCCGATAAACCGCGCATTCGGGTGAAAGCAATGTCGCGGAAGCTTGTCCGGATCTGAACTAGCGCCACCCGCAAGCGCGCGCGCTGGGAACACTGTTGCCAGCCTGTCCGTGCTGAGCGTGCGCTTTACTTGATAGTAGTAGTTACTAGGGTCGCTACCTCGATCATAGAACGTAAACACTGCTGTTTCCCCAGTAGTCGAATAGGAACCTTGTTCCTGGGTGAGGAAGACTTCCGGGGCGAACTGATCATGGCTATCGTTGGTAACACCGGAGAGTGCTACTGGTGCCTTGTTCCAGGACCAGATCCCAGTCGAAGGGTCTCGAGTTCCAACCGCACAAAACGAATCGGTGTACTGCGTAGACCCCGTTTCAAGCTTATCGAAACAGTAATAAAGAGTGTCTCCGGATTCCGACACTGCCATGCTGACAGGATATTCATTCTGAATATACGTTAATCCAGATACAAGTGGTCCGGCGCCACCAGATACCTGCCGTACGCTCCATGAGAGTGGGTAGTTGTTGGCGCTACTTCCCACGTCGACGGTCTGCCATCCGACCTGAGGACCACACGTAGTGCCGTTGATACAGCAGGTATCAGGAATGCCGTCAGGTACCCCCCCGGGGCCAGTCGTGTCATAGAGCTCACAGAAACGCACCGTGTTAACGACAACAGATCCAACCGTGATCGCGGTGGGATAGTAAATGATGACTCGTCCGCTGTCGGACGCTGTCACTCGCGGCGGCCCGCCAGTATCCAGCGTCACACTCGATATGACTGCAGGTGCAGTCGGGTTAGAGCCTTCAGCAATGCAAGAATATCCAATCGTGCTTCCCACGTACCACCATGCGATATGGACCAGATCTGGTGCCCCCGCGCGATGTTGAGCATCTGCGTATGGATGATCAAGCGACAGTCCAGGCCCTGTGACAATTGGGTAGTCATTCGTGAACGTCGGGAATAGACTTGGTGTCGTATAAGTGGAATAGATCGCTACTGAGTTGTCAGTTCTACTTGTTGAGCACGAACTTGTATCAAGTCCAATCTGAACACTGTACATCGTTCGTTGATCCGTCACTGCTGACGTCGGATCTGACACGTACTGATAGTTGTAGCTTCCGGTGTAGTACCCTGGAACTTGAACCGGACTGTGGATCGCCTCGCCCTCGTCTTCAGAATACAGGAAGAAGACTTTGGGCCAGTCCGTTGGGCCTCCGGTTCCAGGCCTGTTGATCACACTCGCAGCGAGCGTTCCTTGCCACACTGAGACCTTGCCTTCGGCGTAGTGATCGACGATGCCCCCAGGCAACGTTAGCGGGCTCGTGTCGCCCAGCGCACGGTATTCTTGAGGAGCACTCGCAGCCGAACCGCCATACCGTTCGTAGAGCAGATTACGGCCATTCTGTGGTCCAACGAAGAAATCTCTGCTCGTGGTGCCCCAGGGAATCGCGGCCATTAAGCCGGCGATTGTCTGGTCGCCTACAGAGCCAAGGTCGGTTACGCTGATATTCGTTCCATCATAGTAAAATTTTTTGAGCGCACCCGCGAAGAGTTCTGAGCCATATATATCTATTGCGGAGGTGTGCCGCAGAGCATTTACTGTGTGCGCGACCGCTGCAACCGCTTGATAATATGTCGTTGTGTCTCGAGTGGACCAGGTGAACGAAGTTGAGCTATATGCGGTGGAGATTGCTACGTCGAGTCCAGTCGAAACATCTACTGATGTACATGCAACAACGACTCTCTCATCGCCTGCGAATCCCGATGGACTCATTTGTGCGGATGCGATTGTTCTACATGTGTGCCGGCCGGCAGGAGCGCCCAGGTTAGTGGTGGACCACGTAGAGCCGTTCCAACGGATCATTCCGAGCGCCTGAGAACTAGGTGTGTGTGCCGCGAAGAGGCTCGCTATTGTCTGCGAAGGATTGGTTGATACGCCCATCGGATTGTTTGTCGCCCAGGATAAGCCGGCGCTGCTGTCGGTCCATCCGCCAGCGAGTGTCGGCAATACTCCTGCAACGAATCGGAATAGGTGACCATCTGTTGTGGTCGCCCCAACTAGCAGATACCGGTTAGTGGACTGCAGGAAGGTGGTCGCAGCAAGGTGACCTGTGAGAACGCGACCGAAAGGAGGAGCGATTACGGTCCACGAGATGGCGCCGCTATTCGTGACAGTGCCGATATCTAAGTTGCCGTCTGTGCCGACGTAGATTGCAAACTCATAGTAGTTGGTACCATCGCTGTACCCGGTTGCTGCGACGCCGTTCGGGCCAGCCGGTGCGCTTCCCCAACCATGTACCGTCCAATGACTGGTTCCAACACTCTGGGAAGTGTCGGTTCGCGACACGATCGCGCCGGTCTCCGCGTATTCTCCCCATGTTCGATAAGCAGAACCATTCCAAGTCGCGTCGGTTCGGCCTTGATACAAACCAGCTTGCAGATCTGCGTGCGCCATCCGCGCCGCAGATACGGATATCCACATCGCAATTACTGCCAGAAGCCGCTGGATAGTTCGACCTCGCGGTGTACACGTCAGCATCCCCTTGGATCGTAGGCCTCCGAAACGGCAAGCACAAGCTAACCGTTGGTAAGACGCGTCATTCTGTCGGCTACTCTGACCATCGTTGCGAAAGGCGCCTGCGCTGCACACCTGCTCCGCCGCGGCGCTGTGACGTCTCAATTTTCTTCGCAGCGCCAGCCCTACGTTCGAATATCCTAGACCTTGTGTATTCAAATGTGCGCGGACGCTGAGCGTGTAGGCAAGGGGATGACCTGGCCCCGAAAATAGACCAGCGGACGTCCGGAACGCGGAAGTCGGGGGACCTTGTCGCGGACAATGTTTCCGCTGTCGAGTCATTCAAATGACAACTCGCCAACATGGAGTTGGACATCGCGCTGTTGCTCGCCGCAACCGAGTTGCTCGGCCGATCGCGTGTCCTTCGGAAGAAACGAGACAACGATCCCGTGATCAACACTCATATCGAGGTTGACGGTTCGTATTACCCGCTCGTCGTTGTGTTCTGCGTCGAAGTGAAGGCGCTCGACGCGAGTCGCCCCGATGTACACGTCAACATCCTGTGACGTGCGACGCCCGCAGAGAAGCGCCGACGCGCGTAGGTTCAGATGATTCACCCGTTGCGTACCTGATTCAACGCGCACGCGAATCGTGGTGAGCTCGCCGGAGGTCCAGCGTCCCGTCGAATCGACCTCGTCCCACCCAGAACCGAGCGTCGGCAATTGAACTATGTTCGAGCCAAGCCCGACGCGACCACTGTCAGGAATCGGTTCAAGAGCACCCTTGCCAATTGCTTTATTGATCTCATCACGACTGAGTGAACATACACTTCCAAAAGCAAACGCCCCACACGCGACATTTCCCTCTGCGAGCCGATCTGCAATGCCCAGCGCAGGAGGGAGGATTACGTACAGCGTATTCGCCTCAGCAGCGAAAGATACCCAATCGCGCCTCTCGTCGTCGCACTTCCGCATGTCGCGCGCGCTGTACGTGCCATTGATTCGCAGGGCACGTTCGGACGCAAGAAGTTGCACGTCGCGTGAGACCGCGTCAAGTTCGCCAACGTTTTGGGATCGAACACACGGATAGGGAGGAAGGATCTGGACGGCGGTGTGAGCCTGAATCAGACGACGCCATGAGCCCTGCTCGAGATACGCATGAGGACGTTCGCAGCTACGTCGTTGGAGCCGCCAATCACCGGAAACGTCCGCTAGCTGCAGGCAGGCGCAGAGAAACAGGAAGGCCGCGCCCATCCCGCGGAAGCGCTCGAGCGCAGAATTGACTACGAACGCGACAAAGACGTAGGTCGGAATCCATACGAATCTTCCAGGCGAGCGGAACTGGCCAGAAATACCTCTGAAGACGCGCGGAATGTGCAACGAGATAACTTCGTGTGTACCGAAGTAGACGTGATTCGACAGCGAAAATGCAAGACTGGCCACTGCGACGACAAAGAGCCACCGGTGCTTAACAATTGCGGCACGAACGATCCGGACCTGGGTACAGGTAACTGCACCGAGCAGCAGGAGTCCCGCTCCCAAATACGCATAACCTTCGTACTGCCACTGCGTGCCCTGAACGTTTGGAAGCCAGCTGGCGTCGCCTAACAATCCACTATGCACCGGAACAAACCACGATAGAAGGTTCGAGCTCTCGAACTCGAACCCCCAGATCGCATGCGCTGTCTCCCGTGAAAAGTAGCCCGCAAGCCTAAAGGTTCCCCAAACACTCACCACTCCGATCCCCAACCTCAGCGCGCTGATGCCGAGACGTCGCACGCGAAATGCCGAGGCAGAATAGAAGATCAGGGACATCACTGCGGGGTACGGACTCACCAACGCCGAGACGACGAGCTGACCAATTTGGACCAGCCAGAGGCGGGAGAATGAAACGCCCTCCCGCGAGGTTCGCAGGTACAGGTAGAAGGCCCACAGCACGACCCAATGAGCCGACAGCGCCGGATGAGAGTACCGAAAGATCCAGGTGGGAAGGGCCAGGAAAAATAGCGATGAAAACAGCACTGCGCCCCAGCTGCGCTTTCCGAGTGTTCGAATAATCAGAACTCCAAACACCGCTTGGAGCGAGTAGGCTAGGCCGTGCCAAAGTCCTAGAAAGCACTGTTGACTAGCGCTCAACCACGCCGGCACCACGGAAGCGAGCGCCTTGTTTGCAAGAGACCAAATCGGTATGCAGTCCAGGAAGACCAGGCTCTTCGTGTAGGGAGCGTTTACGAGCTGACTTTCAAAGAGCGGCCAGTGCCAGGGTGCTTGGGCAAAGTATCGATAGCCCATTAGGGCCATACGCTCATCCATCTGCGGCAGCAACCAGTACTGATTCGTGCCCAACAGTTGGCCAAGCCCGTAGACCAATACAAATGTGGCCAGCCCAAGGCTCGCCGCGACACCGACCGCCGATAGGGTGGCGGCAGGTACGTCCAAGGCGCGCAGCGCACGCGAGATTCCTCGCATCGCGCCATTTATACAGCGGCGTGACCGGATTCTCCAACGACCATGCAGATCACTTCCGCCTGTTCGCCGAACGCACGTTGGGTGCCTACGCTTGCGTAGGCACGATAGGAGTTCGACTCCGTGCTGACCTCAGTCGAAGAAGCCGAACCCGCGAAGTGTCCGACCTGTAGTCATCGTTCCAGGACTCGCGTACCAAGCAACGCCTCCACTTAACGCCGACATCACCCAGCCAGACACCGTGCCTGTCGATGCACTTCGCCAGACAATGTCCGATGTCTGGTCGGCATTGAGATCTGCGAACCCTTGGAGGATCCAGTCGGCGGACGGACCAGAGAATGTATGCGATGACACAACCGTCGCGTTATTCATCCACCAAGTAGTAAGGTTTCCCGTCGACTGGCTTCTCCAGACGAGATCGGACTTGCCGTCACCGTTGAAGTCACCCACGCCTTGTAGACTCAGGTCGGACGTGACAGCGGGTGGATAGTACGTTCCTGCATTGGTCGCAGAGGCACTCATTTGCCAGATCGCTGACGAGTTTCCGTTGATAAACAGCAGATCGGATCGGCCGTCGCCGTTGAAGTCACCTACCCCACGCAACTGCCACCCACCGGAGCCGATGTGATTTGCGTTTGCGTATCCTACGTTTGACGATGAAGCAATCGCCCCGGATTGATTCATAATCCAGACAACTACCATGCTCGACGTTGTGTTGTACCAAATCAGGTCAGCGATTCCATCGCCAGTTACATCGGAGACGCCCTTCAACACCCAGGCAGAGGCAACTCCACTGGCAGGAACAGCAGTGCCAGTTACGAGGGATCCGGCGACGAACCAAATCGAGACATTTCCAGATCCATCTTCCCAGACGATATCTGAAAGCCCGTCTCCGTTGATGTCGCCGCTTCCTTTGTATGTCAGGCCCAAGGCGGTGCCACCGATTACTGGCGAATCAATCACGGTACCATTTGCATTCATCATCCAACTCGTCACTGCTCCATCTGGCCCTGTCCAGATGAGGTCGGATGTTGATTGCGCTACATACGTCACAACACTTGAGCCGGGAACTAGAAAGGGTTGCGAAAACGATATACGACGTTGCGGAGCCAACGAAAGAGTGGCTGATGTTACCCAGGGCGTCGCGTAAGGGACGTTGAGTCCTGTTCCTGAGAATGAAAGTGTGATTGATCCGGGGTTTCGGTTGTTCACCACGAGAACAAACTGCCCCGAAATGGGATCTTTATACGCAGAGACATCGACGTAGGGAGCAGCTGTCGTCGCATCGACACGAACGTAGCCAGGCCGTACAAAGCGGCTAAAGTTGCCGATCGCCCAAAACACCTTCGCCGCAGTTGGGACGTAGCCAGGACTGCCACCAGGTCCGATGAGCGAGCTGCTCCCAGGTGTTCCATTGTTCGCGGTGAGCTCCCACCAAAGCCATGCGCTTAGACTAGATAGTGTCAGGCCCTTGTTGATCGTACTTACGTAGGACTGCGCGCAGCCGATTAGCATGCAATACGTCGGACTGGCGTTTGGATCATCATCCCAGAGGTCAGCAGCCTCGGTTTGCCAGATGTGTTTGCCATATGACAGAGCTGTAGAGAAGGGTACAGTGTAATCGCCTATGTACTCGTGACTGCCAACAATATCAACCCGCGTGAGTGCGTAGGAATTCCCATAAATCGAAGCCATGAACGGCACACCTAGCCAAGGCGCCATGGAAGTGTTTGTCTGTTCAACATAGCCCCAATTTGAAGGCTCGGGTGTAATGACCTTGGTGCTTGCCCCATGCGATGAAAAGGTTGGTGCTAGGTAATTCGCCAGAAAATCTGCAAACTGTGCACTACTCCACACGCATGTGTCCCATCCGATTCCGTCGCCGTATGTGTCAGGCTCGTTCTGAATCGAGACCGCGTAGATATTTACTCCGTTGGTTGATGCGAACGTCGTTGCGTAATAGTTGAGATAATCAGCGTACGCCTGCTTGTCCGAATCGATGAGTGAGCCTGGAAAGCAAGTGCCTCCAGGGCAATCGGTATTGTATACGCAAACAGCTCCATTGTTTGAGCCTCCACTGCACGTCTGCTGTGTGGCGCCGTTCGTCTTCATCCACGCTGGCGGGCTCCAAACGGATGCAATATTCTTTATTGGACCTCGAGTGGCAGCCTGTTGCATCATCCAGACACCCTCAGGATCAGAGGCTGGATTGTAATTGTTGAGCGACGTCTCGAGCCCGGGGCGGACTTGATTTCGGAGGATGGTGAGTCCGATGCCCTTCGTTCGAGAAAAGGCCATATCGAGAATTAGTGACGCCTCTGCATTTGCCGCCGATCCGCTTGACGCCTGACCATAGCTATACAGCTGGGAACCGACGGTCCACGTTTGCGCCGCGCCGAATCCATCGATGACCTGATGGGTGTTGTTCGCGTTTACGCTGATCGTGTACTGAGCGTTTGCTCGGCGGGCGGAAATAATTAGCCCTAAAGTAAACACGACCATCGCGAGTGATCTCTGCCCCGTAGAACGCATCTATGGCTCCCTCTTAAATGAGGCAGGACACTAGCGAAGCCCGCGGTCTCGGTGTAGTGCAGATTTTCTTGTCACTGAACGGATGTGACGCGCTCTTCGGCCAGCGATGCGCAAAGCACTGCTTGGGTGAGCGAACCTCAGAGCCCCCGCATTGGTATGGTCCCGCATCAGCAGGAGGACGCAGAATGAGTGGCGCTTGCAAAGCGATCCTGTTCGTAGATGACGATTCTGGACTCGCGAACGCATGGCGGAGGACGATTGAGATCTCATGGGGAGCTGTATGGCGGGCTGCGGCCGCATACGGATCGCGTGACGCAGTCGAGCACGCAACTCGCTCTCGGTTTGATGTTGCGCTCGTCGATCTCGTGTTGGGCGATGAAGACGGTGTCGAGGTCGCTGCCTTGCTTCGGAGCATGTGTCCCGGGATCGTCATTGGACTGTGTAGCGCGGCGATGGACGTCACAGGTGATGAGGCCGCCACATTTGACTTCTTGGTGGGCAAACCAACAACGATGGACGTGATCATTCGCAGAGCAACGGATGCAATGTCGCGTGAGCGCCCGACTCTCGCCGACGTAACACGCGCGCACGTCCTGGCGATCTTTGAACGCAACGGCCGCAACGTCTCAGCTACCGCGAGAGAGTTGGGGATTTCTCGGCAGGCAACCCAGACGCGCCTCCGGTCGCTCCGACAGATTACTCAAGTGGGCAGGAGGTCCGCTCGTAGCCAACTGTAGCGTTGCAAGGACCGTCAGCTTGCATCCCGTAAGGTGCCCCCCTCGAGAACATAGGTCAGGAGGAGACATCGCCAGGCCGAAGATCGGGTGGCTCGGCACGTCGGGTAGCCGATCTTCAAGCCGGCTCGTCGGACGCCACACGATGACTCGACCTCCTCCGCCATGCAGCACGGGCGAAACGGACCGACGCTCTGGGAAGCGGTCGATCCCTAGAGCGTGGGATCGTCGCGTAACGCTTATCGCGACGAGAGGCAACCAATCTGAGGCCTCGCGGCGCCTCGGCTGTCGCGCGCGACCTTGATCGACAAGATGAGGAAGTACGGCCCTAATCGGCTTTGATAGCGGGAAATCCACGCGGCTAGCGCCACCTGTCGTGGGTGGCCACGAAGGAAGTCCACTCGGGGTCACCTTCGGCTAATCGGCCGCGAACATAGTCACGAACCGCCTGCTTGCTTGCGACGTGCGCGCGTCGTTCGATGTCAGGAAGTACGACGTCAAGAATGAACGCGCGGAGGTCGTTCTCGCTTTCGAACCGCATTTCACGGTGGTTTGCTGTGGTGAACGAAAACCCGGTTTCTCCGGCGGTCTCGATGAGCTCACGATCGGATGAGAGAGCCACGTTGGGGAGGCTACGCGGAGGATCGCAGCCACTGCCGGCGGAGTGTTCGGCAACGGTTCGAGTGACGTCATCGTTGCCGATCGCGTAGACGGACGGCTCGAGATCTATCCCTCCACCATCGGCACGAAACTCGACCTTAAGGATGTTGTCGACCTGCGCGTCTTCCCACACCGTCCGACGCCTACCAACCCGGAGCGCAATCACGGAGCCACTAGGGGTCCAGGGCCTCTATCGCCGCCGCGCGCACCCCTGGACTCGAGTCGTTGCTCGCGAGCGTCGCAACCGCAGAGCGCGCATCGGGATAGCTTCGAACATGACGAGATAGACCGTATACGGCGCCCTCTCGCACTACCGGCGAATCGTGATGTGTGAGCTTTCGAAGCACCGCGATCGCAGCGGAGGCATCCGCCACGCGCCCAAGCGCCTCCGCGGCAAACGTGAGATCGTGGTCCGCCAAGCGGCCGCGCTCGATCAGCGTGATGAGACGCGCCGGGTTGTTCACCGCGAGCGATTCGAACGGCGGTCCGTGATAGTCGGCGCCGATGCTCCGAAGTTCGACGAATCGCATCGGCTCATCGCTGAGACTGCGCACCATCGTGAGCACCACAGAAGAACGATTCGCCTCTGCGTCGGTGAACGCGCGATCGATTTCCCTCGCGACGTCGGTGATCGCTATCTCAGGAGGAGTAAAGGCTGAGATCATTGGCTCCCCGCGAAATGGTCCCGAAGGCGAGGAGACGTGCTGTGTTCGAACGCGGCGCGCACTGCCTCATGAATCGTAACCTGCCACGCGCGGATGGCGTCAATATCGTTCGGAACGTCGCTCGTAGATCGTGCGTAGATGTCGAGAGTGTACGTGGCGTCGCTGGCATCGACTTGTTCGAGGCTCAGGCTCACCATTACGGCACCGTTCTTCGTTGCGGCCGTTTGTAGGCGAAGAGCGAACGGTCGATGTCCTACGTAGTCCGCGGGGAGCCGCGGGTAAATCGCGAAATACGATCCGACGTCGGTTTCTGCGACCGGGACCTTGATTGCGTTGATGTATCGTTGACCGATCCACGCAATCTTCGACGGTCGAGCCTCCTCCAAGTAGCAGCGCAACACTGTCGCCATCTCGTCTACATGATCCTCGAACTGAACGTACGCAGGCCCCAGGATATTGAGCGCGACCATGTGCGAGCCGAACTGCACGGCCTTCGTTCCCTGTTCGTTCCACGTCCGAGAACGCTCCTGTGGCACTTGCCGCTGGATCGTTCCCCCAGACCCAAGCTCGATTCTGATCCCGACGTCGAAGAGGTGTTCCTCGTTGAATGCGTAGCTCGGGAGGCGCGACAGCGTGCGCCCCTTGGAGTCCGCGCCCCAGGCAGTTGTTGCCTCGGGATCCGCGTAGAGTTCAAAAATCGCCTCGCGAAGCGGCGCCGCTTTCAGCTGACCGTCCACCAACTCACCATGCCACAGCCTTGATTGGTTGGACAACGTATTGGCATCGCTAAGGATCTGTCTGCTTGGGATCGCACTACCACGGATTTGCGCCACGACTGATCGTCGAGGATCCTGTGCCGCATGAACGACCGTATTCGAGTTCCGCTTGGAGCCTGGACCACACACGGCGTCGACTACCGCACACTGATCGGCCAGCGCACCCAAGGCAGGCTTATCATTGCTGTTCGCGTGATTCCGGATCCTGATCCGGAGTTCGCCGGTCAGCTTGAGCTGACGGTCGAGCGTGAACGCTCGACCGCGCGCGCAGTGGCCGATCCTTAGGAGGTGTGGGGATCCACAGCAAGGAGAACACCGTGCCGGCGCCCGGGATAGCCGTCGCGTGTTCGTACATCGGTGAATCCGACACCTTCGCGGCGCGCGGCAGCCACGTCACCGCCGGGATGATCCTGCTCGAATTCTCTAGCGCGCCACCCTCGAAGTAGTCGAACGCCGCTGACCCTGGCTCCAAGGTACGGCCCTTCGGGATCCACGCGGTGAACGACGGGCTCTTCTTCACCCAGCGCACGCGCCCGAGCTCGCTGTACACCACCGCGCATCGTTCCGGCGTCAACTCAACGAAGCGCAACGCGCTCGCGAGCAGCGATGTCTGAAACGCGCTCGCGATAGACCGCACAGGATCGAGCGACCTGGGCGCAACCTTGCACCACGGCGTTACCATGGCGGTCGGCATCAGCAGCTCGGTAGCAAAGACGCTGGCTTCGCGCTCGGCACTCGTCCCGGCGATCGACAGCGGTGAGCAGAGCCGCTCGATCGCGCGGTCGGCGGAGCCGCGCCGCATGTAGTGCTGGCAAAGCAGGTGCCCAATCTCGTGCGCGATCGAGAACCGGATCGATCCGATCTCCGCGATGCGCGTCGACACGACGATCTTCGCGCGGTCGCGGACCTGGATGACGCGTGCCGTGGCGCCTTCCAGATCGTCGAACTCGACGTCAGCACCGTAGGCTGCTGCGATGTGGTCGACGTCGATCTTGTTCGGCTCGGTGGCGTCACCCGCGACGAGTGCTCGACGCGCAGTGGCCCTGACTTCCTCGAGTCGTTGCTCGCGCGCTTGAGTCGTCTTGGTAGACCCCGCCACCCGTCGAGCCTTCATTTAGGACAGCCGCTCCACCAGGGTCAGGGCGTCCTCGAGCGTGGTGCGCAGGTCGTCGTCAGTCATCTCCTTCAGATCGCGATGCGCGATCAAGAGGTCGGGGTGTGCGACGAATAGCGCGCGGAGCGTTGCCTCCACGGCCTCACGAGCCATCGCGAAGATCGATGGGCGCACGCGCGTGTGGCGCGTTACCGCGCGGTCCGCGCGCTGCTTGGCCTTCACCACCTCGCGCATGTTGCCGACGATCCGCCGGGCTTCTTCGTGCTCTTCGGGCGTGAGCCCGGTGCCGCGCTCCGAAGCATCCAGCGCGGATTCGTATGCGATCGCCTCGTAGATCCGCAGGCTCTTATTGTCCTCGTTCATGGTCAACTCCTCACGCCATCGCATGGATGGCTTCGTCTCGAAGGTTCTGTGGAAGTCGCTCTACGAACGCCATGAGGCGGCGCCGAGCGTTGTGGTAGGTGGTCGTGCTCATGCCGGTCGTGCGCAGGATGTCGCGCCGATCGACGACTCCCTCGCCGAAGCAGTCGAGGATGCGAAGGACTTCGTCATCCTCCGCGGCGAGCATATACAAAGTGCCAACGACACCTT
>Ga0075030_100004052_pt1 | contig 13264 bp, 12 predicted proteins | sample LitLauG_LLR_2012_FD_71393 | JGI IMG/M metagenome (GOLD analysis project Ga0075030, IMG submission 71393) | Freshwater sediment microbial communities from Pennsylvania, USA - Little Laurel Run_MetaG_LLR_2012 | ecosystem: Environmental > Aquatic > Freshwater > Creek > Sediment | place: USA... | reverse complement strand
GGCGATCTTCAGCTCATCGTAACCCTTCGCCTGCTTGATCTGGAAACCCACGGCCGGCCGGCCGTCGAGCAGCGCCGCCTGGGTGCGATCCGCCAGCGTGTCCTGGATGGTGGCCACCTGACTGAGGCGCACGGAGCGGCCGTCCGCGACTGTGATCGGCAGCGCCTCTAGATCGGAGGCCTGGCGTACGGTGGCGAGCGTGCGCAGCCCCTGCTCCCCGCCGCCGACCTGCCCGCGGCCGCCTGAGGCTTCCTGCTGCACGCGCTTGAGGGCGGTCGATACGTCCACCGCCGTCAGCCCCAGGGCATTGAGCCGTACCGGATCGACCCGGACCTGCACCTCGCGTGTCCCGCCGCCGATCCGTGAAAACTCGCCCACGCCGGGCACGGCCACGACCGCGCGGGCAATGGTGTCATCGATGAACCAGCTGAGTGCCGCCTCGTCCATTCCCGGATCCGTGACGGCATAGGCGACGAAGGCGCCCCCCGGCGAAACGGTCTGCTTGCTGACCAGGGGTTCTTCCAGATCGGAGGGGAGGTCACGCCGCGTCCTGTCGACCGCGTTGCGCACATCGAGCAGCGCATCGGCCAGGTTCCTTCCGATCTGAAACTCGACCATGATCGTCGCCTGGCCTTCGACGATCTGCGTCCGGATGTGCTTGAGGTCCTGCAGGCTCGCCATCGAGTCCTCGACCTTGCGGGCCACCTCGGTTTCCAATTGCGCCGGCGAAGCGCCCGGCAAGCGCAGTACCACCTCCACGGTGGGGAAATCCGTGTCGGGAAAGTCCTTGACCGGGAGATTGTGAAAGCCGACAAAACCGGCCAGCGTCATGAGACCGAACAGCACCACCGAAGGGATCGGATTGCGGATCGACCAGGTGGCGAAGTTCACGGTGCGGAAGGTTCCCTAAGTGCCATTCTCGACCCGAACCACGTCGTTGTCGTTGACGAAGCCCGCGCCGCGCACGACCACCGTATCGCCGGGCGCAATACCGGAAAGAATCTCCGCCACCCGTCCCTGGCGGCGCCCGACCTCAACGGCGAGCTGCTCGACCCGCACGCCCTTCAGGCGCAGGACGTAGGAGCGGCCGTCACGGATCACGATGCTTTCCGCAGGCACCGTCGTGCCATCGCGCTCGGCGGTCTGGATGGCTCCATTGGCGTACATGCCGGCGCGTGCCGAGGCCGTATGGTCAAGATCGACGTACGCCAGCACCAGCCGCGTGTCGGCGGATAGCGCCGGCGCGAGCTCGCGCACGCGGCCCGTCGCCGTCTGGCCGTCCGGCAGCGTCACGCTGACCGCGAGGCCCGGCCTGACCGCCGAGACCTGCGCGGAGGTCAGCTCGGCGCGCCATTCGAGCCGCCCCTGGCGTATGAACCGGAACAGCTCGGTGCCGGCCTGCGCCACGATGCCCAGCACGGCGCTGCGCGCCGATATGATGCCGCTGTCCGGCGCCGTGACGACGGTATAATCGAGCTTGAGGCGTGCGGCGACCAGCGCCGCCCGCGCCTGGGCCACCTGTGCCTCCGCGGTGGCCGCCTGGGTCACGCTTTGCAGGATGTCCTGCTTGCTGAGTGCGCCGGATTTCTCCAGTGCAAGCGCGCGATCCCGGTTGGCATCGGCTTGCCGTGCGCTCGCCTCGGCCTGCGCCACGTTGGCTTCCGCCTGGTCGACTTCCGCGCGGACGTCAGCGTCGTCGAAGCGTGCCAGCACCTGGCCCTTGCGAATCGTGTCGCCGACGTTGACGTTGACGGACACCAGTGGCAGACCGGCAATGCGGGCGCCCACGCTGGCTTCCTGCCAGGCCGCGACCGCGCCGGAGGCCTCGATGAGTGCCGGCATGCTCCTGCGCTCGGCGCGGGCCGTCGTCACCGTCAGGGCCGGCCGCAGTGCTGCCGCGGCCTCGTCAGCCAGGTTCGCGGCCACGTGTTCACCGTGCGAGGTCGTCGCGCGCGCGATCACGGCCACCACGACCACGATGGTGCCCAGCGTCAGCACCGCCGTCCGGCGCCGGCCGGTCATCCAGCGGCGCCAGTTCCAGGTTTCATTGCTCATGGTTTTCGACCCGCCACGGCCGCGAGCTTTCGCGAGCGGTTTGAACTCGGGCCCGTCATGGCCACCAGCCGATCGAAGGTATCGCCGATGAGGGTCTGCGTCTGGTGCAGGGCCTGCTCGGACGTTCGATTGAAGCTGCGCAGGGCAATGCCGATCAGCGTCGAGTGCAGCAGCTTGGTATCGGCATCCGAAACCTCCAGGCCGTGCTCGCGCAACGACTGCGCCATCGACGCGCAGATATGCGCTTCAAGCTCATCCAGGACAGCCAGCAGCGTGGGATCCTCGTCCGTCGAGATCAGGATGCCGAGAATGCGGCGCGCCATCTTCGGGTCGGAAAGACAATCAATGAGGCGCTGGCGCATTTCGCTGAACGTGACCTGCCGCCCCTCGACCTCGGCGGTGAATTCAGACATGACCCCCGTGGCCGTCATTTCGACCAGGGCGCGCACCAGGGCCGAGCGCGTCGCAAAGTAATAGGTCAGGTGGCTCTGACGCACACCGGCCGCCTCGGCCACCCGGGTCTGCGTCAGGGCCTGTATGCCCTCGGTGCCCAGGATCTCGTCCGCTGCCCGCAGCAGACGGCTGCGCACGTCGGGGTTCACCGATTCGGCGCCAATCTTGCGGCGGCGCAACAGGACCATTTCGAGGCAACTCCGGATAGCGGCGGGCTGTTGTTGGTAACTCTACCAATTTTCCTTGGTAAAGCAACCAAAATAGTGCGCACTGCGTACCATTTTGCGCTGGAACACGGCGGCCCCTGGCCCTCGGCCCCTCATCGGGCAGCGACGCTCAAAGGCCTTGGGCGCTCGTCACGATGCCATCCTCGTCACTGTAGAGCTGGTGGCCGGGCACGAATTCCACGCCACCGAACGTGACCGCCACGTCCACGTCGCCGCTACCGGCCTTGGCGCTCTTGCGAGGATTGGTACCCAGGGCCTTGATGCCGATCTCCAGCGCTTCGATCGCCCGGCTGTCGCGGATTGCGCCGTGCACCACGATGCCCGCCCAGTGGTTCGCCACGGCAAGGCCGGCGATGAGGTCGCCAACCAGCGCGCAATGCAGGGAGCCGCCGCCGTCGACGACCAGGACGCAGCCGCCCCCCGGCTGTGACAGCGCCTGCTTCACCAGCGCATTGTCGTGCCGGCACCGGACCGTGCGAATCGTTCCGGAAAAGCGTGGCCGCCGGCCAAAACTTCTGAACTGCAGGTCACAGGAAGGCCATTGCTCGTGGGCGTCGATCAGGTCTGCCGTCGCGATACTCACCTTGATATCTCCTTGAGGGACCCCGCGGTCACGGTGCCGCCGCATCGTGTGGCATCGCGGTCAGGGGCGCAATGACGCGGTGCGCCGCAAATGTGCAACCCTCTGACTTTTCACGCGAGTAGGTTCTTTTCACCGGAGGCGTCACACTAGGCGCATGGACTCATCGCTCACCCCGGATGAACTGCGCGCACCACCGCTGCCCCTGTCCAGCAGCTATGCCCGCCTGCCTGAGCATTTCTATGCCCGGCTCCGCCCCACCCCGGTTGCCCGTCCCCGCCTGATCAAGTTGAATGCCGCGCTGGCCCTGGAACTGGGGCTTGAACTGGACACCGCGGACGACGCGGCCCTGGCCGCCCTGTTTGCCGGCAACGTCCTTCCAGCCGGCGCCGAACCGATTGCCATGGCCTACGCGGGCCATCAATTCGGCCATTTTGTTCCGCAACTCGGGGACGGCCGCGCCATTCTCCTCGGTGAACTGCAGGATCGGGCCGGTGTGCGCCGCGACCTGCAACTGAAGGGGTCCGGTCGGACACCCTACTCCCGCGGCGGCGACGGGCGCGCGGCGCTGGGGCCGGTATTGCGGGAATATCTGATCAGCGAAGCCCTGCATGCACTCACCGTTCCGGCGACTCGGGCCCTGGCGGCCGTCGTGAGCGGCGAGCAGGTGTTTCGCGACCGGCCGCTCCCCGGGGCTGTGTTCACGCGCGTCGCCGCCAGCCATATCCGCGTGGGTACCTTCCAGTTCTTCGCGGCGCGCGAGGATGTCGCGGCCACCCAGCGTCTCGCCGACTACGTGATCGATCGGCATTACCCCGAAGCGCGGGAGGCGCAACGCCCGATCCTGGCGCTGCTTGATTCGGTGACGGCACGCCAGGCCGCCCTCGTCGCAGCCTGGATGCAGCTCGGATTCATCCACGGCGTGATGAACACCGACAACATGGCCGTCTCGGGTGAATCCATCGATTTCGGCCCCTGCGCCTTCATGGATGAGTACGACCCGGAGACGGTCTTCAGTTCCATCGACCATGCCGGTCGCTATGCCTACGCCAACCAGCCGCGCGCGGCCCAGTGGAATCTGGCGCGATTTGCCGAAACGCTGCTGCCGATCCTGGATCCGGATCCGCAAGCCGCACTGGCGCTCGCCAGCGAAGTGATCGTGCGGTTTGCGGCGCTATATTCCCGTCATTGGCTCGAGGGCATGGGCCGCAAGCTCGGACTGGCGAGCGCGGCGGAAGGCGATCGGGCACTGATCCAGTCGCTGCTCGACGCCATGCACCGCAACCGCGCGGATTTCACGCTCACCTTCCGGCGCCTGTGCGACGTGGGCGAGGTCCCGGGCGCGGAGGAGCGCATGGCGGCGCTGTTCGCGAATCCCACGGAGTGCCGTGAATGGCTCCTGGAGTGGCAGGCCCGCGTGGCCGGGGAACCCGGCGGCCCCGGAGCGCGCGCCGCCGCCATGCGCCAGGTCAATCCCGCCGTCATTCCACGCAACCATCGCGTCGCTCAGGCCATCGACGCCGCCGTGGAGGGCGGGGATTTCTCGCCATTTTCCGAACTGCTGGCGGTACTCACGCAGCCTTTCGAACTGTCCGCGACGCAAGCGGCCTATGCCGATCCACCCCGGCCCGACGAGCGCGTACTCCAGACGTTCTGCGGGACCTGAGCAACGGCCCGGGAGCGTTCGGCTAGTGGTCGGCGCCTGGCGCCGAGAACCTCCGGGACTTGTCGTCGTAGGAAAACAGTTCGGCATACCGTCCCCAACCGGTGATCACCCGCAGCGTCCGCTCGGCTTCCTGCCGGGTCAGGTGGTCCTCGAGTTCCGCCTCGAATCTCACGCGCGGCGCATGGTGGTCCGCGCGCTCCTCGAGAATGCGATGGATATGCGTGGCCAGTGGCACGAACTGCAGCAGATGTTCGCGGAAAATCCGCTTGCGCTCGTCGCTGCCGCCGGCCGCGAAGACGCGCCCGGCGGCCGTGAGTTTGAGCGACCGCCCGTTGAGTTCGGCGAATTCCAGAATGTGAATCGCTTCGGCCGCAGGAAACAGTTCCTGCACGTCCAGCGACAACGACGCGGCAATCTCCGCCAACTCGGCATGTCCGGCAAACGGCGGCGCACTGAACTTCTCCAGGAAGCCGATGATCTGACTGACGGAAGCGCGCGGCAGAGGCTGCCCCGCGCCGCCGCGCAACCGCCGCTGCGCACCGATCGACTCGAGCGAGCGCGCCGTGAGGGTGGAATAGATCTCATCGACGATGTCCCGAAAGGCGATGTCGAGCCGATCGCGCGGACGCGGCAGCGCTATGGCGATCTCGGCCGCGATGCGTCCCGGATTGGAGGCCAGCACCAGGACCCGATCGCACATCAGCACGGCCTCCTCGATGTTGTGGGTCACCAGCAGCACCGCCCGGGTGGGCAGCTGTCGTCCGGCCCACAGATCGAGAAAATCCGTGCGCAGCGTTTCCGCGGTCAGTACGTCGAGCGCCGAGAACGGCTCATCCATCAGCAGCACGGTCGGTTCGACGGCGATCGCGCGCGCAAACCCGACGCGCTGACGCATGCCCCCGGACAGCTCGCGGGGGTAGGCGGATTGAAACCCGTCGAGGCCGATGCGGTCGATCGCGTCAAGGGCCCGGCTGCGGGCTTGCGCACGCGGCAGGCCCAGCGCGTCGATTCCAGCCTCCACGTTCTGGAGCACGGTGAGCCAGGGGAACAGCGCAAAAGTCTGGAATACCACGGCGATGCCTTCGGAGGGTCCCTTCAGGGGCACTCCCCGGTAGAGCACCTCGCCGGAAACCGGGCGGATCAGTCCACCGGCGATGCGCAGCAGCGTCGACTTTCCCGAGCCGGAGCGCCCGAGCAGTCCCAGAATTTCCCCATCCCGCAAGCACACATCGACGTTGACCAGGACCGGCAGCGGGCTTCCGGAAGGCTTGGAGAACGCCATGGAAACCGCGCACAGATCGAGCAATGCCTTGTCCATCGGGCCATTCCTACCGGATCAGTCGAGCCGGGTCCGTTGCTCGGCGAAGGCGTACAGGGGCCGCCACAGCAGGCGATTCATCGCCACGACCAGCAGCGACATCGTCGCGATGCCGAGCGCGATCCGCGGGAAGTCGCCGGCGTCGGTCATCTGCGCAATATAGGCGCCCAGGCCTCCCGCGCTGAGCCGGGTTGGTCCCCACCGGACGGCCTCGGAAACGATGCTCGCATTCCAGGATCCACCCGAGGCCGTAATGGCTCCGGTGACGTAGTAGGGAAAGATGCCGGGCAGCATGACCTGCCGCCACCAGCCGGCGCCGCGGATACGGAAGCTTCCGGCCGCCTCACGCAGATCGCTGGGAAATGCCGACGCACCGGCGATGACGTTGAAGAGGATGTACCACTACGTTCCCAGAATCATCAGAGGGCTCAGCCAGATCCGTGGATTGAGATGAAAGCGCAGCAGCAGGAACACGGCCACGGGGAACAGCAGGTTCGCCGGGAAGGCCGCCAGGAACTGGGCCACGGGCTGCACTCTGCCGGCGAGCTTCGGGCGCAGTCCGACCGCCACCCCGACGGGCACCCAGATCACCGTCGCCAGCGCGATCAGCACCAGTACGCGCAGCAGGGTCAGCGCTCCGGCGCCCGCCACCAGGGCCAGGTCACCCCAGGAGAGCGCGGCTCGGGCGACATGCGCCAGCGTGACGAGGCTGTAGACGATCGCCAGGCCGGTGAGGCCATACCAGAAGGCATCAACCAGTCGCCGCGATGGCGACCATCGGCCGGGCCGGAGCCCGGCCACCGGCAGCAGCCGCGCCCGCGCGACCCGCTCGAGGCCGGCGCCGAGCGGACCGCCTACGATCCGCACGAATCTCGCCCGGCGAAACAATTCGAGTACCGCACTGCGCGGCACCTCCTGTGCCGCGGTCTGCTCGACGCGAAACTTTTCCGCCCAGGCGACCATCGGACGAAACAGCAGCTGGTCGTAGATGAGGATCGTGATCGTCATGGCGACGATGACCCACCCCACGGCGGCCAGATTCCGGTCCTCGATCGCGCGCGCGACATAGGCACCGAGGCCGGGCAGGACGTAATGCACTCTGCCGACGGAGATGGCCTCCGAAGCCACTACGAAGAACCACCCGCCCGACATCGACATCATCATGTTCCAGATGAGGCCCGGCATTGCGAACGGCACTTCGAGACGCCAGAAGCGCTGCCAGGGTGTGAACCGGATGCTGCGGCTGGCCTCGTCCAGATCATGCGGAATGGTGCGCAGGGACTGGTAGAAGCTGAATGCCATGTTCCAGGCCTGGCTGGTGAAGATCGCGAAAATTGCCGCGCACTCCACCCCGAGGATATGCGCCGGGAACAGCGACACGAAGAACACGACCGTGAAGGACAGGTAGCCGAGGATCGGTACGGACTGCAGCACGTCCAGGAGAGGTATCAGGACCGTTTCGGCCCGCCGGCTCTTGGCGGCCAGCGTGGCATAGGTGAAGGTGAAGACCAGCGAGGCGAGCATCGCCACGAGCATCCGCATCGTCGTGCGCAGGGCATAGAGCGGCAGCGCGGCCGGCGACAGTGATAGGGCGGGCTGCCGGGCCACGGCCCACGGCGCGGTCATTTGGTACGCCGCCGTGCCGGCCAGCGCGAGCACCGCCGCTACCAGAATCAGGGCAACGAGGTCGCGCCAGTTCGGGAGCCGCTGCCGCCACACGCCTCCGATCAGAATCTGCGCGTGCTGCTCCAGCGACAATCTCCCTGAATGACCGGCGGAAGACTAGCGCAGAACCCGGGTGTTGACCATTTGGCCGACAGGGCTCGCGAACGTTGCGGTCCACCCGCCCGACCCGAAGGTGTCATGACGATGAGCCATCCGCGATTCATCCTGAGGTTCAGATGGCTCGCACTTCGACCGATTTCCCTTCGCACCATTGCCGCAATACCAGATAGCGTCCGTGCAGCGCGCCGCGGTCCTGCGGCCCGAAGCCCAGCAGTGTGCCTTCCTGACCTTCAGCAGCCGGCAGCCATTTGATTCGCTCCAGCCCCTCCCTCACGCCGTGCCGCGTGAGCTCGGGCGCCCTCGCCAGACCTTCGGCCACCAGACGCCCGAAATCGTGCCCCTTGGCCGCAGCCAGCGCGCCGGATGGCGCGATGTTGCGGCGCTGACGCAGGGCTGCGAGGGTTGCATTGCCGTCGGAATACATATCCACGTAGACCCAGCGGTCGACGATCAGGCCGAACTCCTGCGATGAATGCCCGCGTATGCCGGCGGTATTCATGGCACGCGGCCCGCTCCATCCGCGCGCAGCCAGAGCGCTGCCCACAGCCGGGGCGGAGAGCCCCAGTCCGAGGTAGACAATGCCTTCGGCGCCGGCATCCAGCAGGGGGGCCACGGCGGATCCGGCCTCGAGCGCGATCGGCGACACGGACGCCGTGGCGACGAGGTGCAGTCCAATGACCTCGGCCTCCTCCTGGAAGAACTGCAAGTGGCGCCGGCCGATGGGCGAGCGGTCATGGATCACCGCAACCCGGCGCATCCCGAGCGACGCCATGTGGCGGGCCAGGACTATGGATTCGTCCTCGTGCGAACCGACCTGCAGGTGGAACATGTATTCGCCGCGGGCGCGTTCAGCGCCGGCCCAATTAATGGTCGGCACGCGCAGGCGCTCGGCCAGCGGCGTCGCGACCAGCGCATTGTCCCCGATCGCAGGACCGACCACGAGGAGCACGTCCTGCTCGACCAGCTGGGCGTAGGCGCGCTCCACCGCCGCCGCCGTACCCGCAGGCAGACCCAGTCCCCACGAGTGGACGAATTCCACGTCGCGGTCGAGACGCCCCGTGCTGCGCAGCGCTTCCACCTCCGGCATCAGCCACGACACGAGGTCACTGGGACTGGGCGGTGCGGCCGCGAGGTCATTTAATATTCCGACGCGGATGGGCGCTGCCATGCTTCCTTTCCCCAGCCGGGTGCATGCCCGGACGACTCGCAGCTGTGAATTGACCGGCGCCCAGGACAGCTACCGCGTCGCCTGCTCATGATCATTGAATCATAGACATTTGCGATTCGGGTGGCGATGCCGGGCATGAATGCGGCATGAATGGGGCCTGCGCCGCTCCAGAAACCGCCAGACCGGTGCACGCACTGCGCTAAGCTGTGCGCCAGCGTACCGGCACGGCGCCGCGCGATGCAGGGGGCAAACCATCATGAGCGAGGATCTGCTGGATCTGGGCGGGCAGAATGCCCTGGTCACGGGCGCGGGACAGGGTGCGGGCCGGGCGATTGCCCTGATGCTGGCCCGTCACAACGCGGGTGGCGTTGCCGTCAACGATTTCGTCATGGAGCGGGCCGAAGCGGTGGCCGCGCAGATCCGAGCGCTGGGCGGAAAGGCCGTGCCCGTGCAGGCGGATGTGGGTGATTACGGCTCGGTCAAGGCCGCCTTCGATGCGGCGACCGCAGCGCTGGGTCCCGTCACCCTGCTCGTCAACAATGCCGGCAATGCCGGTCCCACGGCAACGATGACGCATTCGCCCCTGTTCTGGGAGACGGAACCGTCCACATGGGACCGGTATTTCCGCACCAACCTGCAGGGCGTGATGAACTGCTGCCATGTCGCACTGCCCGCCATGGTGGCGCAGCGGAAGGGGCGCATCGTCACGATCGTCTCGGATTCGGGACGCGTCGGCGAGTCGCGCCTTGCGGCCTACTCGGCCGCAAAGGCCGGGGCCGCGGGCTTCGTGCGATCCATCGCGAAGGAAGCGGGACGCTATGGCGTGACCTGCAACGCCATCTCGCTCTCGACCCTGGAACCGCCCATGGACCCCGAACAGCGTGCACAGTTTCTGGCCAGCGATCGTTCCAAGGCGCAGCTCAGCCATTACACCCTGCGCCGCTACGGCCAGCCGGAGGATGTTGCGGGCATGGCGTTGTTCCTGTGTTCCGGCGCCGCTTCTTGGATCACCGGGCAGACCTATCCGGTCAACGGCGGCTACAGCTTTGCGGTCTGAGGCCGCCGCCGCCCCGGCGCGCTGGAAAACTCCATGACGCTCAAACCGCTGGCCGGCGTTTGCGTACTGGACTTCACGGCGCTTCCGCCCGGCGGGGCCTGTACCGTCATGCTGGCCGACCTGGGCGCCGACATCATCCGCGTCGAGTCGCCCGCCCAGAAGGGCAAGACCAGCCTGGTCATAGGCCAGGTGCCGCTCAGTCGCGGCAAGCGGTCGATCACGCTCGACCTGCGCAATCCCGCATCCAGCGAAGTCCTGTTGCGCCTCGCGCCGACGATTGACGTGGTGGTGGAGAACGCGAAGCCCGGGTCGATGGAGGCCCGCGGCTTTGGCTACCGCCAGGCACGGGCTCGGAATCCCAGGATCGTCTGGTGTGCCATCACCGGCTTTGGCCAGAACGGCCCCAATGCCGACCATGCCGGCCACGATCTGTCCTATGTGGCACATTCCGGGCTGCTGGGGGCCCTCGCCCCTGAGTTGCCCTGGCATCCTGGCACCATGCTGGCGGTGCCGGCCGGAGCGCAATCGGCCGTGATCGGCATTCAGGCCGCCTTGCTGCAACGCACGCGCACCGGCGATGGCGCGTTCCTGGACATCAGCCTGACGGAGGCGGCGGGCTGGTTTCTCACCTGCGGCATCAATCCGCTGACGGCGACACCCTACCGCATTCCCACCACGCCGGACCGTCGCCTCTATGCCTGTGCCGACGGGCGCTATGTGGCCGTGGCCTCGGCGGAGCCGCGCACGTGGGCAGCGCTGTGTGAGGGCCTCGGCGTGCCGGAATTGAAGGAGACGCTGCACAAGGGCGAGAGCGCCGCGGCCACGATGCAGGCGCTGGCCCGGATCTTCCTGACGCGGTCGGCCCTCGAGTGGGTCGATCGGCTGGCCGCTGCCGGGGCAGCGGTCACGCTCCTCAATCGCGCCAGCGAACTGCTCGACGACCCCCAGGTTCGCGCGCGGGGCTCGGTGGTGGAATGCGCCGGCGTTCCGGTGCCCGCCAGCCCGATCCGCATCACCAGTCCGGACGGGCAGCACAGCGGCACCGCCACAGGTGCACCGCATGCCGTGGGACAGGACACCGCGGAGGTGCTGTCCGCCGCCGGCTTCTCGGTCGTGGAAATCGCGGCCCTCACCCAAGCCGGCCTGATCTGAAGCGACATAATGCCGCCACGGGAGCAAGGCCGCCGCCGGCAATCGGCCGGGACGTCGACGTCAGGTTGAATCTATAATTGTGAGCTGACCAACGTGAGTGGAATGGAGAGGTAGGGCGTGAAGGTTTGGACTGCAGTTCAGGATCTGGTCCTTTCGAGGAACCCGCTGGTGAGCTGGGTGGTGATGTTTCTCGTCATCGGCCTGCTGGTCAGCGTGTTTCGCGGTTTCTTTCGCGCCCGGAAGATCCAGCCGAACGGCTTTCGCTGGCGCACGTTTCGCAACGAGATGTTCTTCGCCGTCATCAGCCTGACCGTCTCCGCCACCGTCATCGGTTACCTGATGCACCTGGTCACGTCGAAGGGCTGGGCCGTCTTCAATCACGCCCCGGCCAGCGGGTGGGTCGTCGGCCTGGAATATGCCCTCTACTTCCTGGGATTCGACACCTATTTCTACTGGTTTCACCGCCTGATGCACAAGGAGCCGATCTACAGCTGGGTTCACAAGCTGCACCACTATTCGGTGTCCCCGAATGTGCTGACGACGCTTTCGGTGAATCCCCTGGAATCGCTCATCAACGGCGGTTTCGTGCCCCTGTTCATTACGCTGTTCACGGTGCATCAGTCCACGATGGCTCTGATCACGCCGACCAACATCATCATGGGTCTGTATGTCCACTGCGGCTACGAATTCTTCCCGCGCTGGTGGCACAAGTCGTGGGCCACGAAATGGTTCATCACGGCGACCTTTCACGACCAGCACCACCGCTATTTCAACTTCAACTACGGTGGCTACACCACGATCTGGGATTTCATCTGCGGGACCGTGCGGCCGAAGTTCCTGGCCGATTTCGAGCAATTGAAGGCCAGGGCCCGCCGGCCGCTCACGCCGACCGCGCCGCTTCCCCAGCCCGAGTAATCCGGAACCGGGTTCGAGTCGCCCGGACGGCGGGCAGGCGAGGTGCGCCCCATGGACCTGCGAGACAAGGTGGCTATTGTCACCGGCGCCAGCGCCGGGATCGGACGTGCCTACGCCCTTGCCCTTGCCGGCGCGGGTGCGACGGTGGTTGCCGCGGCGCGCCGGCTCGGGGGCAGTGCTGATGAGCCGGCGGATGCGAGCAGCCTGGCGACGGTCGTCAGGGCCGGCGGCGCGCTGCCCGGGCGAATCTACGCGCAGGCCTGCGACATGGAGATCGAAGCGGACGTCATCCGCCTCGTCGAGCACACCGCCGTCAATTTCGGTCGCATCGACGTACTGGTCAACAACGCCGCCGTGCTGCCGCGGTTCGACGCCTTGGCCATCGCCGGCGAGGCCTGGGACCGGGTCATGGCTGTGAACGTGCGGGGACCGTATGTCGCCATCCGCGAGGCCGCGCCGCACATGAAGCGGCAGCGATCGGGAAGCATCATCAACATCACGGCGGGCGCCGGCAATCTCGCACCCCAGAGCAACTTCCCCGGCTTCCTCGCCTATGGCGTCAGCAAGGCCGCATTGAACCGGCTGTCCCTGTTCATGTCCTCGGAGTTGAAACCGTTTGGCGTGGCGGTGAACGCGCTGAGCCCAGGGGTCGTGGCGAGTGAGTCGGCGCTGCGGGCCAATCCTGCGGTCGCGACCTCGGGCACGCACAAGCCGTGCACGCCCGAGGTGCTGGGCCCGGCGCTGCTCTGCCTTGCCGGGCAGACGGCCGAGACGCTTACGGGAAAGATCCTCCACACCGACGAGTACCAGAAAAGCTGGCCTTGAGGCCGCCGCTCAGGTCGGGCCGAGCACCGCCCCGCCATCGGCGGACAGCGTGTGGCCCAGTAC
>Ga0075030_100004049_pt1 | contig 13269 bp, 11 predicted proteins | sample LitLauG_LLR_2012_FD_71393 | JGI IMG/M metagenome (GOLD analysis project Ga0075030, IMG submission 71393) | Freshwater sediment microbial communities from Pennsylvania, USA - Little Laurel Run_MetaG_LLR_2012 | ecosystem: Environmental > Aquatic > Freshwater > Creek > Sediment | place: USA... | reverse complement strand
GAGGGCGAGAAGATTGGTCTGATCGGCGATGTCATCAATGACGCCGACAATGCGCCCGATTTCGTCGGAGCGCTTGCCGAGATCCTCGACTTTCTTGGCAGTCCCGCTCACGGCGGCGGCAATCATCCGCATCTTCGCGAGAGTTTCATCGACGGTCCCTCCGCCGTGACGAGCGGTTTCGGCAGCGTGGCGGGCTGCCTCGGCAGCGCGATTGGAATTTTCCGAGACCTGCTGGACGGTGGCGGACATCTCCTGCATGGCGGTGGCGACCTGGGAAGCCTGATCCTTCTGGGTATCGGCGCTTTGTGCCTGCTGGGCGGCTGAGGAAGAGATCTGTTCGCTGGCGCTGGCGACATGTTCAGCGGTCTCCGCGATGGACTGAATCATGCCGCGCAGATTTTTTTTCATCCCATTGAGTGCGGCACCGGCCCGGCCAATCTCATCCTGCGAGGTGATGAGCATATCCTCACCAGACAGATTGTTCGCGGCAATTTCCTGGATCAGGGAAACCATGCTGGAGATAGTTCGTGTGACCGACCGGGCCATCAGAAAGGTCACCCCCAGGCCGATCAACAGGCCGGTGGTGGTCAGAATCAGGGCTGTCATCTCGACACGCTTCTGGATCGCTTCCTGCCGGTCCAACGCTTGTTTGTTGAGCTTGGCTTCCAGGTCGATCAAGGTTGCGATCCGGCTGCGCATCTCTGCCCGGATTTGGTCGTTCTCTACAGAAAAGAGCGTCTCTCTCGCGGCCTGTTCGCGATTGCTGCGCCGTAACTGGAGGGCACGCTCCTGCTGGGCATGGAGCTGGCGTTCGAACTTGCGGATGTCGGCGAGGGCTTTCTTGCCGTCATCCGTCACCAGCGTCTTTTCCAGCTTATCGGCGGAATCGGCAAAGAGCTCGTTTCCCTCCCGATAGTGGTTCAACTGGGTTTCGTTCTTAGTAATCAGAAAGCTGCTCGCTCCAACCAGTTGTTCTTGCAAGCCGACGTCGATCGCGTGCATGAGGTTTTCTTTCTCGACGTGATTCACCACCACGTGGGCCTGCGTTTGGATGTTGCCCAGACTGTTGTAGGTGGTAAGACCGAGCACCGCAAGGATCGCCAGAACAGTGCCGAACCCCAACCCGAGCTTCATCTTCAAATTCATATTTCTCATTCCATCCCCCAGCCGCCGGGCCGGCAAAAACGGGTAACCCGCTGCGCTCAAGAAAGCGATCCCCGCGATTTTGCAGGCGAGTGACTCCTTAGCGAACATCGGCGAGCGGATGGCGAACTTTAGGATGTGGAACTCGGAAGATGGCATCGTCCTGGGTGCGAAAACAGGAGGCCTGACACCGCTTAGCTTGCATGAGAACGAGCTTATTTCTGATTTACGGCTGCGAAATCGTGGTACAGCTCTCCAGCATGGCCTGGCGAGCGCGCAACTCTTTCAGTTCCTCAGCACTGAGCTTTTCGGCGCAACCTGGCTACGATTCGCCTCTTTGACATTTATAATTCCGGTTTCCTTAAGGAGCCTCCATGAAACTCGAGGGACGAGTGGCGCTGGTTACGGGAGCGTCGCAAGGGATCGGACAAGCGTGCGCGTTGGCCCTGGCACGACAGGGTGCAAGAGTGGCGTTAGCGGCGCGCCATCAGCAAAAGCTCGAGGAAGTGGCTGGGCAGATCGCGACCGCCGGAGGGAAGGCCGCGGTCTTTACGATGGACGTGGCTGAGGAAGAGCAGATCAAGTCGGGCATCAAGGCGGCGCTCGCCCACTTCGGCAAGATCGACATCCTGGTGAACAATGCGGGCATCACCCGCGATCAACTGGTCATGCGCATGAAACGTGCGGATTGGGACGCGGTCCTCAACACGAATCTGACGTCGGCGTACCTGTCGACGCAGCAGGTGATCGGATCGATGCTCAAGCAACGCTGGGGGCGCATCATCAACATCACCAGCGTGTTTGGGCAGATGGGGCAGGCCGGGCAGGCAAATTACGCATCGTCGAAAGCCGGGCTCATCGGGCTGACCATGGCCCTGGCGCGGGAGGTCGCGTCGCGCAACATTACCTGCAATGCTGTGGCGCCGGGGTTTATCGAGACCAGCATGACGGCCGGGTTGACCGAGGAATTCAAGCAGAACGCAGTGAAGATGATTCCGCTGGGGCGGGTAGGGACGGCGGACGACGTGGCCAATGCGGTATGTTTCCTGGCGTCGGAGGAAGCGTCTTACATCACTGGGCACGTCCTGGATGTGAACGGCGGGATGCTGATGGGCTAGAGGACGAGAGCGGTCATGAATGATCTTCAGTTGCTGTGACGGAAACTCCCTGCCGCAGTTCGTATCCGTGGTAGAAGCCCCCGGGGATCCGTGGAGATCTCAGTTCGTACACGTACCAGTTGGGCCCTCGTTTTTTCAGTTCAACCGTGCAGGTGTAGTCCACCCAATCCGAGCCCTGAATCACTCGCGCAGCCACGCTGACAACTGCGGAATCCCCTTTGATGTCGCTGGCCGTGATGCGCGCCGAGGTCGTCAACGCGTGCCTCAAAATCGCATAGATGATCGCGCTGCGCCGGTTATCCCAAAACAGGGCGGCAAACTCTTGCTCCTCCCCGGTCATGTCCGTTCCCCGAAGCATGTCCCCGTACTCGAGCCGGTCAATCGTCACGTTATGGGGACTCTCGTACGGCCCTCCCTGATCCGTGGTTTGGAACACGGCTTTCACGGTAGCCTCGGGAGTTGACTGCTCCGCCCGTGCCTGCTCCGAAGCGCCGGATGATGCAGGAATCCAAAATCTCAGCCGGGGCACAAGGATCGGCGCGATGAGAAGCAGCACCAGGGCCAGAATGATCCACGAGAGTCTGATTTTCATTTAAGGCTTTGTTTCTCTGTTTGCTGTTCCAGTTCTTGAAATAATTCGGACCGGAGTTATCCTCCACATTGTGACTCGGTTTCGACATCGAGAAGTAGTTACTTCCGTGTTGAGCGTTGCTGCAGACGGCGGATCTGTCTCGGGGTTGTCATGTCTGTTGTGCACCTCTAAAGCCGCTTCGTGATTCTGCTGGCGCTCAGATCGTGCAATATCGGTTCCGGTCAATGTGGAATCCGAGAGCGGTGACGATTGGCGAAATATCGCGACCATACTCAGAGCTGGTCCCCCGCGGCCCGAGGATCGTACTGGGTGCTAATGCCTTGATTTCGCCAGTTGACCCTACCGCACAGTGACCCGATATATCCCGACGCAAAGCGGAAGGAGCCATCCGAACATGAATAGCGGATAGAGCGAGCCGAATGCGTAGACAACGGCGATCTTAGCGGGATTCCGCTTGCCCAAGCCCAGGAAGAAAGAGGATGGTCCCAGTTGGTTCCAAGCGATAGCGGCCACGAACCAAACTGCAGCTATCACGAGCAAGCTCCGTCCGGTGACCGTGCTTTTCGCCATTGCCACGCCGAGCAGAACGATCAGCACCAGTTGCACCACGATTCCGATCCAAAATCTCCGCTTTATCGTGCTTGCCAATCCAATCAAACTGGCGGGTTGTTCGGTAACACCGTGTGTCCGAGACGTTGCCACTATCTGGCGCGCCGTTTGCAGATCAACGTTATGGGCAACTAAGAAACGCGAGGCGATACTCTCGGATTCACGCAGAACTCCCAGTAGCAAATGCCCAGAGGTAATCCACCGCGAGTTGAGCCGAACAGCTTCTTCTGCGGCATAAGCCAGAATCCTCTTACTCGGACTTGATAGCGGCAGATCGGCTGGCTTGTCACTTGAGTTCAATTGCGCGGTTGCCCCTAGGTCAGCACGAAGGGAGTCCTCAACCTCTTTGAGCCTCAATGGTTCTTTAAGCACAGGCTCGCTTGAACGCGATATTCCGAGCAGCAGATGCTCAGCTTCGATACATGGCGACCTGAGCATGGCAGCCTCTTCCTTGGCTATAGTGACAGCGTGCCGTGCATCTTCTGTATACCGATCAAACATCGCAGCGCATTTTATGCTGATTTGCGGATTCTCGCGCCCGTAACTGTTGAAATATTGCGACTACACCACAACGCGCTAATTCGCTTGTTTATGGGACGAGTCAGTGCCGTCTAGCGCGCGTCGCGCACAACTAGGATCATCCCCGGGCGCAGGGTCGCGATATTGCGGTTGTCTTTCTTCAGAGCAGACACCGTGGTGTTGTAGGAGTTGGCAATCGAGGCCAGGGTTTCACCCTTCTTGACTCTATGGTGGACGGTGCCGCTTTTGGAGGCGACCGCCGTACCGGCGTGGCTGCGGGATTTGTGCGAGCGTGACGAAGCCACTTGCGCACCGGTGGAACTCGGAGTGACTGGCAGGTGGAGATACAGAACTTTTCTCCCCGCCAGGCTGCTGCCCTTCAGGCGGTTCCATCCGCGCAGCATCTTGGGGGAAACGCCAAAATTCTCTGCGACGGACTCAACCGTATCGCCCTTGCGCACTCGATAGCGGGTCGTGGCTCGCGCATAGGCTGCGGTATCGGTGTTCTTGCCGGCCGCGATCGGGATGACCAGCTTGGTTTCAGGCGTGAGGGTGTCGTCCTCCAGACTATTGGCTGCGGCGATCGATTTCGAAGGGATGCGATACGTGCGCGAGATCGACGCTAAAGTGTCGCCGGCCTGCACCTTGTGATAGCGCCACCATACCCGCTTGTCGGCCGGGATGGCTGCCACTGCGGACTGGAACTTGTCGGCGGTTCCGGCGGGCAGGTGCAATTCAAACTCCTTGTCTTTCGGCGTGGTCAGGCGGAGCAAGCTGGGATTCAGGTCCTGCAGGTCGGAGGCGTTAGCATCCACGCACTCCGCGGCCAGGCGGAGATCGATGGGATAGTCAATCTTCACCGTATCGTACGGAACCGGCTTTTCCTTGACCACCGTTTCCAGGCCGTACTGCTCGGGATTCTTGGCCATGATGGTCACGGCCACAATGATGGGAACGTAGTTACGGGTTTCCCTCGGAAGCACGTTGCGCCGGTAGAGTTCCCAGAAGTCGGCATAGCCGGTGCGCTTGACCGCACTCTGCACCGTGCCCGGGCCGGAATTATAGGCGGCCATGGCCAGGTACCAGTCTCCAAACTGGTTGTAGAGATCTTTCAGGTGGTGCGCGGCAGCGCGAGTTGCCTTCTCTGGATCCTGGCGGTCATCGACCCACCAACTGCGCTGGAGTCCGTAGCCTCGGGCGCGGCTGCCCATGAACTGCCACATGCCGCGGGCGCCGGCGCGTGAAACCGCCAGCGGATGAAAGCCGGACTCGGCCTGCGCGAGGTAGATCAGGTCCTGCGGCACACCTTCTTGCGCCAGTGTGCGGCGAATCATGTCCTCGTAGCGTCCGGAACGAGCCAACGCCCGCTCGACCGTGTCGCGGCCACGGTTAGAAAAGTAGTTGATGAACCCGGCGACCTGATCGGTCATCATCAGGGGCAAGTCGGAGTGAGTCGACTGGATCTCGGCTTCGGCTTTGGCCTTGACGTTGAGATCCACCGAGGGCGTCAGTTCGTTGGCCTCGTCAATCGGGGCGGGCTCGGATTTCTGCTCGGCGAAACCATCGCCCTGCTGCAGAGCGCTGAGTTCCAGACTGTTGATTCCGTCCAGGATGCGGTCGAGTTCGAGCTGGAGGCGGTCGTCGGAACTCAGGTCCAACCCGCTGCCCAGCAACTGGTTGAATGCCGAATCAAAATTCTGCTTGGCGGCTTCCAGGTGCCCGTCCCTGTAGTTATCCTGCCCGGCCTGGTATTCCTTCTCCACCCGGGCGATGAGATCAGCAACCGGATCGACTTGAAGAGCTTGCGGAACCTGTGGCTTGGCGGGCGGCTGCGCTGCCGCCTCGGCCGGCTTCTGCTTTGCTGGTTCCGGATTGCTGGCGGCAATGAGGGCTGGAGCCTGCGCCGCTGCCGGCGGCATGAAGGACACCGGCTTCTGGCCGCTCTGGCAGGCGAGAGTCGCGGCCAACCCAGCGAAAAGCACGAAGACCGGATACCGGTGCAAAGGAAACCTCATATTTTGAAAGACTTGCCGTAGCTCCTGGGTGGAGCGATCCACGCTCCTGACAGTTGAGATGGTACTATCGCAAAATTCGTTGGGTCAACGCTACCGCGGGCACCCGAAACCCGTTACTTTAGGAACCCGGCGGATATTACCTTAGCCCCATCCGGGAGGGCAAGCCGGGCTAGGTTTGCGAAGGCACGTCATTAGCCGCGCCGCTCAGCGCCCCAAGAAATGTGGACATTAGCCCCGTGAGGGCCGAGTTGTTCGCTCTTTGCCGGATTTCAACTGAGCAAAACGGTTCATGCGTCCTCTTCACGTCTTCGTTCATCGAAAGGCACTATGAAGGCTATTCAAGTAAAGCAAACCGGCGGGCCGGAGGTCATGGAACTGGTGGATCTCCCGGTTCCTCAACCGAAGCCGAATGAAGCTCTCGTCAAGATCCAGGCGGCGGGCGTCAACTTCATTGACGTCTACAATCGCGAAGGCCGCTATAAGGCTCCGCTGCCGTTGGTACTTGGGCAGGAGGCAGCGGGTATCGTTTCGGGGGTCGGGTCGGATGTGAGAGGAATCGCCGTTGGCGACCGCGTCGCCTACGCCAGTGTGCTCGGAAGCTATGCCGAGTATGCTGCCGTGCCTGCGGATCGCCTCGTGAAAGTTCCGGCTGGAGTCGGCGAACGTGAAGCAGCCGCGGCGATGCTGCAGGGAATGACAGCGCATTACCTGGCCCACGATACCTATCCGCTGAAGAAAGGTGAGACGGCTCTGATTCACGCGGCCGCTGGCGGAGTTGGATTACTGCTGGTCCAGATGGCGCGCAACATCGGCGTACGCGTGATCGCAACCGTTTCAAACCAGGAAAAAGCCCAACTGGCGCGCGCCGCGGGAGCCGAAGAAATCATTCTTTATACCCAATCGGATTTCGAAGCCGAGACGAAGCGCATCACGGGTGGCAAGGGCATCGACGTTGTATACGACTCGGTCGGCAAAACGACGTTCGAGAAAGGTCTGAACCTGCTCCGTCCGCGCGGCATGATGGTGCTCTTTGGAGGATCAAGCGGGGCCGTTGCGCCGATGGATCCGATCATCCTCACGCAAAAGGGCTCACTCTTCCTGACTCGTCCTTCGCTCGGACACTACATCATCACCTCGCAGGAGTTGCAGCAACGGGCGGGCGCTGTGTTTGGCATGATCCGCGACGGCCAGCTCAAGCTGCGGATCGAGCACGTGTATCCGTTGACGCAGGTGCAGCAGGCCCACCGCGATCTGGAAGGGCGCAAGACGACCGGCAAGCTGTTGCTGCTGCCAAATTGAGGCCCGGATCTTTCATGAATTTTGCCCGATTCACTACCATTAGTTTTGACTGCTACGGCACGCTGGTTGAATGGGAATCAGGGATCCTGCCGACGCTTCGTGCGGTGCTCAACCGCCACCAACAGAGCCTGCCGGACGCAGCCATCCTTGAATTGTATGGAGAGTTCGAAGCAGAAGCGGAAGCCGGCCCGTATCAGAGTTACCGGAAAGTGCTGGAGTCAGTGGTGCAGCGCTTTGGGAAGCATTTGGGTTTCGCGCCCGCGCCAGATGAAGTTCGCTCGCTGCCCGAGTCGGTGCCGTCGTGGCCTCCGTTTCCGGATACCGTATCCGCGCTCCGGAAACTTCAGAAGCGTTACAAACTGGCGGTGATCTCAAATATCGACGACGATCTGTTTGCGGAAACGCGGAAGCATCTGGGCGTGGAGTTTGATTGTGTAATCACGGCGCAGCAGGCGCGGAGCTACAAGCCTGCACTCAATAATTTTCAGCTGGCATTGCGGACGATGGGGATTGCGCCGGATCGTCTACTCCATGCTGGGCAGAGTATCTATCACGATGTTGTCCCGGCGCAGTCGCTGGGAATCGCGAGCGCTTGGGTGAACCGGAGGTCGGCCCGGCCGGGGGTCGGCGCAGTTCGCTCGGCGTCGGGGCGTCCAGATCTGGAAGTGCCGGATGTGGCGAGCCTGGCGGCGCTCGCCGTTCAGGGATCAATCGCTAGTGAGAGGTAAACGGCATCCGGAGAATCTTTTTCTGGATCGCGGTGGTGACCAGTTGCGCCTTGTTGTGAATGTCGAGTTTGCGCATGAGGTTGAACTTGTGCGCCTCGACTGTCTTGACGCTGACTCCGAGAATTCCCGCCGTTTTCCGGACCGTGTGTCCTTCCGCCAGTAACTTCATGACCTCCCGTTCGCGCAGAGTCAGAGTGCTTCTTCGGTGCGGGATGCGCGCCGGGTCGTTTCCGGAAATTGTCTCGCTCTTGGACGGGGCCGCCACTTGAGGGCTCAGCACGCGTTCCCCACGATGAATCTCACGCAGGGCATGCAAGAGACGCGGCGCCGGAGTGTCTTTGAGCAGATACCCGCTCGCACCCGACTTGAAAGCTTGCGCCACGTAATCTTGATCGTCGTGCATCGTCAGATAGACGACCCGGGTGCCCGCGCAGTGCTCTTCCACCAAACGCCCCGCTTCGAACGCCGACATGCCCGGCATGGCGATATCCAGCAGGATGATGTTGGGGCGTTCCTCGAGGACCAGTTTCAGGGCCTCAGAGGCATCAGCCGCCTCGCCCACGACGGCGAAGTCCGGATCGTCTTCAAGCAGTCGCCGGATGCCGTAACGCACCAGGGCGTGATCGTCAGCAATCACGCAGCGGATTTGCAGACTGCTCTCGGAATGACGATTGTTTTTCGTGGTCAGCACCGCACGATTCCTCGCGTCCAGCGACGAAGCGGAGCGATGAATCCGTAGTATGAGTCAGGCGACTTCCGGTTGGTAACCCCATTTATTGTACCTGCCCGGGCGGGGCGTTTCTCCAGAAAATCGTTGGAGACCACTGAACCCCGCATCTTCATTTACAATGCCTGTTTCGCATGCTGCGCTACTTTACGTCCGGTGAATCTCACGGCGAGGCCCTGGTCGGGTTTCTGTCTGGACTGCCCGCCGGGGTTGTGGTCGACCAGGCGTTTATGGACCGCGAACTTTGGCGGCGGCAACAGGGGTACGGGCGCGGCGGGCGAATGAAGATCGAAACCGATCAGGCGCATATCCTTTCGGGCGTGCATCATGGCAAGACGATCGGATCGCCGATCGCTGTCATGCTCGCAAACCGTGACTGGCAGAATTGGAAGGACGCGCTGCCGGTGGAGGCGGGCGATCCGGAGAAGCACAAGCGGGTGGCGTCGCCGCGTCCGGGGCACGCCGATCTGGCGGGAGCGCTGAAGTACGATTTCACGGAAGCGCGCTACGTGCTGGAGCGGGCCTCGGCCCGCGAGTCGGCGGCACGGGTTGCGATTGGCGCGCTGGCCAAATTGTTTCTGCGCGAGTTCGGTATCGACGTCTTGAGCCACGTCATCGCGGTCGGCGCTGTCTCTGTGGGTGAGCGGGAGATCGCGTGGGGAGAGATCGAGAAAGTATCGCGCAAGAATGAAGTCTTGCTCAGTTGCGCGGACGCCGAGATCGAGCAGCGCATGAAAGAAGAAGTCGATAAAGTTTTGCGCACCGGCGATTCTCTGGGCGGAGTATTCGAGGTGGTCGCGCACAAGGTTCCGCCCGGACTGGGCACATACGCGCAATGGGACGAGCGCCTGGATGCCTTGCTGGCGGGAGCGGTGATGTCGTTGCAGGCAGTGAAGGCGGTGGAAATCGGGAGCGGGATTCACGCCGCGTATTCGGCGGGGTCCGCGGTGCATGACGAGATCGGATATCAGAAGCAGGCGGGATTTGCTGGATTCACGCGCACACGCAACAATGCCGGAGGCATCGAAGGTGGTGTATCGAATGGGCAGGAGATCCGGGTCCGCGGTTACCTGAAACCGATTTCGACCCTGCGGCGTCCGCTGCAGTCGGTAGATTTCGCAACTCGCGAACCAGTGAAGGCCGCTTATGAACGATCCGACGTTTGCGTGGTTCCCGCTGCCGGGGTAGCTGCGGAAGCGATGGTCGCGCTGACCCTGGCTCGCTGTGCGCTCGAGAAGTTTGGTGGCGACTCAATGCGCGAGACGAAACGAAATTTCGAAGGCTATCTTGAGCAATTGAAGAACTACTGATCTTGAGTTCTCAGTTCCCGGTTCTCAGTTCTCAGCGAAAAAACGAGAGCGCTGAGAATGAGAACTGGGAACCGAGTACTGAGAACTGTTCAAAGATGATTTATCCCATTGTGAAGTTTGGTGATCCGGTGCTGGAGAAACCCTCCGCTACCGTGACCGCATTCGACGACAACCTTAGGAAACTCGTGGAAGACATGTTCGAGTCGATGTATGCGGCGCACGGGGTTGGGCTGGCGGCCCCGCAGATCGGCATTTCGAAGCGGATCGCCGTGATCGATGTGACATTCAAAGAAGACCCCGGTGCGAAGCTCGTCCTGATCAATCCGGAAATCCTTCTGAAGGAAGGACGGCAGCGGGGCACCGAGGGTTGTCTGAGCATCCCGGAATTCCGCGAAGAGGTGACCCGCGCGAAAGCGGTGACGGTGCGGGCCCAGGACGCGAACGGCAAATTCTTCGAGCACGCGGGAGAGGACCTGCTGGCGCGCGCATTTCTGCATGAGACCGATCACTTGAACGGCAAACTCTACATCTCGCACGTCAGCGCCTTGAAGCGCGACCTGATCAAGCGGAAGATCAAAAAGCTGGTGAAGGCGGGAGAGTGGTAGGAATGTGGGTCGCAGGTCTCAGGTCTCAGGTCTCAGGAAACCCCGAATGCCAAACGGCCTTTTAGCTATAAAACACCCAAGAAGGTGCGGGTTTGAAACTTGTGACCTGAGACCTGAGACCTGTGACCTATGGTTTTGATTTTCTGCGGCACGCCTCGCTTTGCGGTTTCGACGCTTGAAAAGCTGGTCGAGGCGGGGCATGCTGTGCCGCTCGTCGTCACGCAGCCGGACAGGCCGCGAGGACGTGGGATGGAGGTGACCGTCTCGCCCGTGAAAGAGGCTGCGCTGCGTCTTGGTCTTCCCATTACCCAACCTGACAAAATCAAGAGCGACGCAGAATTCCAGGCACAACTTGCTGCGATTCACCCCGATGCAATCATTGTGGTGGGCTATGGACGCATCATCCCGCAATGGATGAGCGATCTTCCCCGCCTTGGAAATCTCAACCTGCATGCGTCTCTTTTGCCCAAGTATCGCGGCGCCGCACCCATTCAATGGGCGATTGCAAACGGAGAATCGATCACGGGTGTAACCACCATGCGCATTGACGCGGGGCTCGATACAGGTGACATCCTGCAGCAGCGCGAATTCCCGATCGAGCCCGACGATACGGCCGAGACACTGGGCCCGAAATTGGCTGCCATCGGCGCGGAACTGATGATCGAGACCCTGCGGGGGCTGGAAAGCGGCCAAGTGCGGGCCGTGCCACAGGATCATGCGAAAGCGACGCTCGCTCCAGTTCTGAAGAAAGAAGACGGGCGAATCAACTTCGCCCGGTCCGCCAGTGAGATTCGCAACCGCCTGCGCGGATTCCAGCCGTGGCCCGGTGCCTATACGACGTTCAAGGGCAAGACGATGCAAGTACATAAGGCGCAACCGTCGGAGCTAGGTGTCCGCTTGGATCCGGGCGAAATCGCCGTCGACGGGACGCGCTTGATTGCCGGCTGCGGTCAGCGCACCGCACTCGAGGTCCTCGAGATTCAGATGGAAGGCAAGCGTCGCATGCCCGCGCGGGAATTCATCAACGGCTACCGCCCAAAAACCGGCGATCATCTGGGACAATAACCTGCGATGGCCGTCTCTCCTGCTCGCGCCGCTGCGTTCGACATTTTGCTGCGGGTCGAACGCGACGAGTCCTATGCTTCCGAGTTACTCCATTCGCCACGGCTTGCAAAACTTTCTTCAAGCGATCACGGGCTGGCCACGGAACTCGTCATGGGCGTCCTCCGATGGCGGTCGTTGCTCGATCAGCGGCTGGCGACAGCATCTTCCCAAAAACTGGAGCGGCTGGATCGCGAGGTGCTTTCGGCGATGCGTCTCGGCATCTACCAATTGCAGTTTCTTTCCCGAATCCCCGCACGCGCAGCGATCTTCGAGAGCGTCGAACTGGTGAAAGCGGCCCGCAAGCGATCAGCGGCTCCTTTTGTGAATGCAATCCTCAGAAAGGTCGAGCCGGGCAGCGCGCAGAGCACTCTGGAGGAAATTGAACCCTGCGCGGACGCATGTCAGCTGGCCGCGTGCTCCGCTCATCCGGAGTGGTTGGTCGTGCGGTGGGTCGGGCGTTACGGCGTGGCATCGGCACGGCAGATCTGCTTATACGACCAGACTCTGCCAACGACAGCGATTCACATCGATGACAATCAAGTCGAGAAAGAGCTCGTCGACGCAGGCCTGCAGCTCTCGCCGGGAGCGCTGCTGTCGAGCGCTCGCCGGGTCAATGTAGAGCGACGGGCGACTCGCCCGTCCAGCCGGGCGGAGACACCCAGCCCTCTACAGAATCCGGGTATTTCGATCCAGGACGAAGCGTCGCAGCTAGTTGCTTTGTTGGCGGGCCATGGAGAGAAGGTCCTCGACTGTTGCGCGGCGCCAGGCAGCAAGACCGCACTGCTGGCCAAACGGAATCCGAGCGCCCACGTGTTCGCATCCGAGTTGCATCCGCACCGCGCCCGCTTGCTGCGGCACCTGGTCAACCTTCCCACTGTGCACGTCGTTGCAGCCGATGCGCGCCAGTTGCCGTTTGCTTCCGGCTTCGACCGCATTTTGGCCGACGTCCCCTGTTCCGGCACCGGCACTCTGGCCCGCAATCCCGAGATCAAGTGGCGCCTCAAGCCCGAGGACCTGGCGGACCTTCAGTCGCGCCAGATCGCGATTCTAAAACCTGCGCTGAGTCAGCTCGCGCGGGGCGGACGGCTCGTCTATTCCACGTGTTCGCTGGAGTGCGAGGAAAATGAAGTAGTCGTGGAGGCAGCTCTCGAAGCGGCGACCGGATTTGCGCGCGTCGATTGTCGAGCAGAACTCGAACAACTCAAGCGATTAAACGAATTAAGCTGGGGCGATACGGGTTCCCTGCTCGCCGGACCTTATCTGCAGACCATCCCCGGCAAGCATCCTTGCGACGGCTTCTTCGCAGCAATCATTGAGCGAAGAGCGTGAGCTAATTCTCAGTTCTCAGAAGCTATCTCATACTGAACCGAAGGCGTAAACTGCCGGGCCCTCAGGGGCTAAATGTGAAGTTTCAATAGGTTGTTGTCCATTCGGTCAAGAACTGGGAAGCTAAGGTTGCGAAGCCAAGCGACCGAGGAGACCGAATGGACTATCACCATC
>Ga0075030_100004048_pt1 | contig 13270 bp, 9 predicted proteins | sample LitLauG_LLR_2012_FD_71393 | JGI IMG/M metagenome (GOLD analysis project Ga0075030, IMG submission 71393) | Freshwater sediment microbial communities from Pennsylvania, USA - Little Laurel Run_MetaG_LLR_2012 | ecosystem: Environmental > Aquatic > Freshwater > Creek > Sediment | place: USA... | reverse complement strand
GCCGCGGTTCCGGCGCAGCAGCCCGCGGGCGCAGATCCACGCGGCGGTGCGGCGGGCTCCGCAGGTGATGGTGAAGATCACCGGTGGCGGGCGTGGCATGGGACCGATCGGTGCGCACATGGACTACATCAGCAAGAACGGCCAGCGAGAGTTGGAAACCGATGACGGGGCGCGCATCCAAGGCAAAGGGGACCTGGCGGACTTGAAGCAGCAGTGGCGCTTCGGCGGCAGTGAAATCGCGCAAAAGAGCCACCGGCGCGAGGCCTACAACGTCATCCTGTCGATGCCCAAGGGCACCGAGGCGGTGATTGTCCAGGCGGCAGCCCGTGACATGGCGCGCCGGGAGTTTGCGGGCCATCGATACGTCATGGTGCTGCACTCCCACCAGGCGAACCCGCACGTGCATGTTCTGGTGCGCGCCGAGGGCAACCACGGGCAGCGCTTGAACCCACGCAAGGCCGACCTGCACCGATGGCGGGAGCAATTCGCCGCCATGCTGCGGACCTACGGCATTGAGGCGGCGGCGACCCGCCAGGCGGCTCGAGGCGTGCTGACCAATCCGAGGCACGTCTGGCAGGTGCATGGCGAGCATGGGCGCACACTGAACACGGTGCCGCCACCGGAAAAATCTGGCCACGCAGTCAGCGCCTCGCGGCTGCAGGCCATGGGGCACTGGGATGGGATAGCGAAGACCCTCGCGGCGTCGGACGACCTGGAGGATCGGAAGCTGGCCGTTGCCGTTGACGAGTTGCTGCGCGACATGCCCTTCAGGAGAGAGCTCGAGCGTGGCGCCGGCGAAGTACGACCGGCACGCGGCCAGGAACGGGACTAACCGGGGAAAACGTAGGGCAGGAGCACTACAAGACTACGTCACCGTGCGGCGCAACGCCTCGCGCACAGTCATTGTCGCCGCAAGGACGCGTGACTGAGCCGCGGGCACCGACAGAAAGTCGTCCAGGCTCTGGTGCTCGGAGCGAAGCCGCGAGACGACTCCAACCATGGTGTCGGTCAGCGCAGGGTCAAGCGATGCGCCACTTTCCAGCTTCAATTCGATCAGGGCTGCGTCAAGATCTACCGCGCTCGCATACGGCCGCTTGTGAGTGAGCGTGTCGAGCCGGTCGGCGATCGCCACCATGCGGGCCTCCAGCGGAATGGCCTCTCCGTGCAGTCCGTGGGGATAGCCGCCATCGCCGCTCCAGCGTTCGTGATGGTGGCGAGCGATTCTTTCAGCGGCCGCGATGCCTGGTGCGTCGAAGGCGCTGATGATCTGGGCTCCGGCGTCCGCGTGCAGGCGGGCGATATCCATCTCTGGTGAGGTCAGGCGCGACGGCTTGCGCAAGATGACCTCAGGTACGGCGGCATTGCCGATATCGTGCAACCGGGCAGCCCGTTCGAGGACGTTGCAGACATCCGGCGCCATGCCCATTTCACTGGCCAGCAGATAGGTCAAGCGGCCGACCCGGAACATGTGCTCGGCGTCTCTGCCGCAAGCCACATCCGGAACCAATGCCATCCATTCGAGCATCGCCCACGAATCGCCGGCGAGCTGTATCACTTCCGGGTCGGCGTCCGAGGCGTTTAGCAAGGCTCGTTCGACGCCGGCCAGACGAATGGCTGCTGACCGTTGCTCCGCCAGTCGCATGCTGGCGAGCTCGCGAAGGTATTCGACCCTGGTCTCAACGTCACCGCCGGCGTCGGCGACTTCGATGGCTAGGTCGAGGTGCTCTTGCAGCGCGTCTGCCGACACGTTGCGCGTGGTTGCGATCAGGCCGCGAATGATGAAGGCGGCGCCGGCCGGATCACCGCGATGGGCTCTGACCAAGGCGTCGACTCCGCGGCAGAGCATGTCTGCCCTGAGTGAACCGGACTCGGCGGCAAGCTTGGACAGAACGGATGCGCGGTCGCGCGCTTCTTCGGACCGACCGGCCAGAAGTAACAGGCGACAGTAGGTGGACTCGGCAAAGCAACGAGCCATTTTGTCTCGGGCGGTTCTGGGTTCACCCATCAGCCCGACTGCATGCACGATCGCGTCCAGACCGGTTTCGACGTCCATTTGCAGGCGAGCGCAGTAGGCGACATTTGCCAGGGTTTCGCCACGCGAGCGAATGGCCTCCTCACTCCCGTTCCCCGAGGCTAAATCGATCGCGCGGGTGTACGCCCGGCTCGCCTCCGTGTACAGGCCCATGACCGTACAGGCGTTCGCGATGTTATTGAAAAGCTTTTGCTCTGTGAGCCGGTCGCTGAGTTGGCTGGCCCCGTCCAGTGCCAGTACGAAGCTCTCGACTGCCCCGCCGGGATTGCCGAGGGCATGCATCATGTTGCCGCTGGCAATACGACACTTGACTTCGAGTTCGAAGAGTTTGTGATTTGCCGCGATGGAAGTCGCGACTATCGATGCCTCCAGCCCATGTTCCAAGCCTTTGCCACGACGATGGGTGAATGCAGCCGCCGCCAGCAGGGCGCGGCAGCGGAGCGCCTGGTTGCGAGGTCCAAGGCGGACGAGCCATTTGAGCTCGCCGAATACGACTTCGTCCGCTTCCGCCAGGCCCGATATTGCCCCGCGGATTACCTCATTTGCGCGGTCCTCGCCGGAATTGTCTGCAGGAGCATCCAAGACTTGTCACCCCGATGGCGTTATCAGAACCACAAATCCGCGCAGTTTCGCCATGCGCACTCGCGTGCCAGACTCGATGCCAGCTTTTGCTGTGAAACTTGAAACCGAAGTCATACGGCTGTCTTCGCCCTTTGAACAACTCACCTTACCCAGGATCGGAGGAACTGCAATGAACGCTACCACGACGGTTACCGTCACCAAGGACCAGAGTCCCGAGGACCTCGCTGATCTAGACAGACGCGCGCGGCCGTCCGACTCGAGCATCGAGATCACCGAGCTGAGTGCCAATGAGCTTTCCGGCGTCGGCGGCGGCGGCCTCATCGCGCAGTGGTGATGTCAGCGCGTCATCAGTTCGATCGATATAGCCCCCATTGCTCCATACAGCTCGGCTGACTGTCGACTGGAATCGTACCAACGGACAACGCGGGGCTTGACCTAGAAGCCTCCGTTTGTAGCCTTTTCCCCCATCATCCAGGTTGCTCCTACCGGGCCACCTGGATCACCACCATTTCTCTTCCTTAAGGCCGCGATTTCGTAGAACACCAATCGCGGCCTGTTGCATTGCGCCATAGGCCAATACAGATGCCGCCGAGCTCCGCAACGGCTCGCCGTGACTAACGTGAGCTCCCGCAGGCCCGACGCTGCCTGATTAAAGGGCGAGTTTCCTAAACACCAATCTTGAGTCAGTGAGCGCCGGGTACACTGAAAAGGGGCGGCCGGCAATCGTGCAGCGGCTGCAACGTCGCACTTTCCCTTAGGTTTTTGCTTCATGGCGAACCCACCCGATCAAGGGACGCCGGATCCAGGCGAGTCTCTGACTAGCGCCCTGCGCGAACCGCCAGCTGCCAAGCCGTCGGCTGGTGGACGCGTCGGCGCGAACTTACGGCAAACACGCGATCACGAAGCCCCGCTCGAGCCCCATGGCGACGGCGCTGACGATAGTACTGATCTGCATTGCGATCGACCTGAACAATATGGGGAGCTCGAAGACACCGATCCGGCCGAAACCAATTTCGTCCTCGATGCGCAGATGGAGCTGGCGTATTTCTCGATGATGGTGCATGACCTGATGGGGCCCGCCGAGGGGCTGCGCCGTGGCATCGCACGAGCGTCGATGCACAACGCCAAGGCGGGCATCTCGTACGATTTCAGCGACATGACGTCGTACCTGGATCAGCTCTCGCTGCAGCTTTCCGAGGTTGGATTTCTGCTGAAGTATGGAGTCTTCTTTTCCGAGAAGTCTCCTCCCGCCGTCCGCCTGCCGGTACGCGACATCCTGACGTACGTGAGCACGCTGTTGAGAGAAAAGGCCTCCTGGAAAGGAAAGGAGCTTCGAGTCGTCCCGTCGAAGCTGTCGATGGTCACCCAAAAGTCTCCGGTCTGCCGCATCTTGCAGAACCTGGCGCAGAACGCCATCAATCACTCTGTCGGCACTCGAATCACCATCGGTGCCCGCAAGCGTGGCAACGATGTGGTGTTCGTCGTGGCCGATTCCGGGATCGGCATAGAGCCGCATTTTCGGCGGATCCTTCTAGGCGCGCCTCATGGCCGATCCGTCGCCAATGCGAGCGTCGAAGGCCTGGAGACGAGATCCCATGGCTTGGGCCTTTACGCCGTTCGTCGACTTACCGAAGAACTCGGTGGTCACATTCTTCTACCCTTGCCGCGTCGCGGAAGGGGATTCATCGTGGAGGTCGTTCTCCCTGGTGCCGCTCGCTACGTGCCGGTCGAGCCCGTCCGCATGGTTGAAGGCTACCTGGAGAGCGGGGAACGACCTCTGGAAGGCAAGCTCATTGCCGTACTCGACGATGACGTCTATGCAACGCGGGTGCTCCAAGCGTCCTTCGAGGCACTCGGCGCCACGGTAAGAGTCCAGCATGACCAACATCGTTTCCTGAACATGCTGAATGGATGGTGGGACAGCGGGTCCAGCGGACCGGACCTCATGGTCCTGGACTTCTTCCTAGAAAGCGGCACCGTCATCCCAGTCTGGCAAGAGGTGTTGAAACGGTTCGGAGATTCTCCGCCACCGGCTGTTTTGCTGACAAACGCGCTTTGGCAGAGCGATATGTCGCTGCTAACGGTTTCGATGCCGTTTCTGTCCAAGCCACTGACTTCGGCTTACATGACTGCGCTGGTTGCTGCTCTCATCGATGGCACGCAACGGTCCTTCACGCATCGCTTCCAAATGTACGAGACGTCCGTGAGTGTTAAGACCTCACGCTAATTCATTGGTGGCTTCCTTAAGTTTCTTGGCATTCTGGGTTCTGCCTCGCACTGTCGACTCCACTCAACCTGATTGTGCGACCAGCAAGGGTAGGTCCAGTCGTCGAATGGTTGCGAATGCGAGTGCGTACCGTCGAGCGTCGAGATATATTCCCTTAATCATCGACGCGTGCGCCAACAGCCAGTAGCGAGGGCATCGTTCATGCGTTTGGCAGGAGATGAAATGCTCGCCAGCCGCGTTTTTCCGTCTCTTGACTCCACGATCGGTTGCCGAAGTGCTCCCGACGGATGTCAGCCCCGGCTTTGCGCCCGAGGCGGTTCACGGCCATCGGGTCCGCACCGTCGATCGTGTGGCCGTCCGCGGAGAGCGACTTGCTTGTAATGGTGGTGGAAGATCACCCGATGGTGTGTCGCGCCGTCGCTCAGAGCCTGAGGCAGCTTAAGTCCGGGGTCGAAACGATCACGGAGGCATCGTTGAAGGACGCAATCGGGACACTTCAAGCGGGAAGTGCGCCAGATGTTGTCGTGCTCGACCTGAACCTTCCTGATGCGAAAGGTCTCGCCGCGCTGGATCGTTTATCCAAGATTTTTCCGGTGCAGCGGATCGTCGCTTTCAGCGGCGAGGATGATCCGGAACTTATCCGGCTTGCGTACGAGCGTGAGGCGCGCGGCTACATCCTGAAGTCGACGCCCGATACGGACGCGGCATTTCGGCGCGTGCTCGACGGCAAGCGTGTCTTTCCTCCCATGAGCGAGAGCGCGGAGCGCGGGCCAGTCAAGCTTATGGAGAGGGAATACGTGGTCCTGCGCTTTCTTGCGAAATCCCATTCAGGCGGATCACTTAAGGATGTCACGCGCGAGCTGGGGCTGAGCGACGCACAGGCCCGCAGGGCCCTCGAGAACATACGAGTGAAATTGAACGTGAGGTCCCAACTTGAGGCGGTTGCGAAGGCCCGCCTGCTCGGCTTACTGCGCGATTAACTGGGAATCAAGCGCGGGCGGCATAGACATCCCTGCGTGCGACCCCAAGATAGTTTCACGATGCCGGCCTCCTGATCGCACAGGATCAATGGACGGGCGCTGGTTTCCCCCAGCGAATTAAGTGGACACGTGTACGTCACCGCGGGGACTGCCATCCGCGGCCGTGCAGATGCGCTACCGATTAGCGCGATTGGATGACCTGCGCCATCCGCAACCCCGGGGTCCGCAATTCCATAGTAAACAAGATGACATTGCTCCGAAAGCAGGCGCATTTTTTCGGACCCCGCAGAGTTCGCGTGAAAACTCGCGATCGTCGCCTCCACTCTGAAAGTCGAGCCAGCAGATCGACCCAGGAAGGATGATCACCACAAGGGGAACGGTGACAGGGCTCGCGAGAACGTGACTCAACCGATTTTTGCACAGCCTCGCCTATGGACCGGCATACCGACTGGTCGTATTGGAGCGCCTGAAGGGGCTGGCGCCTTGAGCAATCTGCCGCGATTAACAGGGCCTGCCGCCGCCGCTGTCGATCTGCACAGCACTTGTCAACTATAAAACCTGCGTATCGAATTTTCTCGGGCGTGCCGTCCCATCATTTTCATCGCCGTCCTGCTGCAAAAAGTTCTTGCCTCTGCAGCACCAGCAAGACGGGTGGAAGAAGGGCCCGTGGTTGATCGAATTGGAGTAGTAAACCGGACGCCAGGGGCGCCCGGTTGGTCGGATTTCGCGCCATCTCCCGGCGCCGCCTGACGAGCGAACATCATTGCGACAATGGCGAGAAGGTCGGCGCGGTGCTGAAGACCTGCGTCCCACAGTGGGAGAAAGCGTCGTTGATGTTGATGAAGTAGTTCATCATCAGCTGCGGCATGTCGGTCGAGATCGGATTATTGTTCGAATCCAACACAGGCATGTTGTCCGGACCCAACAGAACACTGCCTTGCGACAGCCAGAAGCGGTTGAACGTCACCTGCGAATCCGCCATCTGAAGACCTCTCCACGGATAGCTTGAGCGTCCGCAGACTGATCGCTGGAATTCGTCTCCAACGTCCTCAAAGACGGGGGAACTCGCCAATCCCGTCAGATCGTCGAAGTTGTACGCCGAGATCTGGTTCACATGACAGGTCCGGCAGGTTCGGGCCAACACCCGCGCGTAGAACGGGGTCGCATGGTCTTTCCCAGGGTCGAGATAACCGTTCGGGTTGCCGATGTAGGATGGGTTTGTGACGTACGCCGCCGCTTCGTTGCTCGCCTCTTGCTTCCACGAATACGGGACGTAGCTCTGATCGAGCGAAGAGGAGGTGGGGCTCCCGCTCATGTAGCTGTACCAGCCCTGGATCAGGTTCTGGCCGGCCAGCGTCAGCGCACCCGCGGCGACGGCCGGGGTCTGGATAGGGTCCACATTCAGCAGGTTCTGGTTGAGCAACATAATCGCCGCTTCGCGCCCCGCGTCATCGAGGCCATCCACGTCGGAAAACGTGAAGTTGCCCTTGTCGTACGGCAGCATGTGGCCGCCGAAATCCGCAGGCCCGCTCCCGTCCTCCGGATAGCCCCCCGCATAGTGGTCGCCGCCGTGGCACGGCACGCACGAGCCCGGGACGAACTTCTCCCCACGCCCGTCCAGGTTCACCGACGGCAGCAACTGCCCGCTGGGCCCGAAGATGTAGAAGCGCACGAACTTCTTGCCGCCGTTGACTCCCGAGTGTGCCGCGTAATCCATTGCCACGCAGGCGACCAGGTTCTTGCCCGCGATCGCGCTGGCGATCGCATCGTCAGCCGTGGTGCCCCCCGGCACCACCGTGCCCGCTCCCGGGTTCACAAACAGGTCGACGCTCTTATTCTGGTCGGCCGGCCCCAGGTGGTTGCAGACCACCGCCGCCAGCGAGTCGGTGCCGTAGCGGATCGATTCGTGCTGCCGTGTCAAGTTAAGGTCGGTCTTGTTGATATAGGTGGCCGCGGCCGCGACGCCACCCGGCTGGGCATACTTCTCGATCTTGCCGTCGCGCTTCCAGTCCTCGTAGGAGACCGCGCCGTAGAGGCTGCCGTCCGGATTGCATCCCTTCACCGCGCCGATCGACAGGTAATACTTGCACGCTCCCATGCGCGTGTCGTGGCCCTTGAAGGCCAGGAAGCTGTTCTGGTTCGACTGGAAGTCCGACGGAAAATGTGTCGGGCTCAACGAGGACCATCCATCTATCCCATCCAGCATGGTCGGCGTGCCGGCCGCGGGCAGCGCCGGCGTGCTGCGCGACGGCTCGGACTGGAACAGGCCCGGCCGCCCGTTCAACGGCGCCGTCATGCCACTGATCACTGGCTGGCCGGTACTGGCGGCGAACACGAGCGGCGCAACCGAGATGAAGCTCGAGGGCGCTCCGACCGAAGCGCTCGCGCGGGCCCCCTCGCAGCGGAATTTCACGCTGACAGGGGTCGCACTGGTGGAAGCGAGTGGGGCGGCCCAGTCGCCGTACTGATTAATCGTCGCCGTCGTGATGATCGCGTTGTGCGCGGCCAGCACCGTCGCGCTGCCAGCGCTGTGCACGCCAAACAGGTCGTTGTCGACACCGCAGGGTGAGCCGTCCGCCAGCGTGATGTGGCCAACGATCCAACCGCTGATGCCGACACCGATTTCTCTTCCGGAGTAGTCGGTATAGGCCGTGCCCGTCAGCATGGTGCCGGTAAACTCGCTGCATCCAGTAACAAACGTCTTGCCGCCATCGAAAGAGCAGTTCAAGTTAAAGGTGGCACCGTAGGGCACATTCGGGATCACAAACGATCCATCGGGTCCGCTCGGAAACGAGCCAGTTGGTGGGTAATTGGCGAGAGTGTTGACATCCGTCGCGTTAATCTGCATTCCAGGAATTACGGTGCGGTAATCGGACGAGGGATCACCGACATTGACAAAGGAACGATACGTGTCGCTCGAAGTCGACGGGGCGGGGGCTGTCGGCAGGACGAGCGCGCGAGGCCGCATGGCCGCCGATTCGGGCGCTCCACCCACATCGTCGGTGCTGACGACGACCCGCGCTTCCGTATAACCGCCCATCCGATCCGACACCAGCACATAGGCAAAGTGCACCCCGGGCCCCGAAGGCAGCGTCCACTGCGTGGTCGGCGCATCGGTGTCGACGATCTGGCCGTCGGACGATCGCCACTTGTAGTGCAGGCGTGCGCTTCCGGAGGCCGTTACCGTGACCGTGACAGTCGGCCGGATCAAGTTGACGTGACCGCCGGATTCGCCGTCGGACGAAATCGCCGTGCCAACGGTTAGAGGTATGGTTGCCAATGCCAGTACACCTCCCGGAAGCAGGGCGCGCAACGCCCCAAAATTCGATTTCATCGAAGGCTCCTTCAGGAAGATGTGAGTCGATTATCAATACGACGTACGGTCGACACAAGGTAGTCTTCACCCCCAAAGTTGCGACGACCACGACACACGGAGGGATGCTTTTTAGGATTGCGAATTTGTCTTACTTCGGGGCGGCTTGGTCAAAGCAGAGCACCGGGGGATCGGCTAGCGCAGACCGGCTAGGTACCGAGCCAGCATCTGAACGCTCGGACTTTCGTAGAGAATCCGCCGCGCTGACGACAGTGAGTTATTGCTAATTCGTCTTGTCGAAAACGAGCCCGGTGTCGCGACTCGGCGACGAGGTCTGCAGTGTGATGGTCGAGCGATTGTCGCGGGACCTACACTTGGTGCTCCGCGACAATCAGATTCGATATCCGCTGCCGTGCGACGACGATACCGAGAGTACCCTGGCCTTCGCTGAGGAGGCTTTCCAAGTCGCCATTCGCTTCTTGCAATGCGGGGATCATCTGGAGGAAGAGCTGCGCGAGGGCGGGGTCGAACTGCGTTCCGCTACCCGCGCGGACCGCTTCGAGCGCTTGATCTATCGACACCGCAGCTTTGTATGGGCGGCCGTGCGTCATGACGTCAAAACTGTCGCAGATCGAGACGATTCGAGCCGGCTCCGGGATCGCCCACGCGTTTTTCCCTGTCGGATACCCGGTGCCGTCCCAGCGCTCGTGATGATGCAGAGCGACTTGTGCACAAATCTCCCGCTTGGGTATCTCGCTTCGAGACAGGAGCGAGTGTCCGTTCAGGCAGTGAGACTCGAGGATCTTTCGGTCCGCCGTGCTCAGCCTTCTCGTGTTGCGGACATAGACCGAGTCCAGGTAGAGAATGCCGACATCATGAAGGCGCGCGGCCATCTCGATGAAGAAACACAGCTCTGGATCCAGACCTCGTCGTTCGGCAAGCAGGTACGCCAGTCGACCGACGCGGTGCGTGTGTCGGCCGGTCGGGTCTTGCGGCAATTCGGCGAGGGCCGCATGAGACTGAAAGAAAGCAAAACTTCGCTCTAGTTCGTTGCGCCTTTGTGCGCTGAACTGCTCTGCCTCGACGTGTGCCGTCGCCACCGTGCGCCAATGGGGTGTAGCGAGCTCGCTCAGAGCCGTGTAGCGCTCGTATTGTTTGATGTATTCAAGGACGAGAGCCTTCGCCTGATCGCTATCGCCGCATGTGATCAACGCGTCGATGTTCATCAGCAACGCGAACGGCATGTAGCTAGGTGTCTCCGCGTTTCGCTGATCTTGCAGGGCCTGCGCCAGCAGTCGCAGCCCTTCGCCTTGGCCCCCGCGATAGATGCTCTCCACGCCTGCTGAGATCACAGAGGCGATTCTCAGGCGGGCAAATGCCTCGCTGTCCTGCGGGTCGCGGGCCTTGAGTTCACTGGCCGGATGCAGCCGGCCGATCAGAAACTCGAACTGCGTGCTGTGGTCATAGCTGGGCCGGGACTTCACGCTTTCAAGGATGCGCGCTTGCAGTAACGCGGCTTCCGCCTCTACCGACGCTGGCAGCTCCTGGACCATCGCCATCGCGATGGCCCGTTCCTGCAAGCAGTCGCAGATCAGGGTGGCATCGCGCAACTCGCAGGCCATACGGACGGCCCGCAAGCTGACTGCGTCGACGGCAGAGGAACGGCGCAGCGCCAATAGAGCGCGAACCAGCAGCAAGAGGAGGGTAACGGCGGCTTTCGAGACGGCGCCGTAGCTGTCGGTCCGAAGTAGCTCGAGTGCTTCGTCGGTCGCCGGACCAAGATCGCGCGTATAGCCTTCCAGCGCGCCTTGCAGGCGTTCGACCAGATCAGAGTTCTCGGTGTCTGCGGATCTGCCAGCGACAAGCGAGACCTGGTCCTGGGTATGCATGCGTGAAGATCAAAGCGGTGTGATTAGGGGGAAGCCGATGAAGGTCTTCGCTGACGTTATCACACGGTTGCGGCTTGGCCAGTACCTTGACTTGGGTCTGGCAGAAGCGGTGAGAAACCTGAAGGAAATGACGGCCGCGATTGAAGACCTCGAGTCTTGCGGCGCGATGTTTTCGGCGCGGCGGTACAGATCAACTTAAGAGTGATGCCTTCCGCCCCACCTGCCGAGTCTGTTCTCGAATGATTGAAGGGCGGCGCCGCCTACTTCGCATATCGAAAGACGCAAGACATCGACAGGAGTAAGGCTGCATCGACCCCCTGTCTGACTCACCTTGAAATTCAAATAAGCATTGCGCCCAGGTAGCTGCCTGCGACGCGGCGTCTTAATGAACAGGTGAGGCGTTACTTGCTACGTGCTCGGGCTAGTTGTTATGCCCATGATCGGCACAGGCAACCTGAACCACGGGTGGAGGTTCAGCGGCGGCGCCGGACTGAGCAGTCGCGAGTCGCATCCCAAAGCTGCTACTTGAGCGCTGAATGGCCGCTCCCTGCTCGAAATCCCTGGTGCGTATCTTGCTGTCGCCCCGCGCAATTACGCGGACGGACTGCGGCGGTCGGCTTAATAATCAGCCCGAGGAGCGTGTTTGTGCACGCAGTGCCAGTTCGGCAATGGCTCCCGAGCGGGATTTGCCGGTTGCATCGGCGTAAGCATCGAGTCGCGCGAGGATGCGCCGAGGCAAGGTGATGTTGACGCGCTCAACCGTTTCGTCAAGGCGCGCGGGGTCAATTTGAATCACGGCCCACGTCCAGCCGGCAAATTCGGGATTCGCATAATGCTCGGCCATTGGGCGTGGCGGCGGGATGGCTTCGCCATCTTCGATTACCGCGTCGATCCATGCCTGGGCGGCTTCTTGCGCGTTCATCAACGCCTCGTCGAGCGTGTCGCCAGTTGAAAAGCACCCGGGAAGGTCAGGCACCACAGTTCCCCACGCGCTCGTTGCGGTGCCTGGTTCGATGGTGACGGCGTAATCCATCACGTCCATTTCCTACTTCCCTACTTCCCTACTTCAGGCGGGCCGCTTTCAAAAGCTTCCCCACCAAGCCTACTCCGAGGTCATTTTCGGGTGTGGCACGCTGATGTGGCCGGGCGGTCTGGGCGGATGAAGACGTGATGGGAGCCTAGGACAATGCGGGGAACCCAGCCTGCCCGCCGCATTTGCGTGATGAGTACCGCGCCGGTCACCGATAAAAGATACATACCAAAACACATCGACGCAACGCTGTCTCGCTTGCGCAGAACGGCGTGGAGCGGAGCGAAGTCGCCACAGAATTCAGATCGAGCAATATCCGGAAAGTCAGCGACCTCGCAATTCAGAGCACAGTCCTATAGCCCGACAGGTGCCGTGCCGTTCGCGCAAGGCCCTGACGCTGGAGCATATTCAAGAATTCGTCGACATTGATGGTTGGTGCCCGCAATTCGGACCGTTGCTTTCGAGCGGCACCGACGACAGCGGCGGGATCAAGATCGAAAAGATAGTCGACAAATGCATCCGGGTGCTGGGCTTCGATGCCGAACGGTGCGATCGACGCCGCCGGGAAGTCTCTTTCGTTGAAGGTCACGATGACGCTGGCATTGCATCGGATCGCAGCAGCGAGTACGTGCCGGTCATCGGGATCTGGAAGTTCGAGCCCGTCGATGAGCATCTCGTACTCCGTCACCATGGCGTCGGGTACCGCGGCATTCATCAGTGCGACGGTCCGCTCGATTTGCTTGGCGGAAATGTCCGGGCGATTCTGTTGCAAGTTTCGCGTCCACTCCTCATGGATCGCCGCGCTCCAGCGCGCGCGGAAGCGTCCAGACAACGCCAGCCACATCAGGAAGTCCCGCAGCGGCGCGGGGTAAAGCACGCACGAGTCGTAGATCGCGGTGAAGGCCGAGTGCCTCACTCATACCCCATGTGCAGTTCCTGAGCCTGCTTGGACAGCTCTCGCATGGCGAGCTCACTTTTTTCGTCACGGTCGGCTTTGTACTTCATCAGGTCCTCGAAGCGCACACGTCGATGCTTGCCTGTCTTGTGATACGGCAGTTCGCCGCTCTCCAATAGCTTGACCAGGTGCGGGCGCGACACGTTCAGCAAGTCCGCTGCCTCCTGGGTCGTCAGTTCGGCGTGCACGGGGACGACCTGCACGGCATTGCCATCGGCGAGTGCAGACAGGATGTCGACCAACAAGCGCAGCGCCGAGGTCG
>Ga0075030_100004047_pt1 | contig 13272 bp, 10 predicted proteins | sample LitLauG_LLR_2012_FD_71393 | JGI IMG/M metagenome (GOLD analysis project Ga0075030, IMG submission 71393) | Freshwater sediment microbial communities from Pennsylvania, USA - Little Laurel Run_MetaG_LLR_2012 | ecosystem: Environmental > Aquatic > Freshwater > Creek > Sediment | place: USA... | reverse complement strand
CTTATAGCTGCAGCCGACGTGGCCGTCTCCGCAGCGGGTACGACCAGCTGGGAGCTTGCCTGTTTGGGACTGCCCGCAATGCTGGTTATCCTGGCTGACAACCAGCATTTCGCCGCAGAGGAATTGGAGCATTGCGGAGCTGCGATCAATCTTGGCAATGGCGCGGAGCTTCAAGCTCCGGTCGTCTCGTCACAGCTCGCGAATCTGGTAAATTCGCAGGATGCCAGGAGATTGATGTCTGAACGCGGTAGGGAACTGGTGGATGGTCGCGGCGCGGAACGGGTAATTCGGGCATTAAGCAACAGCGAACTGCAGATTCGCAGAGCGACCGAGGCAGACTGCAAGGCACTCTGGGAACTGGCAAATGACCCGACGGTTCGCGAGGTGGCTTTCTCCCCGGATTCAATCCCGTGGGAAAATCACGTCACCTGGTTTCGATCGAAGATGCAGACGGCGACCTGCCACATTCTGATCGGAGAAATGCAGGGCGCGCTCGTTGGACAGCTGCGGGTGGATGAAAAACCGGATGGCCAGGGCGAAATTGACGTCAGCGTTGCACCAAGGTTTCGCGGAGCCGGGGTAGGCAGCCATTTGATTGATTTGGCGGCACGCAAGCTGTTCGCATCCTCGGCAATGTCGGCCATCCATGCCTACATTCTCCCGCAAAATCGGGCTTCTCAGCGGGCTTTCGAGAGCGCAGGATTTCGCAGGGTCGGCGAGCAGCAGGTTAAGGGACACCAGGCAACGCACTACTTGCGGGAAAGGACGACCGAGTGACTTTGCGGACGTATATCGAGGCCTCCCGATGACGAGCCGGGCAACTCAGGCAGAATTATTGGAGCAGCGCATCGCGGAGAATCGCGCATCGCAGGAAATAGATCTGGTTGAATGGATCTTTGAGCGCATCCCGGTGCGTGAGAGTGACCAGGTTCTGGAGCTATGCTGCGGAACCGGGGGTCAAACTTTGCGAATGTTGAGCGCTCTGGGCGATCGGGGCCGGCTCTTTGCTATGGACGTGTCGTCGGACGCGCTAAAGACCCTTACAGAACGCGCCAGCTCGCACAAGTCTCAGCTGTTCACCATTCAGGCGAGCCTCGATGACCTCCCCAGCGCATTGCGCAGCGCGGGAATAGAACAGTCCTTCAATTTGATTTTCTGCGCTTACGGTCTTTACTACAGCAGCGACGCCAGCACGACTCTCGATGCAGCGTTCTCTTTGCTGAAGAGAGATGGTCGCATCGCCGTCGCCGGGCCTTTCGGCCCGAACAATGCGCAACTCTTCGATCTGGTCCGGGCCAGCGGAGCGGCGATCCCGGATCCGGTCATTTCGTCGAGTGAGCGTTTCATGAGCCAGGTGGTTGTGCCGTGGGCAGCCGTGAAGTTTCAGTCCGTGCGAATCAGCACCATAGTGAACCCGATTCGCTGGTCGACGCCCGAACGCGTGCTGAACTACTGGCAAAATACAACGTTCTACAGCGCCGCTCATCGCCCGGAGTTCGAGAGACGATTGGCCCAGCATTTTGCGCAACACAATGAATTCGTCAACGAAAAATGGGTGATGCTGGTGGAGATGACCGATGCCCGCTAGCTCCGTGCTGGTCGTCGCTGCGCATCCGGACGACGAGATCCTGGGCTGCGGTGGAACCATGGCGCGACTGGCTCGTGAAGGCCACGACGTTCGCATCGCCATCCTCGCCGAAGGCATTTCGTCCCGGTTTCCGCATCGCGAGGATGCCGACCAGAGTCAACTCGCACACCTGCATTCGAAGGCTCAGCAAGCGGCGACTAAAGTCGGTGCGAAAGAACTGGTGCTCTGCAAACTGCCCGACAACCGCCTGGACACAGTCCCTTTGCTGGAGGTTGTGAAGACCATCGAGGACTTGGTCGCTCGTTTTCAACCGGAGATCGTCTATACCCATCATCCAGGTGACTTGAACGTTGATCACGGCGTTGTGCACCGCGCCGTGCTGACGGCCACGCGCCCTACGGCCGGCCAGACGGTGCGCGAGGTCTATACTTTTGAGGTTCCATCGTCCACTGAGTGGGCGTTCCAGCGATTGAAACCGTCGTTCCACCCCAACGTCTTTGAAGACATTGCGGCGACGCTGGAAACGAAGATCGAAGCCCTTGCCTGCTACGACACAGAGACTCGCAACTTTCCTCATCCCCGGTCGCCAGAGGCACTTCGCGCGATCGCGACACGATGGGGCAGCGTCGCAGGCCTCCACGCCGCCGAGGCCTTCGAGCTGGTGCGGTCGGTGCGTAGGTGACTCGAAAAATGACCCCGAGCATTCAAATTGGCACGCACTCCGTTGGCCCCGGGCACCCGGCCTACGTCGTCGCCGAGCTCTCCGCCAATCACAATCAGAACTTCGACCAGGCTGTGCGCATCATCGAGGCCGCGAAGGAGGCCGGCGCCGACGCCGTCAAACTCCAGACCTACACTGCCGACACCATCACCATTGCCTGCGATCGCGAACCGTTCCGCATTGGCGGCGGCACGCTGTGGGACGGCCGCAATCTACATGACCTTTACGCCCAGGCTTTCACTCCCTGGGAATGGCAGCCCAAGCTGAAGAAAGTTGCCAACGACCTTGGCATGGATCTGTTCTCCAGTCCGTTCGATGAAACTGCGGTTGATTTCCTCGAAACCATGGGCGTTCCGGCCTACAAGCTGGCTTCGTTCGAACTGGTGGACCTGCCGCTCATAAAAACAATGGCGCGGACTGGCGAGCCGCTCATTATTTCCACCGGTATGGCGACCATCGAAGAAATCGACGAAGCCGTGCAAATCGCGCGCCAGGCGGGAGCTTCCCAGATCGCACTGTTGAAGTGCACCAGCGCTTACCCGTCCCTGCCGGAAGACATGAACCTCAATACGATTCCCGAGCTTGCTCGACGCTTCAACGTGCCCGTAGGCCTGTCCGATCACACCATGGGGGTTGCCGTACCTGTGGCCGCGGTCGCGCTGGGCGCGTGCATCATTGAGAAGCATCTCACCCTATCTCGCTCCGAGCCTGGGCCGGACAGCGCATTTTCTCTCGAGCCCCAGGAATTCAAGCAGATGGTCGATGCGGTACGGATCGCCCAGAGCGCTCTGGGTGAAGTCCACTTCGGTATCAGCGAAAAGGAAACCGCCAGCCGCGTTTTTCGCCGGTCGCTGTTTGTGGTTGCGGATGTAAAGCAAGGCGAGCCGCTCACCTCAGCAAATGTTCGCTCCATCCGGCCGGGCCACGGCCTGCACACCCGCCATTTGTCCGAAGTGCTGGGCAAGCCAGCGGCTTGCGACATCGAACGCGGGACTCCTCTCGCCTGGGACCTGGTCAAGATGCCATGAGATTTGTCAGCCCGGCGCTCAAACACGTGGTTTATCCGGCGATGGCGGGCATGGGCTGGCTTCGCCGCTCCGCTCCACACGGAGTCTGCGTCGTCACCTACCATGGAGTTTTGCCGGAAGGATACGCGCAGCGCGATCCCGCCCTCGACGGCAACCTGGTGTCTGCGGAAATGCTGCACCGCCAGTTGCGCCTGCTCAAATCAAATTATCAAATCATTTCCCCCGAAGACTTTCGATCGTGGCTTGGAGGCTCGATCAAGCTGCCTGTGCGCGCCGTTCTGCTCACCTGCGACGATGGCTTGCTCAACCTGATAACCGACATGTTGCCGGTGCTTCAGGCTGAAGGCGTGAAATGTCTTTTCTTCGTGACCGGCGCATCCGCAAGCGAAATTCCATCTGAGCTGTGGTACGAGCGGCTATTTTTGACCATCCTGCGCGCTCCGGCAGGAAAGTTCCACGTCGAGTTGCCTGAACTGCAAATTGAAGATGAGCTTGCCGGCGCCCAACAGCGGCGTGCCGTCTGGTGGCGCATGGTCCAGCGGCTTTCTCAAAAAGATAGCGACACTCGAGCCGCTTTCCTCGCGACCGCCCGCCGCACGTGGTGCGACTCACTTTCGGCCGACCATGACACCAGTTCAACCCCTGTACAGCGCCGGTTCTGGCTTCTGACCCGCCCCCAATTGCTTCAACTGCAGGATGCCGGCATGACGATCGGCGCCCACACCATGACCCATCCTGTTCTCACCCAACAACCGCTTAAACTCGCGAAGTACGAGGTTTTCCAGGCGCGCTCCGTTTTGGAGAAGAGTCTGGGCCGCGACGTGTGGGCGTTTGCATATCCTTTTGGGGATTCGTCTTCTGTTGATTCGAAGACCATTGCCCTCGCACGCGAAGCCAGGTTCGACGCCGCATTTCTCAACTACGGCGGCGGTTTCGCCGAGCGTTTCGACCACTTCGCTATTCCTCGCGTGCACGTCATATCAACCATGGGGCTTGCCGAATTCGAAGCCCATGTGGCCGGCTTTCACAATTTTCTTCAGCGTCAGGCGGGCAGAAATTTGCCGGGATCCTCGATGGCTGCGGCTAGCTGAAGGTCACTATGCCTGCTGCCAACCGCGCCGCGAAGGCTGCTGCCCCGGAATCCTCGCTGCCTGATGCTCCACCACCGGCTGCTAGTATTGATTCGTCACCTGGGCTTCATCTGCAGAGGCAACCTCGCGTGCGCATCAGTGTGCTTCGAGAAATTCCTGAAGATCCGGGCCTTCGCAATGATTGGAATGCCCTTGCTTCTCAGGCACAGCGTCCGCAGATCTTTTACACCTACGAATGGGCCCGGGCGGTCCAACTCGCGTTAAGCGAGCTTCTGCATCCGCTTCTTGTGCTGGCACGCGACGAAAAACAGCAACTGATCGGGGTTGCCGCACTTGCGGTGTCCGACGCCGGCCAGGTGTCATTTCTCTGCGCCACCACTGGCGACTATTGCGACTTTCTTGTTCGAGATCAAAACGCAGCCATCTTCGCTGGCGAAGCCCTCAAAACATTGCGGCAGCAAGGCTTTCGGGACATGGTGCTTACCAACTTCCCCGAGGACTCACCCTCATTTACGGCTCTGCGCCGCGCCGCCTCGAACTCCGGGTTCCGCATGTACGCTCGAACGGCATACCAGTGCGCCCAGATTCAGATCTCTGCCATTCCCACCAATGCCGCCGGGAAACTGCAGTTGCCTCGTCAAAAAATGGTGCGCCGCTGTTTGAAGGCGATGTCCGAAGGCGGCCCGGTCGCGATCGTCCACGACGACACGTCGGAGCAGGTCGAACCGTCGCTGCCAGAATTCTTTCGCACCCACGTCGCCCGCTTTCTTTTCACGGGCCGCATCAGCAATCTGGTACGTCCCGAGCGGCGAAAGTTCTTGTCTGACTTGGCCCGTCTGCTGTCAAACACGGGCTGGCTCTGCATGAGTCAGATTCGCACCGGACCTCGAACCATCTCCTGGAACTACGGATTCAGGTTTGAGAAGAACTGGTTCTGGTACCAGCCGACCTTCGTCAACGATCTGGAGAAGTATTCGCCCGGGTTTGTGCTGCTCTGCAAGTTGATCGAAGACGCCGCCAGCGACCCCTCCTTCGTTACGGTCGACATGGGCTTGGGGGTCGAAGGCTACAAAGAACGCTTTGCCAATGTATCTCGGCGCACCATGTACGTTACATTGCATCGTTCCATTCTCCGGCACTGGAAGGAGATTGCCCGCTATCGTGTTGCGGCGGCCATTACCGCCATACCACGGGCCGAGAAGGCGGCGCGTGAACTGGTCGCAGCCGCCCAAGTGCTCCGTCTCCGGTTTCGCCAAACCGGCCTCAAGTCCACACTGGCCTGGGGCCTGAGGCGGGGACGCAGTCTGATTTCGTGGAAGGAAGAAGTATTCTTCTTCGAAGCGGATTCGGGCGCCGGTAAGCCCTCGCCGCAATTCATGCTTCAACCCATCACCTACGACGTTCTCGCCGACGCCGCCATTCAGTGCTTTGACGACGCCCGGACGCTCTCTTATCTGGTTCGTTGCGGGTTGCGATTGCGCTCAGGAGCAGCACAAGGTTTTGCCCTCACTGACGCAGCCGGCCATATTCTCCACCTTGCCTGGGTCACTGCATTCGACGGGTTCTTTCTTGCTGAGTTGCAACACAAACTCAATTGTCCGGACCCGGCGCGCGTCCTGCTGTTCGACTGCTGGACGCCCGTCCACGAACGTGGACACGGCCATTATGCTGAGACCATTCAGCGCATTGCGCGGCTTCAACTTGCGGAAGGCAAGCGCCCCTGGATTTTCAGTGCTGCCAGCAATACCTCGTCGCGAAGCGGCGTCGACAAGGCCGGATTCCAGCTTCGTTTCTCGCTGGTGAGCCGGAACACTCTTCGCTGGCAGAGGATCGAACGCCGATCCGCTGCTCCTCAACCTGTTTCCCCGGCGGAGGCCGCAGCTCGCGTCTGATCGTCGCACGCCAGAACCTAATGATGAAGGCCCTGCTCGTCCATCCCGAGGACTCACCACTGTTGGGCCCATGGGCACAAGAACGCTGGGATTCGATCATCGACCTTGGACGATCCTCGCACTTCACTGCGGCGCAGTGGTCGGAACATACCGGTTGCGCGGTGCTGCGCCTCGACTCGTTCCGCAACGGGGTCGCCGACATTCAGCGGGTTAAGCAGCTATTCGCCGCCGGACGCGGCGTTCTGGTGGATCGACAAGGGCTTGACTGGTGGGACATTGTCTCGCTCTATTTCGTCGCGCAGACGGAAACCGTTCTGGCGATGCAGCGTCTGTGCGCCAGTCTGAACTCCTCAGCCGAGCTCTGGGCGACGCGGCCAGGATGGCCGTCGTCGGCGCTGGGATGTTTACTTGGCCGCCCAATCCAGCACTTCACGCGGCCGGCCCTGCTTCGGCTATCCGCACGCGCTGGACATTACGCGGCCCTCACCCGGAAATTTTCCGGGGCACAAATTCAGGAAATCTTCTTCGACAAATACGATCCCGGTTATCGTCTGCGCTCGCGGATTGCCCACTCAACCCCGCCCCAATCGCCGCGAGTAGTGCTTGTCCCCAGTGCCTACGAGAACGTCTCGCGGTCAGCGGCGGCTTATGCGCGGCTTGTTCCCGATCAGCGATTCCTGCTGGTGTCCACACGCCGCAGCGCGACCTTGTTCGATCCGCCTGCCAACATCGCCTTGCGGCATCTTTCGAGCTATGCCAGTCCGCAGGTTTCTCGCGAGTCCGCTTCCTTGCGCACGGCGTGGACGGATCTTGGATCGCGTCTTATGGATTCGCCGGAGTTTCGTGCCCTGCGCGACGCTGGCATCTTCGACAACTTCGTCAACTGGCTTACCGATGGTTTATCCGTCCGCGACGCTTGGGTCCGCGTTCTCGACAGCGAGCCGGTTTGCTCCGTCCTTTGCGGCGACGACAGCAACAGCTACACGCGCCTGCCTATGCTGATGGCTGCCCGCCGTGGCCTGCCTACTTTCGATTTTCACCACGGCGCTCTAGATGGGTTTTATCTGGTCAAGGATCTCGACTGCTCGCTCTACCTTGCCAAGAGTGAAATGGAGCGTGATTACCTGACCCGCCTCTGCGGGCTTCCGCCTGACAGGATTGCGCTGGCCGCCCCCGGTCGCGAGCCAACCGTAAGCCTTCCCGACCGCAGCCTCGCCAACGACGTCGTTCTGTTTTCCGAGCCATATGAGAATTCCGGCGCGCGTGGCCGCGAAATATACGCTGAGCTGCTCCCCCGTCTCGCGCGCCTTGCCCGTCAACGCGGGGGGCGAGTCATCGTCAAACTCCACCCCTTCGAAAGCAAGTCGGCCCGCTCCGCAATGCTTCGGTCGGTCCTGCCGGCTGAAGACCAGCCTCTGCTGACGGTGATCGACGGACCGCTCACAACATCTTTGCTGGCACAGGCCTGGTTCGGCCTTACCGTTGAATCCACTGTGGTCATGGAGTGCGTGCTCAATCAGGTCCCGTGTTTTCTTTGCGAGTGGTTGGCGAACCCTACCTACGGTTATGTCCAGCAGTTCACCCGCTTCGGGTTGGGATCCATTCTAAAAAGCGCCGATGAAATCGACGAGGTTCCAACTCGCCTCAACGGTGTTCACCTAAGCGAGCCGCTGCGATCCTTCTGGAGCCCGGCCGATCCCGCCGAGCTTGGACGCTGGCTGACCGGCAGCCTACCCGTGCCGCGACGGGCCGCGGGATAGCCAGGCTGATGTAGCATTCCACCAGATACTAATTTCAAAAGCCCGGCCATTGCTCTTGCCGACTCAGACTCAACCTAACGACGACGCTCAGACGCTCGAGTCCCAGCGATTTCGGTCCCACGTAGGCCAGATTTCCCGGCAATCAGGACTATTCTTCGTTGGCACCCTCTTCAACGCTGCGCTGGCCTATGGATTCAAGATTTATCTGGCTCGCGCTCTTGGTGCCGAGGCGCTCGGCATTTACGCGCTGGGTATCACGCTGATCGGCTTTCTCGGAATCTTTAACGCGCTCGGCCTGCCCGATGCTGCGGTCCGGTTTGTGGCCCAGTACCAGGCCGCTGGGCAGCTTGAATTCCTGCATGCGTTGCTCTGGCGCGGAGCCGGCACACTGCTCGTCTCTAACGCCGTATTTGCGGTACTGCTGCTGATTGGCGGCCCCTGGGTCGCGGTCCACTTCTACCACTCCGCCGTTTTAGCTCGATATGTCCCCTGGTTCGCTGGATTGATGCTGCTCGGCGTCTTCACTCATTTCTACGGCAAGGTCCTGGCTGGCTATCAGGACATCAACCGCCGCACTCTCATCGTCAATTTCATCGGCAGCCCGCTCAATATTCTCATCGCCGTTGTTCTCATCACCCTGGGATTCGGATTGAGCGGCTATCTCGCCGCGCAAATCGTCAGCGCAGTCACAGTCCTGGTTCTTCTGTTCTATGCCGTGCTCCGCTTGACGCCGCCGCAGGCGCGGTTTTCGTCTCACCCCGGACGCCCTCTCCAGCCCGAAGTTGTTTCCTTTTCTTACACCCTGATCGGCGTCGGCCTGATGGAGTTCGTCATGGCCCAGGTGGACAAGATTTCTCTCGGCTACTTCCGCGGTCCTCGCCAGGTCGGTATCTACTCCGTGGCCGCTGCCTTCGTTGCTTACGTTCCCATCCTTCTCTCTTCGGTGAATCAGCTTTTCTCGCCGATAATTTCGGGCCTGCACACCCTCGGCGACCGCGCCATGCTCAAACGCCTGTTCCAGGCGCTCACCAAATGGATCGTGGCCCTGACCTTGCCGCTCGCGATTGTCATCATGGTTTTTGCCCGAATCGTTATGCGGATCTTCGGCCCAGACTTCGAACCGGGCTGGCCCATTCTCATCGTTGGCACCATCGGCCAGCTGGTAAACTGCGGAGTCGGCTCGGTCGGGCTCCTGCTGCTCATGTCCGGCCACGAGAAGCGCCTCATTCGCGTGCAGATCTACATGGCCTTTGTAATGCTTGCGCTCAGCATCCTGCTTGTGCCCGCGTTGGGAGCGGTTGGAGCCGCGGTGGCTGCCGCCCTCACCAATATCGGCATGAATCTCTGGAACCTTCTCGAAGTCCGCCGCGCTCTCGCGATTCATCCCTACAATCGCAGCTATCTCAAACTGTTTCCCGCAACCGCAGCCGCTTTGATCTCGGCCTTCACAGTCCGCCATTACGGCTATGTGTTTGGGCACAACTGGCTCACCGTCGCCGCTGGGCTGTTCGTTGTCTACGGCGTGTTCGGCGCCGCGATTCTGGCACTCGGTCTCGATGATGACGACAATTTGATCCTGCGCGCCGTCGCGATCCGCATCTCGGCAGCGTTCGGACGTGGTGCCGCAGAGGGAGCGCGATGAGCCAGGCTCGCTCTGTCCAGCTGTCCGAAGATTTGTGCGCCGCCGCGGAAAAAAAATTCGCGGGCAAGTTCGCCAGCCTCGAAGAGCTGCTCACTTTTACTTTGCGCCAGCTTCTCTCCGATCGCGCCGAACAGGCGGACGCGGATGAACAGCGCATGCTGGAACAACGCCTGCGCGACCTGGGCTATTTGTAGTCCGCATAGACAATGAACCCCGCACGCAGACTCCTGCACGCCGCGCGCCGCTTCCTTCCCGTCGTCGGCTTTCGCTTCGACCGGCCCATCCTTGTATTGCAAAGCGACGACTGGGGGCGCGCCGGCCTGCGCGACCAGGAAGGCTGCGAAGCCCTGCATGCCGCCGGCCTCACGCTCGGCGAACATCCCTACGACTTCTACACACTCGAAACCGCGGCCGACGTAGCCGCACTTCGCGAATTGCTCACCCGTCACCGTGATTCCACCGGCCGGTCCGCGGTGCTGGGCATGAACTTCGTTTTGTCCAACCTGGACTTGCCGAAAATGAAAATTGCCGGATTCCAGCACCTGCAGCAATTGCCTCTGGCCAACGGTCTGCCGTCGGGATGGTCCCGCGATGGCCTCGCCGACGCTTATCACGAAGGAGTAAAGCAGGGTGTTTTCTTCCCGGCTCTCCACGGTACGACGCACTTCTGCCAACAGGCAGTTGAACGGTCCTTGGCTGCTGGCGGCGAGCGCGCGCGCCTGCTGCATACGCTTTGGGAAGCCGGGACACCCTACATTCACTGGCGCATGCCGTGGATCGGCTACGAGTACTGGGACCCGGAACAGCTCGCGGATCGCCGCTTCCTCGCGCCAGGTTCCCAGCATGATTTGATCAGCGCTGCAGTCGGGGCCTTTGTCAAAATGTTTTCCCGCCTCCCCAACTCGGCCTGTGCTCCCGGCTATCGCGCCGATGCCTCCACGCACCGGGCATGGGCCGGCCACGGCATCCACATTGCGCAGAATGGTCCGGGCACGATCATGCCGCCACACTTCGACCGCAATGATCTTCTGCAGGTTTCCCGCACGGTTGAGTTTGAGCCCGCGACGCGGCCTGATTTCTCGGTGAGCAACGCAATCGCAGCTGCCGCCCGGTGCTTGGATCGCGGCCTGCCTGCCGTGCTTTCCATTCACTCCATCAATTTTCATTCCACGGTCCGCGACTTCCGCAGCGCCACGGTCGCCGCGCTCGACGAATTCCTGCTCGCGCTGCGCGCCCGTTATCCTAATCTCCTGTATCTTGATGACGGCGACCTCCACCAGCTCGTCCAGCGCGGAAGCTTCGAGACCTCTTCCGGACGGACCGTGGTCAACGTCATGCGATCTCGTTTCTCACGTTCGGAGCTGTCAGGTTTAGAATTCTCCGCCGAAAACTGACCACATGAGCGCCTCCTCATCCATCCTCCTCATCACCGTGGATTGCCTCCGCGCCGACCATGTCGGCTTCCTGGGCTACGCCCGCCCAACCACTCCTTTCCTCGATTCGCTGCGCAAAGACAGCGCCGTCTTTCAGAATGCCATCGTCGCCGGCGCTCCGACCTACTATTCATTCCCGGCGATTCTTGCCTCGCGATATCCGCTGGCGCTCGGACGTGACATCCTTGGCCTCGCTCCCGGAGAGCCCACACTCGCCTCCACTCTCCGGGACGCTGGCTACGCCACCGCCGCCTTTACCGCCGCCAATCCTTATCTCTCGCCGCGTTTCGGCTATGACCAGGGCTTCGACGTATTTGAGGACTTCCTGCAGGGCCCGCCATTGGGCGAGATACCGGAGCCCTCCGGCAATCGGCGCGCCATGCGTATCAATCAAGCTCTTCGGCGCAGTTCGTCCCTGCTTCCCCCAACCCGCAAGCTTTATGACGAACTCTATTTCCGTTATTGCCAGCGCCGCGTTTCCCGCCATTCTGCTTCGTTCGATCGGCTGCGTCGTTTTCCATCTGCTGACACGCTCGTCGACCGCGCCTGCTCCTGGGTCGCTTCTGTCAACGATCGCCCCTTTTTTCTCTGGCTTCATTTCATGGACCCGCACGCGCCCTACTATCCGCCCGAGCACGCGCTGCAACTCATGGGCGATCGCATTTCGCCCGCCCAGGCCCGATACCTGAACTCTTACTGGCTGCGCTCCGATTTGACCACACGGCGCTTCCGTAAGCACTTGCAGGAAATCACCGCCCTTTACGACGCTGGCATTCGCTGGGTGGACACGCAAATCGCTCGACTGGTCAGCGAACTGCAGCGCACCAGCCGATGGCATGATTGCATCTTTGCCCTCACCGCTGATCACGGCGAGGAATTTCTGGACCACGGGGGCCGCTATCATCCCCCCGACCGGTTGTCGGAGGAAATCCTCCGCGTGCCCTTGCTGCTTCGCGCTCCGAGTCTCTCTGCGCACTCACTCCACTCGCCCTTCAGCCTGATTCATCTCGCGCCCACGCTGCTCGATGCAGCCGGAGTCTCCTCTCCAGTGGCTTTCCAGGGACTGAGCCGCTGGCCTCGGATTCAAAGTGGGCAGCTTCAACTTGAAGAAGAATTAAACGGCTCCGTCATTGCTGAGTCCATCACGGGCAGTACCAATCCGTTTCGCTCCGAAGATCGCTTCGGTTCCCGCGTCCTGGTGGTTCGCGACGGGCGGTACAAGCTCTGCGTGACCTTCAGCTCGCCTTTGACAGCCGATCTCTTTGACCTCGATGCCGATCCCGGCGAGCGCTCGCCGACTCCCGGCGGCCAATCCCGCGAAATCCGTCACCGCTTGCTGCAGCAGGCCCTTGCGCACGTCGAGCAATCACGCACTCAGCGCGATTCCAGCGTCCGCCTCGCCGCGCGTCTGCGCGATCTTCAGCTAGAATGGGCCAATCCGGACTCAATTCTCCAGACTGCGGGACTCTGACGTCCTCTGCCTCCCGGGATGATCCACATCTTCACGCCATCCTTCGCCGACGAAGCTGACACTAACGCGCAGAACCTCAGCGTGAAGGAGATCGTTCCACGTCTGGCTCCAGCCGAATTTCGCGTCACCATGTTCTTCGAAAGCAGGCCTGATCCTCGCATCTCCGCCCGGCCCAACACGCATCTGTTGCGCTGGCATCGCCGCGGCAACACGCTTCGCGCTGTGGCGTCTCTCATGCGCGAGGTCCCCGACGTGTACTTTTTCCCCCGCGAAGGCCCGCTCGATGCTGCGTTCCTGTCGCTGAAAAACATCTTCTTCCGTCGCACCCGGCTCGTCACCTACATCGTCTCGGGCGGGCTGTACAATCCGGAGCCGGTCCGGCCCGGCATGGTCCGCAACGTTGCACGCGCCGATGCCGTGGTCGCCAACTGCATGTTCCTGTCCGAACTCGTCGCGAAGCGACTCAACGCGCCCGCCTCGGTGATCTACGACGGCATCGATCGCCGGTACTTTTTCCCGGTGACAGCGTCCTCGTCCGGCTCCAGTCCTGTCGTTCTGTTCGCTGGATCGTTTCGTCCATACAAGCGTGCGCGCCTCGCGGTGCAATTGGCTGCTTCTCGCCCTCACATCAAGTTCCGACTCGCCG
>Ga0075030_100004046_pt1 | contig 13273 bp, 8 predicted proteins | sample LitLauG_LLR_2012_FD_71393 | JGI IMG/M metagenome (GOLD analysis project Ga0075030, IMG submission 71393) | Freshwater sediment microbial communities from Pennsylvania, USA - Little Laurel Run_MetaG_LLR_2012 | ecosystem: Environmental > Aquatic > Freshwater > Creek > Sediment | place: USA... | reverse complement strand
AGAGCTGAGGCCGGCTCGGACTGGGAGTTTTATCATGGATCATCGGTCCGCGCAGATTGTTTTTCTGATGTACCACGAACTGGAGTTGGCTGGCCGCAAGCTATGCCAGTCCGAGCCCGGTTATGTCCGCTACATCCTGTCGATCGAGAGCTTCCGCAAGCAGATGCAGATCCTGAGTCAATCAGGATTTCGCGGTCTGAATGTGAGCGAGGCGGTTCATTACTCCTCCGAACCGGGCGTCTGCATCACCTTCGACGATGGCTGCGAGACCGACCTGATCGCCGCCGTTCCAGTGCTTCGCGAATTTGGTTTTCACGCTACCTTCTATGTAACGGCCGGATTCCTGGGAACGCCGGGCTATTTGTCGCCAGAACAACTTCGCAATCTCGACTGTGAAGGATTTGAAATCGGTTGCCATTCCATGACCCATGCTTATCTTTCAGATCTTTCTGAACCGGAACTAAGGCGGGAGATCGTCGATGCCAAGAGCGGCATCGAAAAGATCCTCGGTCATAGGATCGAACACTTCTCATGCCCTGGAGGACGATACAACCAGCAAACTCTCGCCATGGCGCGCGCTGCGGGATTCAGAACTGTGGCCAACAGCGATTTTCACGCCAACTCATCCGCCACCAATGAATTTGAACTTGGGCGCATCGCCATGCTGCGGAATCTCTCCACCGGCGAGTTCGACGCAATCTGCCACGGCCGTGGACTGTGGAAAAAGCGACTGCAACATCGGACCCGCCACGGCATCCAGCGAGTGTTGGGAAATCGCGCCTACGACCAGTTACGAGCTGCTCTGCTGGGAAATTCCCACTCCTAATTTCCGGCAGGTTACTTTCGTCACCAACCCTGTCACCACCCTCGACACCTCTCCTTCTGGCGATCTCAATTGACTCCCCTCGCCATGTCCGAGGCGCCAAAACGCTTGTTCAGAGCTTGTTTTGGCCTGCATTTTCGGCAGCTCTCACCCTTGGGAACAACCTAGGACGCGAAACAGTACACGTCGGGTACACAAGTACTTGTGAGTTTCTCGATGCACCAATGGAATCTAGGATCCATTGCGGAATCTCGATAGATTTGCCTTGCGGACTAGCTCGACAAGTCCCCCATTCCCTCGGTCGAGGCTTTCTATGACGTACGGTTTCGCTCGTTCCGGTCGTTGCTCAGCATCATCGAACCAATGCATGGAGCGCGTCAGCGCTCTGGTCCTTCTGCTGGCGCTCGCGGTGATCACCAGTTCGTGCGCAACCAATGCGTCGGCGGCCGGCAATAACGGTGATGCTCTCGTTGTATCCGTTACTCCGGCCAGCGCAACTTTGGCTTCCGGCGCAAAGCAGCAATTCACGGCAACCGTCACTGGCACTTCGAATACAGCCGTGACGTGGACGGCCTCGCAGGGCTCAATTGACCGCAATGGTCTCTACACGGCCCCGGCGGTGCAGTCACCGGTCAACGCCGTCATTACTGCAACCAGTCAGGCAAACTCCACCAAGACCGCCCTGGCCGCTGCCACTATCAGCCCTAATCAAACCCAGCCCTTGCAAATCACAACCACGGGACTTCAGCCGGGCCAGCAGGGAAGCAGCTATAGCGAAACCTTTGCCGCCAGCGGCGGAACTCAGCCTTATAGCTGGAGAGTTTCCTCTGGCACTCTTCCTGCCGGACTCACGTTCAATACGAACGGAGATCTCACGGGCACGCCGACTAAACTTGGAACATTCGCCTTCTCGGCAACAGTAACGGATGCAAAGAAACTCACAGCAACTGCCAACTTCAGCATGGCGGTCAGCCAGAACAGCGGCTATGACGGGCCCGCACAGCTTCCCCTGGTCACGATTCCGCTCGCCATGGCCAACTCTCCCGCGCCCGGTTCCGTCATCGAGGTTAAGGCGGGAGGCGACCTGCAAGGGGCGTTGAATGAAGTTCATTGTGGACAGACGATCCAACTTCAGGCGGGCGCCACGTTTAGCGGCTACTTCAACGTAAAAGCCATGAACTGTGATGCTGATCATTGGATTATCATCCGGACCAGTTCACCAGACAGCGCGCTGCCAGCGGAAGGAACGCGTCTGACTCCCTGCTATGGCGGAATGGCTTCCATGGTGGGGCGTCCCGCTTACAACTGCCCAAATTCACGAAATGTGTTGGCAAAGATCGCACAGAACAAACCGGGCAATGGCCCGTTTTTCTTTCGTCCTGGAGCGAATTTTTATCGTCTCATCGGCCTGGAGATTACCCGCTCCGGCGAAAATCTCGGAGCTGGAAAACTAGTCAACTTCCAAGGCGCGGCCGACCACATCTTTGTGGATCGCTGCTGGCTGCATGGACAGCCCCAAGACGAGACCTATAACGGGGTCTCCACTGCCGGAGGCACCAATGTCGCGATTTTCGATTCTTACCTGAACGATTTTAAATGCATCGCAATTACCGGGAACTGCACGGATGCCCATGCTATCTCGGGAGGTCTGACCTTCACGCAGGACGGTCCCATACTGATCCAAAACAATTTTCTCGAAGCCTCCGGTGAAGCAGTGCTGTTCGGTGGCGGTGCCGCAACCAAGACACCCACCGACATTACGGTTCAGTACAATCATTTCTGGAAACCCTTGCAATGGATGCCAGGGAACCCGAACTTTGTGGGAGGACCGGACGGTCACCCCTTTATCGTGAAGAATCACTTTGAACTCAAGAATGCATCGCGTGTGCTGGTACAAGCCAACCTGATGGAAAACACTTGGGGCGGGTTCAGCCAACATGGCTTCGCCATCCTGCTGTCCCCTGCGAATCAACATGCGAAATCGGGTCAGAACGTTTGTCCTCTGTGTCAGGTCACGGACATTACGATCCGCTACTGCCGCATCTCGCATGGAGCCGGCGGCATGTCGCTCGCCACCGAAATATCTCCCAACGGAATCGTAGGAGCACCGGCGCTGGCTGGTGCCCGCTGGAGCATTCACGATGTTGTCATCGATGATCTCAACGCGGCGAAGTACTTCGGCGGCGGGGGCGCATTCAAAATCGCGAATGCCTGGCCCACGCACCCGTTGAATACGCTCACCATCAATCACGTCACTGCCTTCCCCGATCCGAACGCTCCGAACAGTCACCTTATTGGAGTCGGGAACTTCACGCACAACGAACCCATGTATGGATTTGTCTTCACCAATAATTTGTCGACAGCCGGCACGAACCCAGTTGCTAATATCTTGCCCATGGGGAGTTGTGCCATGGGCGATGTTCCGGTCACCGTCATTGCACATTGCTTCACAACGTATGTATTCGAGAACAATGCGGTGATCGCAAGTCCACTTCCACCACCCTCCTGGCCGAAGGAGGAACTGTTCGCGCACAGTCCGGCGACTGTCCAATTTGCCAACTACAACAACGGCAACGGTGGCAATTACCAGCTCCTGCCTGGCAGCCCTTACAAGAATATGGGGACGGATGGCAAAGATCTGGGAGCAGACATCACCGGCCTCGATGCTGCTCTGGCCGGGGTGGAATAGCTTCTTTCACGCTGCCTCGAAAAAGGTCCGCGTATCTTCCGCGGACCTTTTTCATTCTCTGCACGGCCGCTCGACTCACGGTAAGACGAAACGTGATATCCTCAATTCAGGTCGTTAAAGGTGCAGGGATGTTCTGCCCCTACTAGCAGCTGCGAAACCTCCCCGGCAAAAGCCGCGCTGCGATCTGACTTACTATGTCACTTTCTGGGTCCGTAAAACCTGAATAACGTACGGCCTTTGCGACGTATGCAAGTTGTTTCACACTATCGCTCGGACAGGGGGATTGGGTATGATGAGTGCTGTTTTTGGGCGAAAGATGAGTGTTGTTTTTGGACGAAAAAGGAAATTCCCGTTGATAACTAGGGTCGTCCTTTGTTCGCGAGTATTCGCCGTTTTTCTATTCGCCGAAATTCTCGGCTTAAGCGCGCTCGCCGCCGCCCAGCAATTTTCTCACGTCATCATCATCATCCAGGAGAACCGCACTCCTGACAACCTCTTTGGCGCGTCCGGCTTGCCCGGTGCCGATCTCCAGCTAAGAACGAAAATAGGCAAAGGCGTCCCGCTCTCCGGCGGTCCCGATCCTGGCCACAGCTACGCTACGTTCAAAAAGGAGGCTGGAGGCGCATATGCCGGCAACTACTACGACTACGTCACGAGCGGGGCCGAACCTTACTGGGAAATGGCTGCCGAGTATGGGTTCGCCAACCGCATGTTCCAAACCAACCAAGGCCCATCTTTCCCCGCCCACCTGTTCTTGGTTATGGGTACTTCGGCGCCTTCCGATACCAGTACCGCGTTCGTCTCAAGCAACGCGGTCGTTGGGGGCACAGGCTGCAGAGCAATAAGAGGTTCGCTCGTCGACATCATTAACCCCGATGGGACTTTCAGCACGACTTATCCGTGCTTTTCGACCTCATCGCTGATTGACCTTCTCGCCGCAAGCGGCCTTAGCTGGCGTTATTACCTGACGCTTGGACACACTTATTGGAATACTCCCGGCTCGCTTAAGAGTTGGTATAAGTCACCGAATATCGTCGGCAGCCCTCCGCAAATCTTAACCGACATTGCGAACGGGAATCTGGCAAATGTTTCGTGGGTCACTCCCGCCAGCGCCTATTCCGACCATCCGGGGAATGGCTATAGCGGAGGACCAGCCTGGGTTGCCTCAATCGTGAACGCCGTGGGGCAGTCCGCTTACTGGGAGAATACAGCGATTCTGGTGACCTGGGACGACTGGGGTGGCTTTTGGGATCACGTCCCGCCGCTTGCCAATGACACCGGCTGGTGCACGGAGTACTGCTACGGATTCCGCGTGCCGCTCTTGGTGATCTCCGCGCAAACGCCGCCGGGCTATGTCGATAACAGCGTGCACGATTTCGGATCCATTTTGCACTTCGTGGAAGCGAATTTCGGGCTTGGACAGATCGGCCCCGGCGGATGGGCGGACAGCTTCGCCGATGACTTGTCGGGATTCTTCCCTGCGGGGCTGGCGCGCAGAACGTTCGTACCCATTAAGGCGCGGAAACCGACGAGGAAAGAACTTGCGGATCAGGGTGAGCCGGACAATGACTGAGAGCGAAGGTCGACAATGTGGGAAACCATGAGCGGCGACTGGCCCGGACTTCGTACACGACAAGTCAAAGTAGTACTACCCTGCGGCACCATACCTCGCAAGCAGTGCCGACAAAGCGGTCCTACGTCGTTCCTGCTAAGCTAGGATGCGAGATAGTGGGCCGTTGCTGCGCCCACCGGCTGGGGCATAGTAAGTAAGGAGAATACAATAGTGGGTCAACTTAGCTTGCGCTCTTCCCGTTCGGTCTTGTCTTTCGGAATCTTTCCTTTTGCACTACTTCTGATCATTGCGCTTTTATCGCAACCGTTGGCAGCTACCGCGCCGCCTACGACCGAGAACGCCTACTGCGGCAAAGGCGACGTACCCAAATTTGGCGACAAAGATGGCCCCGCCGAACTGCCCAAAACCTGCTATTACACCGCTCTGGATGGAACTCCCTCCCCGGGAAAACAGATCCACGTAGGCGCTAAAGAGAATCTGGCCGATGCTCTCGGCCACGCGCAATGCGGAGACATTCTGCTTCTTCCCGCAGGCACAACCCACGAAGTGGGCGAACTTCCCTACAAGAAATGCGATGAGCGTCATTACATTACCATCCGGACCGATACGCCCGACTCCAAGCTGCCCCCGGAAGGGACGCGCATTTCTCCCGCCTGGGCCGGTGTCGCCAGCCTTCCCGGCCGTCCGCCCTTCGCGCAGCCGCCCGGAGGCGCGGCCAAGCTCATGGCAACAATCCTGGTGAAGCGCAACGCCGGCGCAGTGGCCGGAGATCACGTCCGCTTCATCGGCATTGAGTGGACCACCCGCGCCGACGTTGGCATTACTCGTATGATCAGCACCGAGCATGGCGACCACATCATTTTCGATCGCAATTACATTCACCCCGGCGAGGGCGCTGAGGTCGCCCACGGCATTGGCATGCCAGAAGGCAGCCACTTCGTCGGCGCCATCAGTTCGTATATCAGCGGCCTCAATTGCGTCGCGGTTACCGGCAAATGTATCGACGCGACAGCGCTCGGCGGAGCCCACAGCGATGAACCCTTTGGAACCTTCAAGATTTATAACGACTTTCTCGAAGCCTCCGGCGAGGACATTCTCTTTGGCGGCGGCCCCTCGGAAAACAACCCGACCGACATCGAAATCCGCCGCAACCACCTGTTTCGTCCCATGATTTGGCGCAAGGACGAGCCTGGATTCGCGCCCAGCCCCTCCGGCAGGCCGTTCATCGTAAAAAACAACCTTGAACTCAAGAGCGCGGTCCGCGTTCTAATTGAAGCCAATCTGTTGGAGAATTCCTGGGGCGGTTTCAGCCAAAAAGGATTCTCCATTCTCCTCACAGCGGCCAGCCAAGGCAGCCATTGTCCGAAATGCCGCGTCACTGACATCACGATGCGGTACAACCGCGTTCGCAATGTAGGCGGCGTTTTCGCGTTCGCGACCAACCTGGCGCCGCCGAAAAGGGGCGGGGGCAGCCCCGAGGATGGTGGGCGCTACAGTGTTCACGACTTCATCGCCGACAACATCCACGAAGAGGATTACAACGGTGGCGGCACTTTCCTCAAGATAGTCTCAGCTAAGGTGAAAATTCATGACGTTCAGATCGATCACGTCACTTCCTTCACTCCTGGCGCGCTTCTCGTAGTCGTCAATCGAGACGAGAAGATGCCCAATTTCAGCGTCACCAACAGCGTTCTCGCCGTCGGCGGTCGTCCCCAGCCGGTCTTCAGCGGAGGTCCCAAGGGCACTTGCGGAGTAACAAGCCAGCGCCTCGGTCCGCAAGCCGTATTCGATGATTGCTTTTCCAACTATAAGTTCGACCATAACCTCATTTCCGCCGAACGCGGCGGCTGGCCTAAAGGAAACACGATCGTCTCGTCCCCAAAGGATCTCGGGGTGCGCGACCTCAAGGATGGCCTCAGCAAAGACCCTCGCCTTTGCCATGAGAAGGGCCCTGGCTGCGACAAGAAGTCGCCCGGCGCCGGCGCCGCCACCGATGGACGAGACCTGGGTGCCGATGTTGACGCCGTCGAGGCTGCCGTCGCGGGCGTCGAGTAGCTGAACGGCAGGTCAGTGCACTTCAAGTGTGAATCTCTTCACATTGTGCGATCGGGAAACCTACGTTATAGTAGCCTTCGTTTGGCGTGGCGAGCGTGTGCAGCCGTATCTTACCTGCGGATCCCTTTGGACGCGGTTTTGCATGTGCGACGAGTGCTCCAGTGGGGTGAGCATTTCTTGGCAGCTACCACAGAGGAAGAACAGTAATGAGAATTATCGCAATTGTATCCGTAGGCCTGCTCCTGATAGTCGCTTCTGCGTCAGCGCACTCATTTGGGCATATTGTTATTATCGTCCAAGAAAACCGCACGCCCGACAACCTCTTCGGCGCGGCGGGATTGCCCGGAGCGGACGTGGTAGTCAACACCGCGAAGGGAGCAGCCATCACCCTCGCCAAGGGGCCCGTTCTCGGGCACGGTCATAAGGAATTTCTACTCGAATCAGCCGGAAAAATGCCTAAGGGTGCTTACGACTATGTGACCGGCGACGCGCAGCCTTATTGGGACCTCGCCGCTCAGTACGGTTTTGCCAATTACATGTACCAGACCAATCAAGGCGCAAGCTTCCCTGCCCACCAGTTCCTTATTTCAGGCACATCTGCGCCGTCCGATACCAGTGATCTTTTTGTTTCGGATGATTCCGGGAAGGGCTACGGCTGCAGTGCGCCTGCTGGCTCCCTGGTGCCGACAATTGCTCCCGATGGCAGCTACGGCAAGATTTTCCCGTGCTTTCAGCGGTCATCGCTGATCGACCTGCTCGGAGCAGCCGGGCTTACCTGGCGCTACTACTCGGCCGTTGCTCTTTGGAATGCTCCGAACGCGCTTGAAAGTTATTATCAGTCGAAGAACCTGGTGCTCAGGCCGACGAAGGTCCTCTCGGACATCGCGAACGGCACCTTGGCAAATGTGAACTGGGTGACGCCGGCTGGCTCCTACAGCGACCATCCGCGCGATGGAGATGGCGGCCCTGCCTGGGTTGCCTCCATCGTGAATGCCATAGGTAAGTCTGCCTATTGGAACAACACGGCAATTATCGTGACTTGGGATGACTGGGGCGGATGGGCGGATCACGTGCCGCCCCTCAAAAATAGCACGGGGTGGTGCACGGTCTATTGCTATGGCTTCCGCGTCCCCTTGCTCGTCATTTCCGCTCAAACCCCAACCGGCTATGTCGATAACGGGGTTCACGATTTCGGTTCGATCCTGCGTTTTGTAGAGGCGAATTTCGGCCTTAGTAAGATTGGGCCTGGAGGCTGGGCAGACAGTTACGCCGACAATCTGAGCGGATTCTTTTCAGGCGGAGCGGCGCTCAGAAAGTTCGTTCCGATCAAGGCGCGACGACTGACGAAGCGAGAGTTGGCAGATCACAGCGAGCCGGACTCGGACTAGCTAGAACCGCTCAGGCATCCTGCGGTTCCACCGAGGTGGGTGTGGAATCAGCCAGCTGATCGCCAGCAGACTGCTCGAGCGATGACTCTGTTCCCGCATCCCGCCAGCCGACCGGATGAGATACCCGCTGCCGGATAGGATCGAGGATGGTCTGCGGAACACCCGCACCTAAGTCTCCCATCACCTGCACGCTGCTGCTTAAGAAGTTCGTGATGGGCCAGCGGAACTGGTCAAAAGCATGGCGGGCCAGGGCGATCTTTTCGGGGTCATAGGCAAGCAGTTGCGCGCCCACCCAGTCCATTGCAGCGGCATTGTTCGCACCCATCATCAATCCGAGTTCGAGCGGATCGGGCGCCAGCGGGCCGTTGCCCTGCCCGGCAATTACAGCATCGGCAATATGAATTACGCGGCGTTGCATTTCGCCGGACATCGTGCCGTCGCACCGGCCATAAAGAAGAATTCGGTTCAGATCAAGGCACGTTCTCCAGATGGTGTCGTTGCCTGACCATGAGCCATCCATACCAACTCGGTCCCCGCGGTAGCGCGATGCCCGCGCCAACAGCGCAAAGAAAAGATGCCACACCATGCCACCGGCATAGGAGGCAGTGACATTCTGGCGGTCGCTCACATACTCAAGAGCGCGTTTTACCGTACTGTCGTCGGGATAGTTATCGCCCCCGGTCTTCGGTCCGCCCAGGCGGTGATGCGGCAGGTACTCCTTGTTGCCGTTAATCCCGATGAGGTTCTTGAGCGCACAGGTTACTCCCGCCTTCTTGTGGGTTTTCAGCTTGGGGAGATTGATGATGACATCGGCTTCCACAACTTCTTTTGCAACCAGATACTGATGCACGCCGGGATGGTGCGTCCTGGCCATGAGCCGGTGGTCGTACCAGGCCACGCGAAACCGGTTCTGGTTGTCGCTGACGGGTTCCAGCAGGCTTTCGCGGCCGAGGTCGAAAAGCGTAAAGTGGTCTTCCGACTGCAGGTTCTCTTCCGCCACGCGTACACCATGCACCAGCACGCACGTAGTTCTGCGAAAATCGCGCACGCCCTTGAACCGCGGCTCCTGAGCCATTTGCTTGCGCGCCCACGTATCGAGGCCCGTCGTCCTCACTAAGACGTCAAAATCACATCCTTGGATTGGCGCGTCTCCCACCAGCACCTCTTCGGCGCCAGTCCGCAATGCGGCCTCCGTCGCGGCCCGGATCACCGAAGCATGCGTCACCAGACAATCCAGTCCTCCGGGGCCCTCGTTTTGATGGAGAACAAGATTAGGCTTGATCAGGACGCGGGCGCCGTGCGGGACGATCCCGCCGAATGGCCCGTTCTCATTCGACCATCCCAGCCCATCTGCAAGCCGCCCCAGAGCCTGCGAAACAGCATTCTCCTTCTGGTCAGCAGCCGGATAGGAGCACGAGGGCAGCCCGGCAATCCCGACAGCGGAAGAGAACGCGTAATTGGCCAGAGAGTTATCGGTCATGATTACGATCTGGATCTGGAAGTGGTCTGGCACTCGACAGCGGCACCCGTTGCGTTGACGTCCGAGCGGGTAAAACGATACTTGCCGGCCGAAGACAGAGCGATCGATTCAACCTCTCGGACTTCGACCCGAACGGGATGTTCAGGCGAAACAGCTTGGATCTGCCGGATGGATTCGCGAATCTTCTCCTCCCGCGCTTGCGCGTCGCCGGGGCCGGGCACAATCGACAGCACGATCTCATCCACTGCGGTTTGGTGAAACTGAAAGTTCACAATCCCGTCGCTGCCGTACATCAAGTGCGTGAAGAATTCCCCATGCACCACCCGTCCTCCCGGGAATAGGAAGTTGTCGCTGGTGCGCGCGATCTCGAGTCGCATCAGCGGGAAGTGGTTTCCGCACGAGCAAGTTTTCTGCGAGAGATAGCCGCAGTCTTCGTTGCGATAACGAATGAACGGCATGGAGAAGTTCTGCAGCGACGTGAGCAGAAATGGCCTTGGCCCATCGCCCTCCACCTTATCTTCCTCGATCACTACGAAATCGGCATTGACATGCATTTTGCCTTGCGGGCACTCGGCGGCGATGTTCTGCACCTCGCTCGATCCGTAGCAGTCGAAGACCTTGCACCCAAACGCGCGCTCGATCGCCTCACGCTGCGGAACGTACAGTTTTTCCGCAGTCGTGAATGCCCCTTTGATCCCACCGATTCTCTGCCCTCGGCTCTCCAGAAATGAGGCAAAACGGGCGATGGTCGAGGCATATCCCAGAATGACGCGGGGCCGGATCCTCCCGAAAACGCGCGCCCAGTTTTCCATGTCCTTCTCGCCAGCAAAAAATGGATCGAACTGGTACTGGCGCCGGGCGAATTGGCGCAGCTCAAATTCCATGCGCGACATGGCGTAGAGCTTGTCGTTGCCGCCCCAGAAGAACGCGATCATCTCTCCGGGGCGCCATCCGCACTGTTCGAGGTTGCGGTAACCGCCCGCATCGCTTGCCACCATGTACTCCGCGCTGCGAAAGAACTTGAGGGGAACGCCCGTCGATCCGCCGCTGAAATGCGGAGAAAGCTTTTCAAGCGGCACATCCTCACGAACGAGATCGCGCTGATTTTCGCGAATAATATCTTTCGTAAGGATCGGAAGCCTGATGAAATCATCCCAGGTGCGAATGTCCTGACTGCGAATTCCAAGGCGGCGGAACAAATTGCGGTAGTAGGGGACGCGAGCTTCTGCGTGCGCCAGCAAAGCGCATAGGTCGCGGAACTGCCTTTCGCACACTTCCTCGGGCGAGCGGAAGGGAGCGTTCTCGATCTCTTTGAGCTTGCCCAGCAGGTCGACACCGCGCAACCGGCACGTGAAAGCTAAAAGTGTGCGGCCCAAGAAGGGCCCACGGTCCATCGAGGAGCCCATTGCCGGCTACTCCCCGGCCGCGGCGCTAACGCGCGCTCGCAGGCGTGAATTGTGGCTTAGGCTCATTGTGAGTGCTAGGTAAGCCCCCCATGATGAACTATAGCACGGAGGATATTTGGCTCTGACCGGGGGGTGCTGCAAACAAAAGGGCTGCGACTTCTAGAACCAACAACCCATTCCGCATCGTGCCATTTCTTTGAACACTTGCCGGCCCTCGTCTTCTTCTTCCATTACAAAGAAGTGAAAATTAAACTTGACGTGAATGGGCTCGAAAGGCCGGGGCGACGTCAGTGTGAAAAACGCTTGCAGACTATTGTCGTCGTATGCGTCCGCGTACAGACCTGGCGGGATTAGACCCAATGGCTTGCCACCGGATTCGAAGTTCATTTCGACGAACTTAAGCAGGCTTCCGGAATCGTGGTCCGCGTTTTCAACAAAGCCAGCCGGAGTGTACGCAGACACCACCAGCAGCGGGACACGGAAACCATAGGTAAAGCCTTTGCCCCAGCCGTTGCCCTGTCCCTGGCGGAATGGTTTCACGTGATCGTACCAACCGCCCCAGTCGTCCCAGGTGATGAAAATGGCAGTGTCTTTCCAATAAACTTCTCCGCCGGCGCAAGGGGGATTGGAGCCTAGAGCGTTTACGACAGAAGCCACCCACTTCGGCCCTCTGCCATCCGTCATGCGCGGATGGTCCGACTCCTGGTGCGTGGGCGTGATCCACGACACTTGCGCCAACTGACAGTCTTTGATGTCTTGCAACACGTGCGGTGTGCCGATGACCATGTGTTTGGTCCACTCCGGCCCCGTGCAATCCAGTGTACCCTCTTCGTTTTCCTTGGCCCCGCACAGGTGGCGGATCGCATTCGGCCCAACCCATATCGAATCCGGCAACTCGCTATAGTATTTCCACGTGATCCCGGCGGCATCCAGCACATCCGGCAACGTGGGATGCTCAAAGCAGGGGAAAATAGGCGGATGTGAGTCTTCATCCCCATCCTCGTCCACCACGGTCACTGTATTGTCTGGCGTCGCGGTACAGCCGGCCGGCTCTTTGATTGGGTTTCCCGAGACGAACAATTTGCTGTTGGTATCCGGCGTCGAGGTCCCTGCGATGAAGAACTGATGCGCCGAAAAACTCGGTCCCTGGTTGGTCTGAAAATTACGGTTCGCAAATCCGTACTGTTTGGCGATGTCAAAGTAGGGCTGCACCTGCCCCTTGGAGTTATCTACGTACCGATACTGCGGCAGCGCCGGTACAACGCATCCCTCTGCGGGCTGCGTCGTGTTCTTATCGGCTCCATCCATTTTGCCGTTGTTATACGCGACAACGAAGGCATGAAAGCTGTGATTGAGATCGAAGCAGGTCTCCCATGGAATTGGAGCGAGCGGAACCTTCTCACCGGTGGACGTCAACCCCTCTTTGGCAATGTCCACTCCCGGCTCGAAATTCGGATTGCTGCCGAAAATGTTGTCCGGCGTACGGTTTTCCTGCAGGATCACCACGACGTGTTTGAACTTCATCGTCTCCGCAGCTGCAGAAACCACCACCAAGGTCCAAAGAAGCATGGTCGCAGCAATGCGAGTCTTGCCGATTGCGCTGAGATGAAATGTAGCTCTCAAACCTTCTCCATTCCTGACTGATTCAATCTTTCATTTTGTTGATGTTGTACGCGAGCGCTTCGATGGCCGGGTGGCCCGCGCCAAATCTTTAGAATAGATCTCCACTCAACCTGCGATCTTATGCTGGCAGCGGTGTTCCTCGCAAGCTAACTCTCGTTGTGCTCGTTACAGATGTGCAGGGCTTCTACGGTGAGCGCTAGTAAAGGTTCACACTCTGCGTATGCTATATATAGGCC
>Ga0075030_100004045_pt1 | contig 13274 bp, 8 predicted proteins | sample LitLauG_LLR_2012_FD_71393 | JGI IMG/M metagenome (GOLD analysis project Ga0075030, IMG submission 71393) | Freshwater sediment microbial communities from Pennsylvania, USA - Little Laurel Run_MetaG_LLR_2012 | ecosystem: Environmental > Aquatic > Freshwater > Creek > Sediment | place: USA... | reverse complement strand
GCAGGATCAACACCCCCTTTAATCAGCAGTCCCGACGCGCTCTGAACTTTCATCCTGAATTCCTCGCGATCCCGTCATTCAGTGGTCTAGGTTGACGTTCACTACTTCCCCCAAGGGAGATATCGGTACAGTTACCGTTACTGATTTATGGTTGCCAGTGACCAGAAGTCTGACACGCCTCCGTTGGCCGACTGGGCACTGGCACCCTACCGAATCCATCGTTCAAAACTGACCAACGGTGTGTAGGCACGACATTGGAGGATTCGCGTTTGAATAATTCCCAGTGGTCTCGTATCCCTATGCTTCTGCCAAACACGTCTGGGCGTCTGCTATGTCTATAGATCGAAGAAGATTCCTGGTTTCGGGCGGGGTCGCGGCCTTCGCGGCTCTGGTGCCGTGTGTTTCGCGTGCTGCTTCCGCGAGCAGTTCGCCAGGGCCGTTTCAATGGAAAACCGCCGATCTAGTCTTCACGTTCGATGTGACGGCTGGAAAATTGCGCAGAAACGGCTCGGGCCGGCCGATGATTCACCGGCGTTCGATGACGACTATTCCGGCGTCGAAGTCGCACTCCAATGCAGCGGAGAAAATTCTCCCGATCAAGGCATGAAGTCCGGTGTCGGGCAACCAGGTGCCAGGTTGTTATTTGCCGGAAAGAGCGAGGAGCCAACTCGTGGAGGCAAGCGCCTGGTGTGCGCGCATACGGACCCGAATCTGGGCCTGCGCGTGGAATCCGTTTATGAGGCCTTTGATGGGCTTCCCGTAGTGCGAAGGTACTCGCGCGTCATCAACCAGGGAACTTCGCCAGTTGGTATCGAGTTCCTAAGTTCAGCGATGCTTCACGGACTCGCCGCCCCGCAGGCTTACGACAGTGAGCTCCGCATCCACGTTGCCATGAATAGCTGGATGTCGGAAGGACAGTGGCACACGCTCCGGCCCTCAGAAATGGGCTTTGTCGAAAACGAACGTACGAGCTAGTCGGAAGCGCAAGCGGGAAGCATCGGCAGTTGGTCCAGCGAGCGGTATTTGCCGATGGCTATGGCTGAGAACACTAGGCTGGGCCTGAGCTGGTTCTGGCAGATCGAACATAACGGGTCCTGGTATTGGGAAATTTCCAATGTTTCGGCCAGGGACAACTATGCAGACGACGTTTACGCCTACCTTGGCGGTCCCGACGACTTGCACTCCGCGGCGTGGAAGAATTTAGGGCCGGGGGAGACCTACCAGACTGTGCCGGTGGCGGTGGGGTGCGTGCGCGGCGGGTTCACCGAAGCCGTACAGGCGTTGACGCGCTATCGGCGCGCTGTTTGCCTAAAGCCGCGCAATAGCAACCCACCATGCCCCGTAATTTTCAACGACTACATGAACTGCCTGTGGGGCGATCCGACCGAAGCCAATGAGCTACCCATGATCGCTGCCGCAGCAAAGTCGGGTTGCGAATACTATGTGATCGATGCCGGATGGTATGCCGACCTACACGAGGACTGGAGTCAGACCCTCGGTTCGTGGCAGACCTCGTCCACACGATTTCCACGTGGGCTGAAGTTTCTGCTCGATCAAGTCCGGCAAGCGGGAATGGTTCCAGGATTGTGGCTCGAACCGGAAGTTGCGGGACCAAAATCGATCCTCGCTCAGAAACCCGATAACTGGTTCCTGGTGCGCCATGGCAAAAGAGTGTTGAAGAATTCGCGACTTCTGCTCGATTTTCGTAATGCGCAGGTTCGCTTGTATCTCGACCAGGTCATCGCAAGGCTGGTGAACGACTATGGAGTCGGTTACATCAAGATGGACTACAACGTCGATTCCCTGCAAGGAACTGAACTCAACGCGGACAGCTTCGGGCAAGGACTGCTGGAGCACAACAGGGCTCATCTGGGCTGGTTGGATGGCATTTTGGACAGGTACCCTGAGCTGGTGATTGAGAACTGCGGCAGCGGAGGCGGACGGATGGACTACGCCATGCTGAGCCGTCTCCAGATACAATCGATGACCGACCAGGAGAACTACGTGAAGCTGCCGGCGATTCTGGTTGGCGCGTCAGCGGCCGTTTTGCCGGAGCAGTTGGCGATTTGGTCTTATCCGCTAGCGAAAGCTGATGCCGACCAGGCCAGTTTCAATATGGTTACAGCGATGATGTGCCGCATTCACCAGAGCGGACGCCTCGATTCCCTTTCTCCGCAAGCTGCGGCGCAGGTCGCAGAAGGTGTCCGGATTTACAAGGATGTTCTCCGTAAGCACATCTCTGCGGCGGTTCCCTTTTATCCGCTCGGCACGTCTGATGTTACCGATTTCAAGGCGCCAGTTGCTTTGGGAATGCGGTCGCTGGAACAAACCTTGCTGGGGGTCTGGAGAATTGATGCTCCCGCGACAACACAAGTAGCTCTAGCTACCAGTAACGCTAAGCTTCTCTACCCTACAGATCTGGGCATCAAGATTACGGCTGAACAAGGAACATTGAACGTAGAATTTCCGCGTTCACGCATGGCTTGCTTGATCCAAACGCAATAGAAACAGCCGTCGCGTTATCGAGCGATCAGACATAACGAAGGAGCTTGCTGTGAAAACAATCAGCCGTCGAGAGTTCGTCGCTACTGCTGCTGCTGTTGGCGCAGGCGCCGTCCTTCGTGCGCCAGCACTCGGGTTAGATCATCAGAGTCCGGTGGCCAGTTCCACTGCCGGGTTAAAGCCTGTGGGCTGCGACGCGGTTGCGCCGCAAGCGATTCCGTTTCCGATGAAAAGCGTGAGACTCCAACCGGGGGCCTTTAGCGCGGCGGCAGAGGCGAATCGCAAATATCTGAAGATTCTCCCTCCCGACCGGCTGCTTCATACATTCCGTCTGACTGCCGGACTTCCTTCTTCGGCGGAGCCTCTGGGCGAATGGGAAAAACCAGACTGCGAACTGCGCGGAGACTTCGCTGGCGGAGACTACCTTTCGGCTTGCGCGCTGGCTTTCGCCAGTTCTGGAGACGAAGAACTGAAGCGCAACGGCGACCTGATGGTCGCTGAACTGGCCAAGTGCCAGGCACAACTCAAGAGCGGCTACCTCAGCGCGTTTCCTCAGGCGCATCGGCATGAAGCATTCAGATGTGTTCGGAAGCCTTTACATACCCGCACGGGCAGACGTTGACGGCCGTCGATGGCAGTGGTGACGCATCGAATCGGTCCTCTCATCTTCACCCTTGCGAACCTGGTGAATAACAGTAATGACATGTCAATGAGTCGCAGAGCAATTCTGGTCTCCAATGGGAGCACGCCCGTCGGGTGACCAGCGGGGCGCGAACAGGCCTTTGGATCCCGGCAGCGTCGAAACTTGATGAGTTCCGAGGTCAAGCATTCGGATGATGGCGCTGGGATTACTGTAACCGCTTCCGAGGACAATCAGTGAAGATTCACATCTATCGTCCCGCCTATTTGGGGAGTTCTGCTTTACCGGTGATGTTGAATTTGCCGATTTGCACAGAGGGAGATTCCTGGGGCTGCGCACCACCCAAAGAAACGGTGTATTCGCCAGGCACAATCACACGATTGCCGTTGGCATCCACTTGGCCCAAGGAGCGCGGATCGATGGTAAGGTTGAAGTGAGCCGACTGGCCCGCGGCCAAGTGCACGCGCTTGAAGCCTGCGAGTACGCGAAGAGGAGTCTCGTAAGCCTTGGGCTGTGTGAGATAAAGTTCGACGACCTCGTCACCCGCAACCGCGCCTGCGTTTTTCACATCGCCTTCTACCGTGACCGGATCCCCGGCCTTGACCTCGGACGACGCAATTTTCAAATCGCTGTAGGCAAAGCTCGTGTAGCTGAGCCCGAAGCCAAATCCGTACAGCGGCTTGTCGGAAAAATAGCGATAAGTGCGGCCCTTCATGGAGTACTGCTCAAATGCCGGAACCTGACTGAGCGACGAATAGAACGTCAGCGGAAGGCGTCCCGAAGGGTTGTTGTCGCCGGCCAGCGTCTCGGCAATGGCCGTGCCGCCTTCTTCGCCCGGATACCAGGCTTCGAGAATGGTGTTGGCGTGCTCCTGTGCCCAGTTGACAGCCAAAGCGCTGCCGTTTTGCAGGACGACAATCAACGGCTTGCCAGTGGCGCCGAGCGCCTTCAGCAGATCTTCTTGCACAGCCGGTAAATCGATGGCGGTACGATCGCCGCCGCTGAAGCCGGCCAGCTTGACAGGCATCTCCTCACCTTCCAGGGAAGGAGAAAGGCCAACCATCGCGATCGTCACATCGGACTGCTTCGCCGCTGCAACCGCCTCGTCGCGCAGAACAGCCGCTGGTGCCTGCCAAGTGAGATCAATGCCGGCGCTCCCGGTATGGTGAAAGTATTCCAGACGGATAGGATGCGGCTGGGTATCACTGAAATGCACGGCAGATTCGACAACCGCGCCGCGCTCTCCGGTCTTCGTACTGTCGTTCTCGACCAATACTTTCTCATCCAGGTAGAGCCGGAATCCTTCAGCATTTTCGCAGGCGTAACAGTAATTCACCCGGACACCAATCGTGTAATCTCCAGCGGCTGGCGGAACAAAGGTGCCGCTCCAGCGCACGGAGTAGTTGTTGCGCTGCAGGCCATCTACAGGAACAGCCTTGTCCCAGTTGAAATTCACGTTCCGGTCCGTGCGGGTGAGCGCAGGCTGTCCGCTCATGTCTCTGGAGCTGAAGTACTCGCCGGTGAGGCCATTACCGGAGCCGCTAGTAGGATGGAGCGCCGTGTGCTCAATCGGAATGGCGAAATTTTCAACCATGGTTGAGCCTTGCGCATAGCTGATGTGCGCCGAAGAAAAACGCTTTTCGATTCCATTGAGCGGATAGACAGGTGCGGCCGGCGGACCGTTGTAGTTTCCTTGCAGAGACTGCACAAGCTCTGCGGTTGGACCGATTACAGCGATGCGAGCGATCCCAGGTTTCAGAGGCAGCGTTTGGTCTTGATTCTTCAGCAGCACGATCGATTCCCGCGCCGCTCGCAGCGAAAGCTGCCGGTGCTCGGGCGAGTTGACCTCGCTCATGGGAATACTGCCGTAAGCATAACTGGACGCCGGATCAAACATGCCGAGTTGGAATCGCGCGCGGAACAGGCGATGCAACGCTTTGTCGACATCGGCTTCCGTAATCAGGTTCTGATGAACCGCATCGACCAGGGCAAGATAAGCCTGCCCTTGTCCGAAACCGCACTCGAGATCGGTGCCGGTTTTCAGTGCCGCTGCAGCAGCGTGGGCCATATCGCGCGCGTAGTGATGGCCGGTGTTCACATCCGCAATCGCAGCACAATCGCTGACCACATAGCCGTCGAACTTCCAGGCATCGCGCAAGTGATCGCGTAGAAGCATGGTGTTGGCGCAGGCAGGCGCGCCATCAATCGCGTTGTAGGCGCACATCACAGATTGGGCGTGCGCTTCCGTCACCGTGGCGCGGAAGGCAGGCAGGTAGGTGTCCTCCAGGTCGTGCGGCGAGACATCCACATCAAAGCCATGGCGCAGAGGCTCGGGGCCGCTGTGCACGGCATAGTGCTTGGGTGTAGAGACGACCCTGAAATACTTTGGATCGTCCCCCTGCATGCCGGTGACAAACGCCACGCCCATCCTGCCCGTAAGGAATGGATCTTCCCCGTAAGTTTCCTGCCCTCGCCCCCAGCGTGGATCGCGAAAAATGTTGATGTTGGGTGCCCAAAAAGTAAGACCGAAGAACATTTCATGCTGGTTATTCCGCGTGGCTTGGTTGTACTTGGCACGTGCCTCGGTGGAAACGGTCTCGCCCATCGTATGAACAAGGTCCGTATCCCAAGTGGCGGCCATTCCGATCACCTGCGGAAAATTTGTCGCGTAGCCAGCAAATGCGACGCCGTGCAGACCTTCATTCCACCAGTCGTACTTGGGAACGCCAAGCCGCAGGATCGCAGGCGCATGGTCACGCATCTGCGAAACCTTCTCTTCTAACGTCATGCGGCCGATGAGATCGTCAATGCGCTGCGCCAAGGGTAGCGCCGGATTCATATACGGAAAAGCCTGCGCGACGGTTTGTTGCTGAGCATGTACGGCAAGCGGCAGTAGCACGAAGGCGGCAAGAAGGCCGAAAAGGCTGCACCGTGCACGGGCGCGGAGGTATGCCATATAGATAGCCAACTCCTGCTGATGAGTTTTAAAGAGAACGGCCATTATATGCAGCAGAAATTAGATTGCATATCCTGAAGTATCCCGCGAATCGAGCCAGCGGCACGGTTCGAACGCCTTGGTTCCTGCCAGAACATCTCGATTCCTAGATCGTCGACCACCCCCCGCGGCGCTATCCATAAACGGGCTTCTCACGACCGGCTCGCGAGAATGGGATACCGGTCGACTTTGTGCAGACTTTCCGGACTCGCCCGCGGCCTCTGCCGTGACAGCAACGCGCTTGCTCGTCCTGATCGAAACGACACGACACGGATGGCTCCCTAGGGCGCGTTTAGACCAATCAGAAACAATGCTGGAGTTTTCGCGCACACTACAGCGAGCACTCTCAGAAGAGCGCCATTTCGCTCTCGTTGATGGTTTGCCCTTTCCAACCCAGGCTCGCCTGTAATCTCTCAGGTCAGGAACTAAGTCCGACCCGTGCATCTCTTGGCACGATTGTCGGGAATAGCCAGCTAGTGCAACTATCGCCAACTCGAAGCTGAGCGGTCAGGTGGCATCGTATGGCCGATGCCACTTCACTGGCGCGAGTGATGTGGGTCACTGTGGCCGGCCCACCGCTGCGGCAAACTGAGCTGCGGTTCCAAACGCCGGGCTGCGTTCGCCCTTTTATACAAGAAACGATTCGTTTTACCGTCTCAAGCGGGATGCAATAACGAGTGGGAAAGGATCATTTCTCGATATGCCGAAAGGTTTTGGTGGAACGAATTAGCAAAACAGAAAGAAAGGCACACAGCGTGGTTGATGCAATTGATTAGTAGCGCATTGGGTGAACCCTCGCCGTACGACGGGCAGTATTGCAGAACAGAATCACGACATGCCTGGCGAAAAGACCGAGTGTCACCGCGTTGAACTTGGCGTTGCGCTTACCGCGCTCGGTCCGGGGACCTGTGGAGTGAGCAGCGTTTGCTCGGTTTGCTTCGATTTTTCTAGCCGTCACAGTTTTGGAGCATCTCATAAGTGCTTATCAGCTCACTCTTGTGGCGAGACTTCGACCAGCCCCCCTTGCACGCGCCTGAAATACTTCTTGTGCTCCGACAGTTGGGGGGCGCATTTCTGGACCATTGCCAGCATTTCATCGACATACCTAACTTCCATCCCAACTTCACACCGAAGCAATTCGCTGAAACTCGGGGTGGGAATCTACTCCTAATAATGATCATCGTTCGGCTCTTTTCTCCCGAGCCTGTTGGTAGGCTTTAGCACCACCAACTTTACTCGGGCGTGGGAGCCGACACCGTCATGGAATCAATTTCACCTTAGCAGTTTGTCGTTGCACTGTCTGCTTCCGGTACCAACCTCGATGATCGACGGTTTTGGCGTCAAGCAACGGCCGTCGCCGCCTCCGGCTATGTGCGCCGTGCACCGGCAGTTTTCTGAGAATCAGACTTTTGTCTGAGTCTCAGTCAAGGCCCGCCCTCGTTCGCCGTAAACGGAACATTTGTCGGGTACTTCGAGGCGGAGCACTCTGGTTGTCGACTTGCTTCCACATCCTCCGGAGGTTCGTGAAACTCTATGCGTAGGAATCGTGGCTTTTCACTAATTGAGTTATTGATTGTGGTCGGCATCATTCTTGTGATCGCCGCGATCGCAATTCCAAACCTGATGCGTGCACGCATCGCGGCTAACGAGTCGGCCGCCGCCAGTCAACTGCGCACGTTGAACACCGCACAGATCGCCTATGTCACCCAATACCCGGCTCAGGGATATGGGACCCTGGCACAACTGGGCGGAGTGGCGCCCTGTACACCAGCGCTCGCCAATGCGTGCATGATCGACAATTCGCTCGCGACCAACTACGCCGGGAAAGGCAAAAGTGGCTATAACTTCGCGATCGCCATCATAAACGCCGGCCAGTACGTTGCCACCGCGACCCCAATTACCGTCGGAAGCACGGGAGTGAACAGCTTCTGCTCGATAGAAGATGCCGTGGTTCGCAAAGATCCGGCAGGTGCGCTCAATGCCACAGAAGCGGCTTGCGGCGCTAAGAGTGCACTCGGCAACTAGATCGTGACACAAGGCGCCGCTGGTTACTTGAACTCGGTATGCAGTCACCAGGTCGGCGCCCTCAGCGCAAACGAGGTTTCGCAATGAGCAACAAGCCAGATAGCCGGATCGTGCTGGTAGAAGATTCCCCCGTTTACCAGCGCTTGATCTCCGGACACCTTCGCGAGTGGGGCTTCGACGTTATCGCGCTGACGGACGGATTGCAGGCCTGGGCGCTGCTGCAGCAGCCGCACAGCCCCAGGCTCGCCCTCATGGATTGGGTCATGCCCAAATTGGATGGCACCGCGGTCTGCCGAAAGCTACGTGAGCGGCCCGCCGGCGAATCCTATGTTTACACCATTCTTCTCACCGCCAAAGACAGCCGCGGCGACTTGCTCAAGGCCATGGAGGCCGGGGCTGACGACTATCTGGTGAAGCCTTTCGACGAACTGGAGCTTAAGGCCAAGCTGATGGTCGGCAAGCGGATTCTCGCGCTTCAGGAGGAGTTGATTTCGGCGCGAGAAGCGATGCGCTATTCCGCAACGCACGATTCCTTGACCGGGGTCATGAACCGCAAAGAGGTCCTGGACGCCTTGCGAAAGGAACTGGCTCGATCTAGGCGGGAGAAATCGTCGGTTTCGATCGCATTGGTCGACGTGGATCGGTTTAAGGCCATCAACGACGAACTCGGCCACCCTTTTGGAGACGAGGCCCTCAAAGAAGTTGCACGCCGTCTCCGCTCCGACCTTCGTGTCTACGATAGCGTTGGCAGATATGGCGGCGAGGAGTTTCTTCTAGTCCTTCCCGGATGCGATCTGACGGCCGCCCTCCGCCGCACAGAACAGATTCGCGCGGTGGTGAGCGACACGCCCGTTCGGACTGCTACGAAGGAGCGCCATGTCACTGTGAGCATGGGAGTAGCTGTCTCAAGCGGCCTCGGCGAGCTGGAAGCCGAGCGTCTCCTGAATCACGCAGACGTCGCTTTGTACGGAGCCAAGAAGAACGGCCGCAACCGGGTCGAACACGCAGATCGTGAACGGGACGCAACGTCTGCACAAGAAACGGTCACCCTGACCGGGAACTCAAGGGCACGGACATAAATGCCAACCATCTTAGTGGTCGAAGATAGCAAGTTCTTACGAGTAGCCACAGAACGAGTTCTGACCAAAGCCGGGTATACGGTCACTAGTGTAGGAGATGGCGACGAAGTATGGCGGATCGCTGCAAATCGCCTCCCGGATTTGATTATCCTCGACATGTTATTGCCCAAACTCAGTGGTCCGGAAGTGCTCCGTTCCCTGAAGAAGAACGTCCTGACCGCGCACATTCCCGTGGTGGTGTGTTCTAGCCTGTCTCAGAAGAACGAGGCCAAACTGCTCCGCGAAGGTGCCTGCGCGTTCGTGGAGAAAAGCCTGCTCCTCAAGGACCCCGAGCCACTGCTGGATGTGATTCGAACGGTTCTTGCGAAGACTACGGCGCGATCCGTGTTGCCCGACGCGGCCTGTCCCGAGATTGAAGTTCCGTAAACTGCTCGCACTCGCTGACTGCTATCCCCCTTCGCGCCCGTCTCTTTGCAGGCCGCACGGTGCAGCGCGATCCGCTGTTTCGATCACCCAGTATGTTAGAGCCTGTTTCTAACCGGATACGGCTTCGTTGGATAAGAAGGTCTGGTCAATGCAGTTCCGACCCTTGCCCTTGGCGCGGTACAAGGCCAGGTCCGCGTCATGCAGGAGCGTCTCACAGTCCATTGCACCGGGGCATTGCGCGACTGTTATTCCCATGCTCACAGTGACGGGGTTGCCTCCCGGGAGGCTGAAGAACGGCAGGTCAGCGATACAGCGCCGAATGTCCTCCGCCCGTCTGGCCGTCGTGGCCAAATCGCAGCCTGGCATTACCAACAAGAGTTCATCCCCACCGTAGCGGCCTACGCCGTCGTAACGTCGAAGTTGCGCCTTTAACCGTCCACCAATTTCCTTGAGCACAGCATCCCCGCCTCCGTGTCCGAGGGAATCATTGATCGACTTGAAGTGGTCGATATCGAGCAGCACAATTCCTACCGGCTTCCGATCTCGTTCGCCGCGATCGAGCTCCCGCGCCAGGAACGAAATGATCTCGGCCCGGTTCCACAAGCCGGTCAGGAAATCGTGCGTGGCCGCGAAGCGAAAGGACTCCTGCGCCAGCACCAACTTGTCGTGCAGATCCAGGATGCGTTTGCCGGCCATCAGTCGGGCTCTTAGTTCGCCGGCGTCGAAGGGCTTGACCAGGAAGTCGTCAGCGCCCGCCTCCATGGCATGGACCAAATCCTGTTTCTCGTTTTTTACCGTCAGCAAGACGGTGTATACGTACCGCTCGTTGGTACTGCCATTGCGGATGCTGCGACACAGTTCAACCCCGCTGACACCAGGTAGTATCCAGTCCAGCAAGACGAGTGACGGTGCGTCGGGCAGGCTGAGCAACTCCCACGCGTCGATTGCATCGCGAGCAATCTGCAAATCGAAGCCCCACTCCCGGAGGTAACCGCTAAGTACATGTCGATAAACTGGTGAATCTTCCACCAACAGGATTTTCATAGAGCGATGATCCCAAGGCTCCCCTGACATCTCGCTGAGAGTAACGTGCAATTGACGCTGTCGGTCCTGCACGTCGACTGCCAGCCAACATACGGACTGGTCTTGCGTTTTACCAAAACCCTGTTCGCGCCGCATTTGCCTCGATTGAGTGCAACAAAGGCCGGAACTTAGGTACCCATCTGCCAGTTGGGATTCTCACGCTTCGCTCTGTGCCCCCACGTCCCGGTTGTCTGCCTGACAGACGGAAATCCAACCCTTGGACTCATCCTCTCGGTTGGGACTGATTCTAAGTGCTTTACGAGTGGCCCAGTCCTTGCACTCTTCCCCAGTGCCCTCCCCCCAAAACAGTTGTCTTGTGATCAAAACCGAATAGCTGGAGTGGTGCATGAAAACTCTGCGGATGTTGTCTCTCATCGTCGTCGTTCTGAGTTGGGGAGCGGGAGCTATGGCTCAGGTGCATGTGTCGCCCAAGTCGATTTTGCCAACTCAAGGCCACAACGAGCGCCTACGCTCGTTCGCGAGTAATGGTCAGCGTGGGTACAAAGGAGCAAGGATCCCTGCTCGTCCGATGGCAACGCCGCCGGTTCTGACATTGCCCCCTGCAACGACGCACGTGGGCTTTCAAGTTACCCGTCAGCTGTCGAGTGGTGTCACGCCTAACCTGAGTGAAAGCACTGCGCCTCTGGTTTCCGTGGTGGGTGACTTCAACGGCGACGGCAAACCGGACGTTGCCTCCATCGTCCAGGATCTCGACAGCAATTTCTGGCTCTCGATTTTGCTGAGCAACGGCGACGGCACATTCCAAACTCCCGTCTTGACCGCCGTCTCCTTCAGCGCAACCGACCTGCTGGCTACGGCGGACTTGAACGGTGACGGAAAAGCCGACGTTGTGCTGGTCCACACAAACTCGGTGGATGTTCTCCTCGGCGATGGAACGGGAAACTTCGCCGCCGCCGTCAACTATGCGGATTCCATTTCCTCACCCGCCGCGGTGGGCCTGGCCATATTGCATGGCGACACTCATCTGGACATCGTGGTCGCGAGTGCGACCGTCGACGGCAGTGGCAGCAGCCCGGTAGCGACATTGAAGGGCACCGGATCAGGTACTTTCCTCACCGCCACCGCCGGACAGCACTATCCTGGAGCAATCAATTCCGGAATCCTGGTGGATGTAAACGGCGACGGCTACCTCGATCTTATGAGCGCCTCGCAATTCTTTCTCGGCTCCAGCGGTGACTTCGCCGCTCCCGTAGCTTTGTCGAGCGGCGCCGCTTGCGGATCTTTGACCGGTTCGGTTGCCGTTGCGGATGTCAACGGAGACACCAAACTCGACATCGTCAGCGCCGATTGTTCCAATGGCACGATCACGGTCTTTCTTGGGAACGGAGACGGAACGTTCGGTGCCGGAACTTCGTTTTCTGCTGGTCACCGACCTGGAGCAGTCGTGTTGGCTGACATGAACGGCGACGGCAAGGTTGATGCGGTGGTCACCGACTTTTTCTCGATGGATGAGATGGTCCTGTTCGGCAACGGCGATGGCACCTTCGCAGCACCTGGGTTGGGGTACCCGGTGGCAGGAAATGTGTGGACCGGTCCGGCGCTTGCTGACTTCAACGGAGACGGACGCCCCGACGTGATCATTCCCAGTTCCATTCCCGGCGAATGGTCGAGCCTGGTCTATCTTGCGAATACTGGTAACGGCACCTTCGTCGCGCCCCACGACTATTTCGATCCGAACGGAGCGGTGGGCTCGTCCGCCGACTCCTACGGCATGGCGACCGCTGATTTGAACGGCGATGGTCTGCCCGATTTCGCGGTAGGAAATCTCTCGCTTGACTCCAGCGTTGGAGTTACTGTGTTTCTGTCAAACACCGCGACCAAAACTCTTCACTTCAGCGCGAATTACGGCTCAGGGGGTTACCTGAAATTCGTTGCCTTGGCCGACATTGACGGTGACGGAAAGGTCGACCTGGTTGCCGCGAACGGCGATCCCACCCAGGGAAACCTTCTAGTATTCCGCGGAAATGGCGACGGCACATTTCAGACATCGCCAACGAGCATCTCAGTTGCCTTGGGTGCGGGGCTGGGCCAGCTGGTAGTGGGAGACTTCGACGGGAATGGCCAACCCGACATCGCCGTGCTCGATACGATCGGCAATGTGTGGGTTCTTCTCAATAACTCGACCTCTGGTTCGCCATCGTTCGCAACTCCCGTGAACTATGCCCTCTCGGGGACAGGCTGGGAAATCGCAACTGCGGACCTTGGCAACGGCAATCTTGATCTTGTCATCACACAAGCTCAATCGACTGCAGTGTCAATCCTGCTAGGCGACGGGTCGGGCGGGTTTCTTGCCCAGCCCGATTTTGATCTGGGCAGCGCGTATCCGGGCGGCTTGGCCCTCGCGCAGCTCGATCCGAACGGTAACGTGGCCCTGATTGTCACAATCGACGATTCGAACGCCGGCATGGGCATTGCGGTCGCAACCGGGAACGCTGACGGAACGTTCAATGCACCGATCCTCTATCCCGCTACCAGCGATACCACCGGCACGATCACGCCATTC
>Ga0075030_100004044_pt1 | contig 13278 bp, 12 predicted proteins | sample LitLauG_LLR_2012_FD_71393 | JGI IMG/M metagenome (GOLD analysis project Ga0075030, IMG submission 71393) | Freshwater sediment microbial communities from Pennsylvania, USA - Little Laurel Run_MetaG_LLR_2012 | ecosystem: Environmental > Aquatic > Freshwater > Creek > Sediment | place: USA... | reverse complement strand
CCTCGCGAGCCCGCCGCTCGTCGTGGCGTTCGCGATCGCGGGCACGGTCGACATCGACCTGACGAGCGAGCCGATCGGGGTCGGCGCCGACGGCTCCGAGATCTTCCTGCGCGACCTGTGGCCCACCGACGACGAGGTCGCCCGCGCGGTCCGGGCGAGCCTGACGCCCGAGCAGTTCACGGAGCGCTACGCCGAGGTCTTCGGCGGCGGCGAGCTGTGGAACGCGATCCAGGTGCCCAAGGGCGAGACGTTCTCGTGGGACGCGAACTCGACCTACGTGATCCAGCCGCCGTTCTTCGAGGGCCTGGGCGTGACGCCCGCGCCGGTGCGCGACGTCCACGGTGCTCGCGTCCTGGCGGTGCTCGGCGACTCGGTGACCACGGACCACATCTCACCTGCCGGCGCGATCCGGCCCAACGTCCCGGCGGGCGAGTACCTGCTCGACCACGGGGTCAAGGTGGAGGACTTCAACACCTACGGCACCCGACGGGGGAACTCCGACGTGATGGCGCGCGGGACGTTCGCGAACCTGCGACTGCGCAACCGCCTCGCCCCGGGCACCGAGGGTGGGATCACGACGAAGCTCCCCGAGGGCGAGCAGACCACGATCTTCGCTGCGTCCGAGGCCTACGGCGCCGAGGGCACGCCGCTGCTCGTGATCACGGGCAAGGAGTACGGGTCGGGCTCGAGCCGCGACTGGGCGGCCAAGGGCCCGATGCTGCTCGGCGTGCGCGCCGTGCTCGCGCAGAGCTACGAGCGGATCCACCGGTCGAACCTGATCGGCATGGGCATCGCCGCGCTGCAGTTCCTCCCCGGCGAGACGCTCGAGACCCACGGCCTCGAGGGGACCGAGACCTACGACGTCGTGGGCCTCGAGGCGCTGAACGACGGGGTGCTCCCCTCGACGGTGACGGTGCGCGCGACGCGGGACGACGCCAGCGTCGTCGACTTCGAGGTGCGGCTGCGGATCGACACCGGCACCGAGGCGGACTACTTCCGCAGCGGCGGCGTCTTGAACTTCGTGCTGCGCAACCTCGCCAAGCGCGACTAGCCCACCCCGCGCTCGCTGACGAAGTTCACGGCCGCGTCGACCGAGGCGAACAGGCGGTCGCGCCCCACGCGGTCCATGATCCCCGAGGCGAAGAGCACCTCGGTCAGCTCTGTGTGCGCGCGTGCGATCGCCGTGTCGATGCCCCGTCGGTCCAGCTCGTCGAGGAGCCGTCGGAACATCCTGGTCCCGGTGAAGTCGATGTCGGAGACCGCGACGAAGTCGAAGACGACGTGGCGGGTGTCGGGGTACCCCGCCAGCCGCCGCGTCAGCTCGCCGCGGAAGACGTCGGCGTTGGCGTAGAACACCGGGCCCGAGAACAAAAAGACGAGGCACCCGGGGACCGGCGCGGCCGCCCCGACGCTCACGGGCTCCCAGCTGGTCGTGTCCTCCATCCTGCCGAGGACGTAGGCATGGGGCCGCGCGGAGGTGCGCACGCGGTCCAGGATCGCCAGGGCGAGCGCGACGCCGATGCCCTGCTCGACGCCGACGAAGGCCACGACGAGCGCGGTGATCGTCGCGAGGCTGAACTCGAACTTCGAGAAGCCGAAGATGCGCCGCATCTCGTGGACGTGGAACAGCCGCAGCGCCACGAACAGCAGCACGCCGGCGAGCGCCGCGGTGGGGACGTCGTGCAGCACCTGGGCGAAGGGGCCGAGCAGGACCACGCCGAGGCCTGCGACGAGCCCGACGAGCTGGGTGCGTCCGCCGGCCTTGGCGACCACGTCCGAGCGCGGGGGTGACGCGTTGACGGGGAACGCCCCGACGAGTCCCGCGAGCAGGTTCCCCGCCCCCAGGGCCACGAAGTCGCGGTCGGCGTTGATCGACGAGCCCACGGCGTCGGCGGTGGACCGCGTCGTCGCCGCCGTCTGGGACAGCACCACGACGGCGATGACCGCGGAGATCGGCGCGACGCGGACGAGGTCGTGCAGCTGGAGGTGGTCGTAGCGCAGCGCGGGGGCGCCGAACACGACGTTGCCCAGCACCGCCACGCCCTTGCTGGTCAGGTCGAACGCCCAGACCAGCACGGTCGCGCCGCTCAGCCCGATCAGCGCACCGGGGAGCTTCTCGTTGAGCACCGTGAGCGACGTGGCCACGGCGAAGACGCCGAGCCCGATGCCGAGGTCCCACGGGTTGTACGTGGGCAGCACGCTGAAGAAGTGGGTGATGCGCTCCCAGGTGGTGCCCGTCCCCGCGGTGACCCCGAAGAGGTCCGGGATCTGGTGGGCGATGATGATGACGCCGACGCCCGCCATGAAGCCGGTCACGATCGGGATCGAGAAGAAGTCCGCGATCCACCCGAGCCTGGCGAGACCGACCGCGGCGACGAGCACCCCGACCTCCACGGCGCACAGCGCGACGAGCCCGAGGTACTCCGGCGAGCCCGCCGCGGCGATCGACGTGATCGCCGCGGCGAACAGCGGAGCCGTCGTGGAGTCCGCGCCGACGGAGAGCACGGGGTTCGAGCCGATCGCTGCGAAGGCGATCGACGCGACGCAGAACGCCCACATCGAGGTGAACGCGGGCATCTGGGCCAGCCGCGACGTCGCCAGCTGCTCGGGGACCGCGATGGCGAACAGCGTCGCGGTCGCGACGAGCTCGGTCGACAGCCGGACCTCGCCGAGCACCCGGAGCGAAGGAAAGAGGCGTGGCCACCGCAGCGTCATGGCCGCGACAGTCTGGCAGCAGCGCCGGCGGGGCCGCGCTAGGCGGTGACGACCACCTTGAAGGACTCGGCGAGCCGCCCCTTGGCGAGCCCGGCGCCCTTTGCGATGAGCGCACCCCAGTCCCGGATCATCCCCTCGACGTGCGCGCCGTCACCCAGCTGGCTCTTGTGGCTCTTGAGTGCCTCGATCTTCTTGTCGATCGACGCCGTGGTGTCGACGACCATCGTCGGCGCGGTGGTCCCCCCGATCCAGACCCGCGGCACGGTGTGCGGGGCGAGCCCCTCGTCGTTCGCCAGCGCGGGGAACGCGTGCGGGTTCCGCGCGTCGGGGTACACGGCGCGCAGCGCGGCCTCGCCGGTGGCCAGGTGGTCGGGGTGCGACGCGAAGATCCGGTCGTAGTTGCGCTCGGGGCTCTGGGTCAGCACCACGTCAGGGCGGACCCTGCGGATCACCCGGGCCAGGTCGCGGCGCAGTGCGAGGGTGGGCTCGACCATCCCGTCGGCGTACCCGAGGAACACCAGGTCGCTCACCCCCACGCATGCCGCGGCGGTCCGCTGCTCGTCCTCGCGCAGCTTCGCGCGGTCCTCGCGCGACATCACGAGATGGTCGCCACCCGCGTCCCCCGAGGTCACGAGGCAGTAGGTGACCTCGATCCCGAGGGAACTGAGCGTGGCCACCGTCCCCGCCATCCCGAAGTCCACGTCGTCGGGGTGCGCGGTGATCACGAGCGCACGGCTGATCGCACCGTCGTGCTCGAAGACCTCGAGCCTCGGAGCGGCCGGCCGCTTTGCGGCCGCCTTGTCCCGCTTGGCGCTCACAGGATGGATTTGGCCGGATCAGGGACGAAGCTCGCGAGATCCGACAGCGCAGGGTCGTTCGAGAACACCTCGACGATCGGCAACTTGAGGCCGACGCGCTTCATGGTCACCTGCGCCTCGACCACCTGGTTCCACAGCAGGAGCGAGACGACGACGCCCGTGGTCCCGGCGCGGGCCGTGCGACCGGAGCGGTGCAGGTAGGCCTTTTGGTCCTCGGGCGGGTCGTAGTGGATGACGGCGTCGACGGACTCGATGTCGAGCCCCCGCGCGGCGACGTCGGTTGCGACCAGGACGTGCAGCGTCCCCGCGGTGAAGTCCGCCAGGGCGCGCTCGCGCTGGGCCTGGCGCAGGTCCCCGTGGATGGCGCCGGCGACGACGCCCTCCTTTTCGAGCTGCTCGACGAGTCGGTCCGCACCGCGCTTGGTCCGGCAGAACACGAGGACCTTGTCGTTGGCCCTGCAGATCGCGGCCGCCACCTTGACCTTGTCCATCTGGTGGACCTGGAAGAAGTGGTGCACCATGCGCGAGACCGTCTGCGTCGAGCTTGCGACCTCGTGGAACACGGGGTTGGTCAGGTAGCGCTTGACCAGTCGGTCGACCGCGCCGTCGAGGGTCGCGGAGAACAGCAGGGTCTGATGCTCCTTCTCGGCGATGCGGCGCAGCACCCACTCGACCTGGGGCATGAAGCCCATGTCGGCCATGCGGTCGGCCTCGTCGAGCACGAGCACGTCGAGCTCCCCGACGGCCAGCTCCCCGCGGTCACCGAGGTCGATGAGGCGCCCGGGCGTGGCGATGATGACCTCGCAGCCGTGGCGCAGCTTCTTGATCTGGCGCTCGATGTCGGCGCCGCCGTACACCGCGACGACGCGCAGGCCCATCTCGGCAGCCAGCGGAGACAGCACGTCGAAGACCTGGACCGCGAGCTCGCGCGTCGGGAGCAGCACGAGGCCACGTGGGGTCGCGGGGTGGCCCTTGGATGCCGCTCCGGCCGGGCGCTCCGCAGCGATCCGCTGGAGCATCGGGAGCCCGAAGGCGAGCGTCTTGCCCGACCCGGTCTTGGCCTTGCCGCAGACGTCGCGGCCCGCGAGTGCGTCCGAGATCGTCATGGACTGGATCGGGAACGCGGTCGTGATGCCCTGGTTCGCCAGGGCCTTGCACAGGTCCTGGGCGACGCCCAGGGACTCGAAGGTGGCCTCGGTGGAGTAGACGTCCGAGGAGGTGTCGGTACTTGCAGGCGCCTGAAGGGCCTCTGTCATGCGGTCACTCAGTTTCAGTCGGGTTGGGCCCGCCTGACCGAGCGGTCCGGGGCCCCGCAATCGCCCCCGGGTCCGAGGGCTGCGCCACCAGCCTACCCGCGGGGCCTCGTGGCGGGACGCACCCTGGGGAGTTGACGCACCGCTGCCTCCTAGCATGCGACCGATCCCGCGAGGAAGGACCCCGATGGCACGACTCGACGCGGGCGCCAAGGCGCCCGCCTTCACGCTCTTGGACGCCGACGGCAACAAGGTGTCGCTCAAGGACTTCGCCGGCAGGAAGGTCGTCGTGTACTTCTACCCCGCCGACGACACGCCGGGCTGCACGAAGGAGGCCTGCCAGTTCAACGACAACCTGCGGGCGTTCGACCGCGCGGACGTCGCGGTGCTCGGCATCTCGCCGGACGGTGCCGAGAAGCACACCAAGTTCATCGCCAAGTACAAGCTCAAGTTCCCCCTGCTGAGCGACCCGACCCACACGGTGATGGAGAAGTACGGGGCGTGGGGGGAAAAGACGCTCTACGGCAGGAAGTCCATCGGCACGATCCGCTCGACGTTCCTCATCGACGAGAAGGGCAAGGTCGCCAGGTCGTGGTACTCGGTGAAGGCCGATGGGCACGCCGCCAAGGTCCTCGAGGCGGCCGCCGAGCTGGATTGAGCTACGCCGTGCCGTTGCGGCGCGCCTGGGCCTCGTGGTACTTGCGCCAGCGGTGCACGAAGCCGATGACCAGCAGCACCACGACGACGCCCGCGATCACGTAGCTCGCGCCGCCGAACCACTTCAGCACGTTGTGCCAGCTGTCGGCTGCCTTGTAGCCGATCACCGAGATCACCGAGACCCACACGGCCGCGCCGAGCGCGGTGAGCGCGACGAACGGCGCGGTCTTGACCTTTGCGACGCCGGACCCGAAGCCCATGAACGCCCTGACGAAGGGGATGCACTGGCCGACGGCGACGACCCAGTCCCCCCAGCGCTCGAAGCGCCGCTCCGCAGCGTCGAGGTCCTCGTGGCTCAACAGCACGTACTTGCCGTAGCGGTCGACGAACTTGCGCCCCCCGTAGCGGCCGACCAGATAGGCGAGGTACGCGCCGAAGGTCGTGCCGGCCACGCCGACGAGGATCACCGCCCAGAGCTGGAGCTGCTTGGCGTCGGTCGCACCGGCGACCTGGAGGAAGGCCTTCGAGCACAGCGCACCCGCGATGCCGAAGGTGATCTCCGAGGGGATCGGCACGCACATGGCACCGAGCATCGCCAGCACGAAGATCGCGATGTACCCCGAACTCGAGATGTGGTTCAGGATGAAGGTCTGCATCCGCGCCATTCTTCCCGACCGCGGCACCCTGCCCGTGCACCAAGCCAGTACGGGGGTTTTCGGGCCCCGACGGCATCGGTCGGCGTCGGTAGTGTGGCCACATGGCCCTTGAGAAGCCCCATTGGAAAGAGCTCTTCACCGACGTCGTGACCTCGGGGCTGTGCACCGGCTGCGCCGCGTGCATCGTCGCGTGCCCCCACGACGTCTTGGAGTACGACGACCAAGGCGGGCGCTACAAGCCCTTCAAGCTCGACGTCGACGGGGGGCCGGCGGACTGCACCCACGGCGAGAAGGGCTGCACGATGTGCACGAGGGCATGCCCGCGGTTCCGGGACTGGGAGACCGAGATCGACGGCTTCCGCTTCGGGCGCGAGCGCGGCGAGGACGAGGTCTTCGGGGTTTCGAGCGACGTGGTGCTGGCACGGACCACCGACCCCGGGCTCGCCGAGGTCGGCCAGGACGGCGGATTCGTCGCGGCGCTGCTCGTCTACGCCCTGGAGCACGACGAGATCGACGCGGCGTTGGTCTCGGGGCTCGAAGGTGACGGCGCCTCGTGGCGGGCGGTCCCCGTCGTCGCGCGAACGAGAGACGACGTCATCGCCACCTCCGGCTCGCGCTACACGTACTCGGCCAACCTCCTCGCGTACCCCGCTGCCGTCGACGGCGGCGCGGAGCGCCTCTGCCTCGTCGGCATGGGCTGCATGGCGTCGGCGACCGGCGCGATGGGGGCGCGCAAGGCCGGCAAGATCGCGCGCCGGCTCTCGCTGACGATCGGGCTCATGTGCTCGAAGACCTTCGACGACGCGATCTTCGAGGAGCTGTTCGAGGCGAAGTACGGCGTCGCGCGCGAGCGGATCAAGAAGATGAACATCAAGGGCGTGTTCCAGCTGTGGCTCACCGACGGCTCCTACGTCGAGGTCCCGCTCAAAGAGGCCCACGGATGGACCCGCGAGGGGTGCTCGCAGTGCCCCGACTTCGCCGCAGAGCACGCGGACCTGTCCACCGGCGGCATCGGCGCCTTCAACGACTGGACCTTGGTGGTCGTGCGGACCGAGCGCGGACGTGCGCTGCTCGACGCGATGGTTCGAGACGGGGCCTGCGAGCTGCGCCCAGGTGACGAGGACCCCGGCGCGATCGCCCTGATGCGCAAGCTCGCCCGGGTGAGCCGCAAGCGCTGGCCCGCGACCGCGGTGGCGGCCCCGGGCCGCGTGCCCGCGCCGGCGAGTTAGGCGCGATGCCCCCACGCGCGCCACGCGACACCTCCTGCGCGGTGGTGCTCGTGCGTCACGGCCGCACCGCGACGACCGGCAAGGTGCTCCCGGGCCGCGCCCCGGGCCTGCACCTCTCCGAGGTCGGCCGGCGCCAGGCAGAGGCTGCCGCAGCGCGGATCTCCGCGCTCAAGCGTCGTCCGAGCGCGGTGTACGCCTCCCCGCTCGAGCGCGCCCAGGAGACCGCCGCGCCGATCGCCAAGGCCCTCGGCTGCCGGGTGCGCACCTCGGCCGGCCTCGTCGAGTGCGACTTCGGCGACTGGACCGGGGCGAGCCTCGCCGCGCTGCGCCGCAAGCGCGAGTGGCGCCAGGTCCAGGGCTCCCCGAGCACCTTTCGCTTCCCCAGGGGAGAGTCGTTCGCCGAGATGCAGTCCCGCGCCTTCGAGCAGGTCCTCGAGCTCGGGGGGCGCCACCCGGGCGAGTCGATCGTCGCGGTCAGCCACGCGGACCCCATCAAGGCGATCGTCGCCGCGGCGCTCGGCGTCCCCCTCGACCTGTTCCAGCGGACGGTGGTCTCCACCTGCTCGGTGACCGTGGTCGTCGTCGGTCTGGGCGCCCCACTCGTGCTGTGCGTCAACGCCCTCGGCGACCTCTCCGAGCTGGCCGCGTCGTGATCCACCGCCTCGAGCACCCCGACCGCATCGCCGTCGGCGCGATCGGCGACGTCGGCCAGCGGCTGTTCTTGCTCCAGGCCCGCGAGGGCCGGCGGCTCGTGGTCGTCAAGGTGGAAAAGGACCAGATCGCGGTCCTCGCGTCGTGGCTCGCCCGGGTGGTCCGCTCGATGCGCCGTCCCGGGGAGCTGGCCCTGGACGTCGAGCTCGAGCCCGAGTACGAGGTCGACCTCGTTGCCGGCCAGATCTCGGTCGCCATCGACGAGAGCGGCGCCGAGGAGCACATCGAGGTGACGATCGAGCCCGCCGAAGACGACGGCGACAGCCTCATCGTCGTGCTGTCCACGGAGCAGGCCGCCGCGTTCGCGATCCGCGCCGTCCAGCTCATCGAGGCGGGTCGACCGCCCTGCCCGCTGTGCGGCCTGCCCCTGGATCCGCGCGGACACGACTGCCCGAGGACCAACGGGCACCACGCGCCGATTCGGTGAGCGACGCGGAGCGCGCCCGAGTCGCGAGCGCACTGGCGACCGGCGACCTCGAGATCCACGGTCGGATCACGGACTCGTCGAACACGACGCTGCTCGTCACTGCGCGGCTCGACGGGCTCGAGGTCCTCGCGGTGTTCAAGCCCGAGCGCGGCGAGCGGCCCCTGTGGGACTTCCCCCCGGGCCTGTGGCGTCGCGAGGTCGCCGCGTTCGAGCTCGACATGCTTCTCGGGACGGACTGCGTGCCGCTGACCGTGGCGCGCGACGACCCCGTCTACGGGCCCGGCTCGGTGCAGCGATGGGTGCACGAGGAGGGCGTCGAGCACTACCTCACGCTGCACGACGAGCCGGCGTTCGCGGACTGGTTCCGCGCGCTCGCGGCCTTCGACGTGATCGCGAACAACACCGATCGCAAGTCGGGCCACGTCCTGCTCGCCGAGGGCCGGTGCTGGGCGATCGACAACGGGCTGTGCTTCCACGTGGACGACAAGCTGCGCACCGTGGTCTGGGAGTTCGCGGGCGACCCCGTCGCCCCGGGGCTCCTCGAGCGCGCCGCGGCGGTCGCCGACGGCGACGTCGACGTGCTGCGCGGCCTCCTCGCGCCCGAGGAGCTCGACGCGACGCGACGCAGGGCGCGCGAGCTGGTCGACGCGGGCGTGCTGCCGTTCCCCGACGAGGACCGGCCCTACCCGCCGTGGCCCTGGCCGATCGTCTAGGCGCGGCGGCCCGCAGGACTCAGGCCGGCCAGCTCACGCCCAGGCCGCCGACGGTCTCGGCGCCGAAGCGCGCGATCGTCGCGTCGAGGTCGAGCCGGCGCACGCCGGGGCCCTCTGCGAGCAGCTCCGCGCTCAGCAGGTCCCTCGGGACGATCCAGCACACCTCGAACTCGAGGCCGTCGGGGTCCTTCGCGTAGAGCGACTTGGTCGTCGTGTGGTCGGACTGGCCCACCAGGGAGTCCATCTCCGAGAGCGTCGTGCGGACCCGGCCCAGCTCTTCGAGCGTCTCGACCTCCCAGGCGAGGTGGTAGAGCCCCACGGTGGACTCCCCGGCCCCGCTCTGTCCGGCATCGTCGCCGATCGCGAAGAGCCCGAGGTCGTGGTCGTTCGTCGAGCCCGACGCCCGCAGGAACGCGGCACCAGGGAGCTTGGTGAGCACGGTGAAGCCGAGCGCGCGCGTGTAGAAGTCGACGGACCGGTCGACGTCGCGGACGTAGAGCACGGCGTGGTTCAGTCGACGGACGGCCATCGCGGGACTATGCCACGACCAGTGAGTGCTCGCTCGGCGCGATCGCCTGGGGTCGGCCGCTCGGCAGCACGACGGCCGCGACGACCGCGCCGATCAAGAAGAACGCCGCGCCCCACCAGAACGCCTGGGTGTAGCCGTGCACCGTCGCCATCGCCGCGGCCGAGCCGCCGGTGTCCCCCGGGGCGGGCACGTAGGCCAGCTGTGCCGCGATCGCGACGGTGGACAGCAGCGCGGTGCCGATGGAACCGCCGACTTGCTGTGTCACGTTGACCGTGGCCGACGTCGCGCCCGCGTACTCCGCGGGAACGCGCGCCGTCGCGGTGTTCATCGTCGTGGCGAACACGACGCCCATCGCCAGGCCCGTGATGAGCAGCCCCGGGAGCACCTCGGTGAGGTAGCTGCCCGTCACGGTGAGGTGCGTGAACCACCACATGCCCAGAGCGCCGAACAGCATCCCGACCGGCACGAGGGGGCGCGGTCCGGTCCGCGGCAAGAGCACGTTCTGGGAGACCGCGGCGGACGTCGCGAGCATCGCGACCATCGGCAGGAAGGCGACGCCCGCGCCGACCGGCGAGTACCCCTTGACGGTCTGCAGGTAGAAGGTCAGGAACAAGAACACCGTGAACATCGCCGCGGACGCGAGCAGGATCGAGAGGAACGAGCCGCCGCGCGCGCGGTCGGCGAGGACCGACAGCGGCAGCATCGGGCGCTTGATGCGGGACTGGCGGAACAAGAAGAGCCCGACGAGGACGATGCCGACCGCGAGGAACCCGAGCGTCGTGGGCGTGCGGAACGCCGAGGCGAGGGTGACGGTCCCGCCCGTGGCCGCGGTGTTCGTCGCGTTGTTCGCGGCGTCCGAGAGCCCGTAGACGATGCCGAAGAGCCCCATCGAGATCAGCAGCGTGCTGATCACGTCGAGTCCCCCGCGTGCGTCGCCGCGCTCGCGCAGCAACAGCAGCTGCGTGCCGACGAGCGCGATGCCCGCGAAGATCAGGTTCACATAGAGCGTCCAGCGCCAGTCCAGGTACTGGGTGAGCAGCCCGCCGAGCAGCAGCCCGATCGCGGCACCCGCGCCGGCGATCGAGCCGTAGATGCTGAAGGCCTTGCCGCGCTCACCGGGGTCGGTGAACGTCGTGGTGAGCAATGCGAGGGCGGCGGGGGCGAGCACCGCGGCGAAGGCACCCTGGATCGCCCTCGCCGCGACGAGCATCGTGAAGCTCTGCGCCGCGCCGCCGAGCGCCGACGCGAAGGCGAACCCGACGAGGCCCACCTGGAGCATCGTCTTGCGACCCACCATGTCGCTGAGCCGGCCGCCGAGCAGCAGGAGGCTGCCGAAGGCGAGCGAGTAGGCCGTCACGAGCCACTGGCGGTCCACGACCGAGAAGCCGAGGGACAACTGGGCTTGGGGCATCGCGATGTTCACGATCGTCGCGTCGAGGACCACCATGAGCTGGGCGAGGCCGAGGAACGCGAGGATGATCCATCGCTTCGAGTGGTGCTGGTGCTCGGTGTCCGTGTCGTGCGCCGTGGCAGCCGTCTGCATCGGTCCTCCCTGCGGAGCGTTCACCTTACCGGCGGGCGTGTCCGTGCCGACGCACGTCGCTCAGGGCAGGTGGACGTGCAGGTCGCGCTCCAGGGCGACGAAGACCGACTGGGCGAGCAGCGCCCCGCCCGCGGAGGTCAGGTGGATACCGTCAGGTTGACGCACCAAGGCGAGCTGGCCGCCGACGCGCAGGTACGCCGCGTAGCGCCCGTTCGGCGAGAGCACCGAGTCGGCGTCGAAGTAGTGCACGCCGTGGGCGACCGCGGCCTGGTGCTGGAGGGCGCGCACGACGCCGAACTCCTGGTTGCGGCCCGGGTCCGAGATCTGGGGAACCGAGACCCACAGGAACGGACGGCCCGAGGACCTCCCGATCGTGAAGAACTGGCCGACGTTGCGCGTGTACTTGGCGCGCCACTGCGGCGTGTTGAACGCGATGTAGGGGGGCCCGGGGAACCCCTGGGGGTCGTTGGCGCCCATCATCCCGATGACGACGTCCGGCTTGTACTTGTAGACGTCGTACTCGAGCTCGGCGACCCAGTTGAAGTAGTCCAGCCGTGTGAGCCCGGTGCTGATCACGGTGTCGGTCCACACGATCGTCGCGCCCGTGGCGTTGAGGTCCGTGAGCAGCGGGGCGGCGAGGTCCGAGCCCAGCGAGTCGCCCACGATGAGCACCCGCAGCGGATGGCGCGCCGTCGGGTTGCGCGGGACCGTCGTGGTGGTCGTCGACGTGCTCGGCACCGTGGTGGGGACCGTGGGGATGACGAACCCGCCGTCGGACGTCCTGCCGAGCGCGATGTTCGCCTGGGCGACCGGCACGTCGAGGTGCAGCGTCCTCGCCGCCGACGCGATCGGCCCGAGGATGTCGAGCGCGGCGGTGCGCCGCGCGCCCACCGGGGAGTTGACCTGCGCGTTGTGCTGGAGCACCGTCGCGTCCAGCACGACCCACACCAAGAACCCCGAGAGAAGGACGAGGCCGGTTCGAACCCACGTCGCGCGCTCGCGCCGAAGCGTGTCGCGCCGCGCCTGGGTCCTCTGTCGCGGCGCTCGTGGTGGTTCGCCTGGGTGGGTCATGTCGCTCAGAACCGGTAGTAGATGAAGGGGGAGACGCCGGTCGGCCCGAGCGTCGTGGTCACGAGCAGCGCCGACCCGAGCGCGAGGGCCTGCCAGGGCGCGGCCAGCCGGCGGAACCAGGTCACACCGCGGTCGACGAAGTTCGCAGGGACGTACTGTGCCGCGATCATCCCGGCGAGCACGAGCACGAGCAGCGGGGTCACGAGTGTCGAGGGTACGCGCCACCCGGTGCACAGCTGGCTCAGCATCGCGAACGCGTTCGACATCGACGAGGCCCGGAAGAACAGCCACCCGAGGCAGACGAACTGGAACGTCAGGAACCGCTGGCGGACCTTGGCGTCGAGGGTGCCCGCGAGCGGGGGGAGCCCGCGGCGCTCGCGGTACAGGCGCCGGTGATGCCCGACGACCTGGCCGACACCGTGCAGCGCGCCCCAGGCGAGGAAGGTCCAGTTGGCCCCGTGCCACAGCCCGCCGAGGATCATCGTGACCAGCAGGTTCCTCGAGGTGGCGAGCTGGGAGCCGCGGTTGCCGCCCAGGGGGATGTACAGGTAGTCGCGCAGCCACCGCGACAGCGTGATGTGCCAGCGCCGCCAGAACTCCTGGAGGTCCCGGGCGGTGTAGGGGGCGTCGAAGTTCACGGGGAAGCGCACGCCGAGCAGCAGCGCGACGCCGATCGCGATGTCGGTGTACCCAGAGAAGTCCGCGTAGATCTGCACCGCGAACCCCCACACCGCGAAGAGGACCTCGGGCGCCGAGTGCGTCCGCGGGGAGGCGAAGACCGGGTCGACGATCGCCGAGGCGACGTACGAGCTGATCACGACCTTCTTGAACAGACCCCCCATGATGAGCACCGACGCGCGGGCGAGGTCCACCTGGTGCGGGTCGCGCGGGCGGCGGATCTGCGGCAGCAGCTCGCTGCCGCGGACGATCGGCCCCGCGACGAGGTGCGGGAAGAA
>Ga0075030_100004043_pt1 | contig 13280 bp, 7 predicted proteins | sample LitLauG_LLR_2012_FD_71393 | JGI IMG/M metagenome (GOLD analysis project Ga0075030, IMG submission 71393) | Freshwater sediment microbial communities from Pennsylvania, USA - Little Laurel Run_MetaG_LLR_2012 | ecosystem: Environmental > Aquatic > Freshwater > Creek > Sediment | place: USA... | reverse complement strand
GCAGCAAATACCGGGACCATCGGCATCTCGATCGCGGCCGGCAAGCTGCTGTCGGCGACGAACGGCAACGGCATCAATACCGATCTCGGCATGTCGACCGGTACCGCGACGGTGACCGTCAACGGCACCGTCACCGCGCCCGGGCAGACCGGCGTGCAGCAGAAATCTGCTGGTGGCGCTAACGCGGTGACCGTAAACGGCGAGGTTACGGCGGCCAGCGGGACCGGCGTGCAGCAGAATTCGGTCGGCGGCAACAACACCATCACCGTGAACGCTGGCGGCAAGATCGATCCGTCGATCGGCACCTCGCAGACGACCGTCAACGGCGCCAACCTCGTCACCAACGCGGGCACCGTTTCGGGCGACAACGTCGGCGTCCAGCAGACGGCGACCGGCACGGGCTCGACGATGACCGGCACCAACACGGTCAACAACACCGGCACGATCACGGGCACGGCCGCGCAGGGCGTCGTTCAATCGAGCGTCGATGGCAATAACACGGTCACCGGCGCGGGCGGCAAGATCAACGGCGGCACGAACGGCGTCGAATCGAAGGCAACCGGCATTGGCTCGATCCTGGTCCAGATGCAGACCCTTATCAAGGGCTTGACCGGTTACGGCGTCAGCGCAAACAGCAACTCCGGCAACGTCTCCGTCCAAAAAAACACGGCGATCACTGGTACCACCGGCAGCGTGAACGCGACCAGCACAAGCGGCAACGTGTTCGTCAACACCAACGGCACGCTGACCGGCGACGTCACCGCGACGACCACGAGTGGCGCGCAGGCGCAGGTCAACGGCAATACCGGCCTCATCACCGGCAAAGTCACCGCGACCGCGAACGCTGGTGCGGCATCGGTCGACTTCAACGCGGCTGGCATCACGGGCAACGCGACCGCGAGCGGCGTCAGCGGCGATGTGTCGACGAACGGCAACATCGGCGGCACAGCCAGCGCGACCGGCACCACCGGCAATGCCATCGTCAACAATAACGGCACGATCGGCGCTGGCGCGACGGCGATGACGACGACCGGCGCAACTGCGTCGGTCAGCAACAACGGCAAGATCACCGGCAACGCCTCGGCGACGGGCGGCGGCAGCACGACGGCGGCATTGGTCAACGGCAATACGTCCGGCATCACCGGCACCGCGACCGCGAGCGGTCTCAGCGGATCGGTCAGCGGTAACGGCGCGATCGGCGGCCTGGCGAGTGCGACCGGGACCACCGGCGATGCCAACATCAATAGCAACACCTCGCTCGGCAATGGGGCGATGGCGACCTCGACGGCCGGCAATGCCACCGTCAACAATAACGGCCCGATCACCGGCAACGCGACGGCAATGACGACGAGCGGGGCGAATTCGCAGGTCAACAGCAACGGCACGATCACCGGCAACGCCTCGGCGACGGGCGGTGGCTTGACGACCGCCGCGCAGGTTAGCGGCAACAACGGCATCACGGGCAACGCGACCGCGAGCGGCCTCAGCGCGGATGTCTCGTCGAACGGCAACATCGGCGGCTCGGCCAGCGCGACCGGCACCACCGGCACCGCCACGGTCAACAGCAACGGCACCATCGCGGGTGGCGCCAACGCCAAGTCGACGAGCGGAAGTGTTAGCGTGTCGTCAAACGGCGCAATCACCGGCACCGGCGTTTCCGCGACGACAGGGGCGCCGGGCAATGTCACAGTCAACTCAAACGCGTCGATCGTTGGCTCAGGGACCGGCGTCACGGCGACGACGACGGGCGCGGGCACCGTCTTGGTCAACAAAAACGGGCCGATCACCGGTAACAACGGCGACGGCGTCATGGCCTCGACCGGCACTGGCAGCCTCGGTGTGACGGGCAACGGCAACATCCTCGGCACCAATGGCAACGGCATCAACACGACGACGACCGGCGGCCCGATCTCTGTGCAGGGCAACGGCACGATCCAGGGCACGAACGGCGCCGGCGTCCTGGCCAGCGCAGGTGGCGGCAACATCGGTATCGGCGATGTCACCGGCAACGGGGCGATCACGGGTTCGACCAACGGCATCAGCGCGACGACGACGGGCGCGGGCACGATCACCGTCGTCACGCCGGCGACGGTCACCGGCCTGGCCGCGAACGGCATCCTGACCTCGGCCGGGGCGGGCGCAACGACGATAACCCAGAACGCCGCGGTCAAGGGCGCCACCAACGGCGTCAACGCGACGGCCTCGGCCGGCGGGCCGGTGACGGTCAACGGCTCGGGCTCGGTCACCGGCACCTCGGCGACCGGCGTCATCGCCAAGACCACGGGCGGCAACGGCAACGTGCTGGTCGCGACCGGCAACGCGATCACCGGCGGCACGACTGGCGTCGATGCGGCGGCTGTTGGCACCGGCACGGTTACAGTGACCAGCGGCGGTGCGATCACCGGCACGTCGGGCGTCGGCATCAATACGTCCTCGGCGAACGGCCTGACGACGGTCAATCTCGGCCATACGCTGACGGCCGGCACTATCGGCATCAATGCCGCCAACACCGGCACCGGCGGCATCACGATCAACCAAACCGCTGCCGCCCTCAACGGCACTTCCAACGCGGTCGTCGCCAATGAGACAGGCACGGGCAACGTCAATATCACTCTCAACGGCGCCTCGGTCGGTCCGACCAGCGGTGACACCGTCAATTCGTCGGCGACCTCAGGCACCACCACGATCACCAACGGGACGGCGCTCACGTCCACCGGCGGCAATGGCATTAACGCCTCGGCGACCACCGGCCCGATCAACATCAACGCCAACGCCAACATCACGGGCGCCACGAACGGCATCCTCACCGGCGGCACCAGCGGGATGATCACCACGACGATCGCCGCAGCCACGACAGTCACCGGCGGTACTGCGGCGATCGCCGACCCGAACAGCACCGGTGCCTATATTCTGAACAACAATGGCACTATCGGCACCGCTACGGCCTCGCCAGCCGCCGGTAACGGCCTGGTCAACGTCGCGGCAGCCAACATGACCACGTCAATGTTCAACAACGCCGGCACCTGGAACGCCATGGGCGGCAATTCGGTCTTCAACGGCAACGTCACCAACAGCGGCACGATCAACCTGCAGAACGGCAGCCCATCCAACACGATCACCATCGGCGGCAACTACGGCGGCAACGGCAAGCTGTTGGTGGATGTCTCGACCGCGACCAGCGCGTCCGACAAACTGATCGTCGGCGGCAACACCGGGATATCGATCCCGGGAACGACAACGGTTCTGTTCAACGACGTCAACAAGGGCTTCACGGCCTTCACGCCCGTCATCGTGGGCAAGACATCGCCATTGTCGACGAGCCCAACGGCCTTCGCCGGAACCCTGCCGAATTATGGCTTTATCAGCTACCAGTTCGGCAACTTCAACGGCGCGTGGGGGATAAAGTCTTCTATCAACTCGAACTTCGGCGCGCTCTCGGGCGTCAGCAGCGCGGCTGCGGCCGTCGCTTACGGGTTCCAGCAGCCCGCCAGCAGCTACGTGTCGACCAAGTCAAAACCTGCGGCCAACGAACTTTTCTGCGGCGCCTGGGGCCGCGGCGACACGGGACGCCTCGGCACCGTTTCGAACACGAACTTCTCCCAAGGCGGCACCGCGATCAACTCGTTTTCGACCGCACAACAAACCACGTACTACGGGCTCCAGGCGGGCGCCGATTGCGGTCTGCTCAACTTCAACAGCACGGGCTGGAACTTGCATCTCGGCGTCACCGGCGGCGAGGTCGACGGCAAGATTACGCAGCGCGATGGATCGGGCTTTACCGACGTAAGCCTGCCGTTTATCGGGGTCTATGCCTTCGCACGCAATGGCGGGTTCGTGCTCGATCTGTCGGTGCGCAAAGAATTCCAGTCGGTCCAATTCACCGACACCCAAGCCGGATTGTCCAATAAGAGTGTCAATGGATCGTCATGGACGTACGCCGCCAATACGTCCTACACGGCGAGCCTCGGGAACAACGTCAGTATCACGCCTTATGCCGGCGTGACCTGGTCGCGAGCGCAGCTTGACGACTTTACCGCCTTTGCCGGTCTCGGCGGCCCGGCCATCGGACGCGTGTCGCCAGGCGAGAACGACACCGTTGTCAGCCGTTTTGGCGCCCAGCTCAGTGTGACGCAGGCGCTGACGCCGACCTTCTTCGTGACGCCATTCGTGAACGTCAGCGAGTGGGCCAACTTGCAGAAGACGACCGACCTGACCTTCTACGCGGCGAGCGGAGCGAACATTTCAGCCGTGACGCAAGGCCCGATCGATTTCCGGCAGTATGAAATTGGCCTCGCGGTCACCGATACGACGATCAATGGCACCGCCTACGTGAAGGGGACCATTCGGGATGGCAACGACATCAACGGAACCTCGATCTCGGGTGGTGGCCGCATAAACTTCTGATGTGGTGGCCACTCCCTTTGATTTGATTGCCTCGTTGACTGCGCCAGGGACTTTGGCCAGAGACCCGGCAATGAGCTGGACAGCAGGGAGCTATCAGTTCATCAGGTGGCTTCCCGGCGGGCGGCACCATCGCACGCACCAGACCCCTCACGCATCAAAGTCCTGCTGATCGTCGCCGCAAGCTTCGCATTTGCTGGCTTTGCCTCCCCCATAGGCCGCGTTCGAAGCACCTCGCGGCGCTGCAACTGGAGGGCGCCGCGCGCCCCACAGTGCCGTTTGCACCGAGGAGTCCTCTAAGGGTGGCCGCAACTGAGCCTAGCAAATGAGTGCGATACGTCGGCGTGTAAAGAGGTAGACGGCCGCCACCCTCTCGGCCAAAATACCACCGTCCGGCATAACCCGGTATCCAGTACGTCGTGGTGCCCGTGGAGGGACTCGAACCCCCACACCCGAAGATAGCAGATTTTGAGTCTGCCGCGTCTACCGTTCCGCCACACGGGCCCGTGCCACCATCTGAGTATGGTGCTTATAAACGACGTCTCGCATGCGCAACCCCGTGCCTTGCACGGATCCCATGCCGCCATTCGAGAGACGCCCGTCTATCAGATCTGCCGGTGCGGGCAAGTGGGATTTGGATGGAAGACCAAACCTGCCTTCGCGTTTATCCGACATGCCAGGACCGGGCGGGAGCAGGCCTAACTGCCAATTTCGGCTCAGGGTTCGGGTCTCGTCGAGCCGCAAGGCGTCGCTCGCGGAACGGGCTATGAGACGGAGACGTGACGGCGTTATAGAGCAGTGCGCTGCCACGCCCACCAGCCACGATTTGAATGGCGGACAGGCCGCCCTTGAACTACCATTCAGCAGCGAAGTGCCGAATTGAACTCACCGGAGTTTGTGGTGGCAGTACGTCACGCTGCTCGTGACTAAAAAATCAAGGTCACACATTTGATGACGATGAACGGCGCCCGGCACGAGAAGTGTGTGCTCGTCTTGCAGGGTGGTGGCGCACTCGGTGCTTATCAAGGCGGGGCTTACTGCGCTCTGTCAAATGCGGGGCAGATGCCGGAGTGGGTCGCGGGTATTTCCATCGGGGCAATCAACGGGGCAATCATTGCAGGCAATGTTCCCGAACGGCGTGCCGCCCAGTTGAGACGATTCTGGGAGCTCGTATCCAGCAGGCTTCTCGCCCATCCACTGGCCGATGACGATGCGACCCGCAGGTTCTTTGCCGAAACCAGTGCCTCGATTGTTGCCTCGACCGGGGTGCCGGGGTTCTTCGAACCACGTATCCCGCCCGCCGTCTTGATGCCTCCCGGCTCCCTGCAGGCAATCAGCATGTACGATACCGCGCCTCTGCGAGCCACACTTCACGACCTCATCGACTTCGATCTGCTGAATTCGGGTGCCGTGCGCCTCAGCGTCGGAGCGGTCCAGGTCAGCACTGGAAACTTTAGGTATTTCGATACCGCGCAGGAACGCATCGGTCCCGAGCACATTATGGCGAGCGGCGCACTCCCCCCCGGTTTCCCGCCTATTGTAATTGACGGGGAGGCCTATTGGGATGGCGGGATCGTTTCGAATACGCCGCTGCAATATGTGCTGGACGGCGGCGAAGCGCGCTCCGATATGTGTATTTTCCAGATCGACCTATTCAGTGCGAAGGGCGAACTGCCGCAGACCTTGTTCGATGTTTCGCAGCGGGAAAAGGAAATCCGTTTTTCCAGCCGGACACGGCTCGCGACGACCTTTGAGCGTGATATGCAGACGATCCGCCGCGCCATAAAACGTTTGGAAAGGTCACTGCCCGGCGATGTGAAAAGCAGCCTGGACTGGCGCATATTGGCGTCGATGGGCTGCGATGCCGCGATTACCATCGTGCATTTGATTCACCGTCGCGCGGCCTATGCGACCCAATCGAACGACTACGAATTTTCGCGATTTTCCATCGACAACCATTGGGCCGCGGGCGTCAGCGACGTTGAGGCAACGCTCAGCCATCCCACGTGGATTTCGCGAAGCAAGCCCCGCGAGGGCGTGATGGTACTGGATCTTGCTCACGACGAGAAGTCAGCGTCTTCCATGGGGAAACCGGCATGAAGATCGCCGACATTCGCAAGCGCGCTTTTGCCATGCCGTTGACCAGCCCGGCATTTCCGCCAGGCCCGTACCGGTTTATCGACCGTGAGTACATGATCATCACATACCGGACCGATCGCGCAGCTTTGGAGGCCGTCGTCCCAGAACCGCTTTCAATCGAAGATCCGATAGTGAAATACGAATTCATCCGGATGCCGGACTCGACCGGATTTGGCGACTATACGGAATCGGGACAAGTCATCCCGGTTAAATTCCGCGGCAAACCCGGAAACTACACCCACGCCATGTTTCTTAACGACGGACCACCGATTTATGGCGGGCGCGAGCTGTGGGGCTTTCCGAAGAAATATGCGCAGCCCTCGCTCAGCGCCGACAAGGATACGCTAATCGGCACCTTAGATTACGGGCCGGTGCGGGTCGCCACCGGGACGATGGGATTTAAGCATCATGCACTCGATCCGGTTGCGATTGCCGCCTCTCTCAGCCTGCCGAACTATCTGCTCAAGATCATTCCGCATGTCGACGGCACGCCGCGCATTCTCGAACTCGTCGACTACCGGTTGGAAGACGTCACCGTGAAAGGCGCCTGGTCCGGACCCGCCGCGCTTGATTTGAGACCGCACGCTTTGGCACCCGTCGCCGGATTGCCGGTCCTCGAAGTCTTAAGCGCCACCCATATTCTCGCCGACCTCACCTTGGGGCTCGGCAAAGTCGTCCACGACTATTTGGCAGTTTAGGGAGTACGAACATGACGCTCGACGGAAAAGTCGCCCTCATCACCGGCGGTGCAGCCGGCATCGGATACGCCATCGCAAAGCGCTTCGTCGAAGCCGGCGGGCGGGTGGTGATCGCAGACCTCAACATGGACGCGGCAACAAAGGCTGCGCGTGATCTCGCCGGCGAGAAATCCGCGATTGCCGTGGCAATGGACGTTTCAAACGAGGATCAGGTCAACGCCGGCGTCGAGAAAGCCGCCGCCACCTTTGGCACCATAGACATCCTTGTCTCCAATGCCGGCATACAGATCGTCCACCCAATCGAAGAATTCCCCTATGCCGATTGGAAAAAGATCATGGCGATCCACCTCGATGGCGCATTTCTCACCACCAAAGCCTGCGCCAAGTACATGTTCAAGCAGAACTCGGGCGCGCTCATCTACATGGGGTCGGTCCATAGCCACGAGGCATCGCCGCTGAAGTCCGCCTACGTCGCCGCCAAGCATGGCATCCTCGGACTTTCACGAACCATGGCCAAAGAGGGAGCCAAGTACAACGTGCGTTCCAACGTCATTTGCCCTGGCTTCGTTCGAACCGCGCTCGTTGAAAAGCAGATCCCCGAGCAGGCCAAAGAACTCGGCATCAGCGAAGAGCGCGTGATCAAGGAAGTGATGCTGGCTGAAACCGTCGACAAACAGTTTACCACGGTCGAAGATGTCGCCGAAGTCGCGCTCATGCTTGCCGCCTTCAAGACCAACGCGCTCACTGGCGAGTCGATCATCGTGAGCCACGGCTGGCACATGAACTGAAATTGCCCTGTAAATTTTTTTGGTGTAGCGCCCTCGGCACGCGCCCCCCTAGCAATCTCGGCGAGCGGGCTTGCTTTCCGAAAAAAGCAATAGGCATGAGGTCGTGTGCTGGAATGCGAGTCCCAAAGGGCTGTTTTCAAACTTTTGCAAACCGATTTCGACGTGATGCCGGAGCACCAGACCGATCATGACTGTCTTAGCCTGTCCTGAATTAGACATATCGGTCTACCTAATACAGTGCCAGTCTGATGACAATTCGATGTCTCTTGCTCGCCCACTGCAGACCCGTTCGTGATGCGTTCCAGTGACTGACGGTGCTGGGGGAGCAGCGGAAGGCCATTCGTTGCACTCAGGCCGTACTGGTGCCCATAAACCCGCAGAATCGGAGTTTCTGTTCCGTTGCTACCCGGACCCCTTTTATAGGGCTCGGCTTCGTGCTGCTCGGGATCGGCCTCGTTTATCAGCGCATGTTGGTCCAGCCCGCGCGGTGAGCGTTGACGGCGAACTTCCTTCGCCGCCAAGTTACAAACGCTCAATTGACCCGAGTAACCTCAACCAGGTTATCGGAGAAGCTCGGCGACCGCCCCAAACCTCCCCACTCGTGCGAGGAAATCGAGTTCACCGACCCATCCGAGCGGTTGAGCGAGCGCCAGTAGCCGAGCGTCGCCACCACGATGCCGGGATTGACGTCGTCGGTTACCCGGGCGACCCCCTCGAAATCGCCGCGCCCGTTGTGAACGCGCACCGGGTCGCCGTCGCGGATTTGGCGCTTGGCCGCGTCAGCGAGCGAGATCATCACGAACTGCTCCCCCTGGCCTTTGATTTTGTGCGGCTCGTTGGCGTAGCACGAGTTCAGGAACCCGTGGCTCTTGGGCGAGATGATATTGAGCGGATAAAGCTTTGCCTGGCCGGGGTTGGTTGCTGGCGTTTCGCGCGGCGCTACAAAGCCCGGGAGCGGATCTATCGGCGTACCGTCCTGCTCGCCCTCGTACATCATCCGGAACGGACCCGCGACGAAGTTCTTGGCGTCGTGCAGCAGGAACTCGACCTTGCCGGAAGGCGTTGGAAACTTGCCATGCTCGTGCGGCTTGCGCGTATCGGCCGAGCCGACGTCGATCTTGAAGTACCCGTGCTTCTTGAAGTACGCCATGTCGACCCCCTTCATCTTGGGGTCGTCCCAGTTGATGAACTCTGCCGCAAGCTCGCTGTCGGTCAAGTTGAAGATGCGGTCCGTGAAGCCCATCTCCTTGGCCAGACGCCGCCACATCTCGGATGTGGGCAGACACTCGCCCGGCGGGTTCACGGCCTTCTCGTTGTAGGTGAAGTAGAAGTGCCCCCACGACCACATCATGTCCTCGGCCTCGCCGGCCATGGCGGCCGGCAGCACGATGTCGGCATACTTCGCGGTGTCGGTCAGGAAGTGCTCGGCAACGACCGTGAACAAGTCCTCGCGCTTCAAGCCCTCGACGATCTTGTTGGTCTCGGGCGCTTGGCTCACCGGGTTGGTACAATAGACGAACAGCGACTTGATCGGCGGATCGAGTTTCATCTCGCCGGTCAAAGCCGCACCGAGCCGCAGGTTGTTGACCACGCGCGTGCCGGGCTTGATCCAATCGGCGCGCGACACCTTCGCCCAGTCGACGGGAAAGTCCCACAGCGGCATCTGCAGCAGCCCGCCGCCGACATGCTTCCATGAACCCACAAGTGCCGGCAGCGCGCACACCGCACGGATCGCCTGACCACCGCCGGCGCTGCGTTCAAGCGCCACGCCGATGCGAATGGCGGACGGCTGCGCGGTTGCAAACTCCTTCGCAAACGTCTTGATGTCCGCTGCCTTCACGCCGGTGATCTTCTCGACGAGATCGAGCGTGAACTCGGCCGCGCGCTCTTTCAGCTCGGCGAAGCCATAGGTGTGCTTGTCGACATAGTCTTGATCGACCAGCCCCTGCTCGATGATCTGGTGGATGATGCCCATCGCCAGCGCGCCGTCGGTGCCGGGCCGTGGGCAGATGTGCCAATCGCCGGCCTTCGCCGTGCGCGACTTGTAACTGTCGATCACGACGACCTTGGCGCCGCGTTTTTGCGCCTCCAGCACGAACGGCCAATGGTGCAGGTTGGTTGAAATCGAATTGCACGCCCAGATTACGATAAACTTGGAATGCACGAAGCTTTCCGGGTCGACGCCACTAGTTGGGCCAACGGTCAGCAGATACGCGGTCGAAGAGCCTGACGCGCAGAACGTCTTCTCGTTGACCGTCGAGCCGAGCCGGTTGAAGAACGGGTCGCCGGAATTGATCCCCTGCACCAGACCCATGTTGCCGAGATAGCTTTGCGGCATGATCGCCTGCGCGCCGTATGTCTTGATAATGTCGCGCCAATTCTTGCCAATCTCGGCAATCGCCTCGTCCCAGGTAATTCGCCTGTATTGGCCTGACCCCTTGGGGCCGCTCCGCTTAAGCGGATACATCAGCCGGTCGGGGTTGGCGTGGTGATCGTGGAAGTCTTTCAACTTCACGCACAGCCCACCGCGCGTCATCGGGTGGTCCTTATTGCCGCGCACGTCGACAAGGCGGCCGCCCCTGACTTCGTAAGTCATCGCGCAGGTGTCAGGGCAATCGTGGGGACAGGCGCCGTGGAACAGTTCAGATTTGACTTGTTCGTTCATGAGCGTTCCTCTCTACGATTATGTTCCGGTATATCTTACGGCATGACCGGCGCTGCCCGATGCCCGTTCGGCGGCAGCGTCATGATAGTCGGCGGTGTTGCCCTGCACTAGGACATTCCATATTGCATCGCGGACGCATCAACCTGCTCGGCTGTCATCCCGCGTGTTTTGAGCCCGCCGCCGCAATCGAAGCACGCCCCACGCGCCACCCCATCCAAGGGCGACCGGGATCACACCCGCCGCCAAAGCCGTCCACCATGAAACCGCTGCTATTTTTTCCCGATGGTCGCGCACGAGCGCCTCATAACACCGGTCGACGTTCGCTTCCGCCACCTCATAAAAATCTGGCCCCTTCGGGGCCTCGTCATAGCGGTGGAAGCACTGCCGCGTGGCGTGCAACGTGTCGTAACGCACCTGTTCGAGCGTATCGGCGTGCCACCACCATGGCACGCAGCTCACCCATAAAATCGAAACCAGCGTCGCGATTGCTGCCCATCGCCGCCGGATTTTGCTCTGCTGCAACACGTTGAATTAGCCCGCTCTTATTCGCCTTTGCGACTGCTTCGCCTGCCCATTCTAGCGCGTATCCGGGATCGCGCTCATCCCGGCAATCCGCGACGAAGACACCGCTTGACCGCACCGCGCGTGCCTCCCTATCTGGACGCCTGCCGAACATATTCGCAACGGGATTCCAGCACTCAAATGCGTGAAGACGTCAAACGCCGCCTCGATCGTGCCATCTGGCTCCAGCGGGCAAAATGGATCGGGACCGGCCTCGCGTGCCTCGCAGGCTTAGCGCTGATGTTTGTGTGGATCTCAAAGGACTCCGAAGTCGAGAACGTCCGCGTACCGGCCACCATCATGACGGTCGGCCTCATCCCGGGCAAGAACGTCCAGAACGGCCTCCAAGTCGGCGTCGAGCTCACCGATGGCAAGCACGTCACCGTGCTCGTCAACCAGATCACCGACCCGAAGGTCGGCCAGAAGGTCGAAATCACCGAGCACCGGCACGCGACCGGCCGGCGGACCTATAGCTGGAAATAGCCCGGGCCTTGCACCACGCCAACCCGGCCCGCACCCTCAATTGTTCTTGGCCGCCTGCTGCTTGACCGCGGCGGGAGCGGCTGGAGCAGCAGGTGCCGCACCCGCCTCCTGGGCGGCCTTGGCCTTCGCCTTCACGGCCGCAACCTTGGCCTTGAGATCGCCGATCTTCTTCGCGGTGCGCGTCCGCCGCGGATGATCGTTGCACGACCACGCCGCCACACTGGTGCGAATACTGGCGAGCGGCTTCGCGTCCTTTGAAACCTCCAGCGTATCGATCGTCGTCGTGTTGAACAGCTGCTTCCACCCCTGCGTCTGGAAACCGTGCTCGAGCAGGCTCGCTGCCCGGATCGCCCGCGAAGAGCCGTCCGGCTCGCCGAGCACCACGGCAACCAGCCGCCGCCCGTCCCGCGTCGCGCTCGCAACCACGTTGTAACCGCTGTCACATGTGAAGCCGGTCTTGAATCCGTCCGCGCCTTCGAAGGTCTTGAGCAGCGCGTTGTGGGTCTGCAGCCGGATCTTGCCGATCCGCATTTCCGCCATCGCCCAATAGCGCGCATATTCTGGAAAATCGCGGATGACGGCGCGGGTGAGCTTGGCGAGGTCGCGCGCGGTCGACGCTTGATCGGGCGCCGGCAACCCGTTGGCGGTAACGAACTTGGAGCGCGTCATGCCGAGCCGTTGCGCCGTCTCGTTCATCTTTTCGACGAACGCCGCCTCGCTGCCGCTGATCGCTTCGCCGAGCATCACCGCGACGTCGTTCGCCGATTTGACGATCAGCGCCTGCAGCGCGATTTCAACGGTGAGGTCGTGGCCGACGCCGAGCCCCACCTTGCTCGGCGGCTGCAGGAAGGCCGCCTCGCTGACCACGATTTTCTGATCGAGCTTGAGCTTGCCCGTCTTGACCGCCTCGAACGCCACATAGGCGGTCATGATCTTGGTCAGCGACGCCGGATACCAGCTGTCGTCGACATCTTCGGCGTACAGCACCTTGCCCGATTCCGCGTCGAACAGCAGTGCAGGTCCCGCGTGCGCGCGAACGAGGCTCGCGAGCAGCACCGGCACGGCAATCAGCAGCTTCTGGAATGTGCACATCAACGGCCCTGCAAAGCATGCGTATCTCGAACTGGCCTACCACAGTGCCTCGCGTTGGGGCAACTCTACCGCGGCGCGCTCTCCAAACGAAAACAGCCCGCCGGGCGAGGGCGGGCTGTCTGAAATTCGCAGCAAAGGCGAAAAACCTCAGCGCTTCGAGAACTGGAACGAACGGCGGGCTTTCATGCGGCCGTACTTCTTGCTCTCGACCACGCGGCTGTCGCGCGTCAGGAACCCGCCGGGCTTCAGAACCTTGCGCAGGTCCGGCTCGAAATACGTCAGCGCCTTCGAGATGCCGTGCCGCACCGCGCCAGCCTGGCCCGAAAGCCCGCCACCCGCGACCGTCACCGTGATGTCGTACTGGTCGGCGCGCGCTGCTGCAATCAGCGGCTGCCGCAGCAGCATCTGCAGCACCGGACGCGCGAAATAGGCCGCGAAGTCCTTGGTGTTGAC